>Ga0302151_10000533_pt1 | contig 22002 bp, 16 predicted proteins | sample I_Bog_N1_3_FD_192428 | JGI IMG/M metagenome (GOLD analysis project Ga0302151, IMG submission 192428) | Peat permafrost microbial communities from Stordalen Mire near Abisko, Sweden - I_Bog_N1_3 | ecosystem: Environmental > Terrestrial > Soil > Wetlands > Peat | place: Sweden: Abisko, Stordalen...
CTTTGGCGCTTCCTGGCTCACCTGAGAAGAAGCAGGAGGGTAGAGATGCGCAGAAGGTGCTGAGGCTGCTAGCGAAGAAGCTGCAGCCCCTCGGATTCGAACGCACGAAGCCGACGTTCTTTGTACGCCCTGGCAAAGTCGTGCTTGAGTTCGTGCATGTCCACAAGTACACCTTCGGCCCTCGGTTCAGACTGCACTTGGGCGTCCGCATCCGTTTCGATCAGTATGTGGCGCAAGCCCTTAACGGACCCGCGTTTGACGGTACGCCAGGCGCGAGCCAGCCAAGTGCCCGAATCAGGTTCAACTACCGGTCGGACGTTGAAACGATCGCGGCCTGCGCAGAGGCTATGGCACAGACCGTCGAGACGGCCGGGACCCTCTGGTTTCGCGCCATGAGCAACCCCGAGCAGCTTCTGTCGATCTACCGATCTCCCACGACATCGATCTCAGTGGACGCGATGAAGCTTGCGCTCAAGGATCCAGGGGCTGTCGCGACTTCAGATGAGACGCGTCGCGCGTTCAACGTCGCGTAGAGGAATGGGTCAAGTGTCGGCCATGGGCGCACGCCGGCAGTGTCGGCATTCGGCACGGCGTCACCGAGGAGGAAAAGCTCCTCGCCGCGTGAACGAAGTTGCCGCGCGGTCAGGCACAAAGTTGGTAAGGTCAGCATGTTCGTCGCCGAGTCTTCGGCACGACGCGAACTTTGCCAACGTATGAGATGACATGTTGAAGATATTTCGCCCGAAAGAAGTTGCACTGCTGCTTGCGGCCTTCTTTCTGCACTCCTCTTCATTCGCTGCCAGCTTCGACTGCAGCGTATCGAGCACGGCGCGCGAGCGGTTGATCTGTAGCGATCAGGCTTTGTCGCACGTCGATGAGCAGTTGGGCCGGGCGTACCTGGGTACTCTGGCCGGACTCAGCCCCCGCGGCGAGAAACTTCTGCAAACGTCCCAGCGCAGCTGGTTGCACTTTCTCGAAACGGTCTGTCCAGTCCCACGACGCACTGCCACGACCGACACTGAGATCGTCGTGCAATGCCTGCAGCGCGAATATGACGCGCGGCTAGAGCAACTCGCCTCCGCGAGGACGACACGGGGTCCTTACACCTTCATCCGCGTCGACGTCTTTGCAGCGTCGCAAGACAACGAAGACAACACCGGTAGTCGAACCGGTTTCCAGTACGAGCACCTTGCCTATCCGCAGATCGATTCGCCTGATTCGGCGACTACACAGGTATGGAACGATTACGTCGCGAAGCAACTGCCGATTCCTGGCGGTTGCGAAGGCCCCGCGGACGACGATCTCGACTATGAGCTGGGCATGGCGAGTCCACGCTTCATCAGCCTGGCCTGGCATGAAAGCCACTATTGCCATGGAACGCCGCACGGATTTTTCGGATACCGTTCCGACAACCAGGTTCTCCTGCCTAGTCGAAGAGATCTATTGCCGTCCGATCTCTTCAAGCCCGGTCAGGAATGGACGTCGCAACTCGAACTTATTTTATGGCGCGCTCTCCGGGCCCAGGGCTGGATACCGATGAACGACCACGCAAGGGAACTCATCCTTGATGCTGCGGCAACCCCGGAAAGCTGGCTTTTGACAAGCAGCGGACTGAGCGTCGACTTTAGTGCCTATGCCGGCGGATGCTATGTCTGCAACCCTCGCCCGGTAACCGTATCCTGGGATGAACTGAGGCCACTGTTAGGGTCGGATACTGTTGCACCCTGATTCCCAGCTGCGCTGCGGTCGGCTTACTCGCTGTATGGACAGGGCAAGTCGAGCCCGCGGCGGAGCGGTGCCAACGCCCCCGGAATGTCGGGTATGGGGTGCCCAATCCTAAGGTGTCTACACCCGCTTGGGGTCGACAGCTGCCGCCCATGTCGCCGAACACCAGCCATTCCGCAGTCACGGCCACGCGCCCTCCTCGACACCCGCGCCCAAGACAATGGACGAACCGATGCTCGCAGCGCCAATCGCGCCGACAGCCGCTTCGGCCCGCAAGTTGCCGCCCCGGCTTGCGGCTGCTTGCGTCATGCCCTGCCTCGTCGGCCGTAGGCCCGCTCGAGCCAGACGGTCGGAGGCCGGCAGCCGCCAACAGCAGTGTCGCGCGCCGACGCGTTACGCCCGTGGCCGCCACACCTGGCGCGCCACCCGCAGCCAGTTCCCCCCGAAGATCCGCGCGATCGCCTCGTCGTCCACGCCGTGCCGCGACAAGGTCTCCGCCAGCGCGGGCAGCTGCTCGGGCGGCGTCATCGCGATGCCGGCGGAGTAGCCGAGGTGGGGCGGGAACTTGTCGGGGTTGGCGGTGATCTCGGCGTCCAGCTCGCTGCAATCGAAGATGTAGTCCAGGCCGATGCCCACGTGCTCGCTGCCCACGAGGTCCAGCATGTGCAGCACGTGGCGCGCGACGTTGTCCACCGACGCATCGTTGTTGCCCAGGAAGATGCCGATGCCGTTGACGCCCACCACGCCGCCGCGCGCGGCGCAGGCGCGGATCAGGTCGTCGGGGATGTTGCGCGGGTGGTCGGCCAGCGCGCGCGCGTTCGAGTGCGAGAAGATGACGGGCGTCGGCGACTCGTCGATGGCCTCGCGGGCGGTACGGTATCCCGTATGCGAGCAGCAGGCGACGATGCCCACGCGCGCCATCTCGCGCAGCATCGCGCGGCCGAAGTCCGTCAGGCCCGGATCGTCGTCCTGGCAGCCGCCGCCCGCCGAATTGTTGCGGTTGTAGGCGAGCAGCATCCAGCGCACGCCGAGGTCGCGGTACAGGCCCAGCAGGCTCAGCTGGTCGCCAATGGCGTTGGCGCCCTCGATGTCGAAACCCACCGCGAGCTGGCCGGCGGCGCGCGCCGCCTCGATGTCGTCCACGCTCTCGATCAGGCGGTAGTCGCGCGAATTGGCCTCCAGCCAGTCGCGCATGGACGCGAGCATGCGCAGGTGCTGCTCCACGCCGTCGTCGCCGTAGCCCACGTTGACGATCACCACGTCGGCGCCGGCGTCGCGATGGCGCTGCAACTGGGGCAGGAAGGCGGTGTCGTGCGGCTTGAGCGGCATGCATGCGTGGTTGTCCCACACCAGCATCGAGTCGAGGCGGCGGTTCATGAGGCGCTCCTTGGGTCGGACGTGGCCAGCATCAGGCCGGTGAAATGGCGCCGCTCGATGGCGGCCAGCAGCCCCAGGATCATGCCGGACAGCGCCGCGATGCCGGCCATGGCGAGGAAGAACCCGGCGGGGCTCATGCCGCCCCACCACGTGCCCACCACGCCCGACAGCAGGTTGCCGGCGAACGCCGCCAGGAACCAGGCGGCAATGGTGGTGGCGCCGAAGCCCGGCAGCGAGAGCTGCGCGAACATGCCCAGGCCCACGGGCAGGATGTAGAGCTCGCCGTAGGTGAGCAGCGCGAAGAACACCACCAGCCACAGCCAGTGCACCGGTTCGCCGCGCGACTGCGACCACTGGCTCACCAGCGCCAGCAGCACGTACGAGGCCGCCACCGCCAGCGCGCCGAACGACATCTTGCCCAGCGGCGCGGCCGGCGACACGGAGCCGCCGCGGCGATTCCAGAACGCCACCAGCACCGGCGTCATCACGAACACGAACAACGGGTTCAGCGACTGGAACCAGGTCACCGGCACCTGCCACGAGAACGCGTGCCGGTCCACCGCGGTGTCGGCCCACAGCGCCAGCGTGTTGCCCGTCTGTTCGTAGGCCACGCGGAACACGATCACGGCCAGTCCGGCGCCCAGCAGGAACAGCAGCTGGTGGCGCGATGCCGTGCTGGCGGCGGGCACCTCCGCCACCGCGTCGTCGGGCGGCAGGTGGCGCGTGCCGGCGGTGTAGATCGCCAGCCCCAGGCACATGCCCACGCCGGCGGCGCCGAAGCCGTAGTGCCAGCCGTAGACCTCGCCCAGCGTGCCGCACACCAGCGGCGCGATGAAGGCGCCCAGGTTGATGCCCATGTAGTACAGGTTGTAGGCGCCGGCCAGCCGCGCGTCGCGGGCGGCGTAGAGCGGCCGCACCTGGCTGGGCAGGTTGGGCAGGAACAGGCCGTTGCCGAGCGCGATCGTCACCATCGCCGGGAAGAACAGCGCCTCCGAGGCCATCATGAAGTGGCCGCAGGCCATCAGCAGTCCGCCGATGATCACCGCGCGCCGCCGCCCCAGCCAGCGGTCGGAGATCATGCCGCCGAAGATGGGCGTCAGGTACACGCCCGCCGCGTAGGTGCCGAAGATCAGCGAGGCGCCGGCCTGGTCGTAGTGCAGCTGCTTGACCACGTAGTAGACCTGCAGCGCGCGCATGCCGAAGAAGGAGAACTTCTCCCACATCTCGGTCAGGAACAGGATGGTCAGGCCGGGCGGCTGGCCGAACCACGTGCGCGTGGGCAGGGTCGCCATCGCTCAGTACCCCGCGCTGAAGTTCAGGAGGTGGTATGCGAACGCCACCCACAGCACCATCGTGAACGCGGCGAACTGCAACGCGGCCCAGACGGTCGAGCCGCGCCGGCCCGGCGTGCGGACGCGCTGCACCAGGTTCCATGTGGCGACGAGCCAGCCGCCGAAGAAACCGATGAACGAGATCAGCTGCACGACGTGCACCCAGGTGTCGAGATGCGGCGTGGTGATGGCCGCGACGACGCCGAACAGCGTCGCCCACGCGACCGTCGCCACCAGCCCGGCGATGGCCGCGCCCGCGGTCTGGCGCGTGCCCGTGCGCACCGCGGGAGACAGCGGCGCGGCGCCGTACCACTTGCGGGCGGCCGCGCCGATCGGCCACGCCAGCACGCTGGCCAGCAGCACCAGCAGCGACGCGACCAGGAACGGCACCTCGAGCCCGGCGCCGGCCAGGCCGTGCAGCGGCTCGTAGGCGAAGGCGAACGCCAGGTAGTCGGTGCTCCAGGTCACCACCTTGCCGTCGACCACCTTGGCCTGCAGCTTGTCGTGGCCGCCCACCTGGTGCCACAGGTACGGGCTGGTCTCCACGAAGGTCTGCGGCTGCAGCAGCAGCTTGGTCGTGATCGTGCCGTCGGGGTTGGCGGTGATGACGGTGGGCTGGATCATGTTGATCAGCGACAGGAACGTGGTCTCGCCGCGCCGCGTGGTCTGGTAGCGGCCGGCGACCAGCTGCGCGTGTGCCTTCGCGGTGGCCTCGTCGATCGGCGTCACCGGCTCGGAATGCGGGAAGTAGCGGTCCGCGAACTCGTGGTAGACGTCGTCGCGGATGCCCTCGCCCAGGCCCTCCTTGCCCAGCGCGTTGACCGAGATGAACAGGCCGACGTGGTCGTCGAGGAACAGGAACAGGTCGCTGTGGAAGTAGTTCAGGTCGCCGCCGTGGGCGATCACGCGATGGCCGTTGATGTTGGTCTGGTAGAAGCCCAGCGCGATGCCGTTGAGGTCGGGGAACGGCCTGGTGATGGTGGTGTGCATCATCCGCGCAGTCTCGGGCTTGAGGATCTGCGCGTCGCCGTAGCGGCCGTCGGCCAGGTGGGCGATCATGAAGTGCGCCATGTCGTCGCCGGTGGACGACAGCGAGCCCGCGGGCGGGATGTTGACCACCTCGAAGCCCTTGCCGGGCTTGCCGGACTCCTCGTAGCCGACGGACATGTCGGCCTTCAGCGCGTCGGGCAGCGGCTGGCGGAACGTGGAGTGCTTCATGCCCAGCGGGGCGAACACGTTGCGCTCGATGTAGTCGTCGTACGGAATGCCGGAGACGCGCTCCACGATGTGGCCGGCCAGGCCCGTGGCGTAGTTCGAATAGGCCGACGTGGTGCCGGCCGGATAGATGCGCGCCGGCATGTTGCCGGCGAGCACCTCGCCCAGCGGCGTCTCGGGCGTGTCGAACGCCACCAGGTCCTTGATGCGCTCCTCGAAGCCGGTGCGATGCGTCATGATCTGGCGCAGCGTGATCGGCTGGCCGTTCAGCGGAGGCACCTGGAAGTCGAGGTACTTGTTGACGTCGACGTCGAGATCGAGCTTGCCCTGCTCCACCAGCTGCATGACGGCCGTCCACGTGAACAGCTTGGAGGTCGAGCCCGGGCGGAACAAGGTGCGCTGCGGATCGACCGGCGTGCCCAGCTTCTCGTCGGCCACGCCGTAGCCCTTCTCGAACAGCACCTGGCCGTCCTTGACGATGGAGACGACCGCGCCCGGCGTGCGCGCGGTGCGCAGCGCGGTGGGCATCAGGCCGTCGAGCCAGGCCTGCGCGTCCTGCGCGGTGAGTTCGTGGGCCGGCACGGCGACGGACACGGGCGCGGCCTCGGTGGGCGCGGCGGAGGGACTGGCCGACGCAAGCGCCAGGATGGTCGCGGTGGCCAGGGCGGCCAGGGTGGAGAGGTTTTTCATCGGCTTTCCGTGCATTTTGGTTGGAACGGCGTGAAGGATCAAAAGCGGGAACGGGCCAGGTGCTCGGCGACGACGCCGGCGGCCAGGAGATCGGCGGGAACGGCGTCGCCGCAGGCGAGCGCGGCCGAGAGCCGGCCCAGGGCCTCGGCGCTCTGGATGCCGTAGCCGCCCTGGCCCGCGAGCCAGAAGAAGCCTTCGACCTGGGGATCGAAGCCGACCACGGGCGTGCGATCGGCGGAGAACACGCGCAGGCCGGCCCAGCGGTGCCAGACCTTGGCCACGCGCGCGCCGGTGGCGTTCTCGAAGCGATCCACCGCGATGGCCACCTCGAGATCCTCGGGCTGCGCGTCGCAGGGCGGGCTCGGCTCCTCGTCGGCCGGCGACAGCAGCAGGCGTCCGGCGTCGGGCTTGAAATAGAAGCTCTCGTCGATGGCGATGGCGGCCGGCCAGCCGGCGCACGCCAGGCCGTGCGGCGCGTCGACCAGCATCGCCGTGCGGCGCAGCGGACGCAGGCCCACCGGCCGCGCGCCGGCCAGCCGCGCCACCTCGTCGGCCCATGCGCCGGCCGCGTTCACCACCACGGGCGCGTCGTAGCGCGCGTCTCGCGTGTCGACTTCCCAACGTCCGCCCCTGCGCTCGAGCCGCGTCACCTCGGCCTCCAGCACCACGATGGCGCCGGCGGCCTTCGCCTGGCGCAGGTAGCCCTGGTGCAGCGCGTCCACGTCGATGTCGGCCGAGCCCGGCTCCAGCATCGCGCCGCCGAGAAAGCCCGGCTTGAAGACAGGCACCAGCGCGCCGGCCTCGGCGACGTCCAGGAGGCGCGTGTCGGCGGCGATGTCCGCGTCGTCGCGGAAGGCCGCCAGCATGGCCAGTTGCCCCGGCGTGGCGAAGAACAGCGTGGAGCGCGGACGCACCAGCGGCGTGGGCGTGAACCACGCGGGCGACTCGAACAGGAACGCCTGGCTGGCGCGGGTCAACGCGCGCACCGTGGCGTTGCCGTAGATCGTGGAGAACAGCGCCGCCGAGCGGCCGGTGGAGTGATATCCAGCCTGTGTCTCGCGTTCCAGCAGCGCCACCCGGCCGCGGCGCGACAGGTGCGCGGCCGCCGCGGCGCCCGCCATCCCGCCGCCGATCACGATGAAGTCGAACGAATTGCCTTCAGCATCCATGGACATCGCTCAGAAGCTCGCCGCCAGCGTCATGCCGATCGTGCGCGGACGCGCGAGTTCGACCTGGGCCGGGCCACCGAGCGACAGCTCCGCGGTCGACGTCCCGAGCTGCGCGTGCGCGTCGAACACGTTGCGCACGTACATCGACAGCGAGACGCGGCCGAAGTCGATGCCGCCGTTCAGGTCGGTGAGCCAGTACGCGGGCATGCGATAGGCACCACCGACGATGGCGTCGCGCTCGCCCGTGTGGCGCTCCGACGCGCCGACCCAGCCGGCGTGGCCGGCCAGGTCGAACGACGCCTTCGCGCCGAGCGTGGCGGCCAGGTCGGCGCTGTTGGGCAGGCGCTCGCCCGCGGTGCCCAGCCCCGGCGCGTCCTGCTTGAGGCGGCCATCGATCGTCGACAGGCTGCCGACGACGGACCAGCGCGCGCTCGGACGCCACGTCGCGCCCAGCTCGAAGCCCTGGATCTCGGCCTTGCCGCCGTTGACGATCACGCCGAGGCCATTGACCGAATAGACCTGCTGGATGTTGTTCCAGCGGATGTCGTACACGGCCGCCTCGAGCGACAGCGTGTTGTCGAACAGGTCACCCTTGTAGCCCGCTTCGTAGCTCCACAGCGAATCATGCGCGAAGGTCGGGGGCGCGAGCGGCTGGCCGGTGGCCGGATTGTCCAGCACCGCGTTCGGGCCGCCCGGCCGGTAGCCGCTGGCCGCGCGCAGGTAGACGTTGCTGGTGGGCGTGAGCGCGTAGCGCGCGGTGGCCAGCCAGGTCTTGGGGGTCTCCTTCGAGCTCGCGGGCGGCAGCGAGGTTCCCACCAGCGGACCGCTGGAGAGCTGCAGGTAGTCCTGCTTGTTCTGCGCCACGCGCACGCCGCCGGTGAAGGCGAGCTTCGGCGTCGCGTTCCACGTGATGTCGCCGTAGGCCGCCATCTCCTCGTACTTGCTCACGAGGTCCAGCTGCGCCAGGTCGCCCAGCGGGCTGCCGCCCACCAGGGTGTCGAGCACATGCTGCGTCTGGTTGGCGGTCTCGCGATCCCAGTACAGGCCGGCAAGCCATTCGATCGAGCCGCCGGCCGTCGAGGTGAGGCGGAACTCCTGCGTCGTCTTGTGGACGTCGGCCGCGATGTCCTCGCTGACGGTGTCCGGCGTGAAGCCGAAGAACTGGTTGATCAGCGGCGCGTAGACCGCGCTCAGGTCGTAGCGCTGGGTCAGCTTCGACTGCTGTATCGAGGTGATCGAATTCAGGCGCGCCGGCCCGAAGTCGTACTCCAGATCGACCGCGCCCTGGCTCGTGCGCACCGAGTGCGGCTCGAGCAGCGATTGCGTCCGCTCGTTCCAGCCGTCGACCGGCTTGCCGGTGGCCGCGTCGATATCGGTGAAGTCGGCGTTGTCGCGCTTGATCTCCTGGGTCAGTGCGGTCAGCCGGATGTGGAAGCGCGCGCTCGGTTCCACCAGCAGCGCCACGCGGCCGCCGTTGGTGTCGCCCTTGTTGAGGTTCTTGCCGGCCGCCGGGCCCAGCACGTCGACCCAGCCGCCCTCGTGGTCGTGGAAGGCCGCCACGCGCAGCGCTGCGACGTCCTCCTTGAGCGGCACGTTGATCACCGCACTCTCGGTACTGCCGACGCCCCCGCCCTTCGTGGTGCTCGCGCCGAGCGCGACCTTGCCGGAGAGCTCGGAAGTGTCGGGCTCGGTGGTCACGTACTTGATCACGCCGCCCATCGCGCCGGCGCCGTACAGCGTGCCCTGCGGGCCGCGCAGCACCTCGATGTGGTCGAGGTCCAGCAGGGCCATGTCGAGCGCCGTCGCCGAGCCGGCGGCGAACGCGCTGCTGGAGCCGTAGGCGACATCGTCGATGTAGGTGCCGACGGTCGCGATGGTCAGGTCGCCGGTCGTCACGCCGCGGATGCTGACCGTGCCCATGCCCGGGCCGCCGTTCGTACTGACGTCGACGCCGGGCTGGGCGTCCAGGTAGTCGATCAGGCTCTTGGCGCCCGATTGCTCGAGGTCCACGGTGGACAGCCGATCCACCTGCATCGGCACCTCGCGCGCCGGCTCGCGGCGGCGATTGGCCGTGACGTAGACCGTCTGCAGCTGGACCTCGCTGGCCGCGGGCGCCGGCGCGCTGGCGGCGGTCGCGGGCGCGGCGGCCTGGGCGAACGCGGCCACCGGCGACAGCGCCGCGATGGCCAGGGCGGTGGCGCTCAGCCCGAGGCCCGGGCGCGTGGCACGGACGGACGTGGACGGTGCGGATTGGTTCATTGGCGATCCTTGGTGGAGAAGAAGCCGGTCCCCGGCCTCATGAGCTTTTCGGGGCGATGGGCCATCCTAGCGCTGCTTTTCGTTTTTATCAATATTTATCTAATTTTGAAAACATAGTGTTTTCCAGAACATTCTTGCCGTGCGCCCAACGGCTGCTAGAGTCACGCCATGAAAGCTCCCATTCCCGGTCCGGGCGAGACGATCCGGGCCATGCGCAAGCGCAGTGGACTCACGTTGACCGACCTCTCGGCCCGTACCGGCATCGCGGTGTCCACGCTGTCGAAGCTGGAGATGGGCCACGCCTCGCTGTCCTACGACAAGCTGATGTCCATCAGCAAGGGGCTGGACATCGACATGGCGGAACTGCTCGACTCCACGCCGCACCCGGGCGGCCCGGTCACCTATGGCGGCCGTCGCGTGGTGCACCACGCCGGAGAGGGCCAGCACGTGGAGACGCGCAGCTACAGCCAGACCTACCTGGCCACGGAGCTGCTGAACAAGCGCATGACGCCCATCCTCGTGGACCACCACGCGCGCACGCTCGACGAGTTCTTCGCCGAGTTCGGCGGCTTCATCCGCCATCCCGGCGAGGAGTTCACATACGTGATCGAGGGCGAGATCGCCTTCCACACCGAGCTCTACGCGCCGCAGTCGCTCAAGGCTGGCGACTCGGTCTACTTCGATTCGGAGATGGGCCACGCCTACCTGAAGGCGGCGGAGGGCCCGTGCCGCACCATCACCGCCTGCTCGCCGCGCGGCCGCGACGAGACGATGAAGGACACCTTCGTCAATGCGTCCGTCAAGCACGCCGGCGTGCCCGCGCCGGCGCGCAAGCGCCCGGTCGTCACGCGCGCGAAGCCGGTGAAGAAGTAGTCAGGCCCTCGGCCGCCGCGAGGGCTCCGGCGCGGAACACACCTCGCGTACCAGTTCGCGCAGCCAGCGGTGCGCCGCGTCGGCGTGCATGCGCGGATGCCAGACCAGCGACACGGTGAACGGCGGCAACTCGAACGGCAGCGTGAAGGTGTGCAGGCCCTCGCGCAGCCTGCCGGTGTGGCGCTCGGGCACGCTGGCCACCAGGTCGGTGTCGCGCGCGAGCGCCAGCGCGCCCGTGAAGCCGTCCACGCTCGTCACGATGCGGCGCTGCAGGCCCAGCGCGTCCAGCGCGTCCTCGATGGCGCCGCGGTGGCCGGGACGGCGCGCCACCGCCACGTGCCCGGCCTTCGCGTAGCGCGACGCGGTCACGCGGCCGCGCGCGAGCGGATGGCCGGCGCGCACGACGCCCACGAAGCGGTCGCGCAGCAAGGCCTGCACGCGCATCTCGGGGCCGGTGGACTGGCCGACGACACCGGTCTCCAGGTCGACGCTTCCCTCGCGCAGCGGCGCGTTGTCCTTGTCCGGCTTGGGCGCGAAGCGCAGGCTCACGCCAGGGGCCTGCGCGGCGATGCGCGCGATCAGCGCCGCGCCGTAGTTCTCCACGAAGCCGTCGCGCGTGCGCAGCGTGAAGGTACGCTCCAGCCGCGCCAGGTCCAGCCGCTCCACCGGGCGCAGGACGGACTCGGCGTCGCGCACCACCTGCGCCACGCGCTCGCGCAGCTCGATCGCCCGCGGCGTGGGCACCAGCCCGCGGCCGGCGCGCACCAGCAGCGGGTCGCCCGTGGTCTCGCGCAGGCGCGCCAGCGAACGGCTCATCGCCGACGCGCTGAGGCCCAGCCGGCGGGCGGCGCGCGCGACGTTGCCCTCGGCGAGCAGCACGTCCAGCGTCACGAGCAGGTTGAAGTCGGGCCGGGTCATCCGCGCGATCTTGGCATGACATGGCGTTGCGTGCACTGAATCAATGCAATCCATGCGTCTTCCGCCAGGGCTCGATCGTCCCTACGCTGGCGGCAACGATCCCGAAGGACCCCCATGACCGCTTCTTCCCACCGCCCGGCCCTCGCCTGCCTGGCCATCGCGATGCTGATGCCTTCGCTGGACACCAGCATCGCCAATGCCAGCCTGCCCGTGCTCGCCCACGCGTTCGACGCCACCTTCGCCCAGGCGCAGTGGGTGGTGCTCGCCTACCTGCTGGCGATCACCTCGCTGATCGTGAGCGCCGGCCGGCTCGGCGACCTGCTGGGGCGCCGGCGCGTGCTGGCCGGCGGCATCGCGCTGTTCACGCTCGCCTCGCTGCTGTGCGGGCTGGCGCCCACGCTGCCTGTGCTGCTCGCCGCGCGCGCGTTGCAGGGGCTGGGCGCGGCTGCGATGCTCGCCTTGACGGTGGCGCTGGTGAGCGAGACCGTGACCAAGGAGCGCACCGGCCGCGCGATGGGGCTGCTGGGCACGATGTCGGCCATTGGTACCACGCTGGGCCCGTCGCTGGGTGGCGTGCTGACCGCCACCCTGGGCTGGCGCGCGATCTTCCTCGTCAACGTGCCGCTGGGCCTGGCCACCTTGTGGCTCGCCCACCGCGCGCTGCCATCGACGCGCCCGGACGCAGGTCGGCCCCGCTTCGACGTGGCCGGCACGATGCTGCTCGCGGCGACGCTCGCGGCATGGTCGCTCGCGATGACGCACGGCGCCGGCCATGCGTCCGTGCTCGCGCTGCTCGGCGTGGCGCTGGCGACCGCGTTGCTGTTCGTCGTCGTGGAGACGCGCAGCGCCGCGCCGCTGATCCGTCCCGCGCTGTTCCGCGACCCGGCCTTGAGCGCCCGGCTCGCGATGAGCGCGCTGGTGGCCACGGTGATCATGACGACGATGGTGGCGGGGCCGTTCTACCTGTCGCGCACGCTGGGCCTGCCGGCGACCGGCGTGGGCCTGGCCCTGTCGGCCGGCCCGCTGGTGTCGGCGCTGGCGGGCACGCCGGCCGGACGCCTGGTCGATCGTTTCGGCGCCGCGCGCATGACGCTGGCCGGCCTCGCCGCGATGGGCCTCGGCGCGCTGCTGCTCGCGGCAGTGCCGACCGGCGCGGGACTGCCGGGCTACCTGGCCGCCATCGCGGTGCTCACCGTCGGCTACGCGAGCTTCCAGGCCGCCAACAACGCCGCGCTGCTGAGCGGCGCCGACGCTGCGCAGCGCGGCGTGGTGTCGGGCCTGCTGAGCCTGTCGCGCAACCTCGGCCTGGTCACCGGCGCGTCGGCGATGGGCGCGGCGTTCGCGGCAGCGGCGTCCACCGCCGACATCGCATCGGCCTCCGCCGCGGCCGTCGCCCGGGGCATGCACGGCGTCTTCGCGATCGCCGCCGGACTGATCGCGCTCGCGCTGGCGGCCGGCGTGGCCGCCGCGCGACCGGCCCGCGGCACGCCGCGCCAGCTCCCGGTTTGACGTCTGCGTAGAGGGTGGCCGGGGGGACGAGGATCGAGGCTCAGTATTCCTGCTTCGTCGGCCGGAACAGGATCTCGTTGATGTCGACGTCGTCGGGCTGGCTCAGCGCGTAGACCACCGCCCGCGCGAACGAGTCGGGTGGAACGGCGATCTCGTAGAACGCCTTGACGCCGGCCTGCACGTCGGACTCGGTGATGCTGTCGGGCAGCTCGGTGGCCACCGCGCCCGGCGAGATGATGGTGGTGCGGATGTCCCAGGGCTTGACCTCCTGGCGCAGCCCCTCGGTGAGCACGCGCACCGCGTGCTTGGTGGCCGCGTACACGGCGGTGCCGGCGCGCACCTTGTGCCCGGCCACGGAAGACACGTTGACGATGTGCCCGCCCTTCTGCCGCTGCATGTGCGGCAACGCGGCCGCGATGCCATAGAGCACGCCCTTGATGTTGACGTCGATCATGCGATCCCAGTCGTCGATCTTCAGGCGCTCCAGCGGCGAGCTGGGCATCAGCCCGGCGTTGTTGACGATGACGTCGATGCGGCCGAATTTCTCCACGGCCGCGTCCACCAGCCGCTGCACGTCCGCGCTGCGCGTGACGTCGGTCTGCAACGCGAGCGCGCCGCCGCCGCCGCGCACGAGCTCGTCGGCCAGCGCCACGATGCGGTCGACGCGGCGCGCGCCCAGCACCACGGTGGCGCCCTGCGCCGAGAGCATCCGCGCCGTGGCCTCGCCCAGGCCGCTGCTGGCGCCGGTGATGACGACGACCTTGCCTTCGATGTTGTTGCTCATCCGATGTCCTTTCGGGGTTTGGGGGACATCCTGCCATCGATGCGACGCCCAGGCGCGCGCCGGGGGCATGCGCGACGGCGCACCACCTCGTCATCCTGCGCGAAGTCGCAGGATGACACCTCAGCGCTGGCGGCTGCGCGCTTCCTGCAGCGGCACCGCCGTCGTCTGCTTGACGCGATCGAGCACGAAGCTGGTCTTGCAGTCCTGCACGCTGGGATGCTTGAGCAGCGTGTCCATCACGAAGCGCGAGTAGTGCGCCATGTCGCTCACGAGCACGCGCAGCAGGTAGTCCATCTCGCCCGTGAGCGAGCTGCACTCCACCACGTCGGGCCAGGTCTGCACCGAGGCGCGGAACGCGTCCATGGGCTTGCGCTTGTGCGTCTCCGAATGCTTCTCCAGGCGCACCGTGATGTAGGCGGTGAGGTCGAGGCCGACGGCCTCCGGCTTGACGAGCGCCACGTAGCCCGCGATCACGCCGGCATCCTCCAGCCGCTTCACGCGGCGCAGCGTGGCCGAAGGCGACAGGCTCACCTCGGCGGCGATCTCGTCGTAGGTGGCCCGGCCGTTGGCCTGCAGCACGCGCAGGATGCGCAAGTCGACGGTGTCCAGCTTGAATTCTGCGTCCATCCCTGCATCTTGCAGGAATCCTGCGCAAATCGCCACTGGCAGCGCGGAATTGCAGAAATGCTGCGAGGTGATTTCCCTATGATTCGACCAGACAGACTTCCCCTTGCCGGAGACCGCCATGAAAGACCTGTTCGACAACCCGATGGGCCTGCAGGGCTTCGAATTCGTCGAGTTCGCCTCGCCCGTGCCCGGCATGATCGAGCCGTACTTCGAGATGCTGGGCTTCACGCTCGTCGCGCGGCACCGCTCCAAGGACGTGCTGCTGTACCGCCAGGGCGACATCAACTTCATCGTCAACCGCGAACCCCGGAGCCTGGCCGGCTACTTCGCGGCGGAACACGGCCCGTCGGCCTGCGGCATGGCCTTTCGCGTGAAGGACTCGCACCAGGCGTACGAACGCGCGCTGTCGCTGGGCGCCCAGCCCATCGAGATCCCCACCGGCCCGATGGAGCTGCGCCTGCCCGCCATCAAGGGCATCGGCGGCGTGCCGATCTACCTCATCGACCGCTTCGAGGACGGCAAGTCCATCTACGACATCGACTTCGAGTTCATCGAGGGCGTGGAGCGCCGCCCGGCGGGCCACGGGCTGCGGCTCATCGACCACCTCACGCACAACGTCTACCGCGGCCGCATGACCTTCTGGGCCGACTTCTACGAGCGCCTGTTCAACTTCCGCGAGATCCGCTACTTCGACATCCAGGGCGAGTACACGGGCCTCACGTCGAAGGCGCTCACCGCGCCCGACGGCATGATCCGCATCCCGCTGAACGAGGAATCCAAGAAGGGCTCCGGCCAGATCGAGGAGTTCCTGATGCAGTTCAACGGCGAAGGCATCCAGCACATCGCGCTGCTGTGCGACGACATCCTGGCCACCATCGACAAGCTGCAGCTGGCGGGCGTGCCGCTGATGACGGCGCCCAACGACATCTACTACGAGATGCTCGAGACGCGCCTGCCCGGACACGGCCAGCCGGTGCCCGAACTGCAGGCGCGGGGCATCCTGCTGGACGGCAGCATCGACAACGGCACGCCGCGCCTGCTGCTGCAGATCTTCTCGAAGACGCACCTGGGCCCGGTCTTCTTCGAATTCATCCAGCGCAAGGGCGACGACGGCTTCGGCGAGGGCAACTTCAAGGCGCTGTTCCAGTCGATCGAGCGCGACCAGATCCGGCGCGGCGTGCTGAGCACCGAGCCGGCGGCCTGACCAACCTGTCATCCTGCGCGGAGCGAAGCGGAGTCGCAGGATCCCGCCCTGAGCAACCGTCTCCCGGCGCGTGGATCCTGCGACTGCGCGCAGGATGACAAGTCCCGGTCGCAGGACCCACGCGTGACTAGAACCGCCCGTTCTCCGCCAGCCACCCGCGCAGCCGCCGCACGCCCTCCACCAGCCGCGCCGTGTCCTTGGCCGCGAAGCACCAGCGCAGCCATCCGGCCGCCTCCGGCGCGAAGGCCGCGCCGGGCGCCAGGCCCAGGCCGGCCTCGGTCACCAGGCGCCGGGCCACGTCCAGCGAGTCGTCGAATCCGGCGATGCGGAAGAACGCGTACATGCCGCCGCGCGGCAGGGCCGCCTCGACGCCGGGGATCGCGGCGAGCAGCGGCACCAGCGTGTCGCGGCACGTCTTCAGGTGCGCCACGATGGCCGGCGTGATCTCGTCGCGGTGCGCCAGGGCAGCGAGCGCGGCGCGCTGCGTGAACACGCTGGCGCACGAGGTGTTGAACTCGATCAGCTTGCCGAGCGCGTCGACCATCGCGGCGGGCACCACCAGCCAGCCGAGCCGCCAGCCGGTCATCAGGAAGCTCTTGGAGAAGCTGTGCGCCACCACCAGGCGGTCGTCGGGCGCGGCGATGTCCAGGAAGCTCGGCGCGCAGCCGTTGTGCGTGGGCTCGAAGTACAGGCGCTCGTACACCTCGTCGGCCAGCAGCCAGGTGCCGGTGACGCGGCAATGGTCGAGGATGCGCTGCTGCTCGGCGCGCGTGAGCGTCCAGCCGGTCGGGTTGTTGGGCGCGTTGAGCACCAGCATCCTCGTGCGCGGCGTCACCGCGGACAGCAGCGCGTCCATGTCCAGCGTCCAGGCGCCGTCCACCGGCGCCAGCGCCACGCAGCGCACGACGGCGCCCATGATGGCGGGCTGCGCGACGAGGTTGGGCCACACCGGCGTGACGACGACCACCTCGTCGCCCGCATCCACCAGCGCCTGCGACGCCAGCATCAGGCCGTTGACGCCGCCCGAGGTGACGACGATGCGCGCCGCGTCGACGGGCGGATGCAGCGACGTCGTGTACTGCGCCAACGCGTCGCGCAGCTCCGGCAGGCCCAGGTTCTGCGAGTAGAAGGTCTCGCCGCGCTCCAGCGACTCGATGGCGGCGCGCCGGATCAGCTCCGGCGTCGCCTCGTCGCTCTCGCCGAACCAGAAGGCCAGCACGTCGGCGCGGCCCATGCCGGCGTTGGCGATCTCGCGGATGAGCGAGCCCTGGAGGCGGTCGATGGCTTGGCGCATGGCGCCCATTGTCGGCCCGTTCGGGCATCCCCCCGCCGCGGGGGAGCGCGCCGCGACGCGAGCGGCGCCAAGATCGGATGCCATGGAAGACCCGCCGCCTCGGCGCCGCCCGCTCACCCTCGTCCGCCCGCCAGGCTCGCGCGTTGAGCTTCATTGCCTCGATCGTGGGTCCAACGCGTTCGCGCTGCAGGAGGTGCTGGACCAGGTGACCGCGCTCGTGGCCCGGCCCGCCGGCCGCAAGGGCCTGGAGTTCCTGCTCTCCACCGCGCCCGGCGTGCCCGCGCGGCTGGCGGGCGATCCGCTGCGCCTGGGCCAGGTGCTGCTGAACCTGTGCAGCAACGCGGTGAAGTTCACCGAGCAGGGCGAGATCGTGGTCGTCACGGTCAAGGCCGGTTCGTCGCGCGACGGCCGCGTCACGCTGAGCTTCACCGTGCGCGACACCGGCATCGGCATGGACGCGGAGCAGATGGGCAGGCTCTTCCAGCCCTTCAACCAGCTCGACGCCTCCATCGCGCGCAAGTACGGCGGCACCGGCCTGGACCTGTGGCGATCAGCCGCCAAGTCGTGGACTCGCCGACGCCGTCGCCGCGGGCGCGCCCCACGACCTCGTGCTGGTCGACTGGAAGATGCCCGGCGACGACGGCTTCGAGCCGGGACGCCGGATCCGCGCGTCGATGCCGCCGGCCACTCGTCCCAGCCCGCCATGGACGGCGTGGAGGCCACGCGCCGCATCCGCGCGCGGCCTTCGCACGCCGCGCTGCCGGTAGTGGGCATGACGGCCCATGCGCCCGCACGCAATGCCTGGAGGCGGGCATGAACGAGGTCATCGTCAAGCCGTTCGAGCCCAACGAGCTGTTCGCCGCGACAAGGAGACCATCCAGCACCTGGCGCACTCCACGATCGCCACGGCGGGCACCATCGGCACGAACAGGCGCCGCCTCACCCGCGTCGCGGCTCAACGCACGGATTCGGCCTCGAGCTCGGCCCAGGCTGCCCGCGCCCATCGCTGGATCGTCAAGGCTTCTTCCCAGCGGTCGGACAGCTCGTTGCCGTTGGCGTCCGTGATCGCATAGCCCGGGGGCCCGAGTTCGCTCACGAATACGCACTCGGCATCCGGGCCGTTGCGCCGGCGCCAGCTGCGCATGCCGTCCTTCCAGAATCCCTTGAAGAGCGCAACCCACGGCTGGTGCTGGGGAAAGGCCAACGGAACCTGGATCTGCTCGCGCGTGGCGATCCGGCCCTGGAAGCAGTCGCTGCGTTCGTGGATGCGTGAGATGAAATCCTGGTCGCGGGCGCACAGGGGCAGGTCGAACTCGCGATCGATGACGACGTGCGACAGGTCGGCCGTCAGCTTCAGCTCGGGAATCTCGTCGAGCACCTGGAGCGTGAAGAACAGGTCGTTGAGCAGGCTGTCCCGGTGCGTCTCGAACAGCAGCTCGATGCCCGTCTGCCGTGCTTCCTGCAGCCACCGACGGATCAGCGGCACGGCGCCGGCCGGCGTGAGCGGCATCACCTGCGCCACCGCGCTCACCTTGACCGCGCCGATCTCTCGCGCAAACGCGAGCAAGGGCAGCATCTCGTCGGCCGTGGCGGGAAACAGGTTCACCATGCGGGCCAGCCTGTGCTCGGCCAGCAGCGGGACGACCGACCGATAGTGCCCGAGATCCGACATGAACGGGTCGAGGCAGACGCCGTCGAAGCCCGCTTGTGAGATCCGGGCGATGGTCACGTCGAGGGGATCCGCCAGGGCCGGTACCAGCCCGGTTTCCATGGCCCAGAGCGACTGGAATACCTTGAGGGTTTGCAAGAAGCTGCTCAGAACGAGGTGAGGAAGGAGGCGGCGTTTCCGCCGGAGGCGTCGCCGCGCCGGGCGGCGGCCAGGAAATCGCCGGCGCCGGCCATGGACGTATCCGCACCGCCGACGACGCGCGAGACGCGGAATCGATGGAAGCTCTTGAGCTGGCCCCACAAGGGAATCACGTTGCCTTCGGTGTCCCGGAACAAGGCGCGGTGCGCCGCCGGCAGGTCGTACCACGGCGTGGTCGGCCGGGCGTGATGCGCATTGTGGAAGCCGAAGTTCAGCACCAGCAGGTTGACCCAGGCGTGCCGCGTGGACAACGGGTTGCTGAAGGTGTGCGCCAGTTCGTAGGCCTTGTCGCCGCGGTACGGGCCGCGCTGGCTGTCGAACAGGGTGAAGGTCTGTCCGTAGTCGTGCTGCAGGGCGTCCATGAAGCGCAGCACCGTCATCATGGCCATGTAGGCCAGCGCGTACAGCACGGCCGCGGCCGGGGCCAGCCAGGCCAGTGCCGCGAACAGGGCGACGCGAAGCACGATGAAGAAGACATTGCGCACGCGCTGGCTCCGGCGCTGCGGGATGACGAAGGACGTGAACACCATGACGCCGTGCATCAGCAGGTCGTGCGCCGGGATGTAGAACCATTCGAGGAACCGGGTCAGCCCGAGCGTCCGCGGATGGCGCGCGAACCACTGGTCATAGTCGAACCAGACGATGTCGCCATTCTCGACATGATGCCGAAGATGCTTGTGTCGCATGTCTTCATAGCTGCCGTAGATACTCCCGACGAGCCACGACAGGAACTGCCCCAATCGAGCGTTGGCGGCGTTCGTCCTGAAGATCGTGTTGTGCGCGCATTCATGCAGCAGGTAGGCGGCGATCGTCATCGAATGCGCGAGCAGCAGCGCGGCGGGCAGCTTGATGGCGAGGCTCGTGGAGAGAATCCCCGCCATGCCGAACGCATAGCCGAACACGGCATAGGCGAGCGCCATCCCATGGAAGGCCAGGCCACGCCGGTCCTTGAACAGTGATGTGCTGAGGAACATGTTGCTTGGCCCGATCGATCAGAACTTGGCGGACAGGCTGGCGCCGAGGACGCGCGGCGGGATGCGATAGACCTGCCCCTGCAGGGACTGCACGATGGGACGCTGGATGATTCTTTCGTTGTCCAGCAGGTTCTTGCCGAACAGCGAAAACTCCCATCGGTCCCAGGATAGACCAGCGCTGGCATCGACGGTGGCGTAGGACGGCCGGTCGAAGTCGGGATTCGGGTCGCCGTTGGGCAGGAAGGCAAACCCGCCGTGGCTGCTGCCCGTCCAGTGCACGCCGCCACGCAGGACGCCATCGACGCTGTTGTTCACTTCGACGCTGTATTCGCCGGTCAAAGCCAGGTTGAATCGGGGCACGCCAGGAATGGCCGCCCCCTTCACCGCGCCATAGATCCCGGCATTGGCCGCATCGCTGTTGGACAGGGCCGCATGGGTCATGCCGCCGGACAGGTCGAGCAGGACACTGGATACCGGCTTGAACTTGACCTCCACCTCGGCGCCGTAACTGGCCGCATCGCCGACATTGACGTTGTAGCCGAAGTCGCAGGGAAGCATGATCTCCTGCTGCATTCCCTTCCATTTGACGTAGAACAGGTCGGCATTGACGGCGAGGCGATTGTTCAGGAAGCGGGACTTGTTGCCCACTTCGTAGCTCCACAGGGAATCGGACTTGAAGCTCAACGGCGTCGGCGCGCTCAGCTGGCAGAGATCGACGGGCAAGGGATAGTTCGTTCCGCCCACGCGGAAACCCTCGGCCGCCGTCGCGTAGACGGTATTGCCGGGATCGACCTCCCAGGTCAGGGCCAGTTTCGGCGTGGCCTTGGTCCCACTCGAGCTGGTATTGCTGATCGAGGTGCCCTGCTGGAAATAGAGGTCCTGGAAATTGTCGAACTGTTCCGCGGCGTGCAGGTAGCGCAGGCCCGCGGTGGCATACAGGGTGGGCGAGAAGTAATAGCTGCCCTCGCCGAAGACGGCCTGCTGCCTGTCGTGATAGTGATACGACGCGTGGTACGAACTGTCGTCCGGGAAACCGACCGGCAGCGCGCCTGCCAGCACATCGGGATCGGTCGGGCTGGCGTCATAGGCCGCGAAGGCGGCGTTGATACCGTGCACCGGATCGTTTTCCACGATGTCGGTATGCTGGTTGGCAACATAGGCCCCGACCAGCCAGGTCACGGGCGATCCGCCGGGCTCATGCCCCTTGGAGGCCAGGCGCACTTCCTGCGAAAACTGGCGCACGCCGTTGTTCAGCAACACCGAGGCCGGCAGCGCCGTGATCGCGCCGGCCAGGCCGGGATTGTTCAGGATGGAGGCGCCGATTTCCGTGCTGTCGATGAACGAGCCGTCCTGGACCCGGTTGAATCTCCGCTGGAAGAAACTCGACACCGAGGTCAGGTCGCCAAGGCTCGTGTCGTGGTTCACTGTCAGGCTGGGCACCAGCAGGCGGTCGTGTCCCGGCTCGCGCGTCAGCTTGCTGGTCTCGTAGTTGGGCAGCGCGATGCCGGTATCGATGCCCTGGGTCAGGATCTGCGTGTAGGAGACGTCCGTGTCGCCCGTGTTGACCTGCTGGTAGAACAGCGCGGGCGTGATGGTCAAGTCCTTGGTTGGCGCCCACTTCAGCGCGAGGCGCACCACGGAATCGTCCTCGGAGTTGATGCCCGAGGCGATGACCGCGCCGCTCACGGGCGAGACCTGATCGATGTAGCCGCCCTCGTGCCCTTTTTGCACGCCGATGCGCAGTGCCAGTTCACCGGGCATCAGGGGCGTGTTCAAGACGGCATTGGAGGTGTAGCTGGGGCCGCCGTGACGGGTGCCCGAAGCCTCGGTATAGATATCGAAGCTCTGTTCCTTGAGATCGGGCTGGTTGGTGATGAACTTGATCGTGCCGCCCATCGAACTCGCGCCGTACAGCGTGCCCTGGGGGCCGCGCAATACTTCCACATGGTCCAGGTCGAAGAATTTCGGTTCCGCGCTGCCCATGCTGTAGGCGTTGGCCACCGACATCGACACGTCGTCCTGGTAGATGCCGACGGTCGCAGCGCCCGCCGAGGAACTGATGCCGCGAATTTCGATATTCGACAGGCCCGGACCGTCGCCCGCATCGCCCGCGCCGCCGCCGCCGGAAAACGAGAGGTTGGGAATCGAACGCGTCATGTCGGCATAGTCGGTAATATGCTGGGCCG
>Ga0302151_10000541_pt1 | contig 21886 bp, 23 predicted proteins | sample I_Bog_N1_3_FD_192428 | JGI IMG/M metagenome (GOLD analysis project Ga0302151, IMG submission 192428) | Peat permafrost microbial communities from Stordalen Mire near Abisko, Sweden - I_Bog_N1_3 | ecosystem: Environmental > Terrestrial > Soil > Wetlands > Peat | place: Sweden: Abisko, Stordalen...
GTCACGTAGCGCGCCAGGGACGCGCGGTGATAGGCATAGACGCCGATATGGTGCCAGCGCTGCCCGCCGCCCCACGGGATCGGGGCACGCGAGAAATACAGCGCGGCGGAGACGGCGCGGCCGTGGTCGAACACGCAGGCCGCCTTGACCACGGACGGCAGGTTGCCCTCCGCCTCGGTCTCGATCGGCGCCACCAGCGTGGCGATGTCGAATTCCGGGTCCGACAGCGGCGTCACGACCGCCCGGATCTGCATCGGTGGAATGGTCGGCAGGTCCCCCTGTAGGTTCACCACCACGTTGTGCAAGCCGTTCGGGTCCAGCACGGCCAGCGCGGCGTAGACACGGTCGGAGCCGGAGGGAAGCGAGGGGTCGGTCATCACGGCACGGCCGCCGGCGGCCAGCACCGCCTCGGCCACCTCGGGCTCGGCGCAGGCCACGGCGACCGGGCCGATATCGGCCTCCAGCGCGCGTTCCAGCACATGCACGATCATCGGCTTGCCGTGAATGTCGGCAAGCGGCTTGCCGGGCAGGCGCGTGGACGCCATGCGGGACGGGATAACGACGATGGGGTTCACGGCGGCCTTTGCTGCGTGGTTTGCTGGCTGATGTGCGCGTGTGTAAGGTCGCCGCACCTTATGGACGCGCGCCGTGCCGCGCAACGCACTTGGTGTGGACGCACGGTAGGAGATTTGGCGCCGCATGAACGGCATGGAGCCGCCCCCGCTGGACCGGCTGATCGCAGCAGCCGAAGCAGCCGCGGACGTGGCCGGCGCGGTGGTGCGCCCGTTCTTCCGGGCCGGCCTCGCCGCCGATGTGAAGCCGGACCGCAGCCCGGTCACGATCGCCGACCGCAGTGCCGAGCAAGCCATGCGCGCGGTGCTCGCCGAGCGATTCCCGAGTCACGGCATTCTCGGCGAGGAGTTCGGGCTCGACCGGCCCGAAGCGCGCTTCCGCTGGGTGCTCGATCCGATCGACGGCACGCGCGCGTTCATTACCGGCCGCCCGGTGTTCGGGACGCTGATCGGCCTGCTGGACGGCGAACAGCCGATCCTCGGCGTGATCGACCAGCCCGTTACCGGCGAGCGCTGGGTGGGCGCCGCCGGCCGGCCGACCCATTTCTCCGGCCCGTTCGGCGGGCGCGCGGGGTGCCGGCGCTGTCCTGTGCTCGCCGATGCCGAGCTGTCCTGCACCACGCCAGACATGCCGGGCGTGGGCGACCCGCCCTGGCAGCGCCTGGCCGCGTCGGTGCGCCGCGTGTCCTGGGGCGGCGACTGTTACGCGTATGGGCTGCTCGCGCTGGGCCATATCGACGTGATCGCCGAATCCGACATGAAGCCGTGGGACTGGACCGCGCTGGTGACGGTGATCGAGGGCGCCGGGGGGCGTGTCACCGACTGGTCCGGCCAGCCCCTGCGCGCAACCGGCGACGGCCGGGTGCTGGCGGTGGGTGATCCGGACCTGCTGGCGCCGGCCATTGCGCTTCTGAATCACGCGGCAGTTGCCAGCGCCTGAACTCCGCTTCACCCTGCGCCCCGTGCGCACATTCCTGCTCCTGCTGACGTTCTTCCTGGCCTCGCCCGCGTTTGCGGACGACAGCACGGTGACGCGCAGCCACGCCATCGCGGTGCTGGGTACCCCGGCACTCCCGGCGGATTTTCCGTATTTCCCCTACGTGAACCCGGACGCGCCGAAGGGCGGCGAGGTGACGCTGGCGTCGATCGGCACCTTCGACAGCTTCAACCCGTTCATCATGCGCGGCACCGCCGCCGTCGGCATGACGGGCCCGTGGGTGGTACTGCCCGGCGGCTCCGGGTCCGGTTCGGTGATCGGGCATGTGTGGGAGAGCCTGCTCGCCTCGTCGGCCGACGAGATAGCAACCGGCTACGGCCATTTGGCGAAGACCGTCGAACTGCCCGCCGACAAGATGTGGGTGGCGTTCGAATTGCGTCCGGAGGCGCGGTTCTCCGACGGCACGCCGGTCACAGCGGAGGACGTCGCCTGGACCTTCCGCACCTTGATGACGCAGGGCCGGCCGGCCTTCCGAATTGAGATGGGCGAGGTGAAGGACGTCACGGTCGAGGGTCCGCTGCGCGTCGTGTTCCATTTCACCGCCAACGACAACCGCGAGCTGCCGCTGATCCTGGGCGGCCTGCCGGTGCTGCCCAAGCACTACTTCGAAGGCCGCGACTTCACCCGCCCGCTGAGCGATGCCCCGATCGGCTCAGGCCCGTATCGCGTGGCGAATTTCGAGCTGGGGCGCAGCATCACCTATGAGCGGCGCCCCGACTGGTGGGCCGCCAACCTGCCGACCGGCAAGGGCACCAACAACTTCGATCGCGTGCGCATCGAGTATTTCCGCGACAGCACGGTGGCGATGGAGGGCTTCAAAGCCGGCCAGATCGACCTGCGCAGCGAAAACATCGCCAAGAACTGGGCCAATGCCTACGCATTCCCGGCGGTCGGCAACGGTCTTGTCATCAAGAAAAGCTTCGAGCACCGGCTGCCCACCGGCATGCAGGGATTCGCCATGAACACGCGGCGGCCGGTGTTCCAGAACCCGCTGGTGCGCCAAGCGATGGCCTGGGCGTTCGACTTCGAGTGGGCGAACAAGAACCTGTTCTACGGCGCCTATACGCGCACCCTGAGCTATTTCAGCAACAGCGAGCTGGCGTCTTCCGGCATTCCGCAAGACGGCGAGCTGGCGCTGCTGGAGCCCTTCCGCGCCTCGCTGCCTCCCCAGTTGTTCACCCAGCCGTTCCGGCTGCCGGTCACCGATGGTTCAGGCAACAACCGGGAGCAGCTTCGCACGGCGCTGGACCTGCTGCAGCAGGCCGGCTGGCAGGTGAAGGACCGCAAGCTGGTCGGACCGGACGGCCAGCCGATGGCCTTCACCATCCTACTGGATGATCCGTCGCTGGAGCGCGCCGCCCTGCCCTATGTGCAGACGTTGCAGAAGCTCGGCATCGAGGCGCGCGTGCGCACGGTGGACCCGGCGCAATACCAGCACCTGACCGACGATTTCGACTTCGACATGATCATGATGATCTACGCCGAAGGCGACATCCCGGGGAACGAGCTGCGCGACTACTTCACCTGTCCCGCGGCCAAGGCGCAGGGCAGCATGAACGCGCCGGGGATTTGCGATCCGGCGGTGGACGCGCTGGTGCAGGACGTGATCTCCGCGCAGGACCGGGGCTCGCTCGCCGTCGCCGCTCGCGCGCTGGACCGGGTGCTGCTGTGGCAATGGTACATGGTCCCCAACTGGCATAGCAGCGAGTTCCACGTCGCCTGGTGGAACCGCTTCGGCCAGCCGGGCAAGCCGATCCGCGAAGGGTTCAACTTCGATACCTGGTGGGTGGACGCAGACAAGGCGAAAGCGACGGATGCAGCGCGCCACTGATGAAGGTTGGGGCTCCGCCCCAAACCCCGCTAAGGGGCGACGCCCCTTAGAACCCAATACTTTAAGGGATGGGGGTCTGGGGCCTCAGGCCCCAGCGGGGTCCAGGGGCAGAGCCCCTGGCCTTGCTTGATGGGGTCATACCTTGTTCGCCGGCTGCTGCTGGTGATCCCGACCCTGTTCGGCATCATCGCCATCAACTTCGCCGTCATCCAGTTCGCCCCAGGCGGCCCGGTGGAGCAGATGATGGCCGAGCTTCGCGGCAAGGGCTCGATGACGTCGCGGCTGACAGGCGCTGGCACGGAGATGGGCGGCCCCGGCAATTACCGAGGCGCGCGCGGGCTTGACCCGCATATGGTTGAAGACATTAAGAAGATGTTCGGCTTCGACAAGCCGCCGCTCACCCGTTTCATCGACATGGTCGGCGGCTATCTGCGCTTCGATTTCGGCCGCAGCTTTTTCCGCGACCAGAGCGTGCTGCAACTCATGCTGCAGAAGATGCCGGTGTCGATCTCGCTGGGGCTTTGGTCAACGCTGCTGGTCTACGTCATCTCCATCCCGCTCGGCATCGCCAAGGCGGTGCGTGACGGCAGCCGCTTCGACCTCGCCAGCAGCGCCGTGGTGCTGGTCGGCTACGCAATCCCGAGCTTCCTGTTCGCCATCCTGCTGGTCGTGCTGTTCGCCGGCGGCAGCTACTTCCACTGGTTTCCCATGCGCGGCCTGACCAGCGAAGGCGCGCAGCACTGGAGCCTGTGGGCGCGCGCCGTTGACTACGCCTGGCACATGGTCCTGCCGATCACGGCGGTGGTGGCCGGCGGGTTCGCCAGCCTGACCATGCTGACCAAGAACTGTTTCCTGGAGGAAATCCGCAAGCAGTACACCGTGACCGCCCGGGCCAAAGGCGCCTCGGAACGCCGCGTGCTGTACGGCCACGTGTTCCGCAACGCGATGCTGCTGATCGTGGCCGGCTTCCCGCAGGCGTTCATCAGCATCCTGTTCACCAGCGCGCTGCTGGTGGAGATCGTTTTCTCGCTCGACGGGCTCGGCCTGCTCGGCTTCCAGTCGGCGATCCAGCGCGACTATCCGGTGATGTTCGGAACGCTTTATATCTTCACGCTGCTCGGGCTGCTGATGCAGATCGTCGGCGACACGCTGTACACCGTGGTGGACCCCCGGATCGACTTCGAGTCGCGCCGGTGACGCGATTTTCGCCGATCACCCGCCGCCGGCTCGCGATCTTCAGGCAGAACCGGCGCGGCTACCTGTCGTTCTGGGTGTTCCTGATCCTGTTCGGCCTGTCGCTGTTCGCCGAATTTATCGCCAACGACCGGCCGCTGCTGATTCGCTTCGATGGCCATTGGTACGTGCCGGTCCTGCGCGACTACAGCGAAGACGCGTTCGGCTCCGACTTCCTGCCGACCGAGGCCGACTACACCGATCCTGAGCTGCAACGCACCATCAATGCGCGCGGCTGGATGTTGTGGCCCCCGGTACCATACAGCTACGGCACAATCGTCAAGGACCTGGCCACCCCGGCGCCATCGCCGCCGTCTTGGCAGAATCCGCTCGGCACGGATGATGAGGCCCGCGACGTGCTTGCCCGCGTGATCTACGGCTTCCGCCTGTCGGTGCTGTTCGGCTTCGCGCTGACGGTGCTGTCCTCGGCGGTCGGCGTCGCCGCCGGCGCGGTGCAGGGCTATTACGGTGGCCTGACCGACCTGCTGTTCCAGCGCTTCATCGAGATCTGGAACGGCATGCCTCAGCTCTACTTGCTGATTATCCTCGGCAGCATCATCACTCCCGGCTTCTGGGTGCTGCTGGTGTTCCTGCTGCTGTTTTCCTGGATGAACCTGACCGGCGTGGTGCGGGCGGAGTTCCTGCGCGGACGCAATCTCGACTATGTGCGCGCGGCGAAGGCGCTGGGCGTGGCGGACGGATTTGTGATGTGGCGCCACATCCTGCCAAACGCGATGGTGGCGACGCTGACCTTTCTTCCCTTCATCCTGTCAGGCTCCGTAACGATCCTGGCCAGCCTCGACTTCCTCGGCTTCGGCCTGCCGCCCGGCTCGCCGTCGCTCGGCGAACTTGTCTCCCAGGGCAAGAACAATCTCCAGGCGCCGTGGCTCGGCTTCACCGCGTTCTTCGTGCTCGGCGGCGTGCTGACTCTCCTGATCTTCGTGGGGGAGGCCGTCCGCGACGCCTTCGACCCGCGCCGGCTGCCCACATGAGTCTGGTTGAAGTTCAGAACCTGTCGGTCGCGTTCGGCGAAACGCGGGTCGTGGACAACGTGTCGTTCACGCTCGACCGGGGCGAGACCCTTGCGCTGGTCGGCGAATCCGGCTCCGGCAAGTCGCTCACCGCGCTGTCCCTGCTGCAGCTTCTGCCCTCGGGCGGCAGCAATCCAGCCGGCCGCATCCGGCTCGACGGCGTGGACATGATCGGGGCCGCCCCGGCCGCGCTCCACCTCGCCCGCGGAGAACTCGCCGGCATCGTGTTCCAGGAGCCGATGACCAGCCTCAACCCCTTGCACCGCGTCGGACGCCAGGTCGAGGAGGCGATCCTGCTGCACCGCCGCCTCGATGGCCCACGGCTTCGCAACCGCGTCATCGCGCTGCTGCGTCAGGCCGGGTTCGCCGACGCCGAGCACCGGCTGGACGCCTTCCCGCACCAGCTCTCCGGCGGCCAGCGGCAGCGCGTGATGATCGCCGCCGCGCTCGCCAACGACCCTGCGCTGCTGATCGCCGACGAGCCCACCACCGCGCTCGACGTCACCATCCAGGCGCAGATCCTGGAACTGCTGGCCCGGCTGAAGACCGAGCGCCGCCTGGCGTTGCTGCTGATCACACACGACCTGGAAATCGTCCGCCGCTACGCCGACCGGGTCTGCGTCATGAAGGACGGCCGGATCGTGGAGGCCGGCCGCGCCGCCGCCGTATTCGCCGAGCCCGCCCATCCCTACACGCGGATGCTGCTGGCCGCGGTGCCGAAAGGCCGGCCCGCCCCGCTGTCCAACCGGGCCGCAACCCTTGTCGATGCCGCCAACATCCGCGTCCACTTTCCGATCCGCCGCGGGCTGCTGCGCCGCACGGTCGGCCACGTGCGCGCCTGCGACGGGATCTCGCTGTACGTGCGCGAGGGCGAGACGCTGGGGCTGGTCGGCGAGTCCGGCTCCGGCAAGACCACGGTCGGCCTTGCCGTCCTGCGGCTCGGCCCGGGCGAAGGCCGCATCGATTTCGCCGGCCAGGACTTGTCCACTCTCGACCGCCGGGCGCTCCGCCGGCTGCGCGCCCGCATGCAGATCGTCTTCCAGGACCCCTATGGCAGCCTGTCGCCCCGATTCAGCGTGGGCGACATCGTCGCCGAGGGGCTGCGCGTTCACGAGCCCGGCCTGTCCCGCACCGAGCGCACCCGCCGCGTCGCCGCCGAGTTGGAGGAGGTCGGCCTCCCCGCCGAGGCCGCCGACCGCTACCCGCACGAGTTCAGCGGCGGCCAGCGCCAGCGCATCGCCATCGCCCGCGCCATGGTGCTGAAGCCCCGCTTCGTCGTCCTCGATGAACCGACCAGCGCCCTGGATATGTCGGTGCAGGCGCAAATCGTCGAACTGCTGCGAAAACTGCAGCAGCGCCACGGCCTCGCTTACCTGTTCATCAGTCATGACCTGAAGGTCGTGCGGGCGCTGGCCCATCGGGTCGTCGTGCTGCGCCGGGGCCGCGTGGTGGAGCAGGGCGACGCCGAGACGATCTTCGCCAATCCGCGCGAGGAATACACCCGCGACCTGATGACGGCAGCCTTCACCCTGGCCGAAACTTGAGCGCCCGTTTTCAGGCTTGTGTTGGCGTACCGCGCCACCCGCCGCCCATATGCGTCGCCTTCAAGAGTCGCGGGAGGCCCGCCATGGAGCTTGTTCGCTACGTTTTGCCGCATCTGCTGGCCGGGTGCATCGGCGGACTGGTCGCCGCAGGGGGTATCGTGGCTTGCAATGTTGGCGGCTTGCGCGACCTGATCTTCCATAGTCAGGATGGGCCGCTCGCTTATGCGCTGCTGTCCTTTGGGTTTGTCGTTACGTTTGGGTCGGCCGCAATAGGACATGCGATCATCTCGATCGGCGCCGACCAGGACTGAGGGCTCCGCCCCCAGACCCCCGGCAGGGGCGCTGCCCCTGCACCCCGCCAAGGGCCGACGGCCCTTGGAACCCCCGACTTATAGGCCGAGGCGGGATCGGAATGCTTCGTCCCGCAGGCTGACTTCCTGGCCGGTCAGGTCATCGGCCGCCGGCGTGCACAGGTAGACGATCGCGACTGCGGCATGCGCGACCGGCGTGAGCTGCTCACGTGGGATCTTGCTGATCGGGTTCAACCCGGACGCGCGAATCGCCACGTGCATGTCGGTGTCCGTCGGGCCGGGCTGGAAGCCGAACACACCGACTCCCTTGTTGCCGTACTCCAGCGCAACCGAGCGGGTCAGCATCTGCAACCCAGCCTTCCCGGCACAATACGCGCCCCAGCCGGCCAGCGGACGGCCCCCGGCGCCGGACGAGACGTTGACGATCGTCCCGCCACCGGCCGCAATCATCTCCGGCAGCACCGCCCGGACCGCGAAATACGCCCCAACCAGGTTGGTTTCGATGCTCCGCGCCCACACCGCCGGGTCCGTGTCGGCCATCATGCCGATCGGCTCGATCACACCGGCATTGTTGACCAGCGCATCGAGCCGGCCAAACCGCCGCTTCGTCGCCGCAACCACACGCTCGAACGCCGCATAATCAGTCACATCACAGGCGACCGCATCAGCCGTGCCGCCCGCGCTGACGATCTCGCCGGCAACCCTGGCCGCCAGCCGGCCATCCCGCGCCATCAGCATCACCCCGGCACCGGCCCTGCCGAGCGCAAGCGCCGCCGCCGCGCCAATGCCCCGGCTCGCCCCGGTGACCAGCACTGACTTGCCCGTGAGGTCGAAAGACTTGTAGGTCACGCCATGGTTCCTCCTGACCCGGGCGAGGCTAGCACGGTGACGTCACGCTTCCAGTCGATCTTCCATATCCGTTGCGATGCCGCCGTCGTCGAGGCCCGCGCCCGCGGGATCGCGGTCGAGCAGAGCGTCGAGTGCCCGATCGCCGCGATCGATGACCCGCGCATCCTTGCCGACATCGTCGGACAGGTGGCCGAGATCACCGACCTCGGCGGCGGCGTGTTCGAGGCCCGCATCGCGCTGGCCGCCGAAACCGTGGGGGGCGACGCGGGCCAGTTCCTGAACATGGCCCTCGGCAACACCTCACTGCACGACGACATCACCCTGCAGGACATGGTGCTGACGCCGGAGCTGGAGACGGCGCTCGGCGGACCGGGCCACGGCCTGGCCGGGCTCCGCCGCCGTGTGGGAGCGGAAGACCGCGCGCTGACCTGCTCGGCGATCAAGCCGCAGGGGCTCGCGCCCGCGCGGCTGGCCGACCTGGTGGCTCGCTTCGCCGCCGGCGGCGTGGACTTCGTGAAAGACGATCATAGCCTGGTCGATCAGGCCTACGCCCCGTTCGCCGAGCGCGTGCCGTTATGCGCCGCCGCCATCCGCGGCAGCGCGACGCGCTACGTGCCGAACCTGTCGGGCAGTCTCGACACCATGCGCGAACAGCTTCACATCGCCCGGGACGCGGGGCTGGATACCGCAATGGTCGCGCCGATGCTGATCGGGCCGGCGAACCTGCAGGCCCTGGTGCGCGACAATCCGGACTTCGCCTTCTTCGGACATCCGACCATGGGCGGCGGCCGCATCGCGCCGGCACTGCTGTTCGGCACGCTGTATCGCCTGTGGGGAGCCGATGCAGTCATCTTCGTTAACTACGGCGGACGCTTCGGCTATGCGCCGCAGACCTCCCGCGCCATCGCCGAGCGGGCGCGGGCGCCGAACCCGCGGCTCAAGCCGGCCGTCCCGACGCCCGCCGGCGGCATGCTGCTCTCCCGCGTGCCCGAGTTGCTTGATTTCTATGGTCCGGACACGATGTTGCTGATCGGCGGCGACCTGCTGCTGGCGCACGAACAGCTGGCGGAAGAGACCGCCGCTTTCACCCAGGCCGTGGCCAGGCATAGCTTCCCGGTGTTGGTCTGACCCGACGATCGGGTTCACGCCGATACGGGACGCGCAGGACGCCGTATCCTGGAGAATGTGGCGGCGCCCGCCGCGACGGAGGCCCATAATGGACACCGAGACGAAGCCTCTGGTGCGCGGCTTCCGCGACTTCCGGTGGGACGAGGTCGAGCACCGCCCTTACAAGGACGAGGGTGCCGCACCGTTCAAGGCGATCTCCCGCCAGGCGCTGTTCGACGAGCCGGCGCTCGGCTGCGAGCTCCGCTATTTCGAGATGGAGGCCGGCGGCCACTCCACACTGGAGCGGCACGAACACATGCACGCCGTGATGATCCTCCGTGGCCGCGGCCACTGCCTGATTGGCGAGACGGTGCGGCCGGTACAGCCTTACGGCCTGGTCACGATCCCCGCCTGGACCTGGCACCAGTTTCGCGCGACCGAGGGCGAAACGTTCGGATTCCTTTGCATGGTGAATCGCCTGCGTGACAAGCCGCAGCTTCCGACAGAACAAGACCTGGAAGCGCTGACACAGAACCCGGACGTGGCTGACTTTCTGGCGCGCTGAGGTCGGACATCTCAAGCCGAAATAAACGTGCCGGTCGGCCCCCGCCGGTCAAGTTCCCGCTGTAACTCGCGCCACGCGACCGCTGCGAATCCGACGAGAACCAATGGCGTAAGCAGCAGTCCTCGTGCAGCGAACAACGACGATAGGCCGGGCCAACCCCAGGACAGCATCGTAAGGGGTCCTAAACGCCAACCCTGCCTCGCCATGACGATGGCGGTCGCGACGGCCAGGGCAACGAGGTCGTAGGTGTAGGCATAAGGCGTGGCAAGAAGCGCCAGCGGCACTGTGAAGGCGGCAAGCAGCGGCGGGCTGAACGCCGGGTTCGACCACGCCCGGATCACGGCGGCGATGGCGCACAAGGTCGAGAGGCTTTGCAGCGCGTAGGCCGCCGGCAGCGCCAGCCCGAACGAACGTGCGGCGGCGAAGACCGTCACCCCGTTCACCAGGTATCCGTTTGGCCACGGCCGCTCCATCACCGAGACCATCAACGGACGGGTGCGTGTCCAGAACAAAATCCATGACTCAGCACCGAAGGTGGCGGCCGTCAGCAGGCCCAGCACGGCGGCGACGGCAATCGCGACGGCAACTGCGCGCCAGGACCGGCGGGCCAGGAACACAACCGGCAGGATGATGTCCATATGGGGCTTGAGCAGGAGCAGGCCGGCACCAATACCCGCGGCCACGGGTCTGGCGGGCGCGAACAGCAGGGCGCCCCACAGCAGAGCCGCGCTGAGCGCGCCGTTCTGACCGAATATGACGTTCTGCAGCATCGCCGGGCTGAGCATCACCGCAATCGCCACGGACCGAGCGAGCCCGCCTGGCGCAAGGTGACGAACAGGGCGCCCGCCGTCGTCACGATCCAGACCAGATAGGCCGGTAGGATGCCGAGGAACGAAAGCGGCAGGCCGAGCAGCAGCGTCGCTGGCGGGTAGCTCCACTCGCTGTCCTCGTAGCGGGGCGAAAACTCCGCGCGCAGCCAGGCGCGGTAAGCGTCGGCGTCGAACAGGGTCGCAAGGTCGGCGTGGCGTGCCAGGTAGCCTCCGCTCCAGAGATTGGCGAAATCGACGACCGGGAGTTTGCGCGACACCAGCGAAGTGCCGTCAGCGCCGACATTGGTCCAGATGAGAAACAGCAGTTCCAGCCCCGGGGCGAGCGCCACGCCGAACCCGACCAGGGTGACGAGCGGCACTCTTTGCATGGACGAACGGGGCGGCATGTTTCACCATGCATAGCCGCGGTTTATAGGCACTCTGACGCTGCGGCTGCGGCTGCGGCTGCGGCTGCGGCTGCGGCTGCGTTGGATTAGCTCACGGGCTGAGCGCCTCCGCAAGCCTCGGCGCAGTTGGCATTCGTTGCCATCGACGCCACAAACAGGAACCCAATCAAGGCAGATTGGTGTCGGCTATCACGGTGCCGGGGTGATGCGACCAACCAGCGCATTTCGGACCGCGCGCAGCCGCTCCCGCTTGGAGAACGCCTTTCGAACTCCCGAAGTGCCGATCCGCGTCGCGTATCTGCCGGCGATCCGCGAAGATCAGCCCATCGCCGCCAGCACGGCCTCCGGGTCACGATATACATGCGTGACGCAGTGCTCGCTGGCCAGGGCGGCGTAACGCGCATCGACCTCGGCCCGCGTCAGCCGTGCGGTGCCGCCGCAAACGATTGCCGCTGCGCCGGCGGCCATGCCCCAGCGCAGCGCTTCCTCCGCCGATCGTCCCTGCGCCATTGCCAAGGTCATCGCGCCCAGGAAGCTGTCCCCCGCCCCCACCGAGGTCTGCACCCGGATCGGCGGCGACGCCATGCGCAGCACGCCATCCCTGGTCGCCAGCAGCGCACCGTCCTCGCCGAGCGACACCGCCACCATTTCAGCCGCGCCGTCGCGCACCAGCGACATCGCCTCCGCCTCCTGCATGCGCGGGTCGGGCAGCTTCCGCCCGAGCAGACCCTCCAGCTCGCCGAGGCTTGGCTTCAGCAGGGTGATGCCGTGATGCAGGGCCGCGCGCAGCGGTTTGCCGTGGGTATCCAGCACGAATCGCTGGCCGCGCCGAGCCACGATATCCGCGATCTGCGCGTAGGCATCCACCGGCAGGCCGTTCGGCAAGCTGCCGCTCGCGATCAGCCAGTCGGCGTCCATATCGGACACCACAGCCAACACCAACTGCCACTCGGCCTCGCTGACCGTCGGCCCTTCAGGCACGAAGCGGTATTCAAGCCCGCTGGAGCGGTCCAGCACGTTCAGGCTGATGCGCGTGCGACCGGCGATCGGTATGATGCGGTGCGTCACACCGGCGTCGTCCAGCAGTTCGTTCAGCACGCGGCCCGGCGCACCGCCGGTCAGCATAATGGCCAGCGTCCTGCCGCCCAGCACATGCACGACGCGCGAGACATTGACGCCACCACCCCCGGGATCGGTGTGTTCGTGGTCGGTGCGAACCTTGTGGGTCGGCCAGACATGTTCCGCCTCGGCCGCCAGGTCGAGGCAGGGATTAAGCGTCAGCGTGACGACACGGGGCGACATGGCCATCCGTTATGCCGCCGCCGATGTGCGGTCTTCGATGTTCGGCGAACCGGGCGCCGGACGCAGGCTCAGCCGGTTCTCTACGCCCAGCACGCCGGGTACGGTGCGCACCAGGTGCTCGGCCTCCGCCGACTGGGGCGGCCCTTCCACCATGCCGGCGAGCGAAACCACCCCGGAATCCACCTTGACCCTGATCTGGCCGACGGGCGTGCAGCGCTCGCCCAGCGCGGCAACCACGCCGTGCGCGATCGACTCGTCCGAGTGCCAGGCATCGTTGCCGTCCCGGATCAACAGCTCCAGCACCAGAGCCCTGACCCCCTTGATGTGCCAGATCGCGCGCTCGGCGGCCTTCTTTTCCGCCTCTCTGCCAACGCTGCCGCTCAGTTTCACGACGCCGTCGTCCACCGAGACCCGAATGTCATCGGCATCCACGTGGCGTGCCCATTCCAATTCCTGCTCAACCCCGCGCTGCAGGGCTCGATCGTCCATCGTGAACTTCTCCGCTTTGTGCGGGAACCTAACTGGGTGGCGTCTCCGGTTGCCTTGATCTGCGTCAACACAGGGCACCCGCCCCGAACAGCCACAGTTGATGCATGCGACCGCGCGAACAATGGTCACTTGCTCGCCGCTCCTTGGGCCCCGGCGGGGTGATCTGGTCGTGCGGGCTTTGAAGTGGTATCTAAGAACCCAATTAACCGCCAGATTGTGGTAAAACAATACCGGATTTAGGTCCGCCCCATGCGCCTGCTCGCCTCCACCGACTTCGCCCTGCGCGTCCTGATCTACCTCGCCGCGGAGCCGCCGGACATCCATGTCAGCGTCGAGACCCTGGCGCGCGAGCTTGGCGGGCTGTCGCGCAACCACCTGCACAAGGTGGTGCAGGACCTGGTCGCGCATGGGCTGGTTCGCACTGTGCGCGGCAAGGGCGGCGGGGTGCAGCTCGCCTTGCCGCCCGACCAGATCCGCGTCGGCGCGGTGGTCCGGCACCTGGAGGCGGATCAGGCGCTGGTGGACTGCTTCCGGAGGGATGGCGGGACGTGCGCGTTGACGCCACGCTGCCGCCTGAAGGGCATGCTCGGCGGCGCACGCCGCAGCTTCTTGCAGAGCCTCGATGCGCACACGCTTGCCGACTGCATTGAGGCGCGGGCGGAAGCGTAGGTGTGGGCGGATATCAGAAGCGGGGGGACAGGAGCGAAAGCTGCTGAACGACGCCCGGACTCGGGACCAGCCTGCTGGTCACGGTCGACATCATGATCAACGGCACCCCGAACGGAACTATGCTTGCGGGTGAAGTTGCGGATGGAACGGGAACCAGCGCGTTCGGCCCAAGTTCCGACTCGGCGAACGTGGGCTTCACCGGCCTACCGCCGGAAACGCTTGCGCCGGACGCCGCGCTGCCCTTCGTCGACCTCGGCAGCTTTGCGCCGAATGAGGCGAAGCCGTTCAGTCTCATGTTCACCTACACGTTCGGCGACGGCCGTTCGTGCGACGTCGCGTCGGTTAGCTGCCGGACGCAGACCAGTGCATTGACGTTGGCGCCCGTGCCCGAGCTGGGGACGTTGGGTCTGCTCGGCGCTGGCGTTCTCGGGCTGTTGGCCGCGGGGCGGCGGTCGGGGGTGCGCTGAGACAACCAGCCAGCTCGGCGCGAAGCCAGTACCTGGCTGGATCGGGCTGGAACGTTGGAGCCCGACGGAAGGTCCCAGTGGCAGCTTCTGAAGAAGCTGTTCTGGCAGGACATGGCATGCCCAGAGCCGCCTCACCCGGCTCTGCCTATAGCCAGCGGACAATCTCCCCGAGATCGGGACCCTTCGGGATTGGCGGCGCCGGCAGCCGCGGCGTGCCAAGATACAGAAAGCCGACGATCTGATCCTGGTCGTTCAAGCCAAGCGCCGCGTGCAACCCGCGATCGTACATCAGCCAGCCAGATCGCCAGACGCCGCCGAACCCCAGTGCCTGAGCGGCCATCTGCATCGCCATCACCGCACATCCGGCGGCAAGCTGCTGATCGAACACCGGCACGACGTCATGCGGCCTGGGCGTAGCAACGACAACCACTACCATCGGTGCCCGATGCGGCATACGCCTCGCGCGCTCGACCACGGCGTCTGGCTTTCCGCTGGCGATCGCCGCTTGTTGCATCAGCGCTCCGAGGCGATCGAGACCCTCGCCCGTCGCAACGATGAACGCGTACGGGCGCAGCCGCAGGTGATCCGGGACCCGCGTCGCCGCCTCGAAAATCAGCGCCAACGCATCTCCCGCCGGCGCCGGAGCATCGAGCGCAAGACAAGACCGGCGCTGCAAAATCAGCCCCAGGCGCTCCCTGGGACCGGCCTTATGCGTCATGATCGCGCGCACCTATTTATGCACCGTCTCCATTATTCCAAAACGGCGCAGCCTGGGAGGAAGTCCATTCGGTCATCCAGTCGTGCCCCCTGACGAGCTCGCGCGCCCGGAGTGTCGCGGGTCCACGCGCTCCAGGTTGGCGGAGGTTGCGTGTCTCCGCCTCGCTGGTCACGATCGGCGCGGCGCTCCGGCCATTATGCAACGCGATCCGCCTGTCGCCAATCAGCGCAAGCAAGGGATCATGCGTCGTAATCAGTAACGATCGTGTCGCATCGACGCCGATGACGGTGTGGCCCTTGCTGGCGAGCACGGCAGCGAGCGGCGAGCCCAACTTGCCAAGGCCGACAACAGCGATGTCCACGACCTGAGTTTCCGTCAGATCAGGCGTTGACCGATTGGTTGCGTCGCACCTGCTGTTCGATCCAGCGACAGGTGTCGGCGATCCCGGCTGCCACTGGCAGGCTGGGACTCCAGCCGAGCCTGGTCCGGATCAACCGGTTGTCGGAATTGCGGCCTCGCACGCGTGTAGGACCGGGAATATTGTTGATCCCGAGCGGCATGTTGGCGACCTGCATCACCATGAGATCGTATGCGTGTGCCTGAAGAGTTAACCGCAATAAAGTAGTTAACCGTAAGCAATAAGTCCTGAGTGCCGGCCAATACGCATAAACGAATCCGGAAAGCGGCGTTACTCAAGGCTGGCGAGTTACCCTTTCGGTGACGCTGCCGGCCGACCACCGAGACGCGAGCCGGGTAGCCAGGACGGATGACGTGCAATTGATAGGCTGGAAGAGCAAGCAGCGCGACTTGCGAACAGACCGCACCACACGACGGGACCGTGACATCGACCCGGGTAATGCGGGCCACCGAGCGCCATTGAGGAATCGGCCCCCTCTGGACGCAACGGCAGAGCAGCCCCACGCACAAGGCTTTCCCCCACGGCCGTGCCCCAACGGTCGTGCGTAAATTCATTGAGAGCAATGCACCTCGGGCATGTCATTCTCCGCAAGCTCCGTGCAGCGTTTGGGCCGCTGCCCATCCGCCAACGGGCGTCCCAATCATAACAAGAACTCGCCGGTTCACTGGGAGAGCTTCCAGGATTGCAACATTATGGACAAAGAGCCTTCAGTCACCTCTGGCGCTATCTTTTACGAAGTTATACCGTCCGCCCTTTCCGATGACCGCTCCGTCTGTGTAGTCTGTGTAGGGCGGATCAGCGAAGCGCCATCCGCCATTGCCGCCAGCCGCACCGCAAGAGGCGGAAGGCGCTTGGCCCTGACCGGTCAGCCCAATGGGCGGTTGGTATTACATCCAGGCCGGCGCTCGGCGGGTTCACCCGGCGCAACAGTCGGCCGCCATGCGCCGATTAGCGGCGCTCGTGCCGCGCGCCGTGCGTCACCGCACTGCACTCGGCTCGCCGGTTGCCAGGTCCTGGGCGTTCCCCGACGCAATCATCGGCACTCTTCTGATTTTTGCCGGTGGTCTCGCACTGGTGGGGTATGACGCATTGCTTTCGCGGTTACATGCAGCCGACATATCGCTCGTGTCGCTGCTCGTCGTCTTTGCGGCCGCCACTTGTTCGTCGGTCGCCGGCTTTGCATTTTCGGCCCTGTGTGGAGCAGTTCTGTTTCGCACGCTGAACACGCCCGTTACGGCCGTCGAAATCATGCTGGTTTGCAGCGTCGCGATTCAGAGCCTGAGTGTGCTGGCCTTGCGAAACGAGATCGACTGGCGTTCGCTTCTGCAGTTCGTCGTCGGCGGTGTGATCGGGTTGCCGATCGGGATCTGCGCGCTGCTGAACCTTCCTAAGGGGGCGTATGGGTCGGTGTTCGGCGCGCTTCTGATCGCTTACGGCGGGTTCATGGCGCTCCACCCGCCGTTGCGGCTACGGGCGGATGCCGGGGGCTGGAATATTGCCGTCGGGGCTGTTGGCGGGATCACGGGCGGCCTGGCCGCCTTCCCCGGAGCGTTCGTAACAATCTGGTGCGGTCTTAAGGGCTGGAACAAGTCCCGTCAGCGCGGCGTCTACCAGCCCTTTATCCTCGTCATGCAGATTCTGACCATTGCGGCGCTCGCGATGACGCCGATGGCGCGCAATAGTCCGTCGTCGCTCGGCCCCAGCATTATCGGTTACGTGCCGGCGGCGCTGTTGGGCACCATGCTCGGCCTTTGGTTTTTCCGCAGAATGACCGACCGGCACTTCGCTGTTGCCGTGAATGTGCTGCTGGTTGCCGCGGGCGCAGGTATGCTGCTGTAGCCTCGGCGAGCGCGCGCTCGACCGAACCGGACCGGACCGGACCGACGGGACAGTGCGGCGGACGGCGTCATTACCGGTTGGCGCCGGGGACCCATAGGACGTCCCGGGCGCCATGATCGTTCAGCAGCCGGGCCAGCACGAACAAATGGTCCGACAGCCGGTTCAAATATCGCAGCAGCACCGGGTTCACCGCTTCCGCCGAAGACAACCGCACAACGCGCCGCTCCGCCCTGCGCACGGCCGTCCTCGCCAGATGCGCGTGCGCGGCGCCGGGCGTCCCGCCGGGAAGCACGAAGCTCGACAGCGGCGGCAGTGCGGCATTCATCGCGGCTGCCTCCGCCTCCAGCCGCCCCACCGGCGTATCGGTCAACCGCAGCCGCTCGCCCCCGCCCGGCACGCAGAGATCGGCGCCGGCGTCGAACAGGTCGTTTTGCACGCGCGCCAGCATTGCGTCGGTCTCGGCGTCCGCGGGCGTCTGCAGGCGCAGCAGGCCGATCGCCGCATTGGCCTCGTCCACCGCCCCGATCGCCTCGATGCGGGGGGCGTCCTTGGCCAGGCGCGTCCCATCGCCGAGCGAGGTCTCGCCGCCGTCGCCACCCCGTGTCACCACTGTATTGATCCGCACCATTACGCTCGTTCCTCACCGAAGATCGAAGACCACACGCCAGGGCATCTCGGCCCAAATCGGCTGCCCGTCCTTCACCGCCGGCATGAACCGCCAGGTCCACACCGCATCAATCGCCGCGTGATCAAGTGACGCGTGGCCGGAGCTCTGGAGAACATCGACGCCGGCTGTCAGCCCGGCCGGTGAGATGTGGACCAGCAGCACCACGGCGCCATGCTCGCCGCGCTCGGCGGCAACCATCGGGTAAACCGGCTCCTTGTTGTGCCAGTGGGCGTCGGGCCTGGCCGGGATGACGCGCTCTCCGGAGGCGATGGCATTGGTCTCGAAATCGGCGCCGCCGAACTGGATTTCCGGACCGGGGCGAACCGCCGGGGGCGACAGGGACATCGCCAGACGTGACTCCGGTGCCGCTGCCGGCGTGCCCGCGGGTGGGGCCGGCGAGGTCGGGGGCGCCAGGTCGGGCGGTCCCTCGGCGGTCGGCGGCGACGGCTTGGCGGGCTGCGGCGGCGGGGGCGTGGTTTCCGGCGTGCCCGGCGGCGCTGCTTGCGTTGGCTGCTGCGCCGTCTTCGCCTGTGCCGGGGGCACGACCGGCGCCGTGCTCTCGCCGGCACCCTTGGTCTCCACCATGACCAGTTCCACAGTGGCTGGCGTATCGGGCGCCTCCACGACCGGCGCCCAGCCGCGCAACGTCCAAACGACGATCAAGCCAAGCAAAACCGCATGCGCGCCGAATGAAACCGAGGCGCCGCGGCGCATCGGCCGGTCGCGGGGCGCGGAAACGACCGACAGGCGGATCATGCCGGCGGCAGCAGCCGGGGCGACAGGTCCACCCCGACGCGCAGCCCGAACGCGGAAGCGGCCGCCGGCAGCGCCTGGTCCGCCGGCAGGTCGGCGGCGATGCGGCCCGCCTGCACGACCACGACCCGGTGCGCGTAGGCAATCGCCATCTCGACCGCGTGCAGCACCACCACGATCGTGCGCCCGGCATCCGCGGTGGCGCGCAACAGGCGCAGGATCGCATGGGCGGCGGCGGGGTCCAGATCAGCGGTGGGCTCGTCCAGCAGAAACACCTCGGGCTCCGTCGCGAAGGCGCGCGCCAGCATGGCGCGGCGGGCCTCCCCGCCGGAGATGCGGTCGATCCGGGCCTCGCTCAAGGGCAGAATGCCGCAGGCTGTCAAAGCAGAGGTTACCGGCGCAACGGCAGCATCGCGATGCGGGATGCGGCCGAGCGCCGCGACTTCCCGGACCGTCAGCCCCCAGGCGCAGCGCGCGCCCTGCGGCAGGTAGGCGACGCGGCGCGGGTCCGGCCGGGGCAGGTCGGCCAGCAGCCCGGCGAGGGCACGCAGCAGCGTGGTCTTGCCGGCGCCGTTCGGCCCGCACAGCGCGACCAGCTCACCAGGGCCGGCGGCGAAATCCACATCGCGCAGCACGGTGCGGCCGCCCAGCCCGATGCTTGCCCGGCGCAGCGCAATCATGGGTCCCACGGTCCGGCCTTGCGCAGAATCACCACGAGGAACGGCGCGCCGAGCAGCGCGGTCAGCACGCCCACCGGCACGGGCGCCGAAATGGGCAGGGCGAAGGGCGCCAGCCGCACCAGCATGTCCGCCACGACCAGCAGCGCCGCTCCGCCCAGCGCCGCGCCGGGCAGCAGGGCGCCGGGGCGACGCCCCAGCAGCGGGCGCAGCAGATGGGGCACCACCAGGCCGACAAATCCGATGGCGCCTGCCACCGCCGCGCCAGCGCCCACCGCCAGCGCGGTGCCGGCGGCGGCCAGCCGGAGCGTGTGCGCCACCGGCATCCCCAGGGTCGCGGCGGCGTCCTCGCCCAGGCTGAGCGCATCGAGCCCCGGCCCCAGGCGCAGCAGCAGCGCCATGCCAACCAGGATCGGCGGGGCCGCCAGCGCGACATGGGTGAGGGTCCGGTCCATCAGCCCGCCCATCAGCCAGACCGTGATGTCGGCCAGCGCGAACGGGTTGGGCGCCAGGGCGAGCGCCAGCGCCAGCAGCGCGCTTGCGATGGCGGACACCGCGACGCCCGCCAGGATCAGTGAGGGGCCTGACGGCGCCCGCCCGGCGAACACCAGCAGCAGGGCCGCGCCAACCGAAGCGCCGAGCAGCCCGCCCGCCGGCAATGCCGGCGGGAAGTGCTGGGACAGCCCCCAATAGAACGCGATCACCGCGCCAAGCCCCGCCGTCCCGGTGATGCCAAGCAGCCCCGGATCGGCCAGCGGATTGCGCAATGCTCCCTGCAGCACGGCGCCCGAAAGGCCCAACCCGCCCCCCACCAGCGCCGCCAGCAGCGTCCGCGGCAGGCGAAGCTGCCACAGGATCAGCGCATCCGGTACGCCGACGAAGCCGTCGCCGATCAGCAGCGAAGCGGCGAACAGCGCAGCCAGCAGAAGCGCGAGGCGGCCTGTCATTCAGGCCGCCGCCCGTCGGAATTGCGTCGCGCATGCCCGAGGAGAAATCCAGTTGGCCTTTGTCCAAACAGCCGGTGTCTGATCAGCCTGCGCCCATTTCGCCTGTGTCCCGACAGCCCGCATCCGTACAGCCGGTGTCCGGCCAGCCCGGGGGCTCATCCCGCCAGCCGTTCCGCTGCCTGCACGGTGAACGGCCCGGCACACACGGTCAGCGCAGGCGGCAGCTCCTTGCGGGGGATCCGGTCGAGCGCGGCCCAGCCAAGCGCCTCGGTGGCGAGCGACGGATCGTCCGGGGGCACCGTGGTCACCAGCAGATCGGGCGGGTGCCGCAGCAGCGATTCGAGGCCGACACGCCGGCCGTCCGAAGCGTTCGCAAGGCCAGCTTCGCGCAGCACCGCGTCCATCAGCGTGCCCGGCCCGGCGGTATAACCGCGCGCCTGCCAGACCAGAGCGCTCAAGCGGTGCGCCCGGCGGGGTAACGCGGCCAGCCGGGCGTCCATGGCGGCGATCAGCGCCTCACCGCGTTCCGGCACGCCGAGCAGTGCGGCCAGCGCCCTGGTTTGCTTGCGAATCCCGTCGAAGTCCTGCGGCATGTCGATCCGAATCACGCGCAGCCCCTCGCGCTCCAGCAGGGCAAGCGTCGTCTGGGCGCCGAACGCGCCGCCCAGCACGAGATCAGGCGCGAGCCGCATCACCGCCTCCGCCGAAGCGCGGACGACCGGCAGGCGGCGGGCCAGGCCGGCAACAAACGACAGCGCCGGATCGCGCGCCAACGGCGAAAGCGCTGCGACCTTCTCCGGCGCCAGCAACACCAGCATCTGGTCGGCGCACACATTCAGCGAGACCACGCGCTGAGCGAAAGACGGAGCACAGACGACCGAAGACAGGAACATCAGGGCGCATGCCGGAGCCGGGCGACAGAACAGACGAGGCATCCATCGACCGCATGCGGCCTTTGCCCCGTCCTCCGTCCCCGGTCTTCCGGCCCCCGCCTTCCGCCTCACAGCACCAGGACGCCTTGTTGCCTGGCCTTGACCTCGGGCTCGACATGGATGGTGATCATCAGGTTCGCCATCTCCGCCGTCAGCGCGTCCTCGATGCGATCGCAGATGGCGTGCGCCTCGCTGACGGTCATGCTGCCTGGCACCACCAGATGAAATTCGAGAAACGCCAGCTTGCCGGCCTGGCGCATGCGCAATTCGTGAGCCTCGATCGCCCCTTCGGCGTTTTCCGCCACCAGCGTGCGAATCCGGCCGATTACCGCGGGCTCGGGGGCGGCGTCCATCAGGCCGTTAACCGAGGCGGTTATCTTAGCCAGCCCAGCCCACAGCACATAGACGCCGACCGCGGCGGCCAACGCCGGATCGAGCCACGATTGCCCGGTCAGGACGGCGATCCCAACGCCGATCAGGACGCCCAGCGAGCTGACCAGATCGGACAGCAGGTGCCTGCCGTCGGCCGCCAGCGCCGGCGAGCGCAGCCGGCTTCCAGCGCGAATCAGCAGCACGCCCCAAAGTCCGCTCAGCAGTGTGGCGGTGGCGTTCAGCGTCAGGCCCCGGGCGGGCATCACCAGCCGAGGCGGGTCGTTCCAGCTCGCCCAGGCGGCGTGGAAGATCGACCAGGCGGCGGCAGCGATCAGCACCGCTTCGACCACCGCGGCGAAGAACTCCGCCTTGCTGTGGCC
>Ga0302151_10000573_pt1 | contig 21127 bp, 19 predicted proteins | sample I_Bog_N1_3_FD_192428 | JGI IMG/M metagenome (GOLD analysis project Ga0302151, IMG submission 192428) | Peat permafrost microbial communities from Stordalen Mire near Abisko, Sweden - I_Bog_N1_3 | ecosystem: Environmental > Terrestrial > Soil > Wetlands > Peat | place: Sweden: Abisko, Stordalen...
CTTGGGGCTGGGGCTCTCCATCGCCCGTCGCGGCGTCGAGGCGGACGGCGGCACGTTGACCGCGCGGGATATCCCCGGCGCCGGTTGCGTTTTCACCATCGAGCTGCCCCAGCGGGCGCTGCACTAGCGCTGGTGGAAACGAAGGCGAGTTCAGAGACGACTTGCCTCGCGAAACGCTGCTGCCGCCGGACATGGGCGAGCAGGCCGCGGAACTCCTGCTCGGTCACGAGGCGAACATCGGCCATGGGGCGTAGCCACCGACTCATGCGTCCCGTGCGGTGGCGAACAGACAGGCCGCCACCACAAAGCTATGTTCAAGGTCCACTTTGCCCTGACGGACCAAATGGCCTGCATCCTCGAAGTCGACCATGGCGACCTGTCAACTCGACGGGCGCCGCCGGAAATTGGAGCCCTATGAATGAGCCGGTCCTGGATCCCCGCAGCAGCGCCCCAGGCGGCCGCGAGCAACGAGAAGTTGCCTTCATTCAGGCGACTGACGACTTCCGGACACTCTTTGAGTTGAGCCCGGTCGCGGTGTATACCATCGACGCGAGCGGGGTCGTGCAGCAGTTCAATCGAAACGCCGCAGAGCTCTGGGGGCGGAGTCCGAACCCGGGCGACACGGACGAGATGTTCTGCGGGTCGCACCGCATGTTCCGGCCTGATGGCACGTTCATGGCGCACCGCGACTGTCCAATGGCAACGGTCGTTCATGGCGAGATACCCGAGGCGCGGGACGCCGAGGTGACCATCGAGAGGCAGGATGGGTCCCGCATCGCCGTCATCGTCAATATCCGGCCGCTCAAGGACGAGAGCGGGAAGATCGTCGGGGCGATCAACTGCTTCTACGACATCACGCAGCGCAAGCTTCTCGAGCTGAAGGCGCGGCAGCAAGCAGAGGACTTGATGGATCTTCATCGACGCAAGGACGAATTCCTCGCGATGCTGAGCCACGAACTTCGCGGGCCGTTGGCACCGATATTCAGCGCGGTGCAGGTGCTCCAGCGTGGCAGTCTCGACGGAAGCCAACAGGCCAGGCTGTTCGAAATCATCGCGAACCAGTCGCGCCAGCTCAAGCATCTTGTCGACGATCTGATGGACGTCTCTCGCATCACGCACGGGAAGGTTGCGTTGCAGAGGCGGCAGGTCTCCTTCGCGTCGATCCTCGTGCGCGCCATCGATACGGCAATGCCCTTGATCGAGCAGAAGCGCCACGAGTTCGACGTCGACATCTCGCAGGACGCCATGCAACTCTACGCCGATGCAGCTCGTATCGAGCAAGTCGTCGTCAACCTGCTGGCAAACGCCGCCAAATACACGAACGCCGGCGGCCGGATCTCGCTCTCGGCATGCGTCGAGGGAAAGCAGGCGGTGCTTCGCGTCGAGGATTCAGGAGTCGGAATCTCTCCCACTCTGCTGCCTCGAATCTTCGACTTGTTCTCCCAGGCCGAGCGATCGATCGATCGTTCCGAAGGTGGGCTGGGTATCGGCCTGTGCCTGGTCCACCAGCTGATCGAGCTCCACGGCGGCGGCGTGGTCGCCACGAGCGAACTGGGACGCGGCAGCGAGTTCACCGTTCGCCTTCCCATGCTCGATGCAACGAGCTTGCCCGTGCCCCATCCAGTGGCGGAGCGCTGGCGCGGCGCAGGCCACCGGGTGCTGGTCGTGGACGACAACATCGAAGCCGCACAGGTTCTGGGTGCCCTGATGAAGTCATCGGGGTTCGAGGTCGAATTGAGCCACGACGGGAAAGTGGCCCTGGAGCTGGTCAACAGCTTTCGACCGCACATCCTGCTTCTCGACGTCGGGCTTCCCCTGCTGGACGGATACGGCGTCGCGCGCGCGATCCGCTGCGATCCGTTGTTGGAGCAGCCGACCCTCATTGCGATCACCGGTTACAGCCAGGACATCGATCGCTACCGGTCAAGCGTCGCAGGATTTGACCATCACCTGGTCAAGCCGGTGGATCTTGATCAGCTGTTGACGCTCATTTCAACGGTCAAGCTTCCTGCCCCGCAGCACGCGCGATCACTGCATGGACTTCCGATGCAACGGGACGCCTCGTGACGGTGTAGTCACGTGTCGCCGGACAGGCGCGGCCCGAGTTCGATTCGAGACTCGTGCCGCGCGTGGCAACCCAACCGCGCATTGAGCCTGCTGGGCAAGCTTGACCGTGCGAACCGACCGAGGGCGTTTCGTCCGGGGCTCGCGCTGGATTCGATTCGGCGAAGATCAGGAACCGTCACTGCAGCGTCAACGTGCGCCGTCTCCGTCTCACCTTCAAGGAAGTGAATACGGACGGCTTGGGCACGCCTCGTTCATCGACACGCTTGCGAAGTACCGCCCACAGAACGCCGGCAACAGGAATGACCACCGTGCTGGCAAGCCATTGCCAGTACTGCTTCAGGAACCCGAAGAACCCGACGTGCACGAGGATGTGTTCGTCGTCCAGGTAGAACGTTCGCGGAGTGTCCACACCCTCGACGACCAGGCTGCCCGTGAGAAGAACGTTCAGCGTCCTGGAACCGGACTGCGTCGGCGTGACCTGCCATTCCCAAGTCGTGGGCTCGGTCGAACTCACGACTTGAACTTGAGCCGCCTCGGGCAAGATATCGAAACCATCGCCACTGACCGTCGCAGTCATCCGGGGCGTGAGCTTGATGTCCTTGCCCTGCAGCGACGTGTACCCCGGATGTTGAGCCTTCATGCTTGCCAGCAAGGCCGAAAGCTTGTCCGAGGACACATTGAGATAGACCGAGAACGTCTCTCCAACCTTGCCCGTTCCCGGCGCGGTGACGCCCGCACTTCCACTGACGAGCTCATCGATTTTCGCGGAGTCGTCGGCGAGCGTGGTGACCGGCTCGTCTGCGACCGCGGCGGGCGCCTTGGCTGCTGGCGGGCCGGCCGCAAGCGCAGGCAAAGGAGCCACCGCGATCGCACTGACGGAAGGCGGTGAACCCGTGATCTTCTCCTCGACGTCCTTGGCCTCCTGCGCATGCTTGTACGAATGCGGCGGGGCCGGTATGTCCGCAACAGGCGCGTGGCCGATCGCAGCAACGTTTCCTGCCTGGGCCTTCACGGCGCCTCGCGATTGATCGGCAGCAGCCCATCCCGGCGTCGCTGGACCCGCCGGGTGCGGCTCGACCCTGGCTGACCGCTCGAGCTCGGCGATTCTCGCTTCGATGCTTCGTGCGGCGTCGGCTGCGTCATCGGCTTGGCGTTCGGCGTCTCTTGCCTGCGCCTGCAGCGATGCAGCGTTGGAGAACCCGGCATGAGCGCCCTGGCCTGCCGGCAACTCTGCTTCGGCTTGAGCGGCCTTCGACAATGCCGTCCATCGGCTTCTGAATTCGCGCTCCTTGCCTTGAAGCTGGCGCAGTTCCAGTTGAAGCCTGGCGATCTCGGCGTCCGTCCCGGACGAGGCAGCCGGGTGCGGCGCGAATGCAGCCTCTTGCCCAGGGGTTGTCACGGTCTGAGATGCGACATCGCCGGCATGCAGTCCCGCACAGACAACACCAAGCATCGCCAACCGTTGAAGTGCAGCGCTTTTCATCGCCATTCCTCCCGGCCCGAGTGTAGGACGCGGGCAAGCGACAAGACCATCCCCAGATCGAGTTCGCGGCTTGAGTTCAGCGCCGCAACGGCAACAAGCTCTGCTTGAGGCTGCGCAGCACGAAGCTGGACTTCGTGTGCGCGATGCCGGGGATCAGGTACAGGCGTTCGCGCAGCAGGCGCTCGTAGTCGCGCGTGTCGCGCACGGCGATGCGCACGTAGTAGTCGTAGTCGCCCGAGACCAGGAAGGCCTCCATCACCTCGGGGATCGCCTCGAGGGCCTGGCCGAACTCGAACAGCGCGGCCTCGGAGTGGCTGTCGAGCGTCACCTGCACGATGACGGTGTCGGCCAGGCCGATCTTCTCGGCGTTGACGCGCACCGAGTAGCCGTCGATGACGCCGCTCTCCTCCATGCGGCGGATGCGCGTCCAGCAGGGCGAGCTGGTGAGCCCCACCTGCGAGCTCAGCTCCTGCAGGCTCATGCGGGCGTCGCGCTGCAGGCATTCGAGGATGGCGATGTCGATGCGGTCCAGGTCCATTCCGTGAATTCTAGTATTGGCAGAAGGATTTTCCGAATTCCCTCCAACTATCAGGAACTACGGAAGCCTATTCCGCGCGACTCCCCGAAGAATGAGACCATGGAAACACTCTTCGCCACCGGTGCCCTGGCGCCTCGCCGCGCCGCTCCCGCTCCCCGCGACCCCGTGGCCGCGCCCGCCGCCGCCAACGGCGCCCAGGTGCTGATCGACACCCTGATCGCGCTGGGCGTGGACACCGTGTTCGGCTATCCCGGCGGCGCCGTGCTGCCGCTGTACGACGCGCTGTTCGACCGCCCGCGGCTGCGCCATGTGCTGGTGCGCCACGAGCAGGCCGCCGTGCACGCCGCGCAGGGCTACGCGCGCAGCACGGGTCGACCGGGCGTGGTCTTCGTCACCTCCGGCCCGGGCATGAGCAACACCACCACGGGCCTGCTCGACGCGCTGTGCGATTCCACGCCCATCGTCTGCATCTCTGGCCAGGTGGCCACGTCGTCCATCGGCACCGACGCGTTCCAGGAGTGCGATGCGCTGGGCATCTCGCTGCCCGTCACGCGCTGGAACGCGCAGGTGCGCGACGTGAACCGGCTCGAGGCCACGCTGCGCAAGGGCTTCGCCATCGCGTGCGGCGGGCGGCCCGGCCCGGTGCTGATCGACGTGCCCAAGGACGTTCAGCAACAGCGCGTCTCGCACGCCGAACCGGAACGCGCATGGACGCCACCGCCGCGCCCGCGGCTGCCTACCGAGGCCCTGAAGACGGCGGCGCGCCTGCTCCGCGAGGCGAAGCGGCCCGTGCTGTACGGCGGCGGCGGCCTCGTCAACTCGGGCGCCGCCGCCTGCGAGGCGTTCACCGGGCTGGCGCGCCGGATGCACCTGCCCTGCACGCTGACGCTGATGGGCCTGGGCGCGTTCCCCGCGTCCGACCCGCAGTGGCTGGGCATGCTGGGCATGCACGGCACGCTGGAGGCCAACCTCGCGATGCACGGCGCCGACCTGGTGGTGTGCGTGGGCGCGCGCTTCGACGACCGCGTCACCGGACGCACCGACCGCTTCTGTCCGGGCGCGAAGATCATCCACATCGACATCGACCCGACCTCGATCAACAAGGTGGTGCGCGCCGACGCCGCGCTGGTGGGCGATTGCCAGGCGCTGCTGGTGGCCCTGCTCGCCGCGTTGCCGCCGGACGCGCAGGCCGAGCGACGCCTCGCGCCGTGGTGGTCGCAGATCGCCGCGTGGCGCGCCGAACGCTCGCTCGCGTTCGACGACACGCCCGACGTGATCGCGCCGCAGGCCCTCGTGCGCCGGCTGAACGCGGCGCTGCAAGGCCGCGATGCGATCGTCTCCACCGACGTCGGCCAGCACCAGATGTGGGCCGCCCAGCATCTGGACTTCGACGCGCCGCGGCGCTGGCTCACGTCCGGCGGCGCGGGCACGATGGGCTACGGCCTGCCCGCGGCCATCGGCGCCCAGGTCGCCCATCCCGGCAAGCTGGTGGTGTGCGTCAGTGGCGACGCGTCGATCCAGATGAACATCCAGGAGATGGCCACCGCCGTGCAGCACCGCACGCCGGTGAAGGTGGTGCTGTCCAACAACGGCTACATGGGCATGGTGCGCCAGTGGCAGCAGCTGAACCACGGCGGGCGCTACAGCCACAGCTACACCGACGCGCTGCCCGACTTCGTGATGGTGGCGCGCGGCTTCGGCTGGCAGGCGCGCCGGGTCGACCGGCGGGACGAGCTCGACGATGCCTTGCGCGAATGCCTGGACAGCCCCGGCCCGTTCTTCCTCGACGCGCGCGTGACCGCCGAGGAGAACTGCCTGCCGATGATCCGGGGCGGCTGCGGTCACGACGAGATGCTGCTGCCGCACGGCCGGAGCTGGCCCGCCGCGCGATAGCCGACGCGGGCGCGTCAGGCCGAGGCGAACGCCTCGAGCAGCCGGTCGCCGGCCCAGGCCTGCGCCTCGCGTGCCTTCTCGACGACGGCGCCCATGCCGAAGAACTCGTGGGTCACGCCGTCGAAGTTGCGGCGCTCCACCGGAACGCGCGCCTTTCGCAACGCGTCCTCCATCTGCGAGCCGTCGCTGCGCAACGGGTCGATGTCGGCGTTGATCAGCGTGACCGGCGGCAGGCCGGCGAGGTCCGCGTCGATCAGCTGCAGGCGCTTGTCCTTCAAGTCGTCCTTGCTGTTGACCAGCTTGTCGACGAACCATTCGATCATCGCGCGGCTGAGCGGCTTGGCCACCGCGTTCTCCAGGTAGGCCTCGGTGTTGACGCTGGTCTGCGTGACGGGATAGACCGCCAGCACGTGGCAGGGCTGCTGCGCCACGCCACTGTCGCGCACGGCGATGGCGGTGGCCAGCGCGAGGTTGCCGCCGGCGCTCTCGCCCGCGAGCGCGATGCGCGCCGCGATGCCGTTGAGCTGCGGCGCCTGCTCCACCACCCAGCGGTACGCGGCCAGCGCATCGTCCCAGGCGGCCGGGAACTTGTGTTCCGGCGCACGCCGGTAGTCCACCGACACCACTACCGCGTTCGCCTCCTTGGCCAGGCCGCGCGCGCCGCCGTCGTAGACGGTCTTGTCGGCGATCACCCAGCCGCCGCCATGGAAGTACACGACCAGCGGGAAGGGGGCCGGCCCCGCCGGCGTGAACACGCGGGCGGACAGCGCCGAGGCCGGGCCGGGGATCGCGATGTCGCGCGCGGTGACGCCCGGCACCAGCGACTCCGGATCGCTGGCGCGCCCCTGGCTGTGCAGCAACGCCTTGACGGCGTCCGCGGGCGTGGGCTCCAGGCGCGCGGCAGCGGGATCCAGATCCTCGATGTGCTTGTCGGTCAGCTGGCCCAGCTGGTCCAGCACCGCCTTCATGTCCTTGTCGGCGCGAAGTGCACCGACGGCGTTGCCGATGGCGTCTGCGATGGGATGGCTCATGGTTCGACTCCTTGTTGCGATGAACCAGGGCGGCAAGGCGAGCGCCCGCCTGCTTTCGCCGCACTAGACTCCCCGCATGACGCCGTGCATCCTCATCCCGGCCGCGGGCTCGGGCTCGCGCTTCCTCGGCGCGGGCCACAAGCTGGCCGCCCGCATCGGCGGCGACCCCGTGCTCGCGCTCACGCTGCGCCAGGCCGCGGCCACGGGACTACCGGTCATCCTGGTCATCTCGACCCGGCTTCGCGACGAGATCGGCGACGCCCTCCCAGCCTGCGTGCAGGTCGTCGTCGACACCGACGCGCACCCCGGCTGGGGCATGGGCAATTCCATTGCCGCAGGCGTTGCGGCGTCATCCCACGCCATGGGCTGGCTGGTGCTGCCCGCCGACATGCCGTTCATCCGGCCGGACAGCCTCCTGCGCGTGGCCGCGGGGCTCGCCGGGCACGCCGTGGCCTATGCGCGGCACGCCGGCCAGCGCGGCCATCCGGTGGCCTTTCGCGCGTCGCTGAAGGCCGAGCTGCTGGCCCTGTCGGGCGACGCGGGCGCGCGCGCCGTCGTGGCGCGCGCGGACAGCGTGGGGGTCGACGTCGACGACGCCGGCGTGCTGGTCGATATCGACACGCTGGACGATCTCGAGGCGGCGCGCCGGCGCGCCGCGACCTGAGCCTCACTCGGCGCGGGCCGCCTCCGCGAGCAGGTCTTTCGCGGGCGCCACGAGCATGTCGTGCGGCACCGTCACGCCATTCTTCGCCGCCACCACCTCCGCCAGGATGCTCACGGCGATCTCCGGCGGCGTCTTGCTGCCGATGTAGACGCCCACCGGGCCGCGCAGCCGCGCCAGCTCGTCCGCACTGAGGTCGAAGTGTTCCTCGAGCCGCTTGCGCCGCGCGTCGTTGTTGCGCCGGCTGCCGATGGCGCCCACGTAGAAGGCCGGGGTCTTCAGCGCCTCCAGCAAGGCGAGGTCGTCGAGCTTGGGATCGTGGGTCAGCGCGATCACGACGCTGCGCTGGTCGGGCTCGAACGCGAGCACGGCGTCGTCGGGCATGCCCGGCACCAGCGTCGCGCCGGCCACGCGCCAAGCGGCGCTCACCTCCTCGCGCGGCTCGCACACGGCCACCTCGAAGCCGCTGAACAGGGCCATGGTGGCGAGGTACTCGCTCAGCTGGCCGCCGCCGATGAGCAGCATGCGATAGCGCGGACCGAAGGTATTGAGCATCTGCTCGTCGTCGAGCCGCAGCTCCTCGGGCTGCGCGGCGATTTCATGGGCGGCGTGGCCATCAGCCAGCGCGACGCGCCGGCGCACGAGCCCGCCGCTCGCCAGCGACAGCAGCAACGCGTCGAGCTCCCCCACGTCGGGGTCGTGCTCCACCAGCAACTCCAGCGTGCCGCCACACGGCAGCCCGAAGCGGTGCGCCTCGTCGGCCGACACGCCGTAGGTCACGCGCGAGGGCACGGCGGGCGCATCGCCGTCCTTCCACAGCTGGCGATAGCGGTAGGCGAGGTCGTCCTCGATGCAGCCGCCGCTGACGGAGCCCGTGACGCGCCCGGTCTCCGACAAGGCCAGGATGGAGCCGACCGGCCGCGGCGACGAGCCCCAGGTGCGCACGACGGTCACCAGCAGCGCACGCTGGCCGGCGCGGCGCCAGTCGCGCAGGTCGCGCAGCACGAGCAGGTCGAGGTTTTCCATGGCGTGGATGCGTGGGCGAGCCGGCAGCCTAGGAGGCCGGGCAGGCCGCGCCGGTGCGGATCCAGTCGTCCACCAGTTCGCCGAACCGCTGCTGCGTGCCCGGCGCCGGCGTGCGCGTGCCGCCCGGATGCCAGCCCCAGCCTACCAGCGCGTCGTGGGCCATGTGATCGTGCAACTGAGCCAGCGTGCGCTTGCCGTTGCGGGCCGGATCCTTGATCTGCTCGCAGATCTGGCCCAGCGACTTGCCCTGCCAGGCCATCGCCACCGGCGCCATGTGCCACTTGGGCGCGCCGGGCACGCCCGCGGGCAGGAAGTTGGCCGCCTGGTGGCAGGTGGCGCAGCGCATGGCGATCGCGCCCTGGTCGTCGGTGCCGCGAACCACCAGCGGCAGGTGGGCGTGCATGTCGTCGCCTTGCGTCGGCCGCGTGCCCACGGGGTGGCAGTTCTGGCAGCGCGGGCTCTGAAGCACCTTGCCCATCTCGGCGAACAGCGCCTGCGAACGCGCCGTAGGGTCGGTGATGGCGGCGAAATCGCTCGGCGACTTCAGTGGCGCGGCGGCCTGCTGCGCGAACACGGTCGGGCAGGCGGCGCCCGCCACGAGGAGAATCCCAACCAGGGTCGTCGGCCTCATCGTGCATCTCCACCAATTGTGCGAAGCGCGAGCATACTGCGCCATTCGGTTTCGCACACGGGAGCTTCGCAATGCCTGTCGTTTCACTCCACGTCAACGGCCATTCGCATCAGGTCGATGCCGATCCGCAGACCCCGCTGCTGTGGGTCCTGCGCGACGAGATCGGCCTGACCGGCACCAAGTTCGGCTGCGGCGTCGCCCAGTGCGGCGCGTGCACCGTGCACGTCGACGGGCAGACGATGCGATCGTGCGTCGCGCCGGTGGCCGCCATCGCCGGACGCCAGGTCACCACGATCGAGGGCCTGACATCGCACGCCGCCAAGGCCGTGCAGAAGGCCTGGGTGGATCTCGACGTCGTCCAGTGCGGCTACTGCCAGTCGGGCCAGATCATGTCGGCCACCGTGCTGCTGGAGCAGAACCCGAAGCCCAGCGACGAGGACATCGACCAGGCGATGGCCGGCAACATCTGCCGCTGCGCCACCTACGTGCGAATCCGCGCCGCCATCCACGCCGCGTCGGCGCAACTCACCGCTTGAGGAGACCGCCATGCACCCGATGATGAAGGCCTGGCGCGACGCGCCCGAGAACCTCGCGCTGGCCGCGCCCACGCGGGCGCCGGCGCCCGCGCGCAGCGGCGTCACGCGGCGCGACGTCCTGGCCGCCGGCGGCTTCGTCGTGGCCATCGGATGGCTGCCCGACCCGGCTCGTGCGGCCGCGCAGGGCCGCGAGGGCGCCGCCGCACAGGCCGTCTTCGAGCCCAACCAGTTCGTGAGCATCGGCGCCGACAACCTGGTCACCATCGTCAACAAGCACCACGAGATGGGCCAGGGCAACACCACCGGGCTGGCCACGCTGGTGGCCGACGAACTCGACGCCGACTGGTCGCTGGTGCGCACCGAATACGCCGGCGCCAACGTGAAGCTGTATGCCAACCTGGCTTTCGGCATGCAGGGCACGGGCGGCTCGTCTGCCATCGCCAACTCGTACCTGCAATACCGCACGGCCGGCGCCACGGCGCGCGCGATGCTGGTGTCGGCGGCGGCCCAGGCCTGGGGCGTGCCGGCCGGCGAGATCCGCACCGGCGACAGCGTGCTCACCCATGCGTCGGGCAAGCGCGCCACCTACGGCGAGATGGCCGCCGCAGCCGCGAAGCAGGAGGCGCCGAAGAACCCGGTGCTCAAGTCGCCGGACCAGTTCTCGCTGATGGGCCGCGAGCACGCCACGCCGCGCGTGGATTCGCCGTCCAAGTGCAACGGCACGGCGCAGTACACGGGCGACGTCAAGCTGCCCGGACTGCTCACCGCGGTCATCGCGTTCCCCCCGTCGTTCGGCGCGAAGATGGTGTCGTTCGACGCCAGCGCGGCCCGCAAGGTCAAGGGCGTCACCGACGTCGTTGCAGTGCCCGAGGGCATCGCCGTCGTCGCGAAGAACACCTGGGCGGCGCAACAGGGCCGGCGCGCGCTGAAGATCACCTGGGACGAGGCGGCGGGCGCCGCGCTCGACTCCGACGCCCTGTTCGCGCAGTACCGCGAGCTCGCGGCGCAGCCGGGCACGCGCTTCGCGAAGCCGGCGGCCGCGGAGGACGGCAAGCCGGCGGCCGTCGCGACGAAGACCGTCGAGGCCGTCTACGAATTCCCGTTCCTGGCGCACGCCCCGATGGAGCCGCAAAGCTGTGTGGCGTGGCTGCACGACGGCCGGCTCGAGACCTGGGCCGGCCACCAGTTCCCCACCTTCTACCACATGTTCGCCGCCAAGGCCGCGGGCCTGCCGCTGGACAAGGTCACGCTGCATTCGCTGATCTCGGGCGGCAGCTTCGGCCGGCGCGCCAACGCGTGGAGCGACTTCACGGTGGCCGCGGTCAACGTGGCCGTGGCGATCCACGGCCGCGCGCCGGTGCGGCTGCAGTACACGCGCGAGGACGACATGAGCGCGGGCCTGTATCGGCCGATGGCGGTGCATTCGGTGCAGGTGGGCCTGGCCGACACGGGCCGCATCGCGTCGTGGAAGCACGGGGTCGCCGCGCAGTCCATCGTGGCCGGCACCGCGATGGCGATGATGATCAAGGACGGCGTCGACCCGACCTCGGTGGAGGGCGTGTCGCCGTCGTCCTACGAGCTGCCCATGCTGGACGGCCAGCTGCATTCGCCCACGCTGGCGGTGCGCCCGCTGTGGTGGCGTTCGGTGGGCAACACCCACACCGCCTACGTGATGGAGACGATGATGGACAAGCTCGCGCAGGCCGCGGGCCAGGATCCGCTCGCGTTCCGCCTCGCGCTGCTGGAGAAGAATCCGCGCGCGACGGGCGTGCTGAAGCTGGTGGCGGAGAAGTCCGGCTGGGGCAAGGCGATGCCGGCCGGATCGGCCCAGGGCATCGCGGTGCACGAGTGCTTCGGCACGAACGTCGCCCAGGTGGCCGAGGTGACGCTGAAGGACGGCAAGGTGCGCGTGGACCGCGTCTTCTGCGCGGTGGACTGCGGCGTGGCGGTGAACCCCGACGTGATCCGCGCGCAGATGGAAGGCTGCATCGGCTTCGCACTCGGCGCGCTCTACTACAGCGAGATCGAGCTGAAGGCGGGGCGGCCGGTACAGCGCAACTTCGACCAGTACAAGGCGCTGCGCATCTACGAGATGCCTGCCGTGGAGGTGTTCATCGTGCCCAGCACGGCGGCGCCGACGGGCGTGGGCGAGCCGGGCGTGCCGCCGCTGGGCCCCGCGGTGGCCAACGCCATCGTGCGCGCGGGCGGCCCCGCGGTCACGCGCCTGCCGTTCGCGCGGTCGGGCCTGGTGTCGGCTTGATGCAGCGCAAGCGGTCGGGCAGCACCGCGGGGTGAAATCCGGAGCGAGGAAACATCTCCTCGCCCGCACCCTGTCCCGATGTCCCAAACGCCCGCCAACGACCCGACCGAGATCCCCTCGCGCCGCCTGATCCGCTCCTGGCTCACCCCGCTGTCCGGGCGCAGCACCGGCCGCGCCCTCGCGCTGGTCGCCATCGACCTGGCCTTGTTCTCCGCGTCGCTCGCCGCCACAGTGCTCGCACCGCATGCGTGGATGCAGGTGCTGGCCGCCGTCGCCAACGGCCTGGTCATCGGCCGCCTGTTCATCCTGGGCCACGACGCCTGCCACCAGAGCCTCACCGCGCACCGCACCCTCAACCGCTGGCTCGGCCGGCTCGTGTTCCTGCCGTCGCTGACGCCCTACAGCCTGTGGGAGGTGGGCCACAACGTGGTGCATCACGGCTACACCAACCTGCGCGGCTTCGACTTCGTCTGGCAGCCCCGCTCCCTGGCAGAGTTCGAGGCGCTGAGCCCCGCGCGCCGCGTGCTGGAGCGCGTCTACCGCAGCGGCTGGGCGCCGTGGCTGTACTACCTCGTGGAGATCTGGTGGACGCGCATGCTGTTCCCCAGTCGCCGGGCCATACCCACGCGGCGCGCAGTGTTCGTGCAGGACGGCCTGCTCGTGAGCGCGTTCGCCATCGCCTGGATGGCGGGCCTCGCGATCGCGGCGCGCGCCACCGGGCAGTCGGTGCTGTGGCTGGAGGCCGTCGGCTTCGCGCTGCCCTTCGTGTTGTGGAACGGCCTGATCGGCTTCGTGGTGTACGTTCACCATACCCACCCGGGTGTCGAGTGGCACCAGGACAAGGCCGCCTGGAGCGCCTCGCAGCCCTTCGTGTCGACCACCGTGCACCTGACGTTCCGCTCGGCCTTCGGCGCCGTGCTTCACCACATCATGGAGCACACGGCGCACCACGTGGACATGAGCATCCCGCTGTACCGCCTCAAGGCCGCGCAGGCCTTGCTCGAGCAAAGGCTGGCGGGCCACATCGTGGTGCAGCCGTTCTCGTGGCGCTGGTACGCCGACACGGCGCGCCGCTGCAAGCTCTACGACTTCGAGGGCGGCAGGTGGCTGGACTTCGCCGGATCGCCCACCTGACTATTGCAGCGTTGCGACGACAGGCGCCAGGCATTGCTGCACGAACGAGTCCAGTGCGCCCACGTCGGCAATGCGGATGTCGCGCCGCCCCTTGTCGACGAAGCCGATCAGCCCCTCGCGTGCGAGTCGCGACAGCGCGCGGCTGACCGTCTCCAGCGTCAGCCCCAGGTAGCTGCCGATCTCGGCGCGCGTCATGCGCAGCATGATCTGGTCGTTGCGCAGGCCGCGCAGCGCCAGCGCGTCGGCCCAGGTACGCAGGAAGTCGGCCACGCGGGCGTCGGCCGGCAGCGTGCACACCGACATCAGCGAGTTGCGGTCGCCCACGATCTCGCGGCTCATCGCACCGTGCAGCGCCGCCATCAGGCGCGGACCCGTCGCGCAGGCGGCCAGCAGCGCGTCGTACGGAATGGCCCAGACCTCGCCGGTGTCCATCGCGACGGCGTCGCAGTCGTGCACCGCGTCGGCGATGCCGTCGAAGCCCAGCCAGTCGCCGCGGAACTTCAGGCTGACGATCTGCTCGCGGCCGTCGGCCGACAGGTTGACCATCTTCACGAAGCCCGAGTTCATCACGTACAGGTGCGTGAACGGCTGTCCGGCCTGGTAGATCGTGTCGCCGGAGTGCACCAGGCGGCGGTGCACCGGGAACGCGTCGGCCAGCAGCGCCAGCATGTCGGCCACGCGGCGGATGTGGGCGGCGGCCTGGACAAGCTCGCGCGAAGGCGCGACGCGACGCGGTGCAGCGGGCAGTACGACGGCAGGGGCGGTGGCGAACATGGTGGCGATCCTTGGTTGGCTTCAGCGATTGCATCCAGCTTAGGCAGCCGCCCGGACGTGGCGAGCAATGCTCCGCATCACTGGGTAACGTCGGGTAAATGGCGCGTAACAGCCGAGCGGGCGAATCGCCCGGCGAATCGGGTTACGCTTGCACGATGACCACGGCCCCGATCCACATCGCCGTCCTCGATGACGAACCCGACATCACGCAACTGCTGGCCGGCTACCTCGGCGCGCAGGGCTATCGCGTGACGCAGGTGCATTCCGGCGCGGCGCTGATGGCCGAGATGGCCGCCGATGCGCCGGCGCTGGTGCTTCTGGATCTCGGCCTGCCCGGCGAGGATGGCTTCACGATCGCGCGCCAGTTGCGCGAGCGCTTCCATTGCGGGCTGGTGATCGTCACCGGCCGCGGCGACGCCGTCGACAAGATCGTCGGCCTGGAGGTGGGCGCCGACGACTACGTCACCAAGCCCTTCGACCTGCGCGAGCTCGTCGCACGCATCAAGGCCGTGCTGCGCCGCATCGTGCCCGCTGCGCCAGCGGCGGCCACCGGCGACCGCTTCACCTTCGCCGGCTGGACGCTGGACAAGGCCGCGCGCCGCCTGCTCGACCCGCAGGGCGCCGAGGTGGCGCTCACCGGCGGCGAGTTCGACCTGCTGGGCGTGCTGCTGCAGCACCCGGGCCGCGTGCTCTCGCGCGACTTCCTCCTGGAGCGCACGCGCGGTCGCGAGGCCGGCCCGTTCGACCGCACGATCGACGTGCAGGTGGGCCGGCTGCGCAGGAAGATCGAGGCCGACCCCGAGCGGCCCGAACTGATCAAGTCGGTGCGCGGCGCGGGCTACGTGCTCATTCCCGCGGTCGCCATCGCATGACAGGCGTCGCGGCACTGCCGCCCGGCATCGACGCGCAGACGGTCTACCGCTCCGTCTTCGCGGCCTACCCCGATGCGCTGATCGTCGTCGACGCGGCCGGCAGCATCGTGCTGTCCAACCCGCCCGCCGAGCGCATGCTGGGCTACGGCCCCGACGAACTGGTGGGCCTGAACGTGGACGCACTGGTGCCCGACGCCATCCGTCCGCGCCATGCCGACTACCGCGGCGCCTACGCCAAGGCGCCGCGCTCGCGGCCCATGGGCACGCAGATGGACCTGGTGGCGCGCCGCAAGGACGGCAGCATGGTGATGGTGGAGATCGCGCTGAGCCCGTTGCACGCGCCAAGCTCTACGAATGACCAGGGCCTGCCCCTGGTGGTGGCCTCGATCCGCGACATCGGCACCTACCCGCGCGTGCGCCAGGCGCTGCTGCGCGCCCGCTACAGCGAGCACCTGGCGCAGTTCGCGCGCACCGCCGTCGACGTGCGCGATCCGCAGTCGCTGCTGGCCCAGGTCACGCCGCTGGCCGCCTCCGCGCTGGAGCTCGACGCGGCCATCGTCTACCTGCTGGAGCCCGACCGCCGCGAGTTCCGCGTCGCCAGCAGCACGGGCCTGGACGAGACGCGCGCGGTCGGCGCGCGCATCGCCAACCAGCCCGACGCCTTCCCCGGCCTGCTGCTGCAACGTGCCGGCCCCGCGCTGCTGGGCCCTGGCCAGGTGGCGCTGCCGCCGGCCCTCGTGCGCCAGGGCCTGGACTGCGGCGCGGCGCTGCCGCTGGTCGACCGGGGCCGCAACTTCGGCGTGCTGGCCGTGCTGTCGCGCCGCACGCAGCCGTTCGGCGAGGACGAGATGCGTTTCCTCGACGCGCTGTGCGGCCTGCTCGCCACCTGCCTGCAGCGCGCGCAGGGCGAAGAGGCGCTGAACCACGCGCAGCGCCTGGAAAGCGTGGGGCAGCTCACCGGCGGCATCGCGCACGACTTCAACAACCTGCTCACCGTGATCCAGGGCAACCTGCAGTTCCTGGAGGACGTGCCAGCGCTCGCCAACGACGCGGACGGCCGGCGCATGGTGGACGCCGCCACGCGCGCCACGCGCCGCGCCGCGGAGCTCACCGGCAAGCTGCTCGCGTTCTCGCGCCGCCAGATGCTGCAGCCGCAGCCGGTGGACATCGGACCGCTCGTGGTGTCGCTGGCCGACATGCTGCGCCGCACGCTGGACCAGCGCGTGCGCATCGAGCTCGAGATCGAACTCGACTGCCCCGCCGTGCTGGCCGATCCGGTGCAGCTCGAGTCGGCGATGCTCAACGTGGCGATCAACGCGCGCGACGCGATGCCCGAGGGCGGGCGCATCGTGTTCCGCGTGGCCGCCTGCGACGAGCCGGTGCCCGACCTCGCGCCGGAGCAGTCCGCGCGGCGCTTCGTGGCCGTGGCGATCAGCGACACGGGCAGCGGCATGAGCGAGGAGGTGCGCGAGCGCGTGTTCGAGCCCTTCTTCACCACCAAGGGCGCAGGCCGCGGCACCGGGCTGGGCATGAGCACGGTGCACGGCTTCGTCAAGCAGTCGCGCGGCAGCGTCGCGATCGCCTCCGCGCCGGGCGCGGGCACCACGGTGACGCTGTACCTGCCCGCGCTGGCGGCCAACGCGCGCGCGAGCCTCGACGAGGCGGCGCCGTCCCGCCTCCACCCCGGCCTGCGCGTGCTGCTGGTGGAGGACGACGCCGCCGTGCGCGACATCGCGGCCGGCTTCCTGGCCGGCTTCGGCTGCGTGGTGACGAGCTGCTCCACCGGCGAGGACGCGCTCTCCGCGCTGGACCATGGGCCGGCGTTCGACCTGCTGATGACCGACATCGCCCTCGGCCCGGGCCTGCGCGGCACCGACGTGGCCGCGCGGGCGCAACAACGCCAACCCGGCCTGGCGGTGCTGCTGGTGTCGGGGTTCTCGCAGGAGCTGGTCGACGCCGACCAATCGGCGCCGCTGGACTGGGAGCTGCTGCCCAAGCCCTATTCGCGCCACGAGCTCGAGCGCGCCCTTTCCTCGGCCGTCGCGGGCTCGCCGGCTTGATGCGCCTCAAGGCGGCCGGCGCGCCGGCCGCTACGCTCGGCCCATGTGCTGCCCCTGCCCGTGACCCGCGCCATGCTCGCGACCCTCAGCGAACGGCTGCTCGCCGCGAACGACCTCCACGACGACGATCGTCGCCGGCTGTTGCGCACGGCGCTGCGGCTGCAGCGCGCCGCGCAGCACGGCGGCGCGATGCTGCTGCTCGCCGGCCGCCACGTGGCGATCGCGGCCGACGCCGGCACCACGCCGGCGCAGGATGTGTTCGAGCGCGCCGCCGCGCAACTGGGCGCGCGCGTCTCGCGCATCGCGCCCGACCTGCTGCGCCACGACGGCGCACCGGCCCGCCACGCCGCCGCGCGCCTGCTGCCGAGGCTCTACGACGCGGTGGACTGCCACCTCGGCGAGGCCGGCCACGCGCTGGCGCTGCAGCAGCAGACGGGCGTGCCCGTCTACCTGGCGCTCGGCGGCCAGCAGCATCCGATCCGGGCGCTGCTGGCCGAGATGCCCGGCGATGGCATCGACTCCGCGCTGACGAGCCTGGTGCAGGCAGTGCTGGTGGAGACGCTGGCTTAGCCGTTCCTGTCATCCTGCGCGCGGTCGCAGGATGACGGCGTCGCCTCAGTCGCTGACCTTGACCCAGTCGTAGTACGCCGACCCGCCGCCGCCGCTGTACGTGCCCAGGAAGTTCTTCGCGCTGGCGGAGTTGTCGCCCACCCAGTGGTTGAGCATCAGCTGCATCGGCGTGGACTCGCTGATGGTGACGCGGCGGAACTCGGTCTCGACGCCGGCATCGGACACGTTGAACCAGCGCACGTAGGTCGGCCGCCATTCGAATCCGATGGTGCGCCAGCCGGTGGCGACCGCGAACTGCTGGTAGTTCTGCACGTCGGCCTTCCACACGTTGGTATGCAGCGTGCGGCCGCCGTTGATGAACTCGATGTCGATCTCGTTGTGGCTGGGCGTGCCGGCGGTGCCCGTGTAGAGGAAGAACGAGCTGTCGGCGCCGGCGATGGTACCCGGCTGCAGGCGCACCTCGAACTTGCCGTAGGTGAAGCTCTGCAAGGTGCGGATCTCGGCGCACTTGATGGCCGACTGGTTGGAGCTGTTGACGTTGAGGACGAGGTTGCTGTTGCCCGCCAGCCAGGCCTCGCTGTAGGCGAACGTGCAGCCGAACGGCGAACCGTTGGCCCAGTCGGACACCTGCCAGTACGCGGCGTTGGGGCCGCCGGTGCCGTCGAAGCCGTCGAAGAAGTTGGTGGCGTGGGCGGCCGGCGCGAAGGACGCGGCGAGCGCGAGTGCGATGAAGGTTTGACGCATGGTTGTCTCCGTTTTAGTTGCAGTCTTCAGGTGGGAAGAGGGATCAGGGCACCAGCGAGATGCCGCCGACGATCACGTCGTGGTTGCCCGCGGTGGTGGCGTCGTTGATGACGTCGATCGCGTACAGACCGGCCAGCCATTGCTGCAGCGTCGTCGTGGACGCGGTGCAGTAGCTGGGTACCGCGAAGTTGGCGTCGTCCAGGTCGATCACGATCTCCGACAGCGTGGCCGAGACCACCGCCTGGGCCGTGGGCACGCAGCCGTCGGCCGCCACCGGGGACGGCTGCAGCTTGATCGTCAGCGTGGCGTCGGTCGTCGAGGCCAGGTGGAAGCGCAGCTGCGAGAGGCCCGAGGCATCGAACGGCGCGGCGGCACCGCCGGTCGTGTTGCCCGGTGCGTAAAGGCGCAGCGCCGCGCCAGCGTAGGACTGCGCATTCGCCAGCGAGGCCGCGAAGGTCTCCACGCCGGAGGCGTAGGCGACGCTGCTCGCGGTCTGGTCGCTCGCCGTGGCCGCGTAGGCATAGGACACGACGGAGCCGCCTTCGACGGTGTCGGCGGCATCCACCGGCGTGGCGAAGGCCGTGTCGGGCGTCGGTGCCGGCGTCGGCGCAGGAGTCGGCGCCGGGGTGGGCGCCGGGGTCGGTGCGGGCGTGGGCGCCGGCGTTGGCGCCGGTGTCGGCGCGGGCGCGGGGCTGGGCGTGGCGTCATCGCCGCCGCATCCCGCCAGGCCCAGCGAGGCGACGAGCCCCATGAGGACGCCGATGCGTCCCAACGAAATCCTGGTGTCCATTCCATGTCTCCGGTCGTTGTGTCGAACCGGCTCATCGTGCCGGCCGGCACGCGATCGCACCGGTGCGCGCTTGCGGAGGACCTGACGGATCTTGCGGAGTTAGGGCCTGTTCACCCTCTATGCGTGCCCGCATCGAGTGTGAACAGGCCCTGGCCGACGCGCGGCTCGACGGGCATGCCCAGGCGGCAGCGCACGTTGCGCGCGCCGGGCGCGCCGTGTGCGGGGTCGTAGCGCTCGAAGAACGGGCCGATCGCCAGCGAGAACGCGGCCTGGGGCAGCCATTGGTCGAGCATCACGTTCCAGCCCTCGGCGATGTCCTCGGCCGGGCCGTCGTAGTCCAGCGTGGCCACCCAGCGTGCGGGGATGCGCTTGTGCAGCAGCGGCGGCGGACAGGCCGGGAACGCGCTCGAGAGGGCGGGCAGCTGGACGCAGGTGTCCATGCGGCAGCGCGCCGGGCCGACGATGCCCGGATCGTCCAGGCCCATGAACATCAGCGGCCGGCCCACCAGGCCCAGCGCGCGCACGGCGCTCATGAAGCGATCCCACAGCGGCGCCGCGAGCGCGCCGAAGTCGCCGCGGCCGCGCATGAACAGCACGTCCATCTCCGGCTCGCGCGTGATCGCCACCTGCGGCACGCGACGGATCCAGCTGTCGTTGGCAGGCACGCGACCCACCGCCCAGCCGCCGCCGCGCCAGGTGGACGGCGTCATGCCGAAGCGCTCGCGGAACGCGCGCGCGAACCCTTCCGGCGACGCGAAGCCGCAGTTCAGCGAGATCGCCGTGATCTTCTCGTCGGTGCAATGGCGCAGCCGTCCGGCGGCCACGTCGAGACGTCGACGCCGCACGAACTCATTGAGCGTCTCGCCGCTCCACTGATGGAACAGGCGGTGGAAATGGAACGGCGAGATGGCGGCGAGCGTGGCCATGCGCTCCAGCGACAGTTCGGAGTCGAGGTGCGCGTCGACGAAGTCCACCACGCCCTCGAGCCGGCGCACGTGGTGGCCCTGCAGCACGACCGGCGCGCGCGCGACGGACGACGGCATGTTCAGAGCCGGCGCGCGGTGCCGCGCACGACCAGGCGCAGGCCGGGCACCGGTTCGGTGGCGGGGGGCGCGGCGCCGAGCGCGGCCAGCAGCAGGTGGGCGGCGGCGCGGCCCATCTCGTAGATCGGCTGGTGCACCGTGGTCAGCGCGGGCGTCATGTAGGCCGACTGCGGGAGGTCGTCGAAGCCCACCAGCGAGATGTCGTGCGGCACGCGCAGGCCGCGCGCGTCGAGCACCTGGCGCGCGCCCCACAGCGTCTGGTCGTTGGCGCAGAACACGGCGGTGAAGGGATGGCCCGCGTCGAGCAGCCGGTGCATCGCGTCGGCGCCGCCGACCTCGAGATAGGTGCCCACCACCATCAGGCGCGGATCCACGGCCAGGCCGGCCTCGCTGTGGGCGCGCATGTAGCCGTCGCGGCGATCCACCGCGTCGGGGTAGGCCACCGGGCCGCTGATGTGGGCGATGCGCGTGTGCCCCAGCTCGATGAGGTGGCGCGTGGCGCGGCACGCACCGTCCACCTGGTCGCAGTGCAGCGAGAACACGTTGGGCGCCTGCAGCTCGCGGCCGGTGATGGCGATGGGCAGCTTGCGCGCCATGTCCTCCACCTGCTCGTCCTGCAGGTTGCCGCCCAGGATCACCATCGCGTCGACGCCGCGCGCGATCAGCAGCCGGGCGCGATCGAGCTCCTCCGCCGGATTCCAGTGGCCCGGCACGACGATGGGGGCGTAGTGGCTGCCCTGCAGGCCGTCCTCGATGCCGCGGGCACCGCGCGTGAAGTACGGCGACTCGAGTTCCTGCGTCAGCACGCCGATCGTGCGCGTGGAGCCGCTGCGCAGGCTCTGCGCCGCGAAGTTGGGGCGGAACTGCAGCCGCTCGATGGCGCGCTCTACCGCCTGGCGCTTGTCCTCGGTGACGCGCGCCGTGCCATTGAGGATGCGCGACACCGTGGCGGCCGAGACGCCGGCCAGGCGCGCCACATCCAGCAGCGTGGCGGATTCGGCGAGGGGCTTGTCC
>Ga0302151_10000576_pt1 | contig 21007 bp, 10 predicted proteins | sample I_Bog_N1_3_FD_192428 | JGI IMG/M metagenome (GOLD analysis project Ga0302151, IMG submission 192428) | Peat permafrost microbial communities from Stordalen Mire near Abisko, Sweden - I_Bog_N1_3 | ecosystem: Environmental > Terrestrial > Soil > Wetlands > Peat | place: Sweden: Abisko, Stordalen...
GGACGGCGTCGAGCCGCGTCGCGACCGCGGCTGAACGAGATTACATAAGCCTTATCGGATTACCACAGGTCCTCAAATATGCTGTATCGGTGACGATGGCGATCCATGACCGAAGCCGACAGAAATTTCCGCTTATCATAAACTCTACAACAAATGACGGTCCAAAGCTATTCTGCAGCGGGCTTGGCGAAAACCGGCCAGACCTGTTCATCATGGATACTCTGCCAAACGACAACCCCCTGGAGGATTGCGAGCACAACGGCGTTAACCGAGTGGCACGGCTGCCGATCGGTCGAGACGCCTTGATGTTCACGATTGCTGCCGGACAGAAGCCGTTCGATGTCAGCGCTCGGACGATGTACTTGGCGCTCGCCGCCAGGCTGCCACTCGCCGGCGAGGAATCCGCGGCCGAGAGTAACCCGCTCGGCACGACGTTCGTAGCCAACCGTTACCAGCGATGGAACCAAATCGATCCAAAACTGCCGGACATGCCGATCCGTCTGCTGGCTCCTCCAGACCACAGCGTTGAGTGGTGGGCGATCAATGACATGATCATGCTCGATGGCTGCCGCGCGGTCAGGTCGGTCGCGTTGATCGAAGCAACCGACCTGCAGCTATTCCGGCAGCTCTGCTATTCCAGGCGCAAGGACGGCACTATCGTCTATGCAGACGGGCAGAAATACGCCGACAATCCCGTTGTGATCCCAACGGAGACGAGCGATGTCGTGATCGGGACCTTCCGTCTGCCCGGGGAAGCCAAGGGCAGCTTCCCGCTACCGGTTGACGGAGTCTTGCCAAGCGAGGCGTCCATCATGGACGGAAGCTACCATGTCGCGCGGCTCGTCGTCGCGTACGTGAAAACAGAAAAGTATAACATCGTGCCAGGGTTTCGGGAGTTCACGATGGAGATGACCAGCCCCCAGGCGGCCGCCGAGGGTGGTTATATGACAAAGCTCGGCCTTGTTCCGCTGCCCCAAACGGAGCTGCGCGAGAGCGGCGCTGCAGCGCGCGCTCTGGCGGCGGGACGGTAATGGATCTTGTCCGGGAGCCGCCCCACGTGGCAACACGATTTGTCGGTGCACCAGACAGCCCTCTGATGATTCCCTGCTTACTTTCGCGATTCGGGATGTCATGGGGCAGACATCGATATCGAACGCGATCCGAGGTCGGTTTATTTTCGTTCCATTCTGGCACAGTATTGGTTTTGTTTGACGTGCGTGCACATCAGTGAGCGCACTTATATGGGAGTTTGCGCAAATGGCCGACACTATGGATGAGATCTTCCCCGAAACCTTGGCGACAAGTCCGGCGGTTAGTGACGCGGATTTACAGAAACGAGCTGGTGCGGATGGTATCGTCAAAAATGGAGTCATCGCCGCCATGGCGGTGGGTCTCGTTCCGATTCCTGTGATTGGCGTCGTAGGTTTGGTAGCCGCCAACCTGACCATGCTGCAGGCGCTGAGCCATCATTACGGCGTGCCCTTCCAGCGCGACGTCGCGAAATCAGCGGTGGTCTCGCTGGTCGGCGGGTTGGCTCCGGTCGGCCTGGGTGTCGGCTTTTCGGAGGCGCTGAAACTAATTCCCGGGTTCGGCAGCCTGGCCGGTGCGGCGGGTACCTCCGTCCTGGCCGGCGCCGTCACCTACGCCGTCGGCCGTGCCTTCATTCAGCACTTTGAAGAAGGCGAGACCTTCCTGTCACTTGACCTGGCACGCCTGCGAAAGGTCGTCCGATTCGAATTCAAGCGCGGTCGCAAGGTGGCCGAGACTTTGGCGACCAGCCCGCAAGAAGCGTAATCGCGCAAAGTGGGCCGCGTGGTAGTGTCGTGGCGTCTTGAGCTCTCCGATGCCGCGTGATGCCGAGGCCCGATCGCTCCGGCTGTCCCGATTCCGCTGGCTGCGGAAAACGGGCCGCTCGGAGATTGACTGACCCAAATGCGCCGACCGTGGCCAACGGCTAATGGGGCCGTAGAGCGAGCGGCCGGCTAGCTGGACTGACGGGGAGGCGCGGACCTGCCACCGTAAGCGCCGGAGAGACAAGTGACCACGCAGGACTCCCTTATTGCCTTCTACCGGCTGCTGGCGCGCGCATCGCCGGCCGCCGCGATCGCCGTGATCGGGATTACCGCCGCAAGTGGCCTGCTGCTGGCTGAGTTGACGCGGCTGATCGCTCAGTTGTTGGCCGAGGAAACCACCAATACCTTGGAGGCAAACGTACCGCTGCATTTCGGTCTTTGTCTGTTCGCTTTCATGCTGCTGTCCTTGTTGGCCGCATTGACCGGTGCGGGCCTGTCCAACCGCGCGCTGGACCATGTCTCCGAGCAGATCATGGAGGCGGTACCGCGGGCGAATTTGCGCCAGGTTGATGCACTGACGCCGGCGGGCATCATCGCCGGCCTCACCGCCGAGCGGGAGACACTCGCCATTGGCCTTTCGCGTTTTCTGTCGTTTGTGCGAGGCAGTGCCGTCGTCACCGGCTGCATGATGATACTGATTCTGGTTCAGCCGCTTTGCGGCGCTCTACTGATCGTCACCTTCTCGTTGGGCAACATTTTGGGTGCCAGGCATGGCGCGGCGCTACAGCGGGCTAACGTGCAACTGCACCGGGCACAGGGAAATCATCGTCAGATGCTTGGCCACGTGCTGTTCGGTCTGAAGTCGCTCAAACTGCATGCGCCGCGCCGCCGCGCGCTGCTGTCAACCGGGCTGGTGCCGTCTCTCAGCCGGCTGGGGGCAACCCAGCTTACCGCGCGCATTCATGCGCAGATGCAACGTCGTCCGCGCCTATATTTTGTTGCCGTAGCCCCGCTGTTGCCACTGGTGGTTGGTCGAATCGATCCGACAACGGATATCGTGTCCGCAGTCATGATGGGACTGGTACTCGGCATGCAGGTATTGTCTACAGGTGAGGCCCTGCAGGATATGCAGTCGGCAATCGGGGCTCTGGACCAGATCCGGCGCATCGAAGCCACTCTGCGCCTTGAAGCTGACGCAGCGATAGATCCACAGAACGTCTTCTGGCCGGAATGCATCTCGCTCGTCGATGTCGGCTACACGCACGCAGGCTCGGATGGCTTTCAACTCGGACCGATCTCGTTCGAACTCAAGCGCGGTGAGCTGTTGTTCGTGACCGGCGTCAATGGCAGCGGTAAGACCACGCTGATTCGGCTCATGACGGGTCTTTACCGGCCACAGAGCGGCCACATCCTGAGCGATGGCGAGCTGGTGGAGGCTGGCGAACTGGCCCAGCTCTTCGTCGCCGTCTTCAATGATTTTCATCTGATACGCGGGATCGGCGATCTATCCGTCAGGGCTCGGGAGCAATTCGAGAGCACCCTGCGCCGGCTGGACCTGGATCGGGTCACACGGTTGGAAGATGGCCGGATCACAGCCGTGAACCTGTCGTCCGGCCAGCGGCGGCGGCTTGCCCTGGCGGTCGCGCTGACCGAAGAACGGCCCTTCTATCTTTTTGACGAATGGGCGGCCGACCAAGATCCGGCGTTCCGGAACTGGTTTTACGCAACGCTGCTGCCCGAGTTGCGCGCCGCCGGCCATGGCGTCGTCGTGGTGACCCATGACGACCGTTACTTCGACCGCTGCGATCGCCACATCAAGCTCGAAGAGGGGCGCATGGCAACTGCGCCGGTGAATGTGTGATCCGCCACTTTCTCACCAGTGCGGCGGCGCGGGCAACCCTGCGCGATATGCTGAAACTAATGGCTGGCTCGGCGACCTTGCGCGCCATCAAGGGCTTCGCTCTGGGCTACCTGCTGTTGGGAACGGTCGACCTGATGGCCGGGCTGGGGTTACTGGTCGCGTACGGTTTGGGCGTCACCGGAACGACTGCGCTCCGGGATAAGATGGAGCTCCGGCTGGCGGCTTTGGCGGAAGACTTCAGCAGCACGCAGCAAAAACGCGTATTGCGGTGCGTCATGGATTGCAGAACCGCCACCATGGAGGCATTCGGCCCGGAAAAAATTCTCGCTCAACTCGAACAGACCATACGAGTGGTCTTGGCATTCGATCGCGCATTTAACGACCTGATTGGCTTGGTCGCGACCCTCGCGGTCGTGCTGATGATCGCGGTCATTCTCAGCCCCGGGTCCGGCCTCGTGGCGCTGGGCGTGATCTCGGTTGCCGGCCTCCTGTATTTCGTCAATCGCAAGGTGCTCGGCAGGCGGGCGGCGCAGATGACGCAGGCCGCTCGTGCCTATCGCGATGGCATCTCCGACCTCGTGCTCGGATTCAAAGAGCTGAAACTCAGTCCGGTGCGTGCCCAGAGGCTGCTGCGGGAGACGCTGCGGCCCGCCAGCAAGAGCCTGGGCCGCGAACGCGCGTATTACCAAAGCGCCGCAGCACTGAACCAGGTGTTCGCGGAGCTGATCGCTCTGCTCGCCGCGGGCGCGACAGCCGCGGTCGCGGCCGTGTTGATGCCGGATGACCGCCTGTCGGCCGGCATTAGCGCCATCGCCCTGATCCTGCTGCCGACCTACGCTCTCCGCGCGCTGCCGGATTCCATGCAGTTGCATGAGATGCTCGCCGCTTTGGACGAGACCTTGGCAGCGCTGCCGTCGGACCCTGCGCCGGTCTCGCCGGCAGCTGCCACGCCCATCGTCGCCTTCGGCGATTTGCATCTGGACGAGGTGTCATTCCGCGCCGCCGGGGGCACCTTCGTTCTGGGCCCGCTGAGCTGTGACGTCGAGCTCGGTGCCATCACGTTTCTGACCGGCGGCAACGGCAGCGGCAAGTCGACGCTGCTGCGGCTGATGTGCGGCCTGACGTCGCCGGACAGCGGCCAGGCCTATATCGGCGGCAGGCCGGTCTGGCTTCCGGCGCAACGGCATCTGTTCAGCGCGGTGTTCGCCGATGTACATCTGTTCGACCGCCTCTATGGCCTGCCGCTTCAGGCCGAAGCGGCGGTCAACGCGTGGCTACAGCGACTGGGCATGCAGGGGGTGACACGGGTCGAGCGGGGACGGTTTACCAAGCTTGACCTCTCCACCGGCCAGCGCAAGCGGGTCGCGCTGGCCGTTGCCCTGGCCGAGCGACGGCCCGTTTTGATGCTGGATGAATGGGCGGCCGACCAGGACCCGGAATCGCGCCGATTCTTCTACCTGGAACTGCTGCCGGAGCTTCGCGCTACGGGCCGCACGATCATCGCCGTCTCGCACGATGACCGGTATTTCCACGTCGCTGATCGGCTGCTGAAACTCCAGGACGGGCAGATCGTGCAGGGTGCGGTTTTGACACCCGCGTAGCGCGGGTGCGAATCCTCAATGGGACAAACGGCCGGATTGCGTCCAGGTGGCTCCCGGCATGGCACCGAACCTTGCCCGGAACGCTGTCCTTGCCTATTGTGCAAAAAAGCGCTCGCCGTCATGCGCTTTTGCCAGCGTGCGGGAGCCACCACTCCATCAGACCGGAGTTTCGATCACGTGTTGCTGCGCCGGCGGGCCTGATTGGAACAACTTTGCTTCGAACCCTTGACGTCATATGCTGGCTCGCGGTGGTCGTATCGCTGTCGGCCACGGTGCAGACTGCCCAAAGTCAAAGCGATCCAAGCCAAATTCAGCAAACCCCGCTGCCTGGCGGTACCCAGACCCAGCCGTCGTCCCCAGCGACCCGGACCGCGCCGCCGGAGACCCCCGTATCGCCGCTGCCGACAGGAAGCGAGATCATCGTATCCCGGCTGCAGGGCATCATCTTCGTCTCCGACCCAGCAGCAGTTCAGCCCAACGGCGTCACCAGCCCCGGGCTGACCGTCCGAGACACTGCGACGCTCCAAAGCCAGGCTTTCCTGGACTCCATCAAGCCGCTGCTGGGACAGCCGGTGACGTTCGACCGTCTCAACGAGATCAGCCGGCGCGTTGTTGCGTTCTACCGCAAGCAAGGCCATCCGTTCGTGAACGTGACCGTGCCGCCACAGAACATTCAATCCGGCACGGTCCAATTCCTGGTCACCGAATATCACATCGGTCGCGTGACAGTGGAGGGCAACCGCTGGTTTTCCGTCAGCACGATCCGTCGCGGCGTGCGGCTGAAGCCTGGCGACCCGATAGACGACCAGACGCTGGCGGACGACATCGACGCATTGAACGAAAACCCGTTCCGCCACGTCGGAGCGATCTACCGGCCGGGCGCGGAAGCGGGGACGACCGACCTTGTCCTCAAGACCGAAGACCGTTTCCCCATGCGGTTTTCCGGCACCTTCGACAACAGCGGAACGCAAGCGACCGGGCTCGCCCGCTGGGGGCTCGGCATCGACTGGGGCAACGCGTTCTGGCTCGGCCATGCGCTGTCGTTTCAATACCAGTCCAGCAGCGACCTGTTCCAGGATCGAACCCCCCCTGATGGCGCCAGCCTGCCGCCGTCGTTCCAGGGTTATTCGGCGAGCTACGCAATCGCACTGCCGCTCGGCCGGAGCCTCAGCGTCTCCGGGTCTTACCAGCAGCAAGTGCCGCGCCTGGGCGAGTCGCTGGGCGAGGTCGGCATCAATGGCCAGGCCAGCATCCGGTATGGAATCCCCCTGGGGCTGCTGTTCGGCCAGAAGCAGCGCATCGCGGCTGGCTATGACTTCAAGACCTCCAACAACAATCTGTCGTTCGGCGGCACCCAGGTCTTCGCCAGCACCACCCAGATCAACCAGTTTCTGCTGGACTACACGTTGGAACAAAGCGACGGCTGGGGCCGCACGACCGCAGGGAACGAACTCGTGCTCAGTCCGGGCAATCTGACGCCGCTGAACAACAACACCACGTTCCAACAAAACATGCCGGGGGCCACCGCGCGCTACGCCTATGACCGGATCAACCTTACGCGCATCACGCCGCTGCCGCTTGGCATGAGCGCGGTCACGTTCGGCACCCTGCAATTCGCCAGCCAGAACCTGCTGGCCAGCGAGCAGCTCTGCGGCGGCGGGCTCGACACCATCCCGGGCTATGAGCTTTGCACCATCAGCGGCTCGGCAGGCTATCTGTTCCGCCAGGAGGTCCGTTCGCCGAGCTTCAGCCTGTTCCGCGTGGTCGGCCTCGGCGAGCGCGCCGACCAAATGCAGTTCGATGCCTTCTGGGGTTATACGGCTTTGCACAACAAGAGTGTCACCGCGGGCACACCCGACCCCCAGCGCATCGAAAGCCTGGGAATCGGGGTTCGCTACGCGTTTGACCGCTACCTGTCGTTCAGGCTGGAATATGGCTGGCAATTGCTCGCCGCGCCCGGTCACAGTTCGAGCGGTTCGTTCGGAAACTTTGCCCTGACCGTTGCTTTCTGACATTGCCGCGTAGGCTGGACGCCGTCAGTGGCGCCACCTTGCGCCACCTTGCGCCACGGAGCGGCACGGAGCGGCACGCAGCAAGCCCAGCGCACCAATCCCCGGCAACGCGAATCAGAGCGAGCCGGGTTCGTCGATTTGGGCGCTCCCGCGCTGCTCGCGCCGGGGCAGATGCCAGCGTAAAGGCCGGCATACCGCAGGCGAACACTATGCCGGTATAGCCGCCGAGACCGCTGGCGTCCGGTCGGCGAGCCGGCCCGACTCGTTCACCAGCGGCCGCGCGACATCTGATCCGGGCGCGCCGTTGCTCGCGCCGTGCGTCCATTGGATGTTGGCCGCTTCCATCGTCGCCCAAAGCTTCGTCCATACCACATGCGCCAGCGGCTTTCGCAGCATGTAGTCGCGTACCCTGAGCCGGATGAGATATGTCGCAGTCCAATTGCTCTCAATGTTTTGGACGCCCTTGAACTGCACGTCCTTTTTTCTGAAATCGATATCATGGACTTCCTCCAGGGCGTGGTCGATCAGCGCCAGGATTTGTTCGGGCGGATGACCCGGATCAACCAGGAGTGTGAGTTCGACGTCGAACTTGTTCGCGCGGCTGAGGTTCTCGATTGCCGAATCCGCGAGCCGGCCGTTCGGGATCGCGACGATCGTGCCGTCGCGCGTTTTGACCCGGGTGGTTCGCCACGTCACATCGAGCACCTCGCCGATCATCCCGTTCGTGCGGATATAGTCGCCGATTGCAAACGGGTGCTCCAGATTAAGCATGATCCCGCAAAAAATATCCCGGAGGTTCGACTGTACAGCCAGGCCGATGATCATCGCCATAAGTCCCGAGGTGGCCAGCAGGCTGGTGATAGATTTGCCAATGACATAAGAGACGACGCCGAATCCGGCGCCGACGTAAATCAGCAGCGCGCCGATGATCCGGAACACGGTTGGCACCTTGCGTCCCGTGCGAACCTCCAGCGGCTGCCAGACAAAGCGCTCCACGCAAATCACCAACAACTGTGCCGGCACCAGCCACCAAAGGAGGCTGGTTGTCATACTGACGAGATTGACGATCGGAAGCGAGGCATGTGCCAGCGCGTAGTCCAGCGCCAGCGCGCCACCCGACATCAGCAGCACGGGCCAGGCGACCAACCGCAGCAGGACGGTTTGCACCCGCCAGAACCTGCCGCGATCCCTGCGATCCAGCATGTACGCAAGCGCGGTGCCGCAAAACGCAAAGATGGCGATGTAGATCATCAGGTTCGAGGGAATCACGTCACGAAAGTCGATCGCGTCCGGCTTCACCGTCACGCCGAGCCCAAGATAGGAGAACAACGGCTCCGGCCGGCCGAAGCCGACATAGACTGGGTCTCCATCGGTTCCGCTCGTGCCGATCTCCTGCGACAGCCATGCGTGATCGATCACCCAGCCGCCGGCGCCGGCCAGCACGCGCGTTTTCGTCAGTTGACGCGCGAGCTCGCCGGTATCGGCGTTGGAAGACCGGAACAGCCGTCCCAGCCAGCCAGTGGCCGTGGCCGTGGCGGCCTTACGCTCATCGCCAAGTCCCATGCCGACGATGTCGGCGACATACATGACATTGTTGCGGCCAAGCGTACGATGACGGAACGAGGCGCCGAGCAGCTCCGTGCCATAGGCGCGCGGATCGGGCGAGAAATTCATAAAGAACTTCGCATCCACACGATAGGCCCGGTAGTTCAGCGAGCCGACCTTCCCCTCGCGCTCGGGGGACACAAGCCTGACCGGCTCCACGGCATTCGGGAAGATAATGTCCTGCGGATCGAAAGCCCCGGTCCAGCGGAACCATACGACGAATCCTAGCCCGACGGTGTTTGCGTCCTGATTGAGGTCGGACACTTTCTCCAGCCGGATGCCGGAGTAGATGACATTCGTCTTGTACATGAACCTGTCGTTCACATACAGCGCGCGTCCGCTGGTCAGCTCATCGAGGTAGTTCGACACGCCCTCGTCGCGGATCGGCGAGAGCTGCGTTGGCGCGGCGATAAGCTGCAATCCGTCGTAGGCTCCGATCAGCGTGGCAAGTGAGCTGCCGGCTCGCGCGTTGAAGAAGATCGGACCGGCGAGGCCGGCGATCGCCTGGTCAGGAGCGCGGCGGGCGGCCAGCGCGTCACGCAGCGCCGCACGCATGTCCTCGACCGAGCCCGTCAGCGGCTGCTCAGCCAGGCTGCCGATCAGGCGCGCCGCGTCGTAGGATAGCGCCGCGACCCAGTCGGGGGGTTCGCCGACCGCGGCGGTGAAGTTTGTCTTGAAAAGCTGGGCGGCCGTTCCGGCGGTATCGAACAGCATCGGCGTCGCCACCAGCGCGCCGTTCAGCCCGCCGCCGATCGAACCGGGCGCTTGCCAAAACCGGCTGAGTGCGTCGCGAAATGCGTTGGTCGCCAGGCTCCGGGGACCGGCGATCCGGTTCGGCACATTGGCCTCGCGCAGAGTCGCGAAGGCTTCCGCGGCAAAGTCCGGCTCGCCCAGCAGCAGCAGGGTGCCGGCGATCTTCTGCTGCACGATACTTTGCGCCACAGCCTTCAGGGCCGCGGTACGCTGGGCGCCCGTGGCGTCGGCCGGCCATTTGTATACGACGCGCGTGCCGAAACGCTGCATCACCTGGTCGAATGCATCCGCCAGCGCGGCGTCACGCGGCGTGTCGGGATAGATGATCGAGACCAGCCGCTCGCCGACCACGTTGCGCACGTAGTTGGCGAGAAACCGGACTTCAAACGTCGAGCCTGCTGCGAGCGGCAGCAGCCACCGCTTGCCGGCATCGTCCTGCAGCGGCGCCACGTCGGCGAGCGTTACCGCCGGCAGGCCGTGGGCGCGGAGCGTTGCCTCGGCGTTCGCCGCGCTTTCAGTGCCATACGGGCCAACGACGCCGATCACATCGGGCCTGGCCGCGGCGTGCGCCACGGCGTCGCAATCGGTGGTCTCATCGAACAGAACGAGCGATACTTGCCTGTCGCTCTTGCCGATGCGGCGGTTGGCACCAGCGACCCACTGTGCGACGCCGTCGCGCATTGCCTGGCCAATCCGCGCCTCTGGACCGGAGAGCGGCGCGATGACGGCGATCTTCAGGTGTGGCGCCGTCGAGCGGTCCAGCACTGTCAGGAACAGGATGTTGGAGACCAGCGCTGCGATCGCCGCGGCCAATGCGACCATTGCCAGGAAGCGTCGCCATTTCGACAACTGGCCCCAGCGGTCACGTACCCTGGCAAATGTCGTAATCATTGGGAATCCCTCGGGGCGATCGGTGAAATTCTGTGGCGATGAAGCGCGTTGGTCATGGCGTCGCCGTAACGCGGGTCGCTGCTGGGCCGGAACGCTGGATCTGGGCGAGAGTCTGATCCCGACGATCCGCCATGCCGGCCATTCGTGCCTGGTCGATCGCGGCATCGACCGACTGGCCGCCAAGCAAAGCGGCGATGAAGCGCTGGATGAAGAACGCTGGGTTCATCGCACCGGCCAACGCCGCCACCTCTGGCGTCCTCAGCCCGCCGGTGGCGAGTTTGCTCAGGATATTGTCGCGGCCTTGCGGTTCAATCTCGGCAAGCCGCGCGGTTGCCGCCGCACCGTTCCGGCGCGCGGCCACATCGGCGAGTGCCTGCTCCAGGCTATTGCCTCGGGCCAGTGCATCGCCGACCGCGCGCTGGACGCCGGCATCCCCGGCCGCCACGCCGGCCAGCGCCGGGGGCAATCGGCCGGCGGCCAACGCCTCGGCTGTTGGCGCGTTCGGGCCATCCACGGTCGCGGCCGCGGTCTGTCGCGCGATGGCTTCGGCCGGCCAGCAATCCGAGGCGTTGGGAATCCCACAATCGTTGAGCGCCGCGGACACAAGGCCGCGCGCGAGCTCAGCCGACTGCCGATCCGACGGGGATACCGGAACGTCGCTCGCCGCGGACATGCTCGCCGTGGCCTGGCTGGCGGCCGTCGCGTCGGCGAGCGCCTTATCCATCGTTTCACCGGACGCCAGCGCTGCGAGCAATGCGGTGTTCGCTTCGGACTGCGTGGCGATGGCGGCGGGGCCGCCGCCGGCGAGCGCCTCGCCCGTTTGCCGCTCCGGCGTGTCGGGCAACGCGGCGGCTTCTGCCATGCGAGCCTGCGTCGCCTTCGCCACGGCGGCATCGGCGCTCGCGCTTTCGGGGGACCCGCCGGCCGCCAAAGCTGCTGCGAGCGTTGCCGGGTCTCCGGCGGCGGCCAGCGACGTGGCCATGTCGGCGCCAGCACTGAACGCTGCTGCGACGTCTCCGCCAGGTCCGACTGGCACCTGAGCGGCTGCCATCTGCGCACCGGCAGCCGCGGCACAGGCCTGTGCGGTCGCGAGCGCTGCTTCTGGCGACGCGCCCCCCGCAAGCGCCGCCGACAGGCTCCCGCCACAGACTTTCGCGGCCCCGCTGCCGGCCAGGAGCGATGGCATGCCGCCCATGGCAAGGGCCTCACCAAGCACCTGTTGCGGCGTCGGCGGCCCGGTCTCCGCGGCCTTGAGCTGGGCCAGCGCAATTGCCGAGGCGGCGACGGCTGCCTCGGGGCTTCCACCCGCGGCCAGCGTCTGGCTCGCCATCTGGTTGGCGGTCGCCGTGGCCGTGTCCTTCGAGACGCCGCCCGAGCCGCTGTCCATGAAGGCCTGGACCGCTGCCGCGGTGCCATCAGCCACCGCCTGGGGATCACCACTGGCAACGGCGGCGCTGGCCGGTGCTGGCTCGCCGCTTGGCTCGTTGATGGGAGCAGCCGGCGAAAACTCCGTTGGTGCCGGCAGCGATGCCAGTTGCGTCGATCCGGCGTCCGGCGCGGCTGCCGCCGGCGAAGTACCCTCTGCTGGCGACGCGATTGCCGGTTGAGTTGAAGCCGGCGCTGTTACGCTCGCCGCGGTAGCGACGCCTTGCGGCGGAACAGCCGTGTCAGGTGCCGGGACGACGGCGCTGTCGGCGTCCGCCCGTGCCGGCCCATCGGCTGCCGGGGGCCGCGGCTGCAGCCCGATCGCCGGGACTGCCACCGGCACGACGATCCCTTTTGGTGCAGCAACGGGTGCAGGTGCGACGCTCCCAGGGACGACTTTGGCCGGCACCGGCACCGGCACCGGCTCCGGCTTCGGCTTCGAGATGGTCAAGGTCCCCAGCACGTTGCCGCTGGACGCGAGCCGGTAGTTGGGAGCGGCCGCACCCGCAAGTGCGGTGACCAGCTCGTCATAGCGGCCGGCGCTCGTGACCGCTGTAAGATCCACCGGCTGGCCGGCCAAGAATGCCGCCACCGTTGCGCCGACCACATCGCCCGACAGCACGCCGGTCAGTGTCGCGCTGCCCAGCGACGCCAGCGTGCCGTAGGTCGAACTGGCATCGGCCACCGACCAGCTCACCGGCTTCGGCTGGATCGTCAGCGTGCCAGCGGTGTTGCCGGCGGGTGCCAGGGTGTAATTGCCGGACGCTGCGCCGCTGAGGTCGGTGACCCGTTCCGTGTAGCTGCCGGCATCGGTCCGCGGCCCCAGCGTCACCGGCACGAGGCCGCTGACGGCCCCTGCGCCGCTGAAGCCGGTAATTCCGACATTGGTCTGCGGCCCCAGCGTCACCGCGGCGCCGCCGCTGAAGGCCACTGCCGCCGCGGATAGATCATCGCCCGACAGCACGCCGGACAGTGTTGCCTTGCCCAGCGACGCCAGCGTGCCGTAGGTCGAACTGGCATCGGCCACCGACCAGTTCACCGTTTTCGGCTGGATGGTCAGCGTGCCGGTGCTGAACGCGAAGCCATAGCCATAATCCGAGGCCAGGGTACCCAGGGACGCGGTGAGCACGTAACTGCCGGCATTGCCCGTCGCGCCGGCGACCGCAGCCGCACCGGACACCGCCTGCGCCAGATTGTCACCGGCCAGCAAGCCGGTGATCGACACCGCCGTTTGCGGAACCGCGCCATCATACGTCATGACAGCGCTGACCGGGCTGACAGTCAGCATCGGCGCGATCGCATAGACGAAGCGGTCGCCGGCATTGGCGATCACGCCTCCGCTGCGGGACGTGAAGTCGAAGGCGTGCGCATACAGCGGGCTTGCCGCCAACCCATCTGCTGTGACCTGCGAGGGGGCCTGGGCAAACACCAGCCAGCGGCCGCCGCCGGACGTGACCTCCAGCGCGTTGGCGCCGGCCGCATTGGTAAATCCACCGCCAGTCGCCAGGATCAATGCGTCGCCGTCCCCGGCGCCGGATACCGGGGTCGCGAGAGTAATGCCGCCGGTACTGGTCAGGTGCACGGCGCCGGCGGCGGTGATTCCCGTCACGCCAGCCACCGAGCCAACCGTCACCGCTGCCTGGTCGGCGATATCGATCGCGCCCGCCGCGGCCGCCAGCGTATCGATCCGGTTCTCCGTATTGGTCAGCACAAAACTGCCGCCGCTGCCGACCAGCGCCATGCCACCGGCGGTGATCGGCGTGGTCTGCGTGACGGTCCCGTTGGTCGCTAGCGCCAGCGTGCCGGTGGTGGAGATCGCCCGATCTACGGTCAACGAAGCGGCGGTGGTAATGAGTTCCAGGTTCGCCCCCGCCGTCAGCGACAGCGCATTGTCAGTGCCGAGCGCGAACAGGAAATCACTGCTGACAGTGCTGCCCGCCGCGTGTGCCAGCTCACCGACCATGCCGCTGTAGCTGGACGCGCCGGTCTGCATCTGCAGCGTGTTGCCGTAGATCGACAGGCCGCCGGTGCCGCCGGTCAATCCCGCGACCAGCGTATTTCCCTTGACCGAATTTTGCGAAAGGACGCTCAGGAAATCGGAGCCTGATGCGGCAAACAGCGGCTGAAGAATGGCGAAGCTGAATTTGCCATCCGCTTGCGTCGTGACCGAGCCAAGCGAGGTGCCGTCGATCATGGCTGTAACCGCAGCTCCACCGAGCGCCGCCCCGCCCGGGCCGGTGTAAACACCGCCGGACACGGTTGGGGTGGCCGGCGGAGGACCACTCGACGTGAAGGGCAGAAGATAGGGATATCCTTGCCCCGCCTTGATGCCCCACAGCTTAGCCGAAAGTCCTGCCGGCAATCCGCTCTGCAACTGGGCGGTGGTTTTCCGGGTCCCGCCAGCGCTTGTGCCGACTCCCGAGCTTTGCGTGTCCCAATAGCTGCCGAAGACCGTGTCGGTCCCGATCCCCCTGCCCACCAATCCGCCTACGTGAGCACCGGTGACCTTGCCAGTGCTGAAAGACCCGTCAATCGACCCGTAATTCAATCCTAGCAGACCGCCAGCGACGTCCCCTGCCTGCACCTGCGCGCTGCTGAACGAAGCTGAAATCGATCCGCTCGCTTGGTTGGTGCCGACCAGGCCGCCGGCCGCGGTGGTGCTTGCCACAACAGCGCCGGTGCTGACCGAACTTGCCACAACAGTGCCGGTGCTGAACGTATCTGAGACCGTTCCGCTGTTGTCGCCGACAAGAGCGCCAACGGAAGTCGTGCCGGTGACGGCAACGTTGGTGACCCCGACGTTGCTGACGACCGCTGACGCCGATAGGGCGCCGAACAGTCCGACAGGGTTGCTGCCTGACTGGTTGATGGTCAGCCGGTCGATGGTATAGCCTTCGCCGTTGAACAGCCCGGTGAACTTCGTCTCCAAATTGCCGATCGGCGTGAAATCGGACAAAGCACTGGCATCGATATTGCGCCCAAGGGCGTAGGCGCCGCCAAGATTCTTTTGAACGCCTACGTCTTGCAACTGCGTGGTGTTGTTCACCAGCATGTAGGCGGTCACGCTGCCGCCGGTCACGTCTAGCGAGTAGTCCGTGGGGTGCGTATAGTCCGTTGGCAAACCGGGGGGGGTCGGGTTGTAAAAGATGGTCGCCTGTCCGCCCGCGAGACTCACAGAGCCGCCGAGCTTGAAGCTAACCGTGCCGGCGCCGCTGCCGGTATTGTCGGCCTGCAGCGTCACGTCGCCGGATATTTCGCTTTCTATCGGCGCGCTCACGGCAACATCGTGATAGGCGCTCAGGGTCAACGCGTTGTCGGACGACCAGGTGATGGGCGACAGGACGGTGATGTCGCCACTGCCGGCGACGGTTGCGCTGGAGCCGGTTGCGATCGTGACGGCGGACAGCCCGAGCTGCTGCTCGATCTGCGTGCCGCACAGTACCGAAGTGCCGGCCGCCGCGACCCCGGAGCAAGTGATGACGATGTTCGCGGGATCAAGCAGCAACTTGCCGGTTGCGCCGCCTGGCGCTGTCAGATTCGCTGTTCCGGTTTCGCTCAGGACGCCATGGCTGGAGATCTCGGCAAATCCGCCGTCGCCGCCTCCCTGGCCGCCCTTGGCGGAGACCGCGCCGGCGAAACTGGTTGCCATATCCGACCAGATCACGACGTTCCCGCCGGTTCCCCCGCCGCCGCGCGAGCCGCCATCGGCCGAAATGATGGCGCCTGGCTGGACCGTGGTATACTGGGCGTTTGCCAGCGGCGATGATGCAAAATTCGCGGTGGGGTTGGCACCGCCCCCGCGGTCGCCACCGAGCAGGATGGTGCCGCCGTTGCCGGTGCCACTCGCATCAAGCCGCGCGGTCCGCGAGACGGTGACGCGGTTCGCTGTGACCGTCACCGTCCCGCCGTTGGTGTGCTTGCCAGTCCCGCGTACATCGAGCCTGCCGGATATCGCGGCGCTGCCGCCCGCCGCACCGCCGGTGACGGCGATCGTTCCGCCTGACCTGTCGGCGTTGCGGGCGACGATCGTGCCGGACACCTCCACGCTCTGGCCGGCGGTCAGCCACACGCCGCCGGCACGCGTCTCGGTGCCGGTGGCCTTGATCAAGCCCTTCCGGTTGCCGGCGAGCGCATAGACATTGCCACCGACCGCGTTCAGCTCGGCCTGAACAGCCTTGATCACGCCCGTCTGGGTTACGTCGCCTGGGTTGGTGCCGGGTGTCATCTCGACCAGCAGGCGTCCATCGCTTCCGGCATCGCGGAGTAAGACGGCACCCCCGGCGGCGAGACCGACCGTACCCCCCGGCGCCGAGATCTTGCCGGTGTTGGTGACGGCGCGGCCGATCAGCACCGCGTCGCCGGTCTCGGCGGTGATCGAACCGGCATTGGTCACCGCGCCGGCCGAATTGCCCTGGAAGAATTGCGGCCCGCCGGCCATGAAGGCGCCGTTGGACACGTCGCGCGTCGAGGCAACGAAACTGCCGCCTGCGACAACCTTGCCGCCGGGACCGATGACGACGCCTTGCGGATTGATCAGGTACAGCGATCCCGTCGCCCGCAGCGCACCATTGATCTGCGACGGGTCGGCGCCGGTCACGCGGTTGAGCGTGGCGCCACGGCCGTTATTGACCTGTACCGAACCGGCCTTGCCGATTGAGAAACTTGACCAATTGATGATGCCGCGCGCCGTGTTCTGGTTGACGGAAAGCTGGTTGCCGGTGGATTGTATGGTTCCATTGCCACCGACGAATTGACCATTCGTCGGCAACTGCGGCGGCGACGCCAGTGCACTGAGCCGCGTCATGCAGAGCGCCGCGCAGAGCGCCGCCACACCGCTGTTGGATGTCATGCTAGCCGCCCGCCCCAGTTTCGGAAGGAGGACATTTCAATCTCCTTCGGAGCGACCGATTACGGTCTTCCGAGTTTGCCCCTTCCGCAGCCATGCCCCGCCGCTTGGCGAGATTGACCGACAAGCTTGCCCTGATGGGCGATGCCTTCGGCATCGAGCAATGTCACGGCCAAAGAAGCAACCACTTAGCCACATGCCCAGGACTGTAACCGTTACGGTGACCTCCGTCAATGCTGTGGTTGTTTCCCGCAGATCAGCCACTGGGGTCGCGCCGCGCGCGTACGGCTTCGAACCCGACTGCGGACCCCGGCTGCACCGGCTGTTCCTCCAGAATCGAACAACTCGGCCGGCCGCATCACGCGCGCTCGACCCTTGCCGACCCAACCGACTGCCGTCCGCGCCTCGCCGGCGGCGTGGTTCAATGCACTCGGGGCGTGCGCAAAAAGGCTACCCGCTATTTGCGGTGGATAGCCAGATTTACCCCTTGGTTAAGGGCCTGAATTGGATAGGCTGGTTGAATTACGTCAGTAGTTCAGAGTGGCAGTAACGGTGTCGGCATAGGGGCCCGGGCTCACCGCCTGCCGGGCGGGAATTCGGCCATATATCCTGTAGGTCTGGGTGGCCGTTCCGTTAGCTGGAATGACGATAGCGGACTGGGTAACGACGACGGTGCCGCCTGTGCCATCGCCCCAGACCTGGCTGTGAGCCGCGTCTATAAAGAGCTGATAACTCAGGCTCGATGGGCTGTCGGTGAGCCGCCGCATGGCAACGGTGCCGCGGATGCCTCCATTGAGGGCCACGGTGTAGCCGATTGATTGCTGCGCAGCGCCCGCGCTGCAGCGGACGGTCAGCGTGCCGGCGGTGTCATCCGCCGTCCCAGGCAGCGGAACATAGGTTCCAAATGCGACCAGAGTGGACGAGAGGTTGCAGATGGCAGCGTCGCTGGTGGACGCGAAAAGGCATTGCAGCAACGCAACCAGTCCGATGAGCCGCGCAGCATGAACGAAGTGCCTCATGGGCTTTTCTCCTCGCAGGCCAGTGGCCCAATGGTCGGGATATCGCCACTTTTTGCGTGATAGTCGAACACGACCGTGCATCGCTGCCCCGTCGGCAGCTCGACGGCGAGGCGGTTATTCGGTGCCAGGTCCTCGACGTAGGCCTCCCCGCCAAAGCCGACCGGGACGGCGGCGGCGCCTGGCTCCTGCTGGGTGACGACGGTCCCCACCGGCAGCGGCTTGCCGCTCTGGTCCACAAGATGCAGCAGCGCCCCATGGCTGGTGTGCACCGGGAAGCTTACCACAACGCCCGCCTTGTCCTGCGGTCGCACGGTCCGGGTCACGTATGGCACGGAAGCGTCCATGGGAACGTCCGCCGGATCAATGGCGATACGATTGACGTCGAATGCTGTCAGGCCTGGCACCAACAACTTTCCAGCGCTGTCTGTGTTGCCCATCGGTCGGTTCTCGCGCGTCACCCGGACATTGCCGACGCCGTTCGTGTCCACGACGGCAAAACTGTCGTTGATGGTGTTGGAGGCGAACAGAGAGCCATCGGCGAAGGCGAAGGCGCCTTGCGCCTCGCCGCGCATCGTCGTCTGCCTGTTGAGTCGATCGGCGCCTGCCGAGACCTGCCCCCACGGCGACTTGTAGGATAGCTCTCCGAATGCATGAGTTCCACTGCCGTCTGTTCCGTAGGCCTGGTAGCCCCAGTCGCCGATATCGCTCGCCGACTGCATCGATTGCACCTGTCCGTAGCGCTGGCCGGAACTGGATCCGGCGCTGGCGGTCGCAGAACAGCGTGAACCGAGCGGGATGGTGACGCCGACCACCATGCCGGTCCCGTGGGCACCGGCGAAATCGTGAAATGAGGTGGCATAGATGGCCAGTTCGCCGACCTGGACCGAATAGCTGGCGGAGGCGATGTGCGAGTGCTGAGCGGGCTGCAGGTAATAGATGCCGCCAGCCGCCTGAACGTTATGGGCATCCTGGGCGTAGAACGTGCCGGGCGGCGCATAAACCGGAATCGGCGCCGGGATGCTGCCGCGGTCGATGGCTGCGAAAACGACACCGATCGACCCGAAGCGGCCAAGGGACAGGCCTACACTGGCGGAAACCTGGCGACGTGCGACGGGGTCGCCGTTCGCCGCAGCGACATCGCGAAAATTGGCCCCGGCAAGACTGACCGAAGCGCCGAGGCTGAAGGTGTTGCTCATGCGCTGCGCCCCGAATGTGACCTGTGCCCCGCTACGCCCGGTGCCCATGCTGCCGGCGCCGGCGAGGTTGAGCACGCCAATGTTGGCGACGTTCACCACAACCCCGCCGCCGGCCACGCCCACATCGTGGGAGCCCTCGGCATGGCCTTCGACCGTCAGTATCTCGGATAGGCCACGGCGATACGTCGCTGCGGCGACGAGGCTGGTGTAGTCGTTGCTGACGACGCCCAGTTCTGCCGCACTTTGCCGATTTCCGCCGAGTAGGTCTGCAAACCAGGCGCGAGCATAGATGAGCTGGCGTAGAAAGGCACCGTCGAGGTGACCTGTCGGCCAAGAGCATTCGTCATCGTCATGGCGATGGTTCCAGCGCCGGTGACCACCGGAAGCTGTGGGATCTCAAAGGGTCCTGGCTGCACCTCCCGCGAGAACAGTTGTGCGCCATTGACCAGCACATCAACGGCGGAGGGCACCGCGACGGAGCCGCTGACGGAGGGCAAAGGGAATGTTATTAGATCGGGCCGCATGGAGAAGTCGCCGGTGATCTGTGCCCCCCCCACGCGCACCGGGCGCGTCCAACTCAAACCGCCAACGATCACGTCGCCCACGCGGTAGCGGCGCAAGCTCTCCGGGTCGGAATAAGTGTAGGTGGCATCAAGCCGCACCGCTGATGAGGTTCCCGGACCGGCTGGGCTTGAGCCAAGAAATCCCAGCATGCCGAAGCTGACATTGCCCCACGGCGAGAAGGCCACCAGCGCGCCAGAGCCGCTGCCCACTCTCTGGCTGCCCACACTGGTGGCCGAGATGTCGTAATTGACCATCGCGCCCAGGCCGGTCTGCAGATCAGCCGGCCCAATCGCCGCGGCCGTCGCATTCAGCATATTTGGCAGGAGGCGGTCGTCGCTGGCGGTGACGCTCAGCTTCTGCGCGCCCTCGTCCAACTTCCAGGTGATGCCCGGGAGCGCGGCAAGTGAGACAAGGCCGTCCGCGCCCACCGGAACGGTGGCTGGCACGCGCAGGCCAAGGTCCTGCAGCTCCTGTGGCCGGGCCAGCAGCGCGCCGTCGCGCTGGACGAACTCGCCGATCTTGCCAGTCAGATTGCCGTTCACCGACATCTCCAGCAGAAGCTTGGAGTCAGCGGCATCCACCGGTTGAAGTTGGATGGTCAAGGCCAGAAGAGCTACGATGAATCTCCATCGTAGCCGCCTTTTCACGGCATCACGTTGACCTGCATGTCGATGTTGCCGGAATCAGCGAGCGCCGTCAGCCGCATCTGCCCGACGGCCCCGGTTTGCTGCCCTGCCGTGCCGATGCGCCACCGCTGCGTGGCGCCTGGAAGGACGTAAGGGGATGAGCTCCCCTCGGTCTTGAGCGTTGCGCCGTTCGCCGTGTGAGGTGCGATGTTGCGGATGGACTCGTGGCGGACTCCGTCATTCAGCGCGACCAGCACAAGCTGTCCGCCAGCGCGTTCCAAGTGCCATTGGACGTGCGCGGTGGCACGGCTGTTCGGCTCGGCGAAGACGGGAATGGAAAACCTCAGCGCGACGCGCACCGTGCCGGGGGCGGCGGGCGGCGGGCGGCGGGCGGCGGAATCTGGTCCAGCAAGCCGCCGCGTCCATTTTTGTCCCCAGAAGCGGCGAGGGTGTCGAACGCTCCCGCGCGTTGCTACGCCGTACGCACGCGGCGTTGGCGCCAGGCGGCGCGATCGCGATCGCCGAATTCCTGCTGGATGCGGACCAGCGCGGCCCAATGAGCGGGCTGATCTTTGCGGTGAACATGCTGGTCACCACCGAGGGAGGCGGTCCCTATGCATTCCCGCTTATCAACCAATCGACCCCCTCTTGTACGCTTACCGGAGTGAGTGCAGGATGATCCGCGCGAGCAGGGAGACGGGCTATACGGGCGATCGTGCAGGGGCTGACGGACGCCGAGTTTGAGCGGCTGTACGGTTCGGAAGATCAGTGCCTGGCGGCGTGGGTGAAGGTGCGCCGGGACGCGGGCATGGCTT
>Ga0302151_10000613_pt1 | contig 20334 bp, 23 predicted proteins | sample I_Bog_N1_3_FD_192428 | JGI IMG/M metagenome (GOLD analysis project Ga0302151, IMG submission 192428) | Peat permafrost microbial communities from Stordalen Mire near Abisko, Sweden - I_Bog_N1_3 | ecosystem: Environmental > Terrestrial > Soil > Wetlands > Peat | place: Sweden: Abisko, Stordalen...
CGGCCGTGACGGTACTCACCTGACGAAGACCGAGTCGGACATGCTGAAGGAGACGAACCCCGATCAGCACGGGAAGTACGTCCAGCTGCGCAAGGCCCACAACGCCGAGTTCAAGGCCACGGTCACCACCTACGTCCGTCAGTCTGGCAAGGACAAGGTCCCGTATCAGGCGCTCTACAAGTACATCGTCGGCCAGGGTTTCACCCACTCGCTGGTTCCCGGCTTCACCGGACTCGTCGACGACCAGGGCAACTGGTACACTGACAAGGGCGAGAAGATCGGCGGCGTCCCCAACCTGCAGACCTACACGCACGTCGTCATGAACGACGGCAAGGATCCGGAAGCGAACTGGGTCTTCAAGGCGTTCAAGGCTGACGGCGGTTACGCCTACGCATATACGGCGAACTTCCGTCGTGACCAGTCGAGCGCCAAGTACGAGCACGTCGCCGAGCTGATGGAGAAGATCCCCGCGATCCAGGCCGCGTGGCGCAAGAAGATCAAGGCGTTCAATCCGGCTGACAGGCAGTGCGTGAGTGCTGTCATCCTCGAGATCCTCTTCACCTACGCTGCCCGCATCGGTTCGGCTCCTGGTCGTGGAGCCGGCACCCTCCTCGTGAAGAACGCAAGCATCACGCAGCAGGGCGTCAACCTCGCCTACATCGGCAAGGACTCGATCCCCACCAAGCACATCATCCGCAGCGCCGACGGTCCCTACAGCGCGATGGTCGTCAAGGCGCTGAAGGGCATGATCGAGGGCAAGAAACCGAGCATGTGGCTCTACACCACGGTCAGCCCGAACGGGAAGCTGACACGCGTCGGCCCCGCCAACGTCAACGGTGCGTTCCACGCCTTCGGTGCGCCAGAAGGTGTGTCGGTCCACAAGTTGAGGACCGTGCGGGGAACAACTCTGTTTCACCAGCTGATGGAAGACGACGCTAAGAGACGGCCACCGGCGACGGAGAAAGAGGCCATGAGTCGCTACAACGAGATGACGGCCAAGGTTGGCAAGCTCCTGAATCACAAGCGCGGAGTTGGTACCGACCACGAAAGCGTGACGGGGACCACGGCAGCGGGATCCTATATCGACGGTGACATCCAGTGCGAATTGTGGGAGCGATGGGGATTTAGGCCTCCGGTCTTTCTTGAGAAACTCCTAGCTGGTGGGTGAACATATTAGAGAAGTATCGTGAGCACCAACAATGCACTGGCTGACGTCATAGACCTAAAGTCTGACTTGGCATCACGAACTAAACAGCTACGACACCTCACCGGTGGGGCTTCCGTCCTCCGACCGCCCTCGAGAAGCTCCTCGCCGGTGGCGACAACTGATTAACCAAGGAACTTACATGACCAACATCCAACTCCAAGCCAAGCAACGCCTCGGCACCAGCATCAAGGCTGCCGACCTGAAACAGGGCAAAGCATTCCTCGAGAAGATGCTTGCCAAATACGTGGGTGAATTCAGTCCGAAGGTCAAAGTGACAAAACCACACGGTGATGACGCAACCTTCGCTGGCATGTTTGTACTCACTTTCCAAGTCGGAGAGCAGGGATGTGAATTTCGACTCGAATTGGGGCAGCCACAGAACACGAAACTCAAGTCCAACGTCGCTCTGTATCTCTTCGCTTACGATAGTCCTTCCGTTACGATGGTGTTCGAAGATTCGTTGGGCAGTCGCGATGATATCGTAGATGCCAAGAGTGTCAAAGAATTCAACAAGATCGCTCTTCACGCGATGGCCGTTGGCAAATTCCTCGTAGGGTTCGGCAAGTTCCTGGATGCTTTGTTCGCGGTCTCCCAAAAGAACGATCCGAAGACAGACCCGTGGGCTGATGGTGACAACTAGGACGCATCATGAAACTCGAAGCCAAACAGCGTCTCCTCGCTGCAGGACTCAAGCCGGTGAACTGGCGCCGACCCACCTCCAAGGAACTGGCGTTCGAGTACAAGGTCGAGTACGCGCTACCTCAGCGCCGCTGGGATCAACGTGCGAAGTCGATCGGTGCTCCCTACCCGATCTTCACGTCGGAGGGCGACTTCATCGCGAAGATGGGACAGGCTATAGAGTACCACATCCCGATTCAGGCTTTCCACACGGTCAACAACCTGACCCTCTGCCGCTCCATCCGCGAGCTGAAGGACCTGGTGGGGAGCTACTCATTCCCACGTGACGTCGACTCGCTGATCCGAGGCTTTGAGTCCGGTGCTAAGATGCCGCTACCGATTGTGGTAGGAGGCTCCAAGGGAAGCTGGATCCTTGGGGGCAACACCAGACTCAACGTTGCGGCCATCCTCGGCTACGAGACCAAGACCCTTCTCTACACGGCAACACCATGATCAAGATCCAGGCCAAGGCACGTCTTATTGCAGGACGGCCGATGCTGTCTCAACTGCAGAAGATGACACGGGACCAGCTCTATAGCCTGGAGATCGGGATCCAAGGCATTTGTGATTGGTATCAAGGTCACTACATCGGCCTTGGTGTGAAGACCGATCTGCTGATTGAGGCTCAAGCCAGTCAGCAGAGCTTCACGTACCTAGTCAATGCCATGGCCTGGCTCTCGAAGTACTTCGCCCCTAAGTCGGTGCAAGACTACGAGTACGCATACCGTCTGCACGATTCGGCTGAAGACCACATATCTCCTGATGAAAAGACCGTGACGGTCAAGCCCTTCAAGCCGATTCTCAGCTGGAGCACCAAGCCTGACATTTATATCGATGAGCGAACTCCACAGCCTCATGATCTGGTATTGAAGTTGGCACATCCACGCGTTCTCTTCAGTCCTACAACTGCCGAGCGCCTGGACATCACAGGTCTTCAGGAGTCCAACAATCGGCAGATCGTCGAGATCGGTGTCGCTTGTGCTCGACTCAAGGGTGTCTGCGCTGGCTATCGTGATGAGAACGAGATTGTAGTCTGGCACGGGACCGCTCCCTTCCAGGCTGAAATCCTAGAAGATCGCCGTCCTGCCTCTGTTGGTGGACCGCTCGATCGTGGTGCCCAGGCTTTGGCAAAGTACGACATCCCAGTCAAGATCAACGAGTTTGAGGTGTACGACTTCAGCGAGCTGACTCAGCAATTCGAGGGCTACACCGCCGTCAACCTATACAAGGCCGTGCACGAAAGCCTTGGTGATCCGACGCGGGTCGTTCCGCAGGCGAGTGACAAGACGCTCAAGAACGAGGTATGGGATCTCGGTGACGTGACCTTCACCCTGTGCATGCTTCAGGCTCCGATCAAGAGCAAGTCACTCCTCAACTTCGAGATCAAATTCCCAAAGGTGACCAAGTGACTGACCCGACTAAGATTGAGGCCGGCATCCAAATGCTGCCTGTCATCAACAAGATGTCGATCGACCAGATCAAGACTCTGACCCAAGGCGTCTACGCGATCCGCGAGTGGTATAAGGGCGAATGGGTTGGCGACAGCGCGAAGGGAGAGATCCTGGTTGGCGCGGTCCCAAAGTTCCAACTGGCCCTCAACGCCATGGTCTGGCTCACGAAATACTTCGCGCCCAAATCGGTCCAGGGTTTCAAGACCGTGTACCGTGTGCACGATGCTAAGAAAGACAAGATCAGTAAGGATGGTGACCGCATCAAGGTCACACCGTTCAAGCCGATGCTTAGCTGGAGTGCCACCCCATTCATCGTTGTGAAGGCTCGAGAGTCGAAAGCCGAAGACGTGGTCATTGGCCTGGTAAACCCGAAGGTGATCTTCAGTTTCTTGACCCCAGGTCGCCTTGAATTCGAGTCCCTTGCAGAAAGCAAGAACGAACAGCACAAGAATCTCTACCGAGCCTTGGTCTCATTGCGGTCTATTGCCCGCGACTACAAGTCCGAAGAGGAGGTCGTGGTTTGGCATGGAACCAAACCGTTTGAGGCCGACATCATCGAAAGTCGCAGTCTGTCGACACTCACCAAGCGCACACAGGGTGTCCTGAAATCCCATGGACTCGGCGCGCTTGGTGGCAAGCCAGATCGTGTCGGGAGCCACACCATCGGCTTCTACTACAAAGGCCCAGCCGCTGTGCCCACCGTCCAGAAGGTGACGAAGCAGCTCGGTGCCCCGACCAAGACCGAGAAGAAGGGCGCGCTTGCAGGCCACCAGCCGTATCAGATCGCGATTTGGCGATTTGGTGACTACGAGATCAGCATCCGCTACCGAGCGGCTTACAGGAAGATGGTGAAGTTCAACTCCTGGAAGTACAAGTCCATCCAGTCCAAACTCCAGATTTATCCAGCGACGTGTAGCCTCTGGATCACCTTCCCAAAACCGAAGCCGACCAAGAAGTAGGAGGCCACTGTGCCGCTCATCGATCGCCGCTCTCCCCTCACCCCTGCGAATGCCCGCAATAGTGATGTTGCCGCGCGCTTGACGGAGGACATTGCACCGATCCAGCAACAAAAAATGATTTCGGCCTTTAGGGTGCAGGGCATCGAAGCCATCCTCTACAACCGACTCGGTCAGGGCGTGGTCTGCAGTTGCAAGAGCCAGGAGCACCAGGTCACGGATCGCACTGGCGGTGCCCAGAAGACGGGACCCGGTGCCACCAACAGTGCGCAGACTGGTGAGGCCAAGTTCGGGGTCGGTTCGTACAGTCCTCTGACGCCGGACCAGGAGTTCGACGACCTGGACAACTTCCACGACGCGGAGACCAGCCCGACCAACGCGCTGTCCAAGTGGATGGGAGACCTGACGACCGCGGGTTCCACCGACGGTCCGGGCGTCAACCTCGTCACTGACCAGGTGATCACCACGGAGAAGGGTCAGTTCAGCCCTGACCTGGAGGACATCTTCAGCCAGTTCGATCTGGGCTCCATCGGCTTCAGTGACGTGAGTTGCGCCTGCTGCTTCGGCACCGGCTTCATCGGTGGCTACTCGCAGTTCCGTGGCTGGCGTCACGTCGTGGCGGCTACTCAGCTCGTCACGCAGTCGACTCTGGACCTGACGACGGCTCCGCTGGCGATGCGACCCGGTGTCCACACCTTCACCACCGTCCTCCCCTTCGGCGCCTTGGTGCTAGACGTGTTCCGTCCGATGAACGGTGACAAGGTGGTCCAGGCCCGCATCTTGATCGACGGCGTCGACACGGCGAACAAGCGCGTCCTCAACTGGTTTGACGGCAAGCCCCACGTCGTCACCGTGGAGACCGACAGCTTGATGACCCACTTCGAGATGCAGGCGGCGACTAACACGGATCCCGTGTACTTCGAGCTCCCGAAGCGGAACCGCACGCAGGACATCGCGCTGCTGGAAAAGCAGGAGCCGTTCCAGATCATCCTGAGCCCCGAATGCCCGCGCGTCGACACGCTTGACCTCATTGCCGAGTCGCAGATGGGCAAGCTGCTCATCGTGCAGAACGTGAACCCGTGGCAGACCCGGAACCGCAACTTCCTGGGTCAGGAGATCCAGGTCCGCGTGGCCCAGCCTGCTGAGCTCTGGCAGGTGATGCCGCGTCGTCGTCACGTCGCTGGCCAGAAGACGGTCAACGTGGCACGACAGGCCCAGGCCAAGAACCAGGGCGGCGTCAGCGCTGGCCCTGGCGACGGCAACAGCTTCAACTTCTGACTCCAAGGAAAAGAACATGGACATCCAACTCCAAGCCAAGCATCGCTTGCTCGCTACAGCCGGCAAACCTACGATCGGCAAAGCTGAGTTTCAGAAATTGGAGACACAGCTCACTCAACTTCTGGGAGGTGAGCCCAGGCCGATATGGCCAGAGCGCCCTCTCTACATAGCCTGGGACAAGAAAGTCGCGCCGTCTCTGAACTCCCAGACGAACAAGACGGTAAAAGATTTCATGGTCTCCAACGAGTTCGCGGCTCGCCTCTCCAAACTTCTTCAATGCGAACCTAACGCAGAAAAGTTCAATCCAACCTACAGGTACCTCCACTGGTCAGGTAATGGATGGGAGGTGACCTGGAACGGCAACGGCAGAAGTGTCACTTTGGACGGATACACAGACGGACTCTGGAAAGAGTGAGAATCATGGACATCAAGCTCCAAGCCAAGCAGCGGCTCAGCGCCGGCGGCATGAATCCCGTGAACCCTGCTCCGACCTTCACTCCTCAGATCTTCATGCCCGAACGCCTCGTCATGCTCGATTGTGAGATGACGGGGCTCGACGTGCCGAAGGACGACCTGATCCAGATCGCTGCACTGAAGCTCGAGCTGCAAGGCATGAGCTACGTGCAGACGTCGGATCCGGAGTTCAACATCTTCCTGCACACGGACCAGGTGCCGAAGTCGGACTTCGCTCGTCAGCACTTGAGCGACATCTACCGCAAAGCCAACGCCTCCAAGATCAACTACGTCGAGGCCCACAAGCTGTACAACGACTGGCTCGGTGATTGGCGGGGCAAGGTCAGTCCATGTGGAGACTGCGTTCCCACCGACATCATGTTTATGTTCGCAAAGGGCGTGATCACCCTCAGTCACTACGATGGTGACACGCCGGTGGATGGCTCGCACTACTACGAGTTTTTCGATATGAACTCGATCAAGGCAGTGGCACGCCAGAAGGCGGGGACCAAGTTCGATCGCCAGGTTCCACGCATTCCTGGCGACCACGACGCGCTGGTCGACTGCAAGAACCAGCTCGCCGAGATGAATGCCATCATTGCGATGCTGTTGTCCGAGGGGATTCCGCGATGAAGCTCGGTGCCAAGGCCAGGCTCCTGTCGGCCTTCAACGGAGCGGTCCGCCAGTTCTACGAGCGCATCGCCAAACAGGTTGCAGGAACCGCAGCTCCTAGCGGTCGAACCGACTGCCGTGCCACCGTCGGTCAAGCAATCAAGGACCGCAAGGTTCAACCCGATGACCTAATTGTGGTCGTCGGTGATAATGACGACGGGGTTCTGCACGCGGTGCACACCTTCGTCACCAGTCCACAACACAAGATCCTTGCTGACGCCCGTACGGACGGACAGTGGGACGGCGAGACATACACCTCCGGGCTTGGTGGCGGTTCGTCCCTCACCAGGTTGGGTTCCATGACGATCTCTGCCTTCGAGTCTCAGTATGTCCACGCTGCTCTCCTCGCTTCTTTCGACCCTAGCACGGCCCACGGTCACGTGGTACCTCGCCCCGATGGCCTGCGCGCTAAGTGCGGCGGCCTTCGTAGCGTGCTCGGGTGCACCATCTGCGCTCGTGAGGAGCAACTCCTCGCTGCTGGCGCTCATCCCCTGAACCTGAATCCCAAGGAACCGACATGACCGATCCCAAGAAGTTCCGCTCGATGGAAGACGTCAAGCGCTTCCTCGCCGAACAGAGCAACGAGATGGATCTCGAGCGCCAGCTCGTCGACCACGGCCTGACACAGATGGCCAAGATGGTCAAGGCTGCCCCGACCCAGGTCATGGACTTCAGCGGCGGTGGCAAGGGCGGCCGCGTCAAGCGCACGTCGAACATCGACTTCCCGGTCGTGAAGGTGCCGAACATCCAGCAGTTGAAGGAGCACTACGCGCAGGCTGAAAAGCTGAGCGAAAGGTACAAGTACATCACGAACACCGAGAACGAGTTCAAGATGAACTTCGCCGGTGAGAAGGGGGGCAACTTCGACCAGGTGATCGGCAGTTTCCAGAAGCTGAAGGGCGAGATCGAGGCCACGCTGAAGGATTTGTTCCAGGCGCTGGGCCAGGTCGCCGAGGGCCACGCCCCGCCCGAGTACAAGAAATTCGTCCAGGCCCTGGCCGACGAGATCGAGGCCAACCGTCACATCGAAGCTGACGGCCTGCAGACGATGACCTACGCCGCCCTGTCGAAAGACGGGGAGCTGATCTTCGCCGGCTACATCATCCTGATCAACGCTGTGAACGACCAGCAGAAGGTACTGCCTCACCTCTACATCACGATCAAGTGGACGGTTGGTGCCAATGTCGAGCTCTTCATCGAGCACGAGTTCGTCGCACCGACCCTTCTGCACGACGGCGTGACCATCGACAGCCTGAAGAGCGCAGCCCAGGCCATCGCCAGCCAGATGGCGCTCGAGGGCTTCAGCTCCCAGATCGGCAACCTCCCGGTCGCTATGCAGATCCGCGAACCGAACGGTGGCCTGCGCCGCGAAGCCTTCTCGGCCAAGGACTGGATCAAGGACGTGACGGCCGAGGCCGACGAGCTGAAGTTCGTGCTCACCACTGCCGATCCGCGCAAGGTCGAGGAGGTGCAGAACCAGATCTACATGGAGCTGCGTGCCCTTCTGAAGCGCAAGCGCAGCACCACGATCCGTGCCCGCCACGTCGAGAACATCGTCACCTTCACGTTCTCCAACCTCGAGCACGGCGACGGTCTACACCCTAGTGACCTCAGCTGGTTGGAAGATAAGTATGGTTTGGACCAACAGAAACTGCGCCGGCTGGTCAACGTCATCAACGGAGATTGACAATGGGCCAAGTCCTCACTGCGGAGGACCTGAGCTCGTACACGGGGCGTCTCGTCCAGCAGTTGCACCTGCTCGGTGAAGGCTCCTTCGCCCAGGTGTTCCAGCATCCGACTGACCCCAACATGGTGGTCAAAGTGTTTGCCGACGATCCGGTCTACCTTCAGTACGTAAACTTCTGTCAGCGGAACCCGAACAACCGATGGCTCCCAAAGGTGATGGAGCTGCATCGCCTTGACATCGATGGACGTGACGACGTGTGGGCCGTGTTCATGCCCAGGCTTCGGCATGCGACTCAAGCCCAGGTAAATCAGGCCTTCGCCGGACTGGTGCCATGGTTGCCAGAGGTGAATAAGGCATTCTCCGAGCGGAAGCGCCTGTCGTTCCCGCAGTGGCGGATCCTCGTCCGTATGGCAGATGATCCGGATACCAAAACCATGGCCACTTGGATGTGGCGTCACTTCAACCGCCTCGACCTGCTGAGGCAGAACTTCATGATGCGAGATGATCAGGTCGTATTCAACGATCCAGTCGCCTCCAAGGAGTAATGACATGATCAACAAGAATGGCGCCAAGACGCGTCTCACAGCCGGCATTGGACAACGTCTGAGCCCAGAAGCTGTGGCCCAGGAGGCTGCCGTGACTCACGGGGATCTCATTCGCTTCCTGAAAGATAAACTGAGTGCGGCCCTACGCCCAGACGCAATGGAGCGGATGCTGAACCGCAAGTACGGGGATGGGTCCATGAGCCCGAACCCAAGGCACGAGGACACGGCGATGGAAGAGCCTGTGACGGCATCCATTCCTCAGCAGATGCTGCTCGACGCGTACAAGCGTAGCCTCAAGGCCGGCCGCTCCACCGGCACCGCAGCCGGTGCCCTCTTCTACGCGAAGGACACGGGCCGCTTCCTCTTCGTCAAGCGTAGCGACCGCGGTGACTGCGCTGGCACCTGGGGTGTCCCTGGTGGCGGCGTCGAGGACTTCGAGACCATCGAGGAGGCGGTTCGGCGTGAAGCCGACGAGGAGGTCGGCTACAACGAGCCCTACGACCTGATCCACATGCACCGCGACGTGCAACCGGACGGCTTCACCTTCCACAACCACATGGCGGTCGTGCCAAACGAGTTCGAGCCCAGGCTCAACGACGAGCACACGGCCTACGTCTGGTCGGAAGAGATGCCGGAGCCGATGCATCCCCGCCTCGCCCTGTCGATCGATGCCTGGTCCCAACGCAACAGGCAAGACAATCCCCAAGCCTAGGTCTCCCATGCTCACGCTCCAGGAAGTCACCTCGTTGCTCAAGCGCTTCTCCTTTGAAGGACTGTCCCTGATCAGCATGGACGAGGAGAAGCTGACGTACAACTTCAAGTTCACGTCGTTCAACCCGGTCCTCATGCCCGTCAAGCCCACGGTGGCAGCGGGTGGCAAGGTCCTGGTGTTCACGGTACCAGACGTCGGCAAGTTCGGGGTCAGTCCGGCGAACTTCATGGTCCGCTACGTGGATAGCGGACTCAGGCACGGTACCTCGTCCAGCGTGCCAGAGGGTCACCTGACAAAGCAGGAACTGCCAGCCGACCTGGTTCTCGCCTACCAGAAGGCAGTGGTGAACAGTGGCCAGCGCGTTGCCTTTGTCACCAAGCTCTGGCACCACTTCAACACAACGAAATTCAGCGGACAGATGCAGGTGCCGAAGCTCGAGGTCAGCTCTCATCCATCCTTCGGTGGGGTAGCCAAGTCAACCCGTGGTGCGTTCCTTGGTGATCCCGGCTGGCATCCAGGCCGCCTCTGGATGGCGAGCTTCATGTTCAACAGCCGGATCGCCTTCTTCTGTGAGGTGTTCCTACACGAGATGTGTCACCTCGCTGCCTGGTGTCTCAGTTGCAGCGACGACTTCAGTGAGGGTGGACACGGTCCAGTCTGGCAACAGTGGATGACACACGTCGGTCTAGATCCTCGCCGCTTCGACCCGACCGACGACTACGAGTACCAAGATGATGCACAACGTCAGGCCACCGAGGTGAGTCTGACCCAGCAGTACGGCCCACGGTCGCCGTCCAAGGACGTGAAGGCTCTAAAGAAGATGAAGGGCTTGGAGCCTGGCCCAGCGATCTACCTGCAGATGGGTCGCATCTTGCACGGCACCATCGGTCTTCACAACGGCCGCAGTCCTTACTTCGAGTACAAGAACAAGGCTGGCGGTACGATGTTCATGTCATGGCCTGACGCAGCGAACTTCGCACGTCAGGGCCTCCCCAACCTCTATCATGAGACCGCAAAATGAATCTCTACGTATTCACCAAAGATGCGGGGGACATCCAGAATCAGCTGACCCCGGTTCTCAACGCAGGCGAGACCGTGACGGGCATCACAATCGATCCGGTGACGCCGGCCGACACGAATGCCCCAACACTCACGATCTCGAGCGGAGTTGCGGTCCCGATCATGTTCAAGGTTACGGGCGGCAGCACCGGCATCACCTACGGTTTCCCTCTCAAGATCCAGACCGATCAGCGCCTGTTCGTCATCACGGTGGCGGTCAATGTGCTGTCCGACGCGCTGGCTCCCTACACGAATGCCGATCCGGACTCGTACCAGGACCTCGTGGGTTCGATCCAGGCCGGCAAGACTGCAATGGCCAAGATGATCATGACGTTCCCGCCCAGCTTCGATCCGAGCGGGGGCTACGTCGTGTGGGACATCCTCGATGCGACTGGCACGATCTACGCCAGCGGCAACGCTTTCGACTACAAGATCGTGGCCAGTGGGATCGCCAATACGGTGATCGCACGGAGTTTGATCAACGTCCCGTCCAACATCCCCCCGAGTCCGGACAATCCGTACCAGCTCCGCTACACGGTGACCATCGGTCAACAGATCTTCCCGTACTATGAAAGTCTGCAAGTCGATGGCCTAGTCGCCATGCAACTCGGGGCACAGGATCAGGTCGAGCTGCTGAACGATCCGGCTACGATGAGCCTGGTCACTGCATCCCTGTACCAGAACTACGTGCTTGAACTCTACGCTGATGGGACGCTCATCGCATCAATGGCTGCACAGCCGGGCGAACAGGTGGTCGGCGGCTACTACGTGGCGGGCACCATCGACACGAGTCAGCTCGTTGCCAGCACAGAGCCCTACCAGGTGATCTGGAAGTTTTGGAACAATGCGACGGCGAACCAGGTCTTCCGCGAGGGCTGCGCCCTGTGGATCGTCACTTCTTCTATGGTCCAGGCCATCGAGGACGTGAAGTCCAAGGTCAACAAGGCCCGTCAGACTCTGTACGGGACACCCGACTCGCAGTTCCCCAGCACCGAGATCATGAAGTGGCTCCGCCGTGGCAAGGACGCGTTCAACGGCTGGGGTGGCCAGTTCACTAGTTTCACCATGACGAATGCCAAGGGCGTGGTTCGTGAATACTGGCTTCTCTGCGCTGAGAAGTCGGCGCTTGAGGCCCAGTACATGCTTGAAGGTGAGAAGGCCTTCAACTTCAGTGGTGCGGCCATCAGTCTCGATGTGGACCGGACCTCTTACTTGGACAACCTGGCGTCCAAGATCCAGTCCGACCTCGACACCAACTTGACCAACATAAAAAAGAACCTCATCATCAAAAATCAGATCTCTGGTGATGGGTCGAGTGCGACCGGAGATGGGAATTTCTCTGCCCTGAACGGCCTTGGTGCCATCGGGTCTGTCGGCGTCACCATCACGCCAGTCTCTCTGTACGGCTCCGGCCTTGGGGTCTACGGCTGGAACTACGCAGGGATCTTGTGATCAACTGTAAATAGGGGCCGTAGCCTCCGTAGCGAGGCGTGGCTCTGCCCAAACCGAATTCATCATCATGAGGTTCTGCATGTGCTCTCAACGTTCCAAGGATCCGGGTCGCCAGCCTAGGGTTCTTTTCATCCTCAAGACCCGTCCCTCAGGCCCCTACGGATCTTGGGGTTACTGCGAGGGCGGCGGCCATCTGCCCTCTGGCATGTCGGTCTCCGTCGGTCAGATGGTGATCGCCCTCCGTGAGCTTGGCGTCGATGCCAAGCTGGTCCAGGCCGAAAACAACAACTTCATCCACCAGGAAGTCGAAGCCTACAAACCAACCCACGTCGTGATCGAGGGCTTCTGGGTCGTGCCAGAGAAGTTCAAGGTCCTGGTGGCTCTCAATCCGAAGATCCGCTGGATCGTTCGCTGCCATTCCAACGCCGACTTCTTGGCACACGAGGGCAACGTTTTCGGCTGGGCACTCGACTACCTGGAGCGCGGCATCACCGTGGCCTTCAATAGCCCGGATGCAAAGCGTGCCGTCGACGGTCTGGTCCGCGAGTCAGACGTGTGCCGCCCTGGCGCCACGCTGTATCTTCCGAACTACTACGACTTCAACGTTCAGCTGTCTCTACCACGAGAACTGCTCCAGAAGCTGGTGATCCGGCACTCGAAGCTCAAGGTTGGCGGTGAGTTCCATGTCGGCTGCTTCGGGGCCATCCGGCCTCTGAAGAACACGATGCACCAAGCCCTGGCCGCCCTCCACGTGGCGAAGCGCATGGGTGTCAAGCTCCGGTTCTACGTCAACGCCAATCGCATCGAGAACAAGGGCGAGAGCCTGATCACTGCTCTGCGGTCGCTGTTCGACCGTATGGCACCCCACGAATTGGTGGAAGTGCCATGGCAGGAGCATGACCAGTTCATGCGGCTCCTTACCGACATGGACATCGTGTCGCAGGTCAGCCTCAGTGAGACATTCAACATAGTGTTGGCCGACTCCGTGGCCTGCGGTGTCCCGGTCATAGGTGCCAACATCCCGTGGCTGGACCCCGAGTACCAAGCCGACCCGAGCTCTATGCCAAGCATCGAGAAGACGATGTACCACACATGGCTCAAGTCCGGCAACGAGACGGTCCAGCATCGTCAGCGTCGTACCCTGATCCAGTACGTGCGCAAGAGTGCCGAGCTGTGGGAACGCTACCTCTTCGATGGTTGTGCCCAGGAGCCTGATCTCGATCAGGACTCGGACTCGAAGACCGACGCCTGATCCTACCGTCATGCCCACCCACAGCCCTGACCATAACCGGTCCAGGGCTGTTCCACCTTATGAACTCTACCTGGAACTCCAATCCCATGGACAAGACCACTGACAACATCAAGCCCGCATCCAACGCCTTCGAAGGTGACGATGTGCAGGCGCGACAAGTCAAGGCCGCACCGGCATCCCAAGCCGACCGCGTGCAGAAGCGTGACGGTTCGTACCAGGACCTCGACATCAACAAGATCCATGCCGTACTCGAGTGGGCGGTCAATGGCGACGAGAACCTGGGCCCCATCCTGGGGGTCTCGGTCGCCGACATTGAACTGGCGGCCAAGCTCCAGTTCCATGACAAGATGAAGACGAGCCAGATCCACGACACGCTGATCGAAGCGACGGCCGGACTCATCGACGAAGACCATCCTAACTACGACCATGTGGCAGCTCGCCTCGTCTGGTTCAAGGTGCGCAAGGAAGCGTTCGGGCAGAACCACCCGCCGCACCTGTCGATGGTCATCGCCAAGAACGTGCAGAAGAAGTTCTACGACCCGGCCATCCTCGACCTCTACTCCGAGGACGAAATCGACATGCTGAACCGCATGATCGACCACCGCCGCGACGACCTGTTCCGCTACGCGGGCGCCGAGCAGATGCGCAGGAAGTACCTGTGCCAGAACCGCAAGACCCGCAAGCCGACCGAGAGCTTCCAGTTCCCGTACCTGATGGTGGCGGCCACCCTCTTCTCCTCGTACCCAAAAGAGACGCGGATGAAGCAGGTCAAGGACTACTACGACGACATCAGTACCCACAATCTGAACGAGCCCACGCCCGTCATGGCCGGCGTCCGCACGCGTGAGCGCCAATACAGCTCGTGTGTTGTGGTCTCGGCCGGCGACAGCCTGGACTCGATCGAACGCGCTGGCCAAGCCATCCTCCGCTACGCGTCGAAGAAGGCCGGCCTAGGCATCGACGGCGGCCGCATCCGCGCCGTCGGTCAACCGATCCGTGGCGGCGAGGCTATCTCGACTGGCCAGATCCCGTTCATCAAGAAGTTCAACGGCGACCTGAAGTCCAGCGCTCAGGGCGGCGTCCGCGGCGCCAGCGCCACCTACAACTTCCCATTCTGGCATCTCGAATGGGAGTCCCTCATCGAGCTGAAGAACGAGAAGGGCACGGAAGAAACCCGTGTCCGTACCCTCGACTACGTGCCACACTTCAATGGCCTGTTCTTCGAGCGCTGGATCAGAGGCGAGTCGATCACCCTGTTCTCGCCCGAGGACTGCCCTGGCCTGTGGGAGAAGTTCTACAGCCCTGACCTCGCGGGTTTCAAGACCCTGTACGAGAAGTTCGAGCGCTCGTCCCTGAACAAGCGCCAGATTCCTGCGGCCGAGATGGCCCAGAAGGCGTTGCTAGAGCGCTTCGAGACAGGCCGCATCTACCCGATGTTTGCCGACACGGTCAACGCGCAGACTCCGTTCCTGGAGCCGATCACATCGACCAATCTTTGTTGTGAGATTGCCCTGCCCACGACCCCGGTGTCGAGCGAAGACCACAGCGTCGGCCGCATCGCCCTCTGCACGCTTGGCGCCATCAATCTCGGCAAGGTCGACATTACCACGCAGGCCGGCCGCGACACGCTGCGGCGCATCTGCCGCAACGCCGTGCGCGCCAAGGACGCGCTCCTGTCGTATCAGGACTACCCGCTTGAAGAGGCGCAGAACGCAGTGCTCGACTACCGTCCTCTTGGCATCGGCATCATCGGTTTCGCGCACTGGCTGGCCCGGAACAACCTGCTCTGGGGTGCGGCCGACACGCTGGTCCATGTCAACGATCTGTACGAGCACATCAGCTTCTACCTGATCGAAGCCAGCATCGAGCTGGCCGAGGAGCTAGGCCCGTGTCGCAAGCGTACGAAGTACGCCGACGGCTGGATGCCATGGGACGACTCGAAGCTCGTGCTGCCCAAGACTCTGCCGTGGGATGCGCTGCGTAAGCGTGCTGTCCATGCCGGCGGAACGCGCAACGCCACGCTCATGGCCGGTATGCCGAGCGAGACCAGCAGCCAACTCGCCAACGAGACTAACGGATGTGAGCCGCCGAAGAGCTTGATCACGAGCAAGGACTCGAAGGACGGGACGCTGCCACAGGTGGTCCCAGAGTTCGCGAAGTACAACCACCGCTACGAGCTGGTCTGGGATGTGAGTCCGGAGAACTACCTCCGTACCATCGCCGTCCAGCAGCACTACTACGATCAGGCCATCAGCGCCAACACCAGCTTCGATCCGTCGAAGATGAAGCGTGACCCCGAGTCTGGCAAGGTACTGATGTCGAACTTCGCGTCGATCTTCATGCTGGCCTACAACCTTGGCTTCAAGACCCTCTACTACTCGAACATCCGTCGCCCGGATGGCATCGAAGAGGAAGTGGAAGACGACTGTGCCGGTGGCGCCTGCAAAATCTGACCGACGAACAAGGACAATCATGCTTCATCTCCATACGACGAGTTCACGTCTCTTCTTCGGCCCGGAAGGGCAGGGCATTGCCCGCTACGACAAGCCGCGCTATCCCGTGTTCGACAAGCTGAACAAGCAGATGCGGAGCTTCAACTGGGAGCCCGAGGTCGTTCCTATGGCTGGCGAACGCCGGTCCTTCAATAGCATGACCGATGCCGAGCAGTTCATCTTCACGGCCGGACTCCAGCGCGCCATCATGCTGGATACAGAGCAGGGCCGGGCGCCGGTGCCGGTCTTCGGCGTCCACTGCACGGACCCGAGCTTGGAGAACTGCATCACGACATGGCAGTATTTCGAGACCATCCACAGCGAGAGCTACACACACATCCTGCGCGCCATCTACCCGGATCCGTCCGTGGTGGTTGACGCGATCCCCGGCATCCAGGCCATCGCCGACTGCGCGGTCTCGATTGACAGCGCGTACGAGCGCATGGTCAAGAGCCCGAACAAGGAGAACCTGTACCTGGCGCTGGTCGAGGCCAACGCGCTGGAGGCCCTGCGTTTCTTCCTGTTCTTCGCCACGATCTTCAACTTCAAGAAGCGGCTCCTGGTGCCTGGGAGTGGTGACATCGTCAAGTACATCAACCGCGATGAGAACGTCCATCTGGCGCTGGTCACCCACATCCTGAAGGCGCTGCCGAAGGACGACCCGGAGTTCGTCACCATCGCAGCCGACTTGAAGGACAAGGCCTTGGCGATCTACCGTCTGGCCGTCGACCAGGAGAAGGCGTGGGCGCAGCACCTGTTCTCGAATGGTCCCGTCATGGGTCTGACCGAGGGCCTGCTTTGCGACTACCTGGACCACCGCGAGGCCAAGATCACCAACACGATCGGCCTCACGAATCGCAAGGTCCCGCCCCTAAACTTGAGCTACATGGAGCGCTACAGCAGCACCGAGGGCGCGAACAAGATGCAGGCGGCTCCGCAGGAAGACGGCGGTCTCGAGTACTTGTCGGCAGCCAGCCTACACAACGATCTGTCGACCTACACGCCGACCCTGTCGAAACCGGGTCGCAAGCTCACGATCGAAGAGCTGGCGGTGGCCGTATGACCGCCGGGTGGCAACCAGATCCTGACAAGCGACGGATCGTCAGTGCCGCGGTTCTGATCAATCACCGTGGAGGCCAGTGCATAAAGCTGATCGCCCCTAGGCATTGGGATCAAACCATGCACGAGCAGCTTCGCACAATCGCTGTGCTGGCCATTGGCCGCAACGCCACTGAACAGGAGATTGACTCCTATGTCCAAACGCACTTCGACCACAGTGGCGAGATCCAAGGATTCGTCGACCAGTGGGGAATCTTCTTTGACCGAAGGGACAGCCTCAACATCGCGCGTCGTCAGAACCAAATCAAGCCGGAAGGCAAGAGCGGGAACCCAGACAGCGACGAGCTCTTCTCTGAAGACCTGTACTGATACCACACAGGAGGCCATTATGGCTGATCCCGTTACCGACCCGCTAGCAGACAAGACCACGGCTAGCGAGACCGTCTCCCACACCACGACTGTCACGGTTGAACCACCGCACCAGGTCAATGTGATCCTGGCGACCATGTCGGCCTTCTGGGACTGGTTTGACCAGAGACAGGTTGATAAGCACACCGTCGCCATTGCCACTCTCCTGGTGACGTTCGGTGTCGTGCGCTGGTCCATGGGCTACGCTACGACTCAGGCTGCCCGTCCTGGTACAGACATTGCGGCTGTCCTTGCCGCGATTAACGTACCGATCATGGCTCTGCAGACAGCGGTCATCAAGTGGTACTTCGAACGAGACGGGGCCTGAACGTGAGACTCGTCTGCCGACACGACCAAGAAGGTCTCATGGCGTGCCTGCCATCCACCCTGCTGGAGAGCGAGTACGAGCCCGGTGATCGTATCATCAAGGATCGATTTGTGAAGACGAGCCGGTTCGAGGTCTACGAACAGGGTCAAGCCCTCGATCCAGAACAGCTCCACGCGCCGTACGTGATCTGGAACCCACCGGGCGGCCCGATCCTCGTGTGCGGTGATGACACGCTATGGCGTCTGACTGGCCTGGAATGTCTATTCCTGCGTGCCGGGATCACGACGCTGCGGAAGCTGAGTGCCGAGCACGACTCGGCGGATCGTAAAGCTGGCTGATCCAGCGCAGCCCAATTTTAGTCCATGAAGCGAAGTACGAAAACCACTCGTCGGGCTGACGGAACGGCGAGGATCAAGCGGGACGGATACTCGAACGCGCAGACCGATTGGTGGACCATTCGTGACCAAGTCTTCAAGCGTGATGACGGGTGCTGCCAGAGCCGGAACAACCTCGGCTTCCGATGCGGAGCGCCCGGACGGGAGGTTCATCACATACGCAGCCTGGCATCTGGCGGCACCACGACGCACAGTAACCTGATCACGTTGTGTGCCTCGTGCCACGACGCGCGACACGCCGGTCACACGATCCGCAGACCCGAAAACACGGTGCGGCTCGGAGGCCAGAAACCTAAGGTCTCCAATCCTTGGGGCCGAAAGCCCAAACTCAAGCCCTACGTCCCTTGAAGGATCACGAGATGACACTCGCTTTGCAAGCCAAAGCACGCCTCAAGGCTGACCAAGGCTTTGTCCACGTGGACGCAACTCCTATCGGTCCGATCAAGAAGAACGGATTTCACGAATGGTTGGGCAAAGATCCGTCCGAACCAATCACCGACGCAGACATCGCCAAGGGAAAGGCCGCCGGCGGCCATCCCGCAAAAATGGCGGAATTTGCTGAATCAGCACGGAAGTGGAAACACAAATGACACTCGAACTTCAAGCTAAGCAGCGCCTCCTTGCCAGTCAAGTGCCAGAACTCGTGGCGACTGACGAGCCGATCGACGGGATCGACACCAGCGACGAGCCTGGTGCCGGCGCGACACCGAACCCGAACGCATTCTTCGCCAACGCAGATAGTGACTCGGTTGCCGCGCTGGAAGAGACGCGCGAACAGGCTCAGAGAGTGCTAGACGAGACTACACGCGCACTCGAAGCCCGCATGATCGAAACTCTGCTGGCCAACGACACGTCCGACTTCGAAACCCTGCCCGTCGCCAACACCGCTGATATGACGAAGGGAAAGGCCGATGCACAGGCTGCTGATACCGTGGAATCCGCGGCTTGCCCGTCCGAAACGTTGGACGAGAACGAGCACCCGAACACGGTCCTGAATCCGGAAGGCGACCTGACGATGAACGCCAGCCCTCGCTACTTCACCAAGGCCGAGGCGCTGGCTGCCTTCGCTGAAGTCAAGGCAGCCAAGGAAGCCGAGCATGGCCGCAGCCTGACAAGCGAGGAAGTGGTTGCCATGTTGATCGCAGAGCAAGGAGCTGACGCCGGCCCCAACGAAGAACCGTTCGACTACGAGAAGTGGAAGAATAGCGGCAAGAAGTCGAAGTCAGCCGACGACAAAAAGGCTGAGGCCAGCTTCATCGACGACGTGAGCAGCGGCGACGCATTCGACATGCTGATCGACGGTGATCCCTCGCAAGAGGAGCCGGTGGTCCAGGAGCTGACCACGAACGACGGCGGCACCGAAGAGCCCAGCGATCAGCCGCTCCTCATGAATGACTTGCCGCAAGGCCCCGACTCCATCTGAGGACTCTGTCATGGATCAGTCCCCTCGTCCTCCTCCGTTGAGGACTGTAAAGAAGCCATGAACGTCTACCACTAGGTCAGCTCTGTGATGAGTGTCCATCCCTCAAGATGACACCGGTCCAGGCTGGCCTTTTGGCGCTTGTCCAATCTTAGAGGAGGTGCAGAATGCGTGTCCAGAGTGACCTACGTTCACGACCTGTCCAAACTCCGGTCGAGAAGAAGTGGATCGGGTTTGAATGGAGTTTCCGTGGCGACAGCGGAGAGGTGACCGCCGTGTCGTTCCCTCAGGCTGTCGAGCGTGCCAAGGTCGCATGGCTCCGTCAGCACAACATCGGACCACAGAGTCGAAACTTCAAGGCTGAGATGCATAACCTGCACGACTCGCCATTCCGCCTCAAGCTCAACGTCGAGTCCTTCAATCGCTTCCTGGCTCTGTACAAGAGTTTCCAACAAGGTGAGATCAACGCTGAGGGCAAAGCTGATCTCCGACAATTCCAATCGATCATCCAGTCCAAGGAGGTGCACAATGAACACCATTTCCCCGAGCGCTAAGAAGCACCGAACGATTGCGGCGGAGGTCAAGCGCCCCCGGTCCAATCTGGTCCCGGACGTCAAGTTCGCTCTGCCGAAGCAGAAGAAGGCCTCAGGCTTCCTGGGCATCTTCAACAAGAAGTACGCTGGCGACGCGCGCAAGACCCTCCTCAAGGTCGCTGTCGCTCCGCTCATGAACATGAGCAGCATGGGGACCGCGGCTGGATCGGCTGCTCGCACACCAGAGGAGCGTAGCTCCAAGCGCGCTCGCTCCAAAACGATCGCCGAGTGGGAATC
>Ga0302151_10000648_pt1 | contig 19715 bp, 14 predicted proteins | sample I_Bog_N1_3_FD_192428 | JGI IMG/M metagenome (GOLD analysis project Ga0302151, IMG submission 192428) | Peat permafrost microbial communities from Stordalen Mire near Abisko, Sweden - I_Bog_N1_3 | ecosystem: Environmental > Terrestrial > Soil > Wetlands > Peat | place: Sweden: Abisko, Stordalen...
CGATCTCCAGCGCATTGCCGGACGGGTTCTGCGCCACCGCCACCAGGCAGGGCACGCCGCCGCCGCGCTGGTACTCGCTGCGCACCGTGTGGCCGGGCCCCTTGGGCGCGATCATGAACACATCGATGTCGGCGCGCGGCTCGATCAGGTTGAAGTGGATGTTCAGCCCGTGCGCGAAGGCGAGCGCGGCGCCCGGCTTCAGGTTCGCGACCAGCTTGTCGCGGTACAGGTCGCCCTGCCCTTCATCGGGCGTCAGCACCATCACCACGTCGGCCCATTTGGCGGCGTCCGCCGGGTCCAGCACCTTCAGCCCCGCGGCCTCGGCCTTGGCGACCGCGGTGGAGCCGGTGCGCAGGCCGACCGCAACATCGGCCACGCCGCTGTCCTTCAGGTTGTTGGCGTGGGCGTGGCCTTGGCTGCCGTAGCCGATGATCGCGACTTTCTTGCCCTTGATCAGGTTTACGTCGGCGTCGCGATCGTAATAGACGCGCATGGTGTCAGTTCCCCTCGGTCTGCTTGTGGGTCGAGATCGTGCCTTGCCCGCGCGCGATCGCGGCCACACCGGTACGCGACACTTCGGCCAGGCCGAGCGGGCGCATCAGGTCTAAAAAGGCATCGAGCTTCTCGGTGTTCCCGTTCAGCTCGAACACGAAGCTCTCGGTGGATGCGTCGATGACGCGGGCGCGGAAGGCGTCCGCGATGCGCAGTGTCTCGACCCGCTTGTCGCCGGTGCCGATCACCTTGATCAGCGCCATTTCGCGGGCGATGTGCGGGCCTTCGCGCGTCAGGTCGGAGACGCGGTGCACCGGCACCAGCCGGTCTAGCTGCGCCTTGATCTGTTCGATCACCATCTCGCTGCCGGAGGTGACGATGTTGATGCGCGACCTGCCGTGCCCGTCCTCGACCGGCGCGACGGTCAGGCTGTCGATGTTATAGCCGCGGCCGGAAAACAGGCCGATGACGCGCGCGAGCACGCCAGCCTCGTTGTCAACCAGGACGGAGATCGTCGCGCTGCGCAGGGTCGTGTCGTTCGTGGGCATTGGACTACCAACAGGGGGACTACCAACAGGGGGCAAAGGAACGCCCGGGCGGGATACGCCGCCCGGACACCGGCTGCATAGGCCGGTATCAGACGAGCACCAAGCCCTCGTCGGTGATGCCGGCGGCTTGCATCTCGTGCTCGGGGCCAAGCAGCATCTCGTTGTGCGCCGCACCACTCGGGATCATTGGGTAGCAGTTCTCTTTCTGATCCACCGCGATATCGGCGATCACCGCGGTATCGGATTCGATCATCGCGCGGATCACGTCGTCGAGCTGATCGACGCTCTGGGCACGCAGGCCCTTGGCGTGGAACGCGTCTGCCAGCTTCACGAAGTCGGGCAGCGCCGCCGAGTGGCTTTCCGAATAGCGCGACCCGTGCAGCAGCTCCTGCCACTGGCGCACCATACCCATGTATTCGTTGTTCAGGATGAACACCTTCACCGGCAGCTTGTACTGCGACAGCGTGCCCATTTCCTGAATGTTCATCAGGATGCTCGCCTCGCCGGCGATGTCGATCACCAGCGCATCCGGGTGCGCGATCTGCACGCCCATCGCGGCAGGCAGGCCGTAGCCCATGGTGCCGAGCCCGCCCGAGGTCATCCAGTGGTTCGGTTTCTCGAACGTGAAGTGCTGGGCGGCCCACATCTGGTGCTGGCCGACTTCGGTGGTGATGAAGACTTCGCGCTTCAGTTCGCGGGTGATTTCATACAGGCGCTGGATCGCGTATTGCGGCTTGATCACCGCGCCGGGATGCTTGTCCTGCGTGAACTTCAGGCAGTTCTGGCCGCGCCAGACGTCGATCTGCCGCCACCACGCGGTGATCGCGGCGGTCTCCGGCGGCGTGGGATCGGCCTTCCACGCCGCGATCAGGGCGGCCAGCACGCGGGCGGCGTCACCCAGGATCGGCAGGTCCACGGCGACATTCTTGTTGATCGACGAGCCGTCGATGTCGGCGTGAATCTTCGTCGAATGCGGGCTGAACGCGTTGATCCGCCCGGTGACCCGGTCGTCGAACCGTGCGCCGATCGCGAACATCACGTCGCTGCCGTGCATGGCAAGGTTAGCCTCGTAGGTGCCGTGCATGCCCAGCATGCCGAGGAACTGCGGATCGCTGCCCGGATAGGTGCCGAGCCCCATCAGCGTGTTGGTGACCGGGAAGCCGGTCAGGCGGACGAACTCGGTGAGCAGGGCCGAGCCCTCGGTTCCCGCGTTGATCACGCCGCCGCCGGCATAAATCACCGGCCGCTTGGCATGCTTGAGCAGCGCCACCGCCTGCGCGATCAGCTTGGGATCGGGCTCGGTCCTCGGCCGGTAGCTGCGATGCGACTCGACCGGCGACGAGTAGGGCGTCTTGCCGATCAGGATGTCCTTCGGCAGATCGACCACCACCGGACCGGGCCGGCCATGGCTGGCGACGTAGAACGCCTCGTGGATCACGCGCGACAGGTCCTGTGGCCGCTTCACCAGGTAGTTGTGCTTGGTGGCGGGGCGGGTGATGCCGGTGGTGTCGGCCTCCTGGAACGCGTCGTTGCCGATCAGGTGGGTCGGCACCTGGCCAGTGAGGCAGACGATCGGGACGGAGTCCATCAGCGCGTCCACCAGGCCGGTGACGGCGTTGGTCGCGCCCGGACCGCTGGTGACCAGGACGACGCCCACTTTGCCGGTCGAGCGTGCATAGCCCTCGGCGGCGTGCACCGCGGCCTGCTCGTGGCGAACCAGGATGTGGCGGATGGCGTTCTGCTGATAAAGCGCGTCGTAGATCGGCAGAACCGAACCGCCCGGATAGCCGAAGATCACGTCAACGCCCTGATCCTTCAGCGCGCGCAGCAGGACTTCCGCACCAGATTGGTTGTGATCCTGCGACATCGGCTTTGGCTCCTGGAGGCGGCAAAAGGAGGCGCTTCCCTATTCCCTAACGCTGCGCCGCGTCAACCCAGTTGTTGAACGAAAACTATCGCATCGCGCAAGTTTCTTTCCGAAAGTTGCGTAGGCTCCGCGTAACGCGCATGGATCGTATGCACCCGCCCGGATTCAGCCAGACCATGGTGCCGGAACCATGTCGCCTGCCGCTTGGTGTACTGGCCGGTGACCAGCTCGGCGCGGCGTGCCGCCTCGGCCAGCGTGGTGTGGCCACGCAGATGGGCCGCAAGCTCCGGGACGCCATGCGCCCGCATCGCCGGCAGCGCCGGATCGAGGCCGAGCGCCAGCAGCGCGCGCACTTCGTCCAGCGCGCCGGCTGTGAGCATGGCGGCGAAGCGGTCGGCAATCGCCGCACGCAAGTCGGTGCGCGGCGGGTCGAGCAGGATGGCGGCAAACCGGCCCGGAGCGGGTGGGAGGCCGCCGGACGCTGATTGTGCGCCGTATGGCCCCGGGGGTTGGGGTTGGCCCGGGGATCGGCCCGGGGATCGGCCCGAGGTTTGGCCAGTGGACCGCCCGCACGCCTGCCAATCGGCCAGTCCACGGCCGGTGCCGCGCCAGACCTCGAAGGCGCGGGTGATGCGCTGGCTGTCCGCGGGGTCGAGCCGGGATGCACTCGCCGGATCGACCGCGGCGAGCCGGGCGTGCAGCGCGGCGGGTCCGATTTCTGCCAGCAACGCCCGCGCCTCCGCCCGCGCCGCCGGCCCCGGATCTGGGATGTCGGCCAGCCCGCCGGTGAGCGCGGCGAAGTAAAGGCCGGAGCCGCCGCACAAGATTGGCAGCCGGCCCGCCGCACGCGCCGCATCCATCGCTGCCAGCGCGGCGCCACGCCACCAGGCGACGCTGCCCGCCTCCTCCGCCGGGCGCACGCCATAAAGTGCATGGGGCACACGCGCCTCCTCCGCCGGGCTGGGGCGTGCGGTCAGCACGCGCAGCTCGCGGTACACCTGCATGGAGTCGGCGTTGATCACCGTGCCGCCGAAGCGCTTGGCCAGGGCGAGTGCAAGCGCCGATTTGCCGCTGGCAGTGGGGCCGGCAACGATCAGCGCGGTGGTATCGGGGAAATGGGTCAGTTTGTTCGCGGCCGAACTTTGGACGCTGCTCTGCCCTGCCCGGAGTCAAATGACCTTGCCAGCACAAAAGCAGCCGTCGGGCCACCTATGGAGACAATTGCAATCACTGACCCGACAATGGGGCTTCCAGCGATACCGGCGACAGCAGACAGACACAGACCAGGGCACGCTACACAAAATGCAAATATTTGCCCGCGGTTCATTCTCGATTCGGCACCGTCAGCGGCTTTTTTCTCCATCGCCACCCTGTGGTCTCGTTGGATTTCACTCCACTGGATGATCTTTGCCGGCAGATCAGGGTGAACTGCGCGATATTCCAATAGCATGCTTGGCGGCGGTATGGGGCCAGCAAATGCCGTTCCGATCAGCACCGCAAACCGGAAGCGCGGGTCGTTTGGGTCAACCCCTATGTCCCGAAGGCGACCTTCCGCTTCGGGCGGAAGGGGAATGGCCTGGCCTTCGAGAAGCGATTCGTCAATCGGCGGAGGATGTTTGGGTTCGCTCTCCCGGACAGGCGTTTGTTCCGGATTCCGCAGGTTACCTCTTTCGTCCGTGCTCATCGACCATCCCCGCGGCCGGCAACCCGTGGGGTACCGTCCAAAGCGCACGCTGCATGTCGTTGCCCACGGCTTGCCAGTCCGACCGGAGGGCCTCTCTGTCGCTCAAAGAGACGATCTCGGTCGGGCGCCCGCTCAGCGGCAGAGGATCGACTACACTGCCGGCACCGGACAGGTAATCCCGTAAGCGCCTCCGCAAGTTCCCGGCGACCGCGCGATCACCGTATCCGTAACCCACGAAGACGGCTGGTCGACCCATAGAGTTCCCCGCGATGATGAAGCTACCGCCCCGCCCGCGGCGGACTTCATATGGGAGCATTGGCTTGCTCTTCCAAAAATCGCAACAGATCATTGGATTGCGGTTAACGCATGCCGCATGCCGCCTCTCCACGTGACATGCCGGTCGGCTTCCAAAGTTTATGGAACGCGAGGGCCGGCGATCTCACGCCACAAGCACCCACCCGCCGAGCGTTCCATCCTAGCCTTGCACCCTGCCCTCCCCGCTGCCACACCCGGCGCGTCATGAGCCACGTCCTTACCCTGGTCGCCGCGCGCGGCGCCACGACTCTGAGCCCGGCCATCGTCGCCCGCGTGCGCGAAGCGGTGTGCGGTGGCGTGCCGGACATCCTGTCGCCCGGCGAGGCGGTGGACATCCCTGTCGCTGCCCTGCCCGACAGGAACGCGGTGCGCGCGGCGCTGGCTGGCACGCCGATCGACGCGGTCGCGATACCCGCAGCGGGGCGGCGCAAGGCGTTGCTGCTCGCCGATATGGACAGCACCATCGTCACCAGCGAGACGCTGGACGAGCTGGCGGACTTCGCCGGGCTGAAAGCGACGATTGCGGCGATCACGGCACGCGCCATGAACGGCGAGCTCGACTTCCAGGAGGCGTTGCGCGAGCGGGTCGCCATGCTGCGGGGCCTGCCGATCGAGGCCCTGGTGCAGACCTGGGAGCGTGTGCGGCTGACGCCGGGGGCCAGGGAGCTGGTCGCCACCATGCGCGCGCACGGCGCGACGACGGCGCTGGTGTCCGGCGGGTTTACCTTCTTCAGCGGGCGCGTTGCCGCCGCGGTGGGGTTCGACGTTCACCGTGCCAACGTGCTGCTGGATAACGGCACGGCGCTAACCGGCGCGGTGGCGGAGCCGATCCTCGACCGCACCACCAAGCTGGACCTGTTGCACGAACTGTCGGCCGCGAAGGGCCTCCCGCTGTCGGCAACGCTGGCGGTAGGGGACGGCGCGAACGATCTGCCGATGCTGCGGGAAGCGGGGATCGGGGTGGCGTTCCGCGCCAAGCCCGTGGTGGCGGCGGAGGCCCGGGCGCACGTCGATCACGCCGACCTGCGGGCGCTGCTGTTCGTGCAGGGGTATCACGCGGCGGAGATCGAAGGGGCGGACTAATGACCAAGTCATTCGACTTGCTGAGCCTCTATGCGCGATACAGTATAGAACATGGGATACCGCTAAACTCGTCAGAGACTGCGAAGGCATTTGTGAATGATTTACCTGGACAGTTGAACCGAGCTCTAAGCGATCCGCGGCTGCTTCACGGCCAGCGCACCGAAGCGATGTTCGAGGCACTGATCGTCGCTCTAGGGCGCTACAAGGTCATGAACGTCGAAGACAGCGGCCGGCTCCACCCAGCAGGCGGCTACCGTGCCGCTGATTTCCGCATCGTGCTTGAGGACGGCGATCAATGGCTGGTCGAGGTAAAGAACATCTATGAGGCCGATCCATGGCGGCAAAGTCGCCGGCTGATGACGCCAAGCTATCTCTCGACACTCGATGCTTATGCCAGGGCAACTGGCGCAGCATTGAAAGTGGCTGCCTTTTGGGCGCGCTGGGCAATGTGGACTTTGGTGTCCCCAGATCGCCTAGTTGACGAAAATGGCTATCTTAAGCTTGAAATGTGCCAAGCGATCCGTGTCAATGAGATGGCACGGCTCGGGGATCGCATCATCGCCACGCGACCGCCCATCAGGCTCCGCTTCACCGCCGATGCTTCGAAGCCGAACATGATTAGTTCCGATGGGCACGCCCAATTCACGATCGGCGAAGTAAGCTTTCTCTGTGAGGACCGCCTCCTGACGACTCCAGTCGAGAAGGAGATCGCTTGGATCTTTTTGAATTTCGGCGATTGGATCGAGAAAGATGTTAGAGCGATAGCCGCAGATGGCAAGCTTGAGGCCCTGGAGTTCGCCTGGATGCCCGAAGAAAAAACCAACCAGGGTTTCGAATTTGTCGGCACCCTAAGCCAGATGTTCGCACGTTATTACTCCTTACAAACTATTGATAGCGGCAGGATAAAACAAATTAGGGTTGAGCCACGACCGGACTGGTTCGGGCCGTTGGCAGCAGACAACTACGCGAGCGACGCATTGCCCTTGTGGCGCTTTGTCCTGCAGCCGGCGAATGAATGAGTAAACGTGGGGCTTAGGTCGCGGCTTATCCCGTTGTCCAAGGTCCGCCACGCGACGGGCCGAGAAAGAGGCGGTTTCTCTCTCCGTCTGGCGCCGTTCGAGGCGTATTTCCAGTCAGGAGCGCGGCGCACGCTGTCAGTTCTTGCCACGCATATCAACCTGGGACAACCGGATAAGCCGCCTTCGGTCAGCGGCGCAGATGTTGAAAGCCAATAGCTTCCCGCAAACCGAACTGCCGCCGACTTCAGCAGACGCCTATCGAACGCCAAGCGCCTGAAACCCAATCGGCCCCTCAGCCCGGCTTCCTCTCCTTCTCGGCCGGCTTCTCCTTCTCCCCCGACAGCGTCAGCGGCACCCACTGGACGCCATCCTGACGCTGGATCAGCATCAGCACGGAGCGCCGGTTCTCCTTGCGCACGCGGTCCACCTTCTGCTGCACGTCGGCCGGGGAATTCACCTCGCCCTGCTGGACCTCGACGATCACGTCGCCTGCCTTCAGCCCGGCCGTCGCGGCGGGGCTGTTCGGCGACACGTCCGTTACCACCACGCCCTTCTGGTCGGCGCCGATCTGGAACTTGTCCTTCAGATCGGACGTCACAGGGGACAGCTTCAGGCCAAGCCCGGCAATCTCGGTGGGCTTCGTCGTGTCGGCCTTCCCGCCCGGCGTCGCCGCCGCGAGTTGCGCTTCGTCCGGCTTTTCCGCCAGCGTCGCCTGCAGGGTGACTTCCTTACCGTCGCGCCACAGCAACACGGGAACCGACTGCCCGACCACGGAATCGGCCACGATCCGCGGCAGCGTCTTCATCTCCTTCACGTCCTGGCCGTTGAACTTCAGGATGATGTCGCCATTGCGGATCTTCGCCTTGTCCGCGGGACCGCCATCGTTCACCCCGGCCACCATGGCGCCGCCCTGCGACTCCTTAAGGCCCAGGCTCTCGGCGATGTCCGGCGTGACCTGCTGGATACGCACGCCCAGCCAGCCTCGCCGCGGGTGGCCGAACTCCTTGAGCTGCGCCACGATCGTCTTGGCCGCGTTGGCCGGGATCGAGAAACCGATGCCGATCGAGCCGCCCGACGGCGAGTAGATCGCCGTGTTGATGCCGATCACCTGGCCGTCCATGTTGAACAGTGGGCCACCCGAATTGCCGCGGTTGATCGCAGCATCGGTCTGCAGGAAGTCGTCATACGGCGTCTGCCGGATGTCGCGCCCGCGGGCGGAGACGATGCCCGCGGTCACCGTGCCGCCCAGGCCGAACGGGTTGCCGATCGCCAGCACCCAGTCGCCCACCCGGGCGACGTCCGAATCGCCGAACGGCACGGCGGGCAGGGGCTTGTCCGAGGTCACCTTCAGCAGCGCGATGTCGCCGGTATCGTCCCTCCCCACCACGGTCGCCTTCAGCGTGGTGTGGTCCTGCAGAGTCACACTGATTTCGTCCGCGTCGTCGATCACGTGATTGTTGGTCACCACCAGCCCGGAGGGATCGACGATGAACCCTGACCCAAGGCTTTGCATCCGGTGCTCGGGTGTCGGGGGCGCGTTGTCGCCATGGCCGCCGCCACCGTTACCGCCGCCCCCGTTGCCGCCGCCGGGACGGTTGCGGTTCAGGAAGTCCCGGAAGAACTGCTCGAACGGCGAGCCGGGGGGGAACATCGGGATTTCCGGCCCAGCCCCCGGCCCGTTGTTGCGCGCCGCCTGGACGGATTGGGTGGACGAGATGTTGACGACCGCCGGCAGCAACTTGGCGGCAAGGTCGGCAAAGCTGTCCGGCGCCGGCCGCGCAAGTGCGGGCGCTTCCGGCAGGCCGGCCGCGAACGGCGTCGCGGCCAGGGCGCAGGCCAGCGCAACGGCGCGGAACGTTCGGGTTCGGGAGTGGCGCATGGTCAGATGTTCCTGGCGTATTGGCCGGATATGGCCCGGCCTATGACGGCCCGCAACCGGTTCAGCGGCCATTGGCGCCACTCGAAGCGGCAGGTGGTGGGACCGACCCCGGAACGGGCGCTGCCTGCAGATAGCGCAGAAACTGGTTGTCCGGGGTCATGACCAGGCGCGCGTTGCCCGTGCTGAACACCTCGCGGTAGGCCTGCATGGTCCGCCACACGCCGAAGAACCCGGCGTCCTGGCTGTAGGCCTTTGCGTACAGCCCGGTGGCCTCGGCCTCTCCCTCGCCGCGCAGCCGGTCGCCCTGGGCGCGTGCTTCGGCCAGAATAACGGTGCGCTCCCGCTCGGCGTCGGCGCGGATGCGGGCCGACGCTTCGGCGCCCTCGGCGCGGGCCTGGGCGGCGATGCGTTGCCGCTCGGACTGCATGCGGCTCAGGATCGCCTGCGTGTTCTCCTCCGGCAAGTCGGCGCGGCGGATGCGGACATCCTGCACGGACACGCCGAAGCCCTTCATCTCCTCGTTCACCTGGTCGCGGATGCCGGTCATGATCCGCTCGCGGTCGGCCGAGAGCACGTCGAGCAGCTTGTGATTGCCCAGCACGCGCCGGAGGCTGGACGAGACGATCGAATTCAGCCGGCCGCGGATGCCATCCTCCACCGTGCCGACCGACTGGTAGTACAGCAGCGGGTCGGTGATGCGGAACAGGGTGAAGGTGTCCACGATCAGCCGGCGCTGGTCGCCAAGGATCACCTCCTCGCCAGGCAGTTCCAGGCTCAGCAGCCTGCGGTCGAAGCCGATCACGGTCTGGATCAGCGGCAGCTTGGCGTGCAGGCCGGGATCGGAGATTACCTTCACCGGCATGCCGAACTGGGTGATCAGCACCTGCTCCGTCTGCTGCACCTCGAAAAACGCGAGGCCGGCCGCGATCACAAGAACGACGGCGGTGGCGATCCCGATCACGCTGATGCGGTTCATCGGCTGGCTCCCGCCGTGGTCTGCGGCGCCGGCTGTGCCGCGACTGGCGCGCCGGGCTGCGGCACCGGGACCGCCTGGCTCGGCAGGTTGAGCGGCAGGAAGGGCACCAGCCCCTTCAGCCTGTCGTCTACCACCACGGCTGGGGTGCGGCTCAGGATGTCCTGCATCGTCTCCAGGTACATCCGCTGCATGGTCACGTCCTTGGCCTGCTGATAGGCGGCGAGCACCGACAGGAAGCGCTGGGTCTGGCCGGTCGCCCCGGCCACCGTCGCCTGCTTGTAGCCCTGCGCCTCGGCGGTGACCCGCGCCGCGTCGCCGCGGGCACGCGGGACGATGTCGTTGCGGTAGGACTCGGCCTCGTTGCGCATGCGCTCGGCGTCGGTGTTGGCGCGCTGCACGTCGCGGAAGCTTTCGATCACCGCGCCCGGCGGGTCCACCTTCTGGAGCTGCACCTGGGTGATCTCGATCCCGGCGCCGTAATTGTTCAGGATTTGTTGCGTCTGTCGCAGGACGTCATGCTCGATCTGCGCCCGCAGCTCGGTCAGCGCCGGCTGGATCGGCGTCCGCCCGATCACCTCGCGCATCGAGCTTTCCGCCACGGCCCTGGCGATGATGTCCGGATTGCGGGTGTTGAACAGGTAGGCCTTCGCGTCGCTGATCCGCCAGAACACCGCGCAGTCGATGTCGATGATGTTCTCGTCGCCCGTCAGCATCAGGCTCTCTTCCTGGATCTCGCGCCCTTGCAGACGGCCCGCCTCGATCCGGGTGTTGGCAGCGCCGGTGCGATAACCGATCTCGATGCGGTTGATCCGCGTCACCGCCGGGAGTTCCACCTTTTCGACCGGCCAGGGCAGGTGGTAGTTTAGGCCGGGCAGCGTGGTGCGGTCGAACGCGCCGAAGCGCAGCACGACGCCCTGCTCGTCCGGCTGGACGCGGTAGAACCCGCTGGCGAGCCAGACCGCGACCACGGCGATGCCGAACAGCGCAATGCCCCGCCAGCCGAAGAACCCGCCGCCACCACCGCCCAGGATCCTGCGGACGGTCGTCTGCAGGTCCTTGATCAGCTCGTCGAAGTCGGGGAGCTGGCCGCCGGGACCGCCCGGCCGCCCGCCGCCGGGCCGGCCGCCGAACGGGCCGCCGCCCGATCCCCACGGTCCGCCGCCGCCGGGCGGCGGTCGCTGTCCGTCACCGGAGCCGTTGCCGCCGGGCCGGTCGCCGCCCCCACCGGAGGGACCCCATGGGCCACCCGGTGGACCATCGCTGTTCCAAGGCATGACTAGGTATGACGCTCCCAGATGGATTGGCGCGGCGCCGCGTTGGCGGATCGCTGTTCAGGCGCCATATCGTGTCACGCCCAGGTTATCGTACCGTGGCAGGAGGTTTGCAAGCGATGACCAGCCCGACCACGGACACGCTTCGAGCAGCGCTGCGCGGCATCAAGGACCCGGCCTCGGGCCGTGACATCGTCGCCGCGGGATTGGTCGAAGGCATCGAATCGCGCGACGGGCTGGTCCAGGTCGCGCTGCTGACCGACCGCGCGCACGCCGCCGCCATGGAGCCGGTGCGCCGCGAGGTCGAAGCGACGCTGGCGCGCCAGCCCGGGGTGCTGAACGTCGCCGCGGTGCTGACCGGACCCAAGACGGAGGCGCATGGAGGCACGCACCGGCACGCCCACGCGGGCCACGGCGGTGCGGGCGCGGGGGGTCAGCAGGCCGCGAAGCTGCTGCCGGAGGTCAAGGCGATCGTCGCCGTCGCGTCCGGCAAGGGCGGCGTGGGGAAATCGACTGTGGCGGTGAACCTGGCGGTGGCGCTGGCCCGCGCCGGGCACCGAACCGGGCTGCTGGACGCCGACATCTACGGCCCGAGCCTGCCGCGCATGCTGGGGCTGGCCCGCCGGCCCGACATCCAGGGCAACATCATGATCCCGATCGAGGCCTGGGGCCTGAAATGCATGTCGATCGGATTCCTGGTCGAGGAAGAGCAGCCGATGGTCTGGCGCGGCCCGATGGTGATGGGCGCGCTGGAGCAGATGATGGGCCAGGTCGCCTGGGGTCCGCTCGATGTGATGGTGGTGGACATGCCGCCGGGCACCGGCGACGCGCAGCTCACCATGGCGCAGCGCGTCGCCCTGGCCGGCGCCGTGATCGTCTCGACGCCGCAGGACATCGCCCTGATCGACGCGCGGCGCGGCGTGCGCATGTTCGAAAAGGTGCGCGTGCCGGTCCTTGGGCTGGTCGAGAACATGAGCTTCTTCTGCTGCCCCAATTGCGGCCACCGCGCCGAGATCTTCGGTCATGGCGGCGCGCGGGCCGAGGCCGCCCGGCTCGGCGCCGCGTTTCTCGGCGAGGTGCCGCTGCTGCTGGACATCCGCACCTCGGGTGATGCCGGTACCCCGATCGCCGCGGCGGCGCCGGAGAGCGAGGCGGGCCGCGCCTTCGCCGCGATTGCGGCGCGGGTGTGGGACAAAGTGTCGCAGCCCGCCGCCGCTGGTCCGCGGATCGTGATCGACTGACGCTGGGCGGGCCTGCTTGCACGGTACGCCTGCCTGCACGCGGTGACGCTCAGGGCTCGCCCGGCCGCTTCTGGTGCTGCGGTTGGGCGCGAACTGCGGCGTGCTCGGGCGGCGGGGGAGCGGCGTGCTCCTGCGGCGGCGGGGGCGGCGCGGCGATGTGTACCTGAGGCGGCGGTGCGGCCATATGCACCTGCGGCGGAGGCGACGGTGCGGCGAAGTGCGCCTGAGGCGGCGGCCCGGCCACATGCATCTGCGGTGGGGGCGACGGCGCGGCGAAGTTCACCTGAGGCGGTGGCGGTGCGGCCACATGCATCTGCGGCAGGGGCGGCGGCGCGGCGAAGTTCACCCGAGGCGGTGGCGGTGCGGCCATATGCACCTGCGGCTGGGGCGACGGCGCGACGAATTGCACATGAGGCGGTGCCGGTGCAGCCCCATGCATCTGCCCTGGCGGGGCAGCCGGCATGACCAGGCTGTGCATCGGACTCCGGGCGACGGGAAACGGCTGACGGACCACGCCTTGCGTTGTCGGCGGTGGCACGACGGCCGACTGCTGCGGCCCGCGCGCCAGCGGCGGCAGGGCGCCGGCATGCGGCTCGGCAGCGACCCCCGGATGCGGTTGCAGCGGCGGGCTGGTGAACAGACCGGCCGGTGCTGCAGGTGAATGCAAGCCGGGCGACGGCTGCGAATCGTGCGGTCCCCCACCCAGCGCCGGCGGGACGCCCGGCGCGGCAATCAACGGCGGAGACCCCGGCTGAGCCACCTGCCGCTCGGGCAGGGCGGTCCCCTGCCCCGCCCGACCGGATGTCATGCGAGCAATGGGCGGCGGCCCGGCCTGTGCTCCGCCCGGCTGCCGCAGCGCCGGCTGCGGCAGCCCGGGGCCAGCCGCCACGGGACTTGGCGGCGATCCGCCTGGTCGGCCGACAGCGGCGAGCGGCGGCCGATGGGCCGCAAACGCGCCAGTCGCCTGGGCCGGAATTGCCGGACCCGCGGCCACCGGCCGGATCAGCGCACCGGCCGGTGCAAGATTCAGTCGCCGCGCCACCGCCGGCGTCACACCGGGCGTCGCCGCGGTTGGCAGGATCGGTTCGCGCCCGACCAGCGGGCGCATGCCGGTGAGCGTCGCCGGATCGACGGACCGTGCCACGCGGCCAATCGGCTGCGAGCCCAAGACCGCGCCGGCGGGCACCATCGTCGCCGCTCGCCGGTTGGCATAGCTCATGGCCGTGGCAGGTGCGTTGATGGTGGCGAGGTTCGCACCATGGGCGCCGCTATAAACGTTGACCCCTCGCACATAGCCTGGACTGGCGTGATACCACGGATGATACGCCTCACGCGGACCCAGCGGCCACCAACCGACCCTGCCGGCGGCGAGTGCCGCCCCGGCGCCCACACCGAAGAAGGTCACCAGGGCAGGCGCATAGACCGGATACGCCGGCGGCTCCGGTTCGACCGCCACGCCGGGCGCCCAGGCCCAGCGTCCGCCGATGTCCGCCCAACGGCCGTAATGGAACGGCGCGAACCCCCAGGGCGCGTCGTCGATCCAGGTCCAGCCCCAGGGGGATACATAGGCCCAGTGCCCTTCCCGGTATGGCGTCCAGCCGGAGGCCACCTGCGGATACCAGACCGGGCCATAGTCGGGCGCCGTGTCCCAGGCGCCGTAGCCGGCAAGGTCCTCGCCGCCCGGCATCCGTGTCACCACGGGCGGGACCACGGCTGCGGACGGCGGCGGGCGCTCGCTGGCGAGCATCGCGCCGATGAACGAATCGCGCTGCGCCGGGCCGACCGCACCCTGCATCGTCGCCGTGCCGGTGATCGTGGCGGTCTGCTCCGGGCCGACGTCCAGCGCGACGCCCTCTCCCGACACCTGCGCCGCACCCCCCAGGACCGTGACCAACGTGGGATTATCCGTGTCGCCGGCGGCGATCGCGTAGCGGCCCGGCGTGGCGATCGTCACCGTCGCGCGCGGCGTCTGCAGCACATAGCTTTCGCCCGGCGCCAGACTGCGCAGATGGAGATACACGTCGCCCTGCGGCTCGGTTGCCTGCACCGTCGTCGCGTCCAGCGCGCCGATATCGAGTTCGGTGCCGCCCGCCATGGCGATTCGAGACCCGGCAAGCTCGATCTCGGCCTCCGCGCGGGGCTCGGTCCAGAACGCGTCGCCCGCCGTGACGGGGTAGTTTCGTGTCGCCGGACTCCACTGCGTGGCGTCCTGCGCGTGGAACGAGACGGTGCCGCTGATCCGGGCGAGGCGGCCCACGCGGGCCGGCGGGTCGGCAGCTTGTGGGCTTACGGGCTGCTGGTCGGGAGATTGCTGGTCAGGCGGCACAGGCTGCGCGCATGCCGGCCACGGCCCCGCGGGGCTGAGCACAAGCCCCGCCGCCACCGCGGCGGCGGCGGCAAGGCGAAAGCCGTGACTGTCTGTGCGCATCTGACACTCCGGGTGAGCGGAACCGCGTCTATCGGCGACCAAGATGGCGAAACCGCGACCCATCGGCCGCAAGTCTGCCTTCAATTCCCGCGCCGTGCGCGATTGCTGGTCAGGCGGACGGTTCGACGAGGTCCCCTGCGATCACCGACGGCCCCGGCGGACCCACCCCGAAAGATCTCTCCCTAGCTTCCGCCGCACCAGGGTCACGGAAACGCCGTGAGGCCTACCGACGTTCCAGTGTCATCAGTGACAGGAGAAAGCCGATGTTCCGCACGATGCGACATCGAGGGGTGCTGGCACTTGCCGCGCTGGGACTGACAGTGCTGGTGGGCGGCTGCGTCGCCTATCCGGCCTATCCCGGCTACGGATACTCTGGGTCGTATTACGGGTACGGTTATCCCGGCTATGGCGGCGGGTACTATCCACCAGGCTACTCAGGCGGCGTCGCCATCTACGGCGGGGGATGGCGCGGCGGCGGATGGCACGGCGAGGGATGGCATGGCGGCGAATGGCATGGCGGGGGATGGCGCGGCGCGGAGTGGCGTGGCGCAGGGTGGCAAGGCGCGGGGTGGAATCGCGCCGGTTGGCACGGCGCCGAGCCGCACCACGGTTGGCACGGCGCGGGGCGTACGCTCGCGGCGAACGGACGCCGATAGCAGCCCCTCAGCGGCTCGCCGTCTGCTTTCCGCTTCTGCTCCTGCGGCGGCTCTGGACGCTGCCGGGCGAAGCGCACATGGCTGGCAGGTCAACGCAACTGCAAGACCGGGCGCACCGTTGCAGCCGCACAGGGATGAGAATCGCGACCCGCCGCCAAACGCGCCGGCACCGCCCCATCGCTGTGCCCCGTAGCGATGCAGGTCGTTAATCGCCGTGCGATGCAGCGCGGAGCTCGCCTCTCGCAGGCTGCTGACCCGCCAATGCGCTGGCTGCCTCGATGATGTCGTTGAGCGCAAGGTGAACGTAGGCAAGCACGTCATCCGGCGTCCGGCCGCTCTTGGGAATGCGGTGGACCGCCAGCGAGCGCACCTGCGGGGAGCCCTTCGCTGCGGCCGCGGCCTCCGCCAGCTCGCTGCCGACGCCGCCCACATAGTTGTCCTCCACCGTGAGGATCGCCCCGCCCTGGCCGGCCAGCGCCAGCACCGGCGCAGCATCCATCGGCAGCGAGTACGCATCGACCACCGCCGCTTCGATGCCCCGCGCCTGCAAAGCGTCCGCAGCCTTGAGGCAGCTATGCACAAGGTAGCCGGTCGCAACCAGCACGACGCGCCGGCCCTCGCCATCGCCGGCCTGCCGCAGCACCTTGTGACCGCCGAATGGAAACGTTTCCGATTCGGCATAGAGAATCGGCAGGTCGGCCCGCACCGCGCGCAGGTAGCAGGCGCTCGGGAAGTCGGCCATGGCCAGCACGAGGTTGTAGGCGCTCACACCATCGCTCGGTGTTAGCGTCGTGAGTGCCGGGTTGCCGCGAACGTCGCGCACATGGGCGAAGGTCCGCGCGAACGCCACGTCGGCCAGCGCCATCTGGCTCGGGCCGTCGGACGCCAGGGTCACCCCGACATGGCTGCCGACGAGCTTGATGTCGGCGCCGCCGATGATCGCCATTTCGATCTGATCGAAGCCGCGCTCAAGGAACCGCCCGAAGGTGCTGGCAAACGGGATCTTGCGCCCGCTCGCCAGGCCGGCCGCCGCCGAGATCATGTTCTGCTCGGCGATGCGCGCCTCGAAATAGCGATCTGGATAGGCCTCCGCGAAATCCAGCGCGTAGGTGGAGTTCTTGACGTCGGCGTCGAGCGCAACAACGCGCGGGTTCGCAGCCCCCAGCGCCTTCAGCGCCAGTCCGTAAGCCCGCCGCGGCGCGATCGCTTTCTTGTCCCTGACGGACTCCGCCACTCTCGGGTCATTGCCGACGGCCGCCATGAACCCGAGCGGCTGTCCCGCCGGCTCTGGCGCCGGGGCAGGCAGCGGCGGGGCGATTCGCAGTGCTGCTGCGCTCTCGGCGGGATCGAGCCTCGTTACGCCGAACTCGGCCGCACGCTTGTCCAGCTCGGACAGAACGGCACCGAGCTTGTCCTTGGGGACCGGCGTGCCGTGGTGGCCCATGCCGCCCAGGCTCGGCACGCCCCAGCCCTTCACCGTGCGCGCGATCACGCAAAGCGGCTTGCCGGCCCCTAGTTCGGCGCGACGCCTCAGCGTCTGTTCGATCGCCGTCGGGTCATGGCCGTCGATCGCAACCGCCGTCCAGCCAAACGCTTCCGCCTTGCGCTGCAGATTCTGCCAGACCTCGGCTGATGAAACAAAATCGCTTTGGCCGAGGGTGTTGCAATTGAAGATGGCCACCACGCCGGTGAGCTTATGGTCGGCGATGAAATCCATCGCCTCCCAGATCTGCCCCTCGCGCGATTCGCCGTCGCCGATGATGCAGTAGATCGCCTTGTTGATGCCATCCAGCCGCGCAGCCGCGGCCAGGCCGGCGGCGACCGACAGCCCCTGGCCGAGCGAACCTGTCGCCGCGTCGAAGAACGGAAAACCGAGCACCGGATTGGGGTGGCCGTCGATCGGACTGTCGATGCTGCGCAGCGCCATCAGGTCGTCGAGCGTCATCGGCCTGGCGTGGCCGTCCGGGACGATGGTCACGCCCAGGTCGGCGCAGGCGGCGTAGACGATCGGCACCGCGTGGCCCTCGGACAGGACCAGCCGGTCCGATCCCGCAGCCTCGGGATGCTTCGGGTCCCAGCGCATCACACGGTACATCAGCACCGTCACCAGGTGGGCCAGCGACAGCGCGGTGGTCGGATGGCCGCTGCCGGCGGACGTGGTGGCGCGGACCGCCAGCTTGCCGAGTTCGATCGCCTTTGCCTGGACGGCCTGTTCCGGCGTGGTCATGCCCGTGCTCCGCTTGCCGGCTGGGGTTGCGCGTGATCCCGGCCGACGTCGTGGCCGGCCGGGGCAACGGCACCCGCCGGCATGACCGAGGCGCCGGCCTTTTCGAGCTGCGCCTTCACCGAAGCGATCAGATCTTCCCAGCTCTTGGCGAATGACGCGACGCCTTGCGCTTCCAGCGTGCGGGCCACATCGCCGATGTCCACACCGAACCGGTGCAGATCGTTGAGGACCGCATGCGCCGATGCATAGTTGCCGCGCACGGTGTCGCCGCGCACCTTGCCGTGGTCGGCAACAGCCCGCAGCGTGGCCTCGGGCATGGTGTTGACCGTGTCCGGCGCAACCAGCTCGATAACGTAGCGCGTGTCTTCGTACGCCTTGTCCTTGACCCCGGTGGACGCCCAAAGCAGCCGTTGCGGCCGGGCGCCCTTCGCCACCAGCGCCTGCCAGCGCGGCGACGCCAGGGTCTGCTCGTAGATCTCGTAGGCAAGACGCGAATTGGCGACGGCCGCCTGGCCGCGCAGTCGCGCGGCCTCCGCCGAGAGGTCCTTGCCGTTGCCGTGAGCCGTGATTTCGCCAAGCCTGCGATCAACTTCGGTGTCCACACGGCTGACGAAGAACGACGCCACGCTTTCGATGCCATCAAGGCTGCCGCCCTTGGCTATCCGCTGCTCCAGGCCGGCCATGTAGGCGCCGAGCACCGCCCGGTAGCGCTCCAGCGAAAAGATCAGCGTGACATTGACGCTGATGCCGTCCGACAGGACCTCGGTGATCGCCGGCAGCCCGGCTTGCGTTGCCGGTATCTTGATGAACAGGTTGGGCCGGTCCACCAGCCACCACAGGCCGCGCGCCTCGCCCGCCGTGCGCTCGGCATCCTCCGCAAGCCGCGGGTCAACCTCGATCGAGACGCGGCCATCGCGCTGGCCGGTCCGGTCGAACACCGGGCGCAGAATGTCGCAGGCGGCGCGAACGTCCCAGGCGGTCAACAGACGCAGCGTCTCGCCAATCGACGTGCCGCGGAGTGCAAGGTCCTTGAGCTGGCCGTCGTAGCCTGACCCGGCGCCGATCGCCTTGTCGAAGATCGTCGGATTGGTGGTGATGCCGACGATCTCGCCCTGTTCGACGGAGCGGGCCAGGCTGCCCGACTGGATGCGAGGGCGGCTCAGATCGTCGAGCCAGACGGCGACCCCGGCAGAAGCCAGGTCTTGCAGTGCGTGAGACAGGGTCGCCTCCTGTGATAACCGGTCCCCCGCGATTGTGGTCCAACGCGGCAGGATGGTGCACGTTTCCCGCCGGCACTCACGCGCGCTTGAATGCGCCGTCTCGCGGGCGTCATGCACGATCTGAGGCGCAGTGGGGCGCGGTCCAAGCCGGTTCGCTGTTCCGTGATCGCGCTGCCCGTCGCCGGGCTGCAACCCGGCAGCGCCCACCGCACTGTCAAGCGGCCAGCCGGTGGATGCTCGGCGGGCAGCCCCGAGGTCGCTCGCCTGGCGCCGAAGAACGGCGGCTAAGGGGGCCGTTACCGATCGAAGCGCTAGCGATTGGCGGAACGACGCGAACGGTGGCGGCCCTGGCGCAGACTCCGGTGGGGGAAGACACGGCACTCGTCGGGTCGATCGGGCCGATCCTGCAGGACCGGGCAACCTTGGCTTTGACCGCGCAGGACATCGGCCCGGTCGCCGCTTCTACGTGCTGGGAGCCGTATCCGGTGCGGTGTTCTTCGGCTGGCTGGCCGACCGGTTTGGGCGGCGCCCGAACTTCAACGTTACGTTCGGCATCTATCTGTTGCCCTGACCACCGCCCTGTCCTGGAACGTCTGGTCGTTCGCGCTGTTCCTGGGGTCGGCGGCCACTGTCGAGCCAGTGAGGCGGCCGAACCGCAGAAAATCCCGCCGACAAAACGGCCTTGAAATTAGGATTAGCTGGTTGCGGGGATAGGATTTGAACCTATGACCTTCAGGTTATGAGCCTGACGAGCTACCGGGCTGCTCCACCCCGCGAGGGTGAGTGAGAAGGGTGGGGTGGATTGGAAG
>Ga0302151_10000649_pt1 | contig 19706 bp, 21 predicted proteins | sample I_Bog_N1_3_FD_192428 | JGI IMG/M metagenome (GOLD analysis project Ga0302151, IMG submission 192428) | Peat permafrost microbial communities from Stordalen Mire near Abisko, Sweden - I_Bog_N1_3 | ecosystem: Environmental > Terrestrial > Soil > Wetlands > Peat | place: Sweden: Abisko, Stordalen...
GCCCCAGGAGAAAACAATATGACTCTGCGTAAATTCGCAGGGCTAGGAGCCCTGTTGTCCCTCGTAATGCCAGCCTTGGCAATGGCGGCGGACCCGGTACCTGCTCCAGTCCTCAATTCCGGCGATACCAGCTGGATGCTGACCTCGACAGCCCTCGTGCTGTTCATGACGATCCCAGGCCTCGCGCTGTTCTACGGCGGCATGGTTCGCTCGAAAAACATTCTTTCCGTGATGATGCAGTGCTTCGCCATTACCGGGCTGATCACCATTCTGTGGTTCATTTATGGCTACAGTCTTGCGTTCGATACCACCGGGATGGAAGCCAACGTCGTCAACTACAACTCCTTCGTCGGCAGCATGGCCAAGGCCTTCCTCGCGGGCATTACGCCGGCCAGCATCACCGGGCCGACGGCGCTGTTCCCCGAGGCGGTGTTCGTCACCTTCCAGATGACGTTCGCCATCATCACCCCCGCGCTGATCGTCGGTGCCTTCGCCGAACGCATGAAGTTCTCCGCGATGCTGGTGTTCATGGGGGTGTGGTTCACCCTGGTCTATGCGCCGATTGCGCATATGGTCTGGAGCGGTCCGGGTTCCCTGCTGGGTGACTGGGGCGTGCTCGACTTCGCCGGCGGCACCGTGGTGCACATCAACGCCGGTGTTGCCGGCCTGGTGGCCTGCCTGGTGCTGGGCAAGCGCAAAGGCTTCCCGACCACCCCGATGGCGCCACACAACCTTGGTTACACCCTGATGGGCGCGGCCATGCTGTGGGTCGGCTGGTTCGGCTTCAACGCCGGTTCCGCTTCCGCGGCCAACGGCACCGCCGGTATGGCGATGCTGGTCACCCAGATCGCTACCGCCGCCGCTGCACTGGGCTGGATGTTCGCCGAGTGGCTGACCCACGGTAAGCCAAGTGCCCTGGGCATCGCTTCGGGTGTGGTCGCCGGTCTGGTTGCCATTACCCCGGCTGCTGGCACCGTTGGCCCGATGGGCTCGCTGATCATCGGCCTGGCGGCTGGTGTGGTGTGCTTCTTCTGCGCCACCACGCTGAAACGCAAACTGGGCTACGACGACTCCCTGGACGCCTTCGGCGTGCACGGTATCGGCGGTATCCTCGGCGCGATCCTGACCGGTGTGTTCGCCGCACCGTCCATGGGCGGCTTCAACACCGCTACCACTGACGTCGCCGCACAAGTCTGGATTCAGTGCAAAGGCGTCGGCTTCACCGTCATCTACACCGCGATCGTCACCTTCATCATCCTCAAGGTGCTGGATGCCGTGATGGGGCTGCGCGTGACCGACGAAGAAGAGTCGGTGGGCCTGGACCTGGCGCAACACAACGAGCGCGGTTACAACCTGTAAACGCCGCGAAAAAAATTGCCCGGCTTGCCGGGCATTTTTTTGCCTGGAGTTTGTCATTGCAAAAGGGACTGAAAGGATTTATCCAAAGGCATTATGGCCAAAACCCCAGGGCGTTTTTGTAAGGGCCGATTGCTTACAGCAAAGCAAGAGTATTAGGCGCTTTGCTTTTTTCCACAGCGCGCTAGAATGCGCGCCGAAGGGCGGAGAACTGTATGTGGCAACAGACCCTGATTACCTTGCGGGCCAGGCCCCGGGGTTTTCATTTGGTGACCCAGGAGTTGCTCGACGGTTTGCCTGAACTCCAGGCGTGCCAGGTCGGTCTGTTGCATTTGTGGCTGCAGCATACCTCGGCCTCGTTGACCATCAACGAGAATGCCGATCCGGCGGTCCGTCGCGACTTCGAACGTTTTTTCAACCGGCTGGTACCCCAGGTCAAGGCCGATTATGAACACAACGACGAAGGCGCGGACGACTTGCCGGCGCACTTCAAGGCCAGTTTGCTTGGTTGTCAGCTGACTTTGCCGGTAACGGCGGGACGGTTGGCCCTGGGGAGCTGGCAAGGTGTCTATCTGGGCGAGCACCGGGATCATGGCGGTGCTCGTAAAGTCCTTGCCACCCTTTACGGTGACGGGGCATAAGCCGCTGGTATGCAGCGGATGTTGAATTTTTTCCAGCAGCCTTCGACAGTCGGCGTAGCTGGGCTATAACTAATCTGCTTTTCGCAAGTCATGAGGTAGAACATGAGCGACGATGATCTGGAAAACGACGACCTCGAGGTCGGTGAAGACGACGAAACCGAAGAAGGCCTGGAAGCGGCATCTGCTGAAGATGTAGACGTTGCCGATGACGATGGTGGTGACGCGCCGGTACCGACTGCCAAGGGTAAGGCCAAGGCGGCGGTGTCGGTTGACGAACTGCCGAGCGTTGAAGCCAAGAACAAGGAACGCGACGCCCTGGCCAAGGCCATGGAAGAGTTCCTGGCCCGTGGCGGCAAGGTGCAGGAAGTCGAGGCCAATGTGGTGGCCGATCCACCCAAGAAGCCCGATAACAAATACGGCAGCCGGCCTATCTGAGTTTCAGCGCCGGTTTTCTGGTTTGTTGAAAAAGCCCGCCGTCGCTGCGGGCTTTTTCATGGGCGGACAGTGGTGTTTGGCACCGGCTGCGCCGGTGATCGCGAGCAAGCTTGCTCCTACAGGAGCGTGCGCTCAGGCAGGGATATTCCAACCGGCCAGCAGCGCCGGCAGCTCGCTCAGGCTGCGAACCTGTGCATCCGGTTGCCGCTGCGCTTCCCAGGCCTTGCCCGTCGGGTTGTACCAGATCGCCCGCAGGCCGGCCTGTTGGGCCCCGGCGATGTCGTCCCCGGGATGATCGCCGATATGCACCGCCGCGCTGGCCGGGACATTGCCTCCGCGCACCAGGGCCTCATGGAACAGCCGTGCATCCGGCTTGGCGATGCCGATGTCTTCGGCACACAGGGCAAAGCGGAAATAGTCGGCGAGCCCGAGGCGGCGCACGTCGGCATTGCCATTGGTGACCACGCCCAGGGCAAAGGAGCGGCCCAGGGCCTCCAGGGTCGGTTCGACCTCCGGAAACACCTCGATCTGGTGCCGGGCGTGGATAAACACCTCGAAGCTCTCATCCGCCAGCTGTGAAGCCTGTGCGTGGGGGTAGCCAGCCTCTTCCAGGGCATGGAACAGTACTCGCCGGCGCAAGGCGCTGATGCGGTGCTTGAGCGTCGGCTCCTTGAGCAACACCCGTTCACGAATCGCCCACAGGTGCTCCACCGGCACGCCGCCCAGGTCCGGGGCATGCTCGGCCAGCCATTCACGCAAAACGGTCTCCGCGCTGTGGATCACCGGCGCGGTATCCCACAGGGTATCGTCGAGGTCGAAGGTGATCAGCTGAATCGTCATTACTCACTGTCCTTGCTGCGTTTGGCCCGGGGATGGGCGCTGTCATAGACGGTTGCCAGGTGCTGGAAGTCCAGGTGGGTGTAGATCTGCGTGGTCTTGATGTCCGAGTGGCCGAGCAGTTCCTGCACGGCGCGCAGGTCCTGGGACGACTCCAGCAGGTGACTGGCGAAGGAGTGCCGGAGCATGTGCGGGTGCAGGTTCTGCCCCAGTTCGCGCTCGCCGGCGGCCTTGACCCGCAGTTGAATGGCCCGGGGCCCGAGGCGGCGGCCTTGCTGGCTGACGAATACGGCATCGTCCGGTGGATTGCTCAGGGCGCGCAACGGCAGCCAGTTCTGCAAGGCTTCCCGGGCTTTGCGGCCGATGGGCAGGACGCGGGTCTTGCTGCCTTTGCCGTGGACCTGCACCAGGCCGTCGGCCAGGTCCAGCTGCTCCAGGTCGAGCCCGGTCAGTTCCGACAGGCGCAGGCCCGAGGAGTAGAACAGCTCGAGAATGGCCTGGTCGCGGCGGGCGATAAAGTCGTCCTCCACCCCGCCGTCGAGCAATTGCAGGGCGCGGTCGGTGTCCAGGGTCTTGGGCAGACGGCGTTCGCCCTTGGGCGGTGCCAGGCCGCTGGCCGGGTCGTGATTGCACAGGCCTTCGCGGTTGAGGTACTGGTACAGCCCGCGCACCGCCGACAGCAGGCGGGCCAGGCTGCGGGAGGACTGGCCCTGCTGGTGCAGGCGGGCGATCAGGCGGCGCAGGCGCTGGATATCCAGAGCGCTCCAGCTGCCGATCTGTTCCTTGGTGCAAAAGACCAGGACCTTGTCCAGGTCGCGGCGATAAGCCTGCAGCGTATGGGGCGACACCTGGCGCTCACTGCGCAGGTGCTCGCAGTAGGCGTCCAGCTGCCGCTCCATGGCTAGCGCACCGAGCGCAGGGCGGGGGTGAAGCGCGGTACGACGCGGCCCATGACTTCGGCGATGTAGCTGAGGAACAGGGTGCCCACCGAGCTTTTGTAGTGTTGCGGGTCACGGCTGGCCACGGCGAGGACGCCATGCATGCCCTGATAGCTGATGGCGACCACCGCGGTGGAGCCGATCTGCTTGCGTTGTTCTTCGCCGAACAGGAAGTCCAGCTCGTGCTCGCGCAGGCTGCCGCTGATGCTCTTGCCTTCCGAGAGCAGGCCGCCGATGGCTTGCTGGGCTTCGGCATGGCTGACCCAGCGGCCCACCGGCATGGCGTTGTCGCCAAACAGGACCAGGCTGACGAAGGGCACCTGGAAATCCTGGCGCAGGCTGTCTTCGACGGCCATGACCAGGTCGTCGAGGCTGGCGGCGTCCATCAGCGCGAGGATCAGGCGGCGGGTTTTCTCGAACAGGCGATCGTTGTCCCGGGCCACGTCCATCAGTTGCGACAGACGATGGCGCATCTCGATGTTGCGCTCGCGCAGGATCTTCATCTGGCGTTCGACCAGCGACACGGTATCGCCGCGCCGATGAGGAATACGCAGCGCCGGCAGCAGCTCCTCGTGTTCGACGAAGAAGTCCGGGTGAGCCTCCAGGTAGGCGGCGATCTGCGCCGCCTCAAGGCTCTGTGCAGGCGACTCGTTGGGCTGTTCGGCTGGAACCTGAGGCTGGTCGGTCATGGTATTGGCTCGCTTATAGACGCACTTGTCCTTCATACACCCGAACGGCAGGACCCGTCATCATCACCGGTTCACCGACACCCGCCCATTCGATGGACAGGCGTCCACCCGGCAGGTCGAGGGTCACCGGCGAATCCATCCAGCCCTGGCTGATGGCAGCCACCGCGGCGGCGCAGGCGCCGGTCCCGCAGGCCTGGGTTTCCCCGGCGCCACGTTCCCAGACTCGCAGTTGCGCACGGTGGCGGTCAATCACTTGCAGGAAGCCGACATTGACCCGGGCCGGAAAGCGCGGGTGATGTTCGATCTTCGGTCCCAATTCATGCACCGGCGCGCTGTTGATATCGCTGACCCGCAGCACCGCATGGGGATTGCCCATGGACACGGCGGCCAGGTCGACGTTCTGACCGTCGACATCCACGGCGTAGCTGGTGGCCTGTTGCTCGGCCAGGAACGGAATCTCGGCCGGCGCCAGGCGCGGCGGGCCCATGTTCACGCTGATCTGGCCGTCCTGGCGGACGTCCAGCTCGATGACCCCGCTCTTGGTTTCGACGCGGATCAGGCGTTTGGCGGTCAGGCGCTTGTCGAGCACGAAACGGGCGAAACAGCGCGCACCGTTGCCGCACTGTTCCACTTCCGAACCGTCGGAGTTGAAGATCCGATAGCGGAAATCCACTTCCGGATTGCTCGGTGCCTCGACGATCAGCAACTGGTCGAAGCCGATGCCGGTGTGGCGGTCGCCCCATTGCTTGGCGTGCTTGGGCTGGATATGCGCGTGCTGGCTGACCAGGTCGAGGACCATGAAGTCGTTGCCCAGGCCGTGCATCTTGGTAAAACGCAGCAGCATGGTTTTACTCCGGCAGCAGGCTTTCGCCGGCATACAACTCGGCGACCGTCTCGCGACGACGCACTTCGAACATCTGCGCGCCATCCACCAGCACTTCGGCGGCGCGGCCGCGAGTGTTGTAGTTGGAGCTCATGACAAAACCATAGGCCCCGGCCGAGTGCACGGCCAGCAGGTCGCCTTCCTCGAGGGCCAGCTGACGTTCCTTGGCCAGGAAGTCGCCGGTCTCGCAGATCGGCCCGACGATGTCGTAGACCCGCCCGGCGGCTTCGCGCGGACGCACGGCGCTGACGCCCATCCAGGCCTGGTAAAGGGCCGGGCGGATCAGGTCGTTCATCGCCGCGTCGACGATGGCGAAATCCTTGTGTTCGGTGTGCTTGAGGTACTCGACCTGGGTCAGCAGCACGCCGGCGTTGGCGACGATGTAGCGGCCCGGCTCGAACATCAGCCCCAGGTCGCGACCGGCGATACGCTCGCGCACGGCCTTGATGTAGTCGCCGACCAGCGGTGGTTCTTCGTCGCGATAACGCACGCCGACGCCGCCACCGAGATCGATGTGCTGCAGGTAGATGCCGCATTCACCGAGGCGATCGATCAGCGCCAGCAGGCGGTCGAGGGCGTCGAGGAAGGGCTCCAGGGTGGTCAGTTGCGAGCCGATATGGCAATCGACGCCCAGCACTTCCAGGTTCGGCAGCTGTGCGGCGCGGATGTAGACATCCTCGGCATCGGCAATGGCGATGCCGAATTTGTTCTCTTTAAGGCCGGTGGAGATGTACGGGTGGGTACCGGCGTCGACATCCGGGTTGACCCGCAACGAGATCGGCGCACGCACGCCCAGCTCGGCGGCCACCACTTGCAGGCGTTCCAGCTCGTCGGTGGACTCGATATTGAAGCAGTGCACGCCGACTTCCAGGGCGCGACGCATGTCTTCACGGGTCTTGCCGACGCCGGAGAAGACGATCTTGTCGGCGCTGCCACCGGCGGCCAGGACACGTTCCAGTTCGCCACGGGAAACGATGTCGAAACCGGCACCGAGGCGCGCCAGGACGTTCAGCACGCCCAGGTTGGAGTTGGCCTTGACCGCGAAGCAGACCAGGTGCGGCATGCCTTCGAGGGCATTGGCATAAGCGTTGTACTGCGCCTCGATGTGGGCGCGGGAATAGACGTAGGTGGGCGTGCCAAAGCGCTCGGCAATGGCGGACAAAGCTACACCTTCCGCGAACAGCTCACCGCCACGGTAGTTAAAAGCTTCCATGGTGATCCCTTAGTAGGTGTCGTGCTGGTGCGCTTTGGCTTGCGAGGACTTGGCCTGGTCGTCCGGGTTCTGGCTGCCATCGGGCAGATACAGCGGACCTTTTTGACCACAGGCACAGACGAGGCAAGCGATCGCGAGGAGCGCAGCAAGGGAAGAGATCAGGCGCTTCATGGCGAAATCCTTTGAAAAAGCATTAATTGCGCCGGAGTATACCGGCCACCCGGCGGCTTGCCTATGCGGGCCGCTGCCCGTCCGGCGGCGTCTGGGTACCGTGTGTGGATTATTGATGTCACTCTTGGCCTCACGTGGTTATGCTTTGCTATCGTCCGGGAGCGCTCGTATCTTGCGACGCTTGAAGGGACACGCATTTTTCGAGGTTCGCGCAATGAGTTTGACTGACGCCCGTTTTCACGATCTGGTCGATAGCACCCTGGAAAACCTGGAAGAGGTGTTCGATGAAAGTGGCCTGGATGTGGACCTGGAAAACTCCAGCGGTATGCTCACCGTGAAGTTCGAAGGCGGCAGCCAACTGATCTTCAGTCGCCAGGAACCGCTGCGTCAGCTCTGGCTGGCGACGGCCCATCCCACCGGTGGCCATCACTTCGAGTACAAGGAAAGCAGCAGCGAGGATGAAGACGGCAGCTATTGGTTCTGTGTGAAGAGCGAAGAGAAACTCAACGAGATCCTCGCGCGCTTTACCCTGAAGCAGGTCGGTGTCGACCTGGACTTCGAAGAGATCTGATCGTGACGCAGCAAAACGCTCCGGTACGCCCCGCCAAGCCGTTGTACAGCAACGTCAGCCCGGCCGTGCCGTCGCCTTGTGTGAGCCTTTGCCGGCTGGATGAGCAGAAAATTTGTATCGGCTGTTTTCGGCACGTCGAGGATATCCGCGAGTGGCGCGCGGCGGATGATGCGCGCCGGCGGGTGATCTGCGAGCAGGCCCGGCAGCGTCAGGCCCAGGCCTGACGGATTGTCGGGGGCAGGCCCCTCCCGCCTCGGGTTGTGTATTTGCGCCGCTGTGGTAGTGTCCGACTACGCCTCGCATCGACGAGGCCTGTGAAAACCCCGCCTTTCGTGGCGGGGTTTTGCTTTTATCGTGCAGAAAAAAGGAGTCTGCCTGGATCATGAGCACCGCACCTTCCATCATCCTCACCCGCCTTGACGTGCAACGTCTGGAGCGCCTGATCGACAGCCTGGATGACACGCTGCCCGGCGTCATCGCGTTGCAAGCCGAACTGGACCGTGCCGACAGCGTGGTAGGCCACGAAGAAGTGCCCGCCGGTGTCGTGACCATGAATTCCCGGGTGCACTGCCGTGAAGAGGTCAGCGGCAAGGATTATCGCCTGACGCTGGTGTACCCGCAGGACGCCAATGCCGATGAAGGGCGGATTTCCATTCTCGCCCCGGTGGGCAGCGCGTTGCTCGGCTTGCAGGTCGGCCAGCACATCGATTGGCCGGCTCCGGGCGGCAAGACCCTGAAGCTGAACCTGCTGGAAGTGGAATACCAGCCGGAAGCCGCCGGCGACTTCCACCTCTGAGCCCGCCGTGGCGCCCCTGGCCGGGCGCAAACCTGGCTACCATTCGCCGCGGGAGCCCTCAGACCTGCTCCAGTGCCAGGTTCAGCGCGCTTTCCAGCTCGGCCTTGTAGCGCAGGTAGAGATTGCTCGAACCCTGTCCGTCACCGATCAGCGCACTCAGGTCCAGATCGGTGATGTAGCAGCGGTAGCGTTCGATTTCCCGCCGCTGCCCGACGATTTCCCGGGCGACCGTGATAAACAGCTGGTCGCCGTATTCCAGTTCGGAAAACTCCCGCTGATTGCAGTACAAGGTGACCTGGACTGCATCCGTCCCGGCCTTGCCGACAATCGCCTGGACGTCATAGAACGGCTTGTTGACCGGGGTTTGCGGCGCCGGTCGGGTTTCAACCCGGCGCGCTCGTCCTGGTCCCGAGGGCAGCACCTGGTAGTAGAGAATTTCCAGCGCCGCCGAGGGCTGTGTCGCTTCCATGGGCATCAGCGCCTCGCGGCGGTAGAGAATCGACTGCAGGAAGCGTTGCAGCGGCACCAGCAGGCTTTGCTCGTCATGGAACGGCAGGCGCTGTTGCCACAGGGCGTTGAACTCGTCCAGCACGTACAGCTCGGCGTAGGTTTCGTTGATCCGGTAGAACACCTGCACGCATTCGGGCTGGCCCATGGGCAGCACCAGCGCCAGGTCGTGCTCCTCCATCGCCCGGATGTCCACGTACAGCGGGCTGTAGGCGGACAATTCCTGGTTCAGGTAGTTGAGCAACTCCGCCAGGCTGTCCAGGGCGATGTGCTTGACATGACCCTGCACCAGTTCCAGGACGTGATAGTGCTGCTGGACCTGGACCAGATAACGATGGTTGAGGTTGCCGAGCAACAGTTCCTGGGCGGTGTTGAGCACTTCCTCGACCCGCTGGGCGATGAACTGCGCGCGGTTGTGGCAGAAGCAGCGTACCCGCAAGCGTGGCAACTGGCGCCCGATCGGCAGATGGTTGAGGTAGTTGCACAGGCAGTCGAGCAGTGCGTGAGGGCCGTGGTAACGGTTGATCAGCACTTCGTTCCAGCTGTTTAGCGTGACCTGGTCTAGGGTCAGCACCAGGTTTTCCCTGACGCCGGCGTAACTCAGGGAGTCGGTGCGCTCGGTGGTCATCAGGATATTCAGGTCGCGGTGGTGCTTGAGCGGATCGACCCCGATGTTCACCAGGATCAGCACTTCGGCGGCAATACTCGGGCGCAGCAACTGTTCCTCGCTGACGCTGCCCAGCGGCAGGGGGAGTGTCTGTTGCAGGCTGCCCAGCAGGTTGAACAGTTCGAATTCGGTCAGGTCGCTGCTGCCAGGGTGCAGCGACAGGCGCGTGGTGGCGTCGATCACCCCATTGCGATGGCACCAGGTCAGCAGCTCCAGCAACTCGCGGCTGCGCTTGATCGGGGCGAAGTTTTCCCATTCCAGGGCGTTCAGGCTGCCGTTGTACAGGCCCCAGTGGGTTTGCCCCGGTTCCTTGCGGTTGGGCGACTGGACCAGGGTGAGGGTGTCTTCGGCCAGGTCCGGGGCGATGCCGGGGTTGATGAACTCGATCTTCCCGGCCTTGCGCTCGAACGCGGCGTACAGGCGGCGGCCGAGGACATTGAGGTCGCGCTTGTTGATCAGGCTGACCGCCTGTTCGGTGCGGGCGAACTGGGTCAGGAAGCGGTAGCTGTAGTTGAGTTCGTTGACCAGGGCGCGGCGTTCGGCGCTGACCTGGCGGACTTTCCACTGGCTGCGGCTGTCGAGCAGCGCCAGTTGCCGGCGGTCCCAGCCCCACTCGGTGGCCAGGCGCAGCAGCAGCAGGCGCTGCCAGCTGCGGTTGCGCGCACTCTGGCCGGTCAGCTTGCGGTTGACCTTCAGGTACAGGCTGCGCCGCACCAGCTCCAGGCGTTCCGGTTCGTTGCGGGCCTTGAGGTACTCCTCGATGCGCCGGTAGACCACGATGTAGGGATCCAGCTCGTCAAGGTCCAGCTGATTGGCGAACACCGCCTGTTTGAAGCGCAGGCTCAGGCATTCGACATTCGGGTGTTCGCTGGCGTAGACCTCGATCAGCAACAGCTTGAGCACCGATTTGTAGGGTGACTCGATGCCCTTGAACAGCTGCCAGAGCCCGGCCCCGATGAATTCCCCCGGGGGGATCCGCGCCAGATGGCCGAGATCGAGGGTTTCGTTGGCGCGGATAAAGCGCTTGGACAACAAGGTGTGGGTGTATTGGTCGTAGCGCTGTTCCTCGTACACCGGCACCAGCCACCACAACGGCGTGCGTCCGGCGAGCCAGATGGCGGTACGGTAGAACTCGTCCAGCAACAGGTAATGCTGGGTGGTGCCGCAGTCTTCCGAACTCAGTTGTGTATCGCGCTCGCCGCGCACGAAGCGGCTCGGGTCGATCAGGAAGAAATGCGCCTCGGCGCCCTGGCTGGCGGCCCATTCCTCGAGCAACTGGCACTTCTTGCGCAGTTCGGCCAGTTCGCCCTGGCTCAGTTCGCTGGCGTGGCAGACCCACATGTCCATGTCGCTCTGCTCGGCCTGGGCCAGGGTGCCAAGGCTGCCCATCAGGAACAGGCCATGGATCGGGCGCGGTGGATTGCCGTGGCGGGTCTTATAGGAAAAGGAGCGGGTCAGGCGCTGGGCTTCGGCCAGGGCCAGCTCGCCGGGCTCATAGTCAGATAGCCCGGCCGGTGTGCTGCCCGAGACATAACCGGGCAGCAACGGATGATTGACGTGGAAAAACAGCGGCAACAGGTTCAGCACCACCTGTTGGCGCGGCGACAGGCCTTCGAGGGCGCGATCCAGGCGTCCCTGGTTGAGCTTGAGGAAGCGCGCACGCAGTTGGCTGAGGACTTTGCGATCGATTCCCTCGTCCAGGTTCGGGCGAATTTCGTGGGTACGCGTCATGTCTAACTCAAACCGGCTCGCGGGGCTCGAAAGGAAGGGGTTCGCAAGGGTGGCAGTTTAGCGCCGAAGTGGCAGGACGCTTAAACAGAATTTCTTCCGGCCGCCGGCTTTTCAGCGTTTTGTCGTCGGCGCCCGCGAGATCCGGCAGGAGAAGATCCCGTGGGCGCGGCGAAGGTCAGGCGGCTTCTTTGATGGCCAGGATGGTCAGCAGGCCTTGGGCATGTTCGGCCGCGTCACGGCCCAGGCTGGTCAGGTAACCGCCGTCGGCTTGGGTGATGAGCTCTTTCTCGAACAGGCGTTGGGCGGCGGCAATGGCTTTTGGCGCGGCGGTCTGATGAATTTTCAGGCCTTCCTGGGAATTGCCCAGATTGAACAGTGCAAGGATTTCCAGTTCGGCAACCAACTCAGGGGTATACGACATAAGGACTCCAGACTTTCTAGGAATTGTTGGACGACAGCGCCCCTAAGGTGATCGCAGTTGAGCGCTCTGTCCAGTCTTCGATGCGGGGGCGGTCGAACGGCGGGGACAGCGCCCCGGGACCGAGTGGTGGCGGGGCGTTATCAGTGTAGACAGGGGGCGCTGCAAATCCAGGAGACTTACGTGTTCTCGGGCGGGAGTTCCGGCAATTTACGCAATGCGGTCTCGTACCATTCTGTATTGAATGCACGATCTTCATCGAGCATCGCATCGATCTCCACCGCCAGCACATGGGCCATCAGGGTGAGGATCTCTTCGCGCTCGTAACCCACCAGGGTCAGCTTGTTGAAGATCGCCTTGGCCGCCGGCGGGTTGTCGGTCTCGATCTGGTTTTCGACGGCCTGGACCAGGGTGCTTTCGGCGAACGCTTCGTCGTCGTTGTCGATATCGGTTGGTTCGCTCATGGCGGACTCCTCAAGGAAAGGCGGCCAGTTTAACTGCATTCAGGGGCGTGATGCTGCTGGCGAGAGAGCGTTCGAGGTTCTATAACTGCCGGGGCCAACCCCCTGCACGGCCTGGAGGCTTTGTGATGCTCAAACTTTATGGATTCGCGGTCAGCAACTACTACAACATGGTCAAGCTGGCGCTGCTGGAAAAGGACCTGCCTTTCGAGGAAGTACCGTTTTATGCCGGACAGACCCCGGAGGCCCTGGCCATCAGCCCGCGTGGCAAGGTCCCGGTGCTGGGTGTCCCGCAGGGTTTCATCAACGAAACCGCGGTGATCCTGCCTTACATCGATGACACCCAGCCGGGGCCGAAGCTGTTGCCGGCCGATCCTTTCCAGCGTGCCCGGGTGTTGGCGCTGGCCAAGGAAATCGAGTTGTACATCGAGTTGCCGGCGCGGGCGTCGTTCGCCGAAGCGTTCTTCGGGATGCCGGTGCCGGAGGCGATCAAGGAGAAGACCCGGGCCGAATTGTTGCTGGGTTTTGCCTCGCTCAAGCGCCATGGCGCGTTCACGCCTTATGTGGCGGGCAGCGAGTTCAGCGTGGCGGATATCTATTTTCTCTACAGCGTCGACCTGGCCTGCGCGGTCGGCCAGAAGCTGTTCGGGATTGATTTGTTGGCCGAGATGCCTGAGGCGAAAGCGTTACTGGAACGCTTGCAGCAGTGGCCGAATGTGCAGCGGATCGCGGCGGACAAGGAAGCGGGGATGCCGGCGTTCCTGGCGATGGTTGCGGCCAAGAAATAGTTTTGTAGCGCTCATCAGGGCGCCATCGCCGGCAAGCCGGGCTCCTACAAGGAGCGGGGCTCGACAGTATCTCGCGGTGAAACACGGTTCTGTGGGAGCCGGCTTGCTGGCGATGGCGCCCGCAAGATCAATACAAGGCTTGCTGCCCTCATCGCCGGCAAGCCGGCTCCTACATAGGGATCAGCGGCTGGCGAGCAGCGCCTGGCCCCGTGCAACGGCCAGCTTCACCTGCGCCGGTGCCGTCCCACCGATATGGTTACGGGCATTCACCGAACCTTCCAGGGTCAACACCGCAAACACGTCGTCCTCGATCTGGTCGCTGAACTCGCGCAGTTCCTTCAGGCTCATTTCCGCCAGGTCCTTGCCGCTTTCCACGCCGTACTTCACCGCATGGCCGACGATCTCGTGGCAATCACGGAACGGCAGGCCACGACGTACCAGGTAATCCGCCAGGTCGGTCGCGGTGGAGAAACCCCGCAGGGCCGCTTCGCGCATCACTGCGTGCTTGGGTTTGATCGCCGGGATCATGTCGGCAAACGCCCGCAGCGAATCGCGCAGGGTGTCGGCGGCGTCGAACAGCGGTTCCTTGTCTTCCTGGTTGTCCTTGTTGTAGGCCAGCGGCTGGCCCTTCATCAAGGTCAGCAGGCCCATCAGGGCACCGAACACCCGGCCGGTCTTGCCACGTACCAGTTCCGGCACGTCGGGGTTCTTCTTCTGGGGCATGATCGAGCTGCCGGTGCAGAAGCGGTCCGGCAGGTCGATGAACTGGAATTGCGCGCTGGTCCACAGCACCAGCTCTTCGGAGAAACGCGACAGGTGCATCATCGCGATGCTGGCCGCCGAGCAGAACTCGATGGCGAAGTCACGATCCGAAACGTTGTCCAGGGAGTTGCCGCCGACCGCGTCGAAACCCAGCAACTGGGCGGTGTATTCACGGTCGATCGGGTAGGTGGTGCCGGCCAGCGCCGCGCTGCCCAGGGGCATGCGGTTGGTGCGCTTGCGGCAGTCGACCAGGCGCTCGTAGTCGCGGCTGAGCATTTCGAACCAGGCCAGCATGTGATGCCCGAAGGTCACCGGCTGGGCGGTCTGCAAGTGCGTGAAGCCGGGCATGATGCTGCCGGCTTCGCGTTCGGCCTGTTCCAGCAGGCCTTTTTGCAGGCGAGTGATTTCAGCCAGGATCAGGTCGATCTCGTCGCGCAGCCACAGGCGGATATCGGTGGCCACCTGGTCGTTGCGGCTGCGACCGGTGTGCAGCTTCTTGCCGGTGATGCCGATACGGTCGGTCAGGCGCGCTTCGATATTCATGTGCACGTCTTCCAGGTCCACGCGCCAGTCGAACTGGCCGGCCTCGATTTCGCCCTGGATGGTTTTCAGGCCGTCGGCGATGCTGTCGCGTTCGGCATCGGTCAGCACGCCGACCTTGGCCAGCATCGTGGCGTGGGCGATGGAGCCCATGATGTCGTGGCGATAGAGGCGCTGGTCGAACGTGACGGAGGCGGTGAAGCGTGCGACGAAGGCGTCGACGGGTTCACTGAAGCGGCCGCCCCAGGACTGATTGGTCTTGTCGGTGCTCATGAATTCGCTCGTGATCTGCTGAAAGTGGATTGCCGGAAAAGTCGTCGCCGATCATAGCAGGGTTGCGCCCAGACCCGTCAGCCGGCCAGTGCCCACCGGGTGGATTTGCGCCGCCGGCGGATTATATTTCGACCGAATCTGTCGGACGGCTTGTCGTCGCGTGCGGGTGCGCAGAGACTGGTCCCATGCCTATTTCACGATCGAACGAAGGGCGTGACGCGCCCGCGACCCAGGAATTCTTCCTCCCGGAACTCTGCCTGCCCGAGGCGCTGCTGGTGCTGGTGGTATTGGCCGAGTTGCTGGTGATGGTGCTGGTGCTGGCTGAGCCGATGCCCGTCGGTTTCGACTGGGTGCGCCTGGCGCTGACTTCCTTGTATGTGCAGTGGATCGTGCTGTTGTCGGCGGCCTTGTTGTGCGGCGCGCGGGCCTGGCTGGCGCGTTTGCGGCCGTGGCTGGCCGGGGTGTTGTGCTGTGCCATGGTGGTCGGGCTGAGCCTGGTCTGCACCGGCCTGACCCAGTACTTTTCCCTGGCGGGTCCGCCGTCGGGGGAGGACGCGCTCGGACACTATCTACGCCATGGCTTGATCAGCCTCATCATGTCGGCCCTGATGTTGCGCTACTTTTATTTACAAAGTCAGTGGCGTCGCCAGCAGCAGGCGGAGTTGCAGGCGCGGATCGAGGCTTTGCAGGCGAGGATCCGCCCGCACTTCCTGTTCAACAGCCTGAACAGCATCGCCAGCCTGGTGGTGAGCAATCCGCAACAGGCCGAGCAGGCCGTGCTGGATCTGTCCGACCTGTTCCGCGCCAGCCTGGCCAGACCCGGCAACCTGGTGGCTTGGCGTGACGAGCTGGAATTAGCGCAACGATATTTGTCGATTGAGCAATATCGTCTTGGCAACCGTCTACAGTTGGACTGGAGGGTGGGCACAATTCCAGAGGATTTGCCGATCCCGCAATTAACCTTGCAACCACTGTTGGAAAACGCTCTGATCTACGGCATCGCACCGCGCATCGAAGGCGGCGTGGTCAGGGTCGAAGCCGACTACAAAGAGGGAGAGTTCATATTGTGTATCAGCAATCCCTACGACGATGCCGTACCACGGCAGGTGTCGGGCGGTACTCAATTGGCACTGGCAAATATCGGTGCCCGACTTACGGCACTTTTCGGGCCTCGCGCTAGTCTTAGCGTGGATCGCCGTGACGGTCGTCACTTCACCTGTCTACGCTATCCTTGTGCGAGACTCACGCAGGAATCCAGTGCAATATGAATGTCCTGATCGTTGATGACGAACCCCTGGCCCGCGAGCGCTTGAGCCGTTTGGTCGGCGAACTCGAGGGTTACAGTGTCCTGGAGCCCAGCGCCACCAATGGCGAAGAGGCATTGTCCCTGATCGAGAGCCTGAGGCCCGATGTGGTCCTGCTCGATATCCGCATGCCCGGCCTCGACGGCCTGCAAGTCGCGGCGCGGTTGTGCGAGCGCGAGGCGCCGCCCGCCGTGGTGTTCTGCACCGCCCATGACGAGTTTGCCCTGGAGGCCTTCCAGGTCAGTGCCGTGGGTTACCTGGTCAAGCCCGTGCGCGCCGAGCACCTGCTCGAAGCGCTGAAGAAGGCCGAGCGTCCGAACCGCGTGCAACTGGCGGCCCTGACACGACCCGCCGCCGAATCCGGCGCCGGTCCGCGCAGTCACATCAGCGCCCGCACCCGCAAGGGCATCGAGCTGATCCCGCTGGACCAGGTGATCTACTTCATTGCCGACCACAAGTACGTGACCCTGCGCCACGAAAGCGGCGAAGTATTGCTGGACGAGCCGTTGAAGGCCCTGGAAGACGAGTTCGGCGACCGCTTTGTGCGTATTCACCGCAACGCACTGGTGGCCCGCGAACGCATCGAGCGCCTGCAACGTACGCCGTTGGGACATTTCCAGCTGTTCCTCAAGGGGCTGGGCGGTGACGCACTGATCGTCAGCCGACGCCATGTCGCCGGCGTGCGCAAGATGATGCAACAGCTTTAATCCGTGCCTTGCGCGTGGCGCAGGGTGCCGTCAACCCGGTATTTCCAGGCCAGGGAGGCCGCTTATTGGCTGATACAAGTCAAAGCGGGCCGGGCCGAGCTGTTATTATCTGCCGTATCTATTCAGTACGGATCGATCCATGTCTTCTCGCGAAATCCGCATCGCTACCCGTAAAAGCGCGCTGGCCCTGTGGCAGGCCGAATATGTCAAGGCCCGCCTGGAGCAGGCTCATCCCGGTTTGTCGGTCATCCTGGTCCCCATGGTCAGTCGCGGCGACAAGCTGCTCGACTCTCCGCTGTCGAAAATCGGCGGCAAGGGGCTGTTCGTCAAGGAGCTGGAAACCGCGCTGCTCGAGCACGAGGCCGACATCGCCGTGCATTCGATGAAAGACGTGCCGATGGATTTCCCCGAAGGCCTTGGCCTGTTCTGCATCTGCGAGCGCGAAGACCCGCGCGACGCCTTCGTTTCCAACACCTACGCCAGTCTTGACGCCCTGCCGGCCGGCAGCGTGGTCGGCACTTCGAGCCTGCGCCGCCAGGCGCAATTGCTGACCCGCCGGCCCGACCTGCAGATCCGTTTCCTGCGCGGCAACGTCAATACCCGCCTGGCCAAGCTGGACGCCGGTGAGTACGACGCGATTATCCTCGCCGCCGCAGGCCTGATCCGTCTCGGCTTTGAAGACCGCATCACCTCGGCCATCAGTGTCGAAGACAGCCTGCCGGCCGGTGGCCAGGGCGCGGTGGGCATCGAGTGCCGCAGCGCCGACACGCAAATCCACGCCCTGCTGGCGCCCCTGCACCATGCCGATACCGCCGTGCGGGTCACCGCCGAGCGTGCCTTGAACAAGCACCTGAATGGCGGTTGCCAGGTGCCGATTGCCTGTTACGCCGTACTCGAAGGCGAGCAGATCTGGCTGCGTGGCCTGGTCGGCGATCCGAAGGGCGGCCTGCTGCTCAGCGCCGATGCCCGGGCTCCGCAAGCTGATGCCCAGGCCCTCGGCGTGCAGGTTGCGCAGGCGCTGCTGGCCCAGGGCGCGGACGCGATTCTCCAGGCGGTCTACGGCGAGGCCGGCGAAGAGTGAGCGGTTGGCGCCTGTTGTTGACCCGGCCGGCGTCAGAGTCGGCGGAGCTGGCGAGCACCCTGGCCGCGGCCGGAATGTTCAGCAGCAGCCTGCCGTTGCTGGAGACCGAACCCGTGCCCCTCGACGGCGCCGGGCGGGCAATGATCTACGACCTGGCCCACTACAACGCGGTGATCGTGGTCAGCAAGCCAGCGGCGCGCCTGGCGGTCGAGCTGGTGGACCAGTACTGGCCGCAGCCGCCGTTCCTGCCATGGTTCACGGTCGGTGCCGCGACTGCGCAGATCCTCGCCGACTACGGCCTTGAGGTTGATTATCCCGCCGAGGGCGACGACAGTGAGGCCTTGCTGGCTTTGCCGACGTTGCAGCAGGCGCTGGCGCACCCCGAGCCGCGGGTCTTGATCCTGCGCGGCGAGGGCGGACGCGAGCTGCTGGCCGAGCGTTTGCGCACCCGGGGTGCTAGTGTCGACTACCTTGAGTTGTACCGTCGGCTGCTGCCCGAGTACGCCGAGGGCGTCCTGGTCGAGCGTGTCGCGGCGGAACGCCTGAACGCCCTGGTGGTCAGCAGTGGGCAGGGTTTTCAACACCTGCTCCAGTTGGCGGCGACGGCCTGGTCGGAACTGGCGCGCCTGCCGTTGTTTGTTCCAAGCCCGCGGGTGGCCGAAATGGCCCGTGCCGCAGGGGCCCAACATGTGGTGGATTGCCGTGGTGCCAGCGCCACGGCTTTGCTAGCGGCGTTGCGGGAGCATCCCGTACCCGCTCTCTAGAATGCAAAGGATGGACACGTGAGCGAAACAGCCTTGCCAAAAGAAGAAGCCCAGCCGGTGATCGATACCCCGGCTCAACCGCCCACGGCGCCCGTGGCGCGTCGTGGCAATGGCCTGGCGCTCCTCGCCCTGTTGCTCGGCGCCGCCGGCGCGGCGGCGGGCGGTTGGGGTGTCTGGCAGGTGCGCAACCTGCAAGCCAACCATCAACAGCAGAGCGGGCAACTGCAAGACCTGGGCAACCAGGCGCAGTCCCTCAAGCTGAGCGAACAGCAGTTGGCCTCGCGTCTGGACCAGTTGCCGGGTGCCGGCGAACTGGAGGAGCGCCGTCGCCTGGTGACGCAGTTGCAGGGCGATCAGCAGCGTCTGAACCAGCGTCTGGAAAGCGTGCTGGGTGCCAGCCGCAAGGACTGGCGCCTGGCCGAGGCCGAGCATCTGCTGCGTCTGGCCAGCCTGCGCCTGTCGGCGTTGCAGGACATCACCAGCGCCCTGGCCCTGGTGCAGGGCGCCGACGATATCCTGCGTGAACAGAACGACCCGGGCTCCTTTGCCGCCCGCGAGCAGGTGGCCAAGAGCCTGGCCGCGCTGCGCAGCACCGAGCAGCCGGACCGCACTGGCCTGTTCCTGCAATTGGGTGCCTTGCGCGACCAGTTGCCCCAGCTCAACGAGCTGGCCCCGGAGTACAAGGACCGCGGCGACTCCCTGCTCGGCCTGACCGCCGACGGCGATGGCGCCAGCCGCTGGGCCGTGTGGTGGGATGAGATCTCGCGTTATATCCGCATCGACTTCAATGCCAACAAGAACATCCGGCCATTGCTCGCCGGGCAGAGCCTGGCACAGGTCCGCCTGGCCCTCGGCCTGGCCCTGGAACAGGCCCAGTGGGCCGCCTTGAACGGTCAGGCCGGGGTCTACACCCAGGCGCTGACCGAGGCCCGCGACGTGCTGACCGGCAGCTTCAATCCGGACAACCCGCAGAGCAAGATCATGCTCGAACGTCTTGCCGAGCTGAGCAAACAGCCGGTGACCGTGGTCACGCCTGATCTGGCCGGGACCCTGGCGGCGGTGCAGGCCTATCTTGAACGGCGACATGTCGAGATCGAAACCCCGGTCAGCCCGAACGTCACCCCGGTCGAGGGGACCAGCCCATGAAGCGCTTCCTCCTGATCCTGGTACTGG
>Ga0302151_10000650_pt1 | contig 19700 bp, 20 predicted proteins | sample I_Bog_N1_3_FD_192428 | JGI IMG/M metagenome (GOLD analysis project Ga0302151, IMG submission 192428) | Peat permafrost microbial communities from Stordalen Mire near Abisko, Sweden - I_Bog_N1_3 | ecosystem: Environmental > Terrestrial > Soil > Wetlands > Peat | place: Sweden: Abisko, Stordalen...
CAAGGAGGAGCAGCTCAGCCAGGCCATGCGCGGCTCGGGTGTCGGCATGTGGGACCACTCGATCGCCACCGGCAATGTCGATTTCAGCGATACCTGGATGTGGACTTTCGCACTTTTTGACCACCTCTGAGTTCACCTAGCCGGCAGTCCGAAAATGGATTGCCGGTTGATTTTTGGTCTCCATTCTGTTATTATATATGATAACAGATGATAACCCAAAGGAGCCCTCATGTCCGCGCAAAACCACCTCTACCTCCGCGGTTCTCTCATCACCCTTAAACGAAAGTGCGGGAAGCCTGGCTGCCGCTGCGCCGGCAAGCAGGGAATCCCCCATGAATCTCCCGCCCTCTCCTGCCGCATCGGCGGGAAATCACATGTCATCACCCTGACTGCTGAAGAGGTCCCGAAGGTCGAGGCCGCACTCCGCCTCTACCACCAGGAACAGGAGAGATTGGAAATGTCCTGTGAGGCTGGCATCGCGTGGCTCAGAGATCGGGTGGACGCCCGTCGCTCTCCCCGTGCGTTGTGATGCGCTCGGATTCCGGGACGACGCGGTGGAACCAATGCTTGGGCGCTCTTGGTGACATCTTCACGGCTCCCGGTCGTGTATTGTTCCAGGCTCTGATGACCGGCTGGGTGCTGTGCACCGGTCGACGCACGGTCATCGGAATCTATCGTCAGGCCGACCCAGCTCGTGAGCATGCGCACGACGCTTTCCATCGACTCATTCGCTGCGGGTCCTGGTCGGTCGATCTGATGTGGAAGACCCTGGCCTTGGCGCTGGTCGCCTCCTGCGCTCCCGACGGCGTTCTGGAAATCGATCTCGATGACACCCTGCTGCACAAGTCCGGCAGAAAGGTCGACGGTGCCGGATGGTGGCGGGATGCCGTCAGGTCCACCGGCTCACGCGTGGTGGTGGCTCTGGGCCTCAATATCGTGGTTATCACCCTGCGAATTCGACCTCCGTGGGGAGGAGAGCCACTCGGGCTGCCGATCTGGGCTGCCCTACATCGCAAGGGTGGCCCCAAGCTCACCGAGCTGGCGGTCACTGGGATCACCACGGTGGCATCCTGGTTCCCAGATCGCCGCATCCGCTGCTGCGCGGATGGTGCCTTCGCCTCACCGCTGCTACCGGCTGCCAGTAAGCGGATTGTCATCATCTCGCGGATGCGCCGTGACGCAGCCCTCTACGAGCTCAAGCCGGAACCATCGGGCAAGCGCGGTCGGCCACGCCAAAGGGGGAAGCGGCTGGGCACGCCAACCCAGATCGCCACCAAGGCCAGGGCATGGTCGCGCGTCGTCACTGACCGCCGTGGGCGACGTGTCGTCACGCTCGTCCATACCAGAGTCGTCCTGTGGTATGCGGTATCCAAGCATCCCGTTCTCCTGGTCATCAGCAGGGACCCTGACGGACATGAGCACGATGACTTCTTCGTCTGCTCTGACATCGACATGCCATCAGGCGAGATAGTCGGTGCCTATGCCGGGCGATGGTCGATCGAAGATACCTTTCGCGCCACCAAGCAGTCGATCGGCATCCATCACCCCCAGTCATGGCGAGGACAGGGACCTGAGAGGGCGTCCATGCTTGGCTTCGCCCTCTACTCACTGGCTTGGTGGTGGTTCCTTGGCCTCAGGAGCCGTGAACAGACGGTTGCCAATGAGCCATGGTATCCTGACAAGACCAAGCCGTCCTTCATTGACGCGCTTGCCGCATTACGACGGCATTTCTGGGGAGAACGAATTTCTGCAACCTCTGCTCATGGGGCGATCAGCGACGAAATTCTCGAAGCTATGATAGACGCCCTGGCCCGGGCCGCGTAGGGGCTGAGAAAAGTGCAAAAGGCCACTGGATGAGCATGCTCGGCTATGCCCGTGGTGAGCTGCCGGGGCACGTCTCGACCTGGATGTCGCTGGTCCATCCCGACGACTTGCCGGCGGCGTTGGCCGAGCGCAGCCGCCATCTTGACGGCACCTCGCCAACCTACCGCGTCGAAATCCGCTGCCGCCACAAGAACGGCAATTGGATCTGGGCACTCGCCAGCGGCGAGGTCATCGCCCGCGCGCCGGATGGAACGCCGATGCGCATCATCGGCACCATGGTCGACATCACCACGCTGAAGGAGACCACCCTCTCGCTCAAGCAGGCCTGCATCGCCGCCGAGGCGGGTGCCAGGGCCAAGAGCGACTTCATCGCGGCGATGAGCCACGAGATCCGCACGCCGATGAACGGCATGATGGGCATGATCGAGCTCTTGCGGGGCTCCCCCCTGACCGCCGAGCAGGCGGGCTATGCGCACATCGCCCATACCTCAGCCGAGTCGATCGTCGCCATCATCAACGATGTCCTCGATCTGTCGAAGCTCGAGGCCAACATGATGGTCTTCGAGTCCATCCCCTACGATCTCCACAGCCTGATCTACGATATCGTCGAGCTCTTCCGCCCGCAGGTCGCCGGCCGCCTGCTCGACCTCCTGGTCAGGATCGCCCCGGACGTCCCGACGATCGCCATCGGCGATCCCGGGCGCATGCGCCAGGTGCTGATGAACCTGGTGGGCAATGCGGTCAAGTTCACCACCGCCGGCCACGTGCTCATCGAGACGACGAGCGCAGACGGCGCGGTCGCGTTGCGGATCAGCGATACCGGCATCGGCATCCCCGCCAACCAGCTGAGCCGCCTGTTCACCCCCTTCGTGCAGATCGCCAGCGAGCATGCGCGCCAGTCCGGCGGTTCCGGCCTGGGGCTGGTGATTTCGCGCCGGTTGACCGTGGGCATGGGCGGCACGCTCACCCTGACCAGCGAGCTGGGACGCGGCTCGGCGGTCACCGTCACCATCCCGCAGCCGGTGGCGGACGCCGCCTCGCCCGCCGCCGAGCCGCCGAAGTCCCTGGCGGGGATGTGCATCCTGGTGGTGGACGACAGCGAGGTGGCCGCCCAGATCTCGTGCGAGCAGATCCAGCATGCCGGCGGACGTACCGCCACCTGCAGCAGCGATGCGGCGATCGGCCTCATCCGCGCCGCGCAGGCCGACAGCGAGCCCTTCGCCGCCGTGCTCATCGATGCGCGCACGGTCGGCATGACCGCCCTCGACCTCGCCCGCCTGATCCGCAACAGCGATGACGCCCGTGCTGGGGGCCAGACCAGGGCCATCGCGCTGGTGCAGCTCACGCGCTCCGAGCTGCGCGGTGAGATCGCCCTGATCGAGGAGGCCGGGTTCAACGGCACGCTGATCAAGCCGGCCCGCTCCGAGAACCTCTCGGCGGTGCTGGCCGCCGCCATCGCCCGCTCGCGCACCGGCGGCCCAGGGCTGGTGACCAGGCACAGCGTCACCACCGCGAAGACCGAGCAGCGGCTCACCCAGGTGCGCACCACCGCGAGCATCCTGGTGGTCGAGGACAATGTGGTGAACCAGATGGTCGCCTCCGCCTTCCTGTCGAAGATGGGAGCCGCGGTGACGATCGCCAACAACGGCCTCGAAGCTCTCGACCTGATCGTCCAGAAGCGCTTCCAGCTGGTGTTCATGGACTGCCAGATACCCGAAATGGATGGCTACGCCGCGACCGAGCACATCCGCGCCATGGAGTTCCGCACGGGCGCTCCCCGGCTGCCCATCATCGCCATGACGGCGTTCGCCATGCGCGGCTCGAAGGAGCGCTCCCTGGCCGCCGGCATGGACGACTTCATCGCCAAGCCGATCAAGGTCTCCCAGCTCGAAGAGGTGATCCGGCGCTGGGTGCTGGGCAAGGACGACAAGCGCCGCAGCCATGATGTGCCCAGCGGCCCCACCGGCCATGCTATCCTCCCTCCGCAGCCGATGCTCGACCCGCGGCAGCTGCGCGAGATGGACGCGATCACCCCCGGCATCGCCAGCGCGATCCTCTCGGTCTTCCGCCGCGATCTCGAACTCTACCTGACCATCATGGGGCTGGACCTCGAGAGCCCGGATTTCGCTGCGGTGCACCATAAGGCCCACAAGATCACCGGCAGCTGCGGTTCGATCGGCGCGCTGTCGCTGCAGGCGCTCGCGCACGACATCGAGCTGGCCGGCCACGCGCAGGACGCCATGCGCTGCCGCGCGCTGATGGCCGCCATGCAGCTGGAAGGCCAGCGGTTCCTGTCCTCGATCCGGACCGACACCTTGCCCAACCTCTTCGCCTCCATCGCCTCTTAGGAGCCGTCATGCGCAGCCTGATCGTCGAGGATGACCAGACCTGTTCCCTGGTACTCGCCACCCTGCTGGGGCCTTATGGCACGTCGGTCGTGGTCGGCGATGGCGAAGCCGCCATCACCGCCTTCACCTCCGCCCTGGCCGGTGGTCAGCCCTTCGACCTGGTGTGCCTGGACATCCTCATGCCCGGCCTGGACGGCGCGGCCTGCCTGCGCTGCCTGCGCGCCATCGAGCATGGCTTCGGCCGGGATGGCAGCGCCGGCGCGCGTATCCTGATGACCACCAGCGTCAACACCCCCGAGAGCATCTTCGCCTCGTTCCGCAACCAATGCGAGGGCTACCTGACCAAGCCCATCACCCGTGCCCGCCTGCTCGAGCATCTCACCCTGCTCGGGCTGGCGACCACCTGAGGCGCCCCGGCGGCGCGCCCGCCTTGTTCGGGATATATCGATATGGAGAGTGCTTTACTTGCTTTTAGGCCCCGCCGCCTATGCTGATGCATGTCAGCGGAAGGACATCGCATGGCGAGCGGCGCTGATCACAGCCACTGGGTGCAGCACCATCTGTCCCGTTCGGCGATCGCCCTCACGGTCGCCGGCGGGGCGTTCACCGCGGTGCTGGCCATGCTGCGCCTGCTCGGCGCGATTGCGTGCAGCTGGGCCTGGGTGGCCGCCCCCGCGATCATCGCCATCGCGCTGTGGCTGGCCGCTGCCCTGATCATCGTCATCACCCTGTGGCTCATGGTGCGAATCGGCAAGGACATCCCCTAGGCGGGAGCGCCAGCCGAGGTGCGCCTGGCGATCCGCGGCTGGATGTGCCGGGAGCCGACGGCACCCCATTGAACCCGGTTGTGCCGGCGCAGAATGAAGCCATGGTGCTCACGCAGATCGATAGTGATCGGATCACCGCCAGCGCACCCCGGGCGGCACGCGCAGCCTGTCCACCCGTCCCGCACGGCGCTGATGCGGGCCTCCCCCCGCGATGCTGATCCTCTCCATCGTCACCCAGCTCGGGCTGATGGCCGCCTACCTGGTCAACGGACGCATTCCCTTCAGCTATCCGATCAGCCTGCTGGGCGATAGCCATGAACGGGTCTCATACCATGTCGCGCTTGGCCTGTTCAGCGCCGCCTGGGCCTGGTACCTGGTGCACTGCTGGCGCGCCCGGCTCGGCATCGAGATGCTGCTGACCCCGGTCATCGGCGTCGCCCTGCTCGCCCTGCAGTTCCACGCCAACGAGGATGAGGGTCATGACGGCCTGGCCGCGATCCTCATGATCCTGGTCTGCCTGCTGACAGTGCGCATCTCAAGCCGCCTGGAGAGCTCCCTGGGCATGGCCGCTGCCCTGGCATCGTTCGCCTGCTGCAGCGTGGTGTTCTCGGGCAACCTGCTGATCGTCGGCCTGGCCGAGAACCTCGTCCTCGCGGTGGCCCTGGGCGTGCTGAGCTGGGATTGCCGGGTCACGCCCGCGGACCACGCGCCGCGAAGCCGGCTCCGGCCCAGCTCCTATCGCCGACCGTCGGCGCTCACCAGCTGGCCGCCCGGGGTCGCGGCCGGCTTGGCCTGGGGGCTGTTCTGCTGCCTGGTCGTCGGGCTCGCCGGCCTGGGCGATCACCAGCTCCTCGCCGGTCCGGTGGTGACCGCCATCACCTGGTTCAGCGGCTACCTCGCCTGGCGGCGCTACATGCCCTTCTGGCAGCGGGCGATCCTGCTCACCGCCACCGTCATCGGCGCTGTCATGGTGGTCGGCAACCATCCCGACCTGGGCACCTTGATCGTGGCGCTCATACCGGTGGGCACGGTGCTGCTCATGATGCTGCTGGTCGAGATCTACAACGATCCGTGAGGCTCCGGGCCGCGACCCGCCCAGGCCGGTCCAGCCCAAGCCGGATCCCCCCTGCCCCTCCCAGCAGCGCGGTGCCTCAGCGCGGATAGCCGACCGTGTGGGCGAACAGCGCGCGCTGATGCGCCCGCAGACCCAGCGCGGCGGCGAGCGCCGGCTTGTCGCAGTTGTGGAACCACGCCGCCAGACCGTTGGCGGCGGCGTAGAGGTAGACGTGCGCGGCGATGATCCCGGTATCGACATGGGCATAGGCGCGCTGGATCTCGGGATCCTGCAGCCCGGGCTCCTGGAAGCCGGCGGTATGCTCCAGCTTGTCGATATCCACGACATAGAGCAGGCGGACCGGGGCGATCGAGCCGCTGGCGTTCTGCCCGCGGCTGATCGCCAGGCTGCGCAGATCGCCCTGGACGACCGGGATCAGCCGATGGCGGAGGGGCTCATAGCGGTAGGTGGCCTCAGCGCATGCGACATAGACATCGATCTCCTGCGAGTTGCTCGCCGAGGCCGCTGTCCTGCCGCTGAGGCCGAAGGGCCCCTTCGCCCGGTTCACGCCGCAGGCCGACCACAGCAGGCCGGAGAGCAGCGGCAGCGGCAGCGGACGATCGCTGAGGGTGCGGGTCGTCTGCCGCAGGCTGAGCGCGCGTGCCAGGGACATCGAGCGGGCGGAGCGCGCCGCCGGCAGGATGATCGGTGCCGGCACGCGGGATGCGGAGCGCGCGGTTCGCTGGACGGTCGTGGCGGGCATTGAGACTCCGGTGTCGAGGTCGCATCGCTGGCTGGCTGCTAACGTCCGCGCAGGCGGGCGCCGCGCACGGACACGGGCGTCCAGGGCATCAGATCGAGACGTTCACGCTCGATCGGCTCGCCGGTCTCCTCGCAGATGCCGTAGGGGACCGCGCCGAGCCCGGCGAGCTTCGCCAGCGCCGCATCGATCAGCTGCACCGTCACCTGCACATCCTCGCGCGCCCCGATCGCCACCTCGATCGCCTGCTTCCCGCCATCTCGGGTGGAGGACGGATCGCTGGCGGCCTCGTCGGCGAGGAGATCGCTATCGGCGAGCAGGCGGCTGCGCTGCTGCTCCAGCGTGCGCATCCAGCCCAGGCACTCCCGGGGCGTGCAGGGATTGCGGGCGGTGGCTGTCCCGCTGCCGCTTCGGCTCTGGCTCGGTGCGTTCATGACCTGCTCCTAAGGGGGTGCGGCAGCGCGCGCACGGGGCGGTTGCACCCGCAGCGCGCGACTGGTCATTTATATGATAATCGCATTGGAATATCCTTTTATTCCGGTTGCAAGGGCCAAGCCGGGCATCCCTCACGGGCGGGGATGCCGTAGCCACGCATCCCCCTCAGCGGACTGCGACGGGCGGCGCCTGCCAGACCGGCACTGTGCGGTGCATGACCACCAGTATCCACACCACGATGACGCTCAGCACGGCGGCGAAGTAGCACCACACCGAGATGGTGTAGAAATCATAGTAGATCGCCGTCATGACATAGGAGGCGGCGATCGCCGTGCCCAGCACCCACATGCGGGACACGCTCGAGATTAGCGCGGGGACCACCGTCGCAACCCCGTAGACGAGGCTGCTGACCAGGGACCAGGCGGGCGGGAACGGGCAGGTGTAGTGGATGTGGTGGCCGATGATGTCGGCGCGCGCCCCGTAGATGAGCAGGCAGCTGCCGAGGTAGAACGACAGCTCCGTCCCCATGACGCACAGCCCCAGCAGGATGCCGTGACGCCTTTTGTCGGCCTCCACCGCCAGCAGGGCATAGGGGATCCACATCGGCCACAGCACCTGGGCGAAGAGCAGGAAGAGGTAGGTCGGGTAGACTTCGAGCGCGCTGCGCTCCGGACCCATCGATACCAGCCACAGCCACCCCTCGCAGCACTGCTGGACGGCGAACAGCAGGGGGATGGCGGCGAAGAAGCGCTCATGGGGATGCCGGGTCTTGCTGAGGGCCAGGACGCCGACGCCGGCGAGCACCCCTCCTGCGCAGAAGCTGGCGGTGGCGGAGAAGCACATGGGAGCGCCTTTGCAGTGGCTGGGAAGAGATGGCGATCAACCGGGCTGGAGCGGGAGCCCCGCCCGATCGCAGGTGCTGGCCACTCAATCCGGACCGCTAAATGTAAGGCCAGACCTGGGTCACGCTACTAGCAAGCAGATGGACGATGTCGGTGTGCACCTGGCTGACGAGCACCGCCGAGGCCAGGTGGAAGGCCTGCATATCCTGCTCCAGCTCGCTATGTGCACGCACCAGCGGTGGCAACACCTGCCCGCGGCAGGTGCGCACCAGCTCGAGGAAGGTGACGTCTGCGGCGATGATGATGTGGCCGCTGCCTGCGCCATCCGGCTGGACGGCGTCCAGCTCCTCGGCCACCGCACGCAGGCGCTCGACCACCTCCCAGGGCTCATGGTCGAGCAGGCTCAGCAGCGCCAGCGGCTCATAGTAGGCGGTGCTGAGCGTTTCACCGCAGAGCCTCAGGTCGGCGGCCAGCCCGCGGAAGCGCGCGACCACGGTCTCGATCGGGAGGTGCGCCAGCGGCAGGATGCAGGCGGCGGCCTGCAGATGCCGACCACTCGCCAAGCCGGCACCGGGCCCGGGCGAGCGGCGGAGCCGGGCGCCGCGACCGGCCCATGACGGTCGCGGCGCCCGCAAGCCGCCGCTGCCCTGGATTGGATTGGAAGCCAGGCGGACTCGGCCGTACCAGTCGACTTGACGAATAATATTTATCGATATGTTTATCCTATATAATGGGCCAGCGCCGCCCGCCCCCCAGGAGTCCGCCATGCCCACCCTCCCCCCCGCCGTCAGGACGCTCCTCCTGATCCTCAGCGCATGGATGTGCGCCTGCCTGCTGCCGCGCGCCTGGTCCGCCGATGCGCCAGCAGCGGTGGCGACCGCGGTGGAATGGCCGCTGGTGGCGCTCAGCCAGGACGGCACCCTGCGCCTCTACCATCCCCATGTGGAGAGCCTCACCGGAAACCGCATCACCGCGCGCGCCGCCTTCAGCCTGACGGCGCCCGGCGCCAGCGAACCGACCTTCGGCGTGGTCTGGCTCGCCGCCCGCGCCGACATCGATCGCGATACCCGCGCCATCCACCTCAGCGACGAGCATGCCACCAGGGTGCGCCTGCCGGGACTCGGCGCCGCGGACGAGACGGCGATCACCGGGCATGTGACCGGCCTGGTGAAGGGGCTCGACCTGACCCTCAGCCTGGACCGCATCCTCGCCGCGCTCGGCGTCGCCGAGCGCGACAATGCGGCGGTGGCGACCCTCAACGCCAGCCCGCCGACGATCATCGTCACCGACCATCGCGCCCTGCTGCTGAGCATCGATGGCGAGCCCAAGGTCGCGCCGATTCCCGGCAGCCGCTTCGAGCGCATCGTCAACACCCCCTACCTGGTGGCGCGCGATCCCGCCACGGGCGCCTGCTGGCTGCTCTACGGCGGACGCTGGTACAGCGCACCGGCGATCGGCGGGCACTGGCAGGCGGTCGCCACCGTCAGCGACGAGCTGCGCACCCTCGCCGGGATGCTGGATGGCTCCGGTGGCGATCCGCTCGCCACCCCGATCGGCGAGCCGCTCGCCATCGTGGTCGCCACCGGCCCGGCCGAGCTGATCAGCACCGATGGACCGCCGGTCTATGAGCCGATCACCGGCACCACCCTCCTGGCGGTGACCAATACCGACAACGACCTGTTCCAGGATACCACCACCCAGCAGCACTATGTGCTGCTGAATGGACGCTGGTTCCGCACCGGCGCGCTGGGAGCCGGCACCTGGCAGGCGGTCCCCGCAGGCTCCCTGCCGCAGGATTTCAGCCGCATCCCCCCGCAATCGGACTACGGCACCATCCTGGCGCACGTCGCCGGCACCCCCGCCGCCGAGGAGGCGGCGCTCGATGCCAGCATACCGCAGACCGCCGCGGTGGCGCGCACGGCCACCATCAGCGTGACCTACGACGGCGATCCGCAATGGCAGCCGATCGCCAACACCCAGCTGTCCTATGCGGTCAACTCCCCGATGGCGGTGATCAAGGTCGCCGCCGACGACTACTACTGCTGCTACCAGGGCGTGTGGTACCGCGCGCCCTCGCCCGTCGGTCCCTGGACGGTGGCCACCCGCCGTCCGCCGGGCATCTCCTCCATCCCGCCGGAGAATCCGCTCTACAACGTCCAGTACGTCTATGTCTACGATTCGACCCCGGACTATGTCTACGTCGGCTATACGCCGGGCTACCTCGGCTGCTATGTCGTCGATGGCTGCGTGGTATGGGGCACCGGCTTCTGGTACCCGGGCTGGTGGGGGACCTGGTACTACCCCGGCTTCAGGACCTGGGGGTTCGGCATGATCTACAATCCCTGGACCGGCCATTGGGGCGTCGGTCCGCACCATGGCCTGGGCGGCCGCAACGGCGGCTTCGACCATATCCGCGGCGGCTGGTGGGGACCTGGCGGCTTCCGCCCAGCCCTCATCCTGCGCCAGCCGACCGACAGCCACGGCAATCCCCGGCCGGCCACCTCTCCCGAGGCCCACGGCATCGCCGGATCCGCCTACAGCAACGTCTACCGCTCGTCCGAGAACCAGGGACGCATCCTGCCCAACAGCATCGGGCGCGAGCCGGTGCACACCCTGGTGCCGCCACGGCCGGGTGTGGATGCCGGAGCTCGGGAGGAGGATCATCTCCAGCCCGGCCGCGACGGGGACGTCTTCCGCCGCTCCGGCGATGGCTGGCAGCAATGGCAGCGGGAGGGCTGGACGCCCCTGCCAGCGGAGCGCCCGGCGGTCGAACGCGCCGCACCGCCAGCACGCAGCACGCCTGCCGAGCCGGTGGCACCGCCATCGCGCGTGCAGCAGCTCTACCAGCAGCAGCACTACGAGGAGCGCGGCAATCAGCGCTATGAGCAGTACCAGCAGTACCGCAGCTCGCCGCCGAGCTCGATCCGTCCGAGCTCGACTGGCGGCGGGGGTCGCTCACGGCATTAGGCAGGCTGAGCCGACGCGTGCGCATGAGGCCGGCCGCGAGCCGGCGAGGGTCGCTGCTTCTCTTCCGCACGCGCCCGCTGACGATGGACGGCACCACAGGAGACCAGCCATGACTGCCGGCACCACACCAGCGGGCGACCGCAATGACGCCGGCCCGAAGCGCGCACGGGTGGCCGAGCTCAGCCGGCTCGTGCGCGCGACCGGCCACCTGGATCAGGAGGTGCGCGAGGAGCTGGCGCGCCTGCTCGAGGAGCTGGGCACCTCGCTCGCACAGGGCACGCAGACGGCGACCGCCCAGACCAGCACCTTGCTCGCGGCCGCGGAGTCGAGCGTGCAGCTCGCGCTGCATCCCAAGCCGGACCGCACCCTGCTGGCGCGCAGCAACGAGCGGCTGCACGAGGCCGCGCGCAGTCTCCAGAAGCCGAACGCGGCCGTGCTGGAGGTGGTGTCGCGCATCGCCACCGTGCTGAGCGAGATCGGCATCTGAACGGGCGGGTGCCGGACCATCCGGCGCCGTCCGGTCTGGACACCATCCTCACTGCAGGGATGCACCTGGCGGCGGGGCTGAGGCGGAACCTGGTGCAGTGCCTGGAGCCTTCGCGCGCCAGGCCTGCCATAGGGGTAGCAACAGCTCGAGGCCGCTGAGGGCGGTGCGCAGCCACCCGGCCGGTCGGGCGGGCGGCTGCCGCTTCCGGCGCACCACCGTTTCCGCCAGGCCCGCCGCCGCCGCCACCAGGGCGGCGAGAGCGGCGGTGCGGGCGGTGAGCGAGCGGACGCTGGTCCTGAGCGCCGCGAGATCCTGCTGCATAGCCGCCCGCTGGAGCTCGCTCTCGACCACCAGCAGACGCTTGCGCAGCTGCAGGGGATTCATCCGAGCATATGGTCCAGGCATGCGCGATCCTTCCTGAGCTGCTCCATGGTCGCCGCGAACGATCGCCAGGCGCGCAATCGCCTCATCAGGCGGCGGTAGAGGATGGTCCCGGCGGCGAGGTACAGGGCGGTCAGCAGCAGCAGGGCCGTCACCGGGCAGAAGGGCCACGCGACCACCACCACCGCGGCGGAGGCGGACATCAGCGCGAGCAGGGCGCATGCCGCGATCAGCAGCGCGTTCAGCAGCGAGGCCACCAGGCGTCCGCCCTCCTCCTGCAGCTCGAGCGTCAGCAGCGCGAGGCGGGTCTCGCCGATCGCGAATGCCCGCTGGAGGATGCGCGCCGAGGTGCGCGTCAGCTCTGCGAATTCCGCCGTGGTGGTCGCCATGGCGGCGTCACTCGTGCCGTTGGCAGCAGCGCCGCGAGCACAGGAAGCCGATGAGCGCCCCGACACCCAGGGCGATGCCGATCGCCTGGTAGGGGTGCTGGCGAACCAGCTCGTCGGTGGCCTTGGCGCCGGCGACCGCCTTGTCCTTCACCTGGTCGACCGCCTCCTTGCCGGTCTCCAACGCCGCCGCGAGGCGCTTGCGCGCCTGGGCGATCGATTCCCCAGCGACCCCGGCGGTGGCCTCCAGCAGGGCGCGGGCCTCGCTGAGCAGCGTATTGAGTTCGCAGTGCTCGGAATGCGGGTTGGCATCCATGGCGCTCTCCTTCGTGCTGGGCGGTTCCGGTGGCGTCAACGAGGAGGCACCGGGGCGCCGCGCATTTCTCTGGTCTATGAAGATATGTTTATCAATAAATATGTTTTGTCAAGCGTCCGGCTCGGGTGACCCACACCCCGCCGCAGCGGCATCGGCGGACCCTGACCGCCAGCTGCACCCAGGAAGCGCCGCGACGGCGGCTGCGTGCGCCAGCACCCGGGTTTGGACACCCATCGGCAAGCGTAACCGCCAATCCCATCAAGGCATCGGGCCGCTCCGATCGCCTGCTCACTTGCGCCTTGTATCCAGGCGGAGATCCGGAGGATCGCGATATTCTTCGGAGATCAGCCCATGAAATGTCGCCTCCTCACCCTGGTCATCTGCATGGTTGCCGCTGCGATGCCGGTGCTCACCGCTGCCGAGACCAGGACGCCGATCGTCGACATCACCATCGCCAACGGCGCGCGCCTGCTCGACCACTGGCACGCCAGCCCATACTACAAGGTCTGGTCCAGCCCGGCATTGGCGAGCCTGCGCGGCAAGCTCGATGAGCAGATCCCGAATTTCCAGCAGGAGGTGGGCTTCGATCCCATCGCCATCATCGGCGCGCTGGTGAGCGCCCACCTGCAGATCTTCGCCATCGCCGACCACCTGGACAAGGATGGCGACCCGCAGCCCGACTTCCTCCTCCAGATCGATGCCGGGGCGATGTCGGAGACCATCCTCAAGGCCCTGAGCGGCAAGATCCCGGCCGCCACCGTCGCCGGCGCCGACGAGGCCATCCAGCTGCCGGACGGCGGACCGATCATCGCCCGCTTCGGCAGCGTCCTGGTCATCGGCCCCGCGACCATGCCGCTGGCGGTGCAGGCGATCCCGGCCGGCGAGCATGACCTGGCGATCCGCTTCGATGGCGAGTCGCTGGCCCAGGCGCTGAAGAAGGTCGCCGCTGCCGATGCCGCCAAGCAGGGCGATGCGGCCAAGCAGGCGAAGGACGCCAAGCAATTCGATGCCGTGATCCGCATCCTCAAGCCCTACCTGGTCCCCGGACACGCCGATATCGACCTCGCCACCGACGGCTTCCATACCCAGTTCGCCTTCCAGACGACGCTCTCCTGGCTGGTGCCCGTCGATCAGGGCTGGCTCCATCACCTGCCGGCGACGGCCTTCACCTGCAGCGGCTTCGCCCTCGATGGCCAGGCGCTGTGGAACGACCTCATCCACCCCCTCATCGGGGTCGCCGCCGCCGATGGCGGCAAGACTGCCGAGCAGGTCGAAGCGGAATTCAACGCCACCATCCACAAGGCCGGATTCGACCCGGGCATCGCCGACCTGGTGAGCGGGGTGAAGGGCACGATCTTCATGGTCAACACCCCCGGTGTGCCGTTCCCCGGCTTCACCATCGGCATCCCGCGCTCGCCCGGCCTCGACGCGCTGGTCGCCTTCGCGCTCAAGCAGATCCAGAATGATGCCCCGGCCGAGGGCCAGAGCACCTCGCTGATGATTCCCAACCTGCCGCTGCCGATCACCCTGATCAACAGCGCCAGCGCCTGGGTGGTGAGCACCGATCCCACCTTCTCCGGCAGCTGGGCCGCAGCCGCCAACAACGACTGGACCGCTACCCCGCTGGGCACGCTCGCCAAGGGCAAGCTCGAGCCGACGGCCTGCATGTTCTCCTTCAGCGACACTGCCACCGAGCTGCGCACCCTGCAGGGCTATGTCGGCATGGGCCTGGCGGCCGCGCCGCTCCAGCCGGCGGAGAAGCAGGCGGTCCTCAACGGCCTGAACCAGATCATCGGCCTGGCCGGGCTGTCGTACTCGGTCACCCGCCAGCAGGACAAGCTCCTCAGCGGCGAGAGCCAGGGGCTGCTGGCGCTCGGTTCCAGCTCCCCTGCCGTGGTCGCGATCATCGCCGCGATCGCCATTCCCAATCTCCTCGAGAGCCGGGTCGCGTCGAACGAGGCCGCTGCCGCCTCGTCGCTGAAATCCGGGGTCTTCCCCGCCGAAGTCCAGTTCCAGGCGGGCAACTACCATGACCGCGACAAGGATGGCATCGGCGACTTCGGCTTCTTCGGCGAGATGTCCGGCGGACCGATCGCCGGCAAGCCGGACAGCCCGAAGCTCGCGCTGCTCCCGGCGGGCTGGAATGCCGCGAACCCGGTGGTCAACGGCTACCGCTTCGCCGTCTTCATCCCCGACGGCCATGGCGGAGCGCTGAGCGCCGATCAGGACCACGACATCGTAGGCGGAACCCCTGCCGACAGCCCGGAAACCGCCTTCGTGGCGTATGCCTGGCCGGAGAAGCATGGGAACGGACGCCGCGCCTTCGCGATCACCACCGGCGGCGTCATCTTCGCCACCACCTTCAAGTCCGGCGATGCGCCGCCGGTCTGGAATACCCTGTTCGGCCTCAAGGGCTGGAAGGATCCCGTGGTCTGGCAGCCCTATCAGCGCGGCGCGCCGCGCCGGCCGGCGCCGACCGCGCGGCCTGCTCCAGCCCCGCTAGCCACCCCAGGCGCCTCGAACTTCTGAAGCCGAGCCGATGGCCAGCGATGGTGGGACGCGCTGGTCTTCGGCCGGTCCGCCTCAATCCGACAAGGATGGTGGCCGTGCCGGCCTACCCGTTCGCAGATGCATCCGGCCCCGAGCTGCTCAAGGAGCTCTACGACGTCTGGTCAAGCCTGGTGGACGAAGGATGATAGCTGCGATCATCCCCGGCCTGACGATCAGCGGCATCGGCATAATTCCGCTGATCGCCGTGCTCACCCCAGCTTGCGCACCGACTGGATCACCCGCTCGAGCTCCTGCACGAACACCGCGCGGTCGCGCGCCTGCATCGGGCGCTGGCCGCCATTCACCGCGCCGGCCTCGCGCAGGTACTGCATCAGTCCGCGCTGGGCCAGGGCCGAGCCGATCGACTGCTCGTCGTAGGTCCCGCCGCGGGCGGTCAGCACCCGGGCGCCCTTGGCGATGCAGCGCGCCGCCAGGGGGATGTCCTCGGTGATGACGATGTCGCCAGGTCCGCTGTGCTCGACGATCCAGTCGTCGGCGGCATCGAAGCCGTCATCGACGACCTCGATGCGGATGCTCGGGTCGTCCGGCATGCGCATCCACTGGTTCGCCACCACGCTGACGGTGAGCTTATGGCGCTTGGCCACCCGGTAGACCTCCTCCTTGACCGGGCAGGCGTCGGCATCGATGAGCAGGTGCAGCATGGACGCCGAGTGTCTGCCGCCGTGCACCCTCCGCCAGCAGGCGGGGGCGGCGCGGCCGATGCGGTCGGCGCGGCCGGTGCGGTACCTGCCGAGGACGGCCGCCGCCGGACCGCTCAGGACCCCTGGCCCGCCGGGCGGGGGCACAGGGCGCGGATGATGCTGTAGAGGACGATGCCGCCCAGGCCGATGAAGCCGACCACCAGCAGCTTCAGCGCGAAGCCGACCACCAGGGTGACCAGCAGACCGACGTAGAGCGCGGTCAGGGTGAACCACAGCAGCCACATGCCCCAGTCGATGTCGCCGCCCGACAGCGCCCCGGCGGCGTAGGCCCAGTCCTCCATGCAGATGCGGTAATAGCCCTCCAGGCTGATGTCGCCGACCTGGAAGGTGCACAGCCGGAAGATCACGTTCAAGCCATAGGAGACCACGTAGGTGAGGAAATATGCCGGGCCGAACAGCCGGGCCTGCCACACATGGGTCTCCTCGTGGCTGCACCAGCCGCCGGCGATGCAGGTGCCGATGGTGGTCGCGCCATACGGTCCGCCACGGGGATTGCGGGCGAAGACGAAGGTGCCCGAGCGCTGGCTGTCATCGGTCGGATCGACCGCGCCGCTGTCGGTGACCAGGCAGACGATCAGCCACACCAGGGCGCCGACGGAATTGATCAGGCTCCAGCTGACATCCAGGATGAAGCCGAGGATGCTGAAGAAGCCGATGGTATAGATGCCGACACCCATGGCGATGGCGCCATAGGTGGCGCCGATGATGCCGCAGACGATGCCGATGATCAGGGGGGTGGTCATTTCGCCACTCCCTTCTCGGGCGCTGCCGCATGGCTGGGCTCCGCCGACGCATGGCTGGGCGGTTCGGCTGGCTTGACCGGAGCGCGCGCCGGAGCGGCTGCATGGGCCGTGGCCGGGGCGCCGGAAAGATGGTCGCAGAGGGTGGAGAGGCCGAAGCCGGTGCCGAAGGCGAGCCCGCCTCCAACGATGATGCCGATGATGATGCGCAGGATGATCACGGGTTGCTCCGGTGTGGGGATGTAGGGTGCAGGGTGCAGCGTGCAGGGTGCAGGGTGCGAAATGACGCGCACCAGCGCACCATCAGAGAGAGCGACGGTTCAGGCAGTCGCCGACTACCAGACCGCGCCGGGCCGGATGCATCCGGCATACCCTAACTACATCACCCCGGGCAAAACCGGAACGGAACCGGCCGGCGCTGCCGCTCCCGCACCGCGCCGATCAGAACGAGGACAGGCTGTCGCCGCCCTGCGGCACATCCGTCACCCCCGGCACCGCCGCGGGCAGGGCGGCGGCGGCGCAGGCCAGCGGCAGCACGCGGGCGATCAGCCGGCGGAGCGCCAGGATGGCCGCGTCGCGTGCGCGGATGCCGGTGCCCAGATCGATGCCGCCAAGCAGCACCGCGGTGATATGCTGCATGTCCTCGGCGCTGCATAGCGGCTCGATGATCGCCGGCAGCTGGCGGGTGGCGATCGCCGCGGCGATATCGCACAGGCGCAGGTGATCCGCCAGCGGGCGCTGCTCCGCGGCGGACCGCGGGCTCACCGCCTGCTCCTCAAGCCACCACGCGGGCGCCGGACGCTGATCGGCGAGCAGCGTCCCATAGACCGCCAGGGGCAGCGCCGCTGCTGCGCGCAATGCCACGAGGGACGCACCCTTGGCATGCAGCTCCCACGGCCCGCACACCATCATCACCGCCTGGTCCGGCACCTGCGACCAGGAGCGCGTCAGCGCATGCAGCAGATCGCGCCCCGCCGGGGCCTCCCAGGGACCTGCGAGCAGGGCGAGCACGCGGCCCAGGTGGGCCGGTGATGGCGCATGCGCGGCGAGCACGAGGATGGTCTGCAGTGACTGCGTGCGCGCCATCGCCGCGGGCGGCTCTGTCCCGGCATCCTGGCGCTGGGCAAGCGCTGCGCTCCAGTAGGCATCGAACGCCTGGCTATCGCCGTGCATCAGCCGCCAGGCGGTCAGCAGCAGCGCCGCCCGGCCTGCGACCGGCCAGGTCATCACCACCCTGGTCAGGGCGGGATGGCCCTTGCCGGCCGCCAGGATGGACGCGAGCAGCTCGGGCTGGGGGTCGACCGGCGGGCTGGTGCGCCACAGGCTGGCGAGCTGGGCGATCACCACCGCGCGGCTCTTGGCGGGCCCGCGCCGGACCTGGCGCGCGACATCCTCGAGCGTCAGCCGGCCGAGCGCCCCGGCGAGGGTGGTCGCCAGCGGCATTCCCGCAGCGCCGGCCCACCAGCGCCGCAGCGCCGCGATGGTGGTGCCGCGCTCAGCGTCCGTCCACATTGCCTGCGGATCGTGGCCGACCAGCGAGCGGGGATCGCAGCCCAGGACCGCATCCAGGGCGCGCAGGGCGTTGTCGCCGACCGTGCGCAAGCGCCCCTGATCCAGCCAGCGGCAAGGCCGCTCATCATCGAGCAGGGCCACCAGCGCGCCGGCATCGGCCTCGCTGAAGCCGCCGCCCTGGCGTGACAGCAGCCAGGCATCGCGCTCGTCGTCAGGGGTGCGGCTCTGCTCCTCCTCACTCTGGCCGGCGATGGCATCGAGGACCTCGTCGCTCAGGTGGCTCAACAGCGCGAGGGCGTGCTGCTCGCGCTCATCGCTGCACCAGACGGCGAGTCGTTGCGCCAGCGGGCTGGTGGCCAGCGTGGCGGTCGGCAGGCCGGCACGCGCGACCAGGCCGGAGAGCTCGCGGCGCAGCGCCGGCAGGCCCGGCTGATCCGCCTCGAGCGCAAGGACGGCCTGTGCCGCGGCGGCCGGGGGCAGGGGCAGGAAGGGCCTGGGCCACGCGCCGATCAGCTGGTGGTAGAACGACAGCGCCAGCAGATGCCGGAACGAGGTCTCCCGGTCCGGCAGGTGCGCATCGGCCGGCACCTCCGACCAGGCATGCGCCGCGATGGCGGCTGCCAGGCGGGCGGCTCCCTGGTCCGGCAGCGCATGCAGCTGCAGGGTCGACGGCCAGCCCTCGATCAGGGCGCGCGAGCCGGGATCCCAGATCCACGCCCCGGCGGAGCGGCCGGCCAGCAGCTCGGAGTGCGGCAGTCCCAGGCGCAGCAGGTGGGCGCTGGCCACCGCCAGATCGCCGGTCTGCAGCAGCAGCCGCTGCAGGGCGCCGATCGCTGCGCTCCCGGTCACCTGGGCCGGCCACGGCGCGCGCGCAGGCGGCGCCTGGGCGTCGGCAGCGCGATCGGCCGCGCCCGCATCCACAGCGGCGAGGAGCGACACGGCGGCATCCGGCACCTGGTCGAGCGCCAGCGCGCGCGCGGCCCTCGCGTCGACGCGGTAGCCCAGCAGGCCGGTGGTGGGCCAGGTCAGATCGACGATCCAGGTCCCGTCCGCCAGCTGCAGATGCAGGCCGGTGTACCCCGGCTCGCTCGCCGCGGCTGCCGCGCCGTGCGCGGGCAGGGCGGGCTGGCCGGCTGCCACCAGGCGGATGGTGCCCTGGTAGAGCGTCCCACCGCCGGCGTCGCTCAGCCCGGCGGCGATGGCGTGCTCGACCACGATCCGCAACGCGCTCGGGTCGGCCTCCGGCAGGACCGCTGGCGCTGCGGCCTCGCCGGCGAGCGCCGGCACGGCGCCCATCAGCGCCAGGCACCACGTGCGGATGCCCGCGATCGCCAGCCTCGTTGCCACGCCCATGTCCCCATTGAGCACCCCTTCAGGCAGGGTGCAATCGCCGGCTGCGGTGCGTCACGTGGCCGGCGGCGCCCTCATCCGCCCTCGGGTGCGATCCGGCGCGCGGCAGCCCAGGCGGCAGCGGGATCGCCCTCCATGGCTGCGGCATAGAACCCGCGCCGCGCCAGGTGATTGCACAGGGCGCGATGCAGCAGGGCCTGCTGGGCCGCACCCACCCGCTCCTCCTGCCCGGCCCATAGCGCCAGCGCCGGCCCTTGGA
>Ga0302151_10000660_pt1 | contig 19533 bp, 20 predicted proteins | sample I_Bog_N1_3_FD_192428 | JGI IMG/M metagenome (GOLD analysis project Ga0302151, IMG submission 192428) | Peat permafrost microbial communities from Stordalen Mire near Abisko, Sweden - I_Bog_N1_3 | ecosystem: Environmental > Terrestrial > Soil > Wetlands > Peat | place: Sweden: Abisko, Stordalen...
AGGAAATTTTAAGGTCAGGGGTGGGGCGGGGGAGGGTTTCGGGCGGGGGATTGGTGGTTCCCAGCCTTTCGACAAATGGCGTCAAAAGGCTGGGGCTTCCGAACGGTCGCCGTGGCGGGCATTACGGTCAGTTGGCGAGGACGGCGCGGTAGCGGAGCTTGTTCTTCTTGACCTTTTCGATGGCCTCGTTGGCTTTGGCCATGGGAAAGGCTTCTGTCTTGGCGCGGACGTTATGGCGGGCGGCGACGTCGACCATTTCGCGGAGCTGGTGGGGGCTGCCGATGGGGCTGCCGGTGATGGAACGGATGCCGGAGATGAGCGAGAAGGCCTGGACGGATACGGGCGCAGGAGGAACGCCGACGAAGCAGAGGGTCCCGGTGGGACGGAGGGCCTGGATGTAGGACATCCAGTCCTGATCAGCGTTGATGGTGGAGAGGATGAAGTCGAAGGTGTTGGCGACTTCGCGCATGGCCTTGGTTTCGCGTGTGTTGACGAAGTGGTGTGCGCCGAGGGCGCGGACTTCCTCTTCTTTGGCGGCGGAGGTGGAAAAGGCGGTGACCTCGGCGCCGAAGACGCGTGCGAACTGGAGGGCGAGGTGTCCGAGGCCGCCGATGCCGACAATGCCGACGCGGGAGGAGGGATTGATGCCGTGGGCGCGGAGGGGATTGTAGACGGTGATGCCGCCGCAGAGGAGCGGTGCGGCCTGTTCGCTGGGCAGGGAGTCGGGAATGGGAATGGCGAAACGGGCGTTGACGCGGACCGAGTCGGCGTATCCGCCATGGCGATGGACGCAGGTGGCTTCCATGGCTGGGCAGAGGTTTTCCATGCCGCGGGAACACCACTCGCACTGACCGCAGGAGTTGGACTGCCAGCCGACGCCAACGCGTTGGCCGATAGTGAGTGTGCTGACGCCGGTGCCGATGGCCCGGATAGTGCCGATGATTTCATGGCCGGGAATGAAGGGGTATTGGCTCATGCCCCAGTCGTTTGCGATGAGGTGCAGATCGCTGTGGCAGACGCCGCAATGGGAGATGGAGATTTCCACCTCCTGGGCTTTCAATTCACCGGGGGAATAACGAAAAGGCAACAATTCCGCGCCCGCTGCGTGGGCTGCAAGTCCTTGAATCTGGCTCATAAGAATCCTTGGGGGGCCAAAAGTATTGAGTTATGCGGGAGGCCAAGGCTACTGCAGGAGGACTGGCCAGCCGGGAATTGGCAACTGGGTTCCGCATTGGGAGCCGGCTGCCGGATCGGGGGACTGAATACTGCTAGTGTAACCCGCCTCCGGCTTCTACGCGCAGGTTGAGGAGGAGTTGTCCGTTGAGGACACCGCCGGCAGGTGCCTGGGCGAGGAGGCTGATGGTTTCTCCGTGGAGGCCGGCTTCGTCGCTTCCGCGGCCAGGTTCGAGGGTGTTGGCCATGGAGAGGGGGAGGCTGGAGAGGGTTTGCCCTTCGACGGCGGCCTGGGATTCGGGCAGGAGCAGGGTGACGTAGAGCTGGTCGGGAGCGTGGAGGCTGTTGAGTCGGGCTGCGGCAGCATCGAGAGTGGTGGGCCGTCCCTGGGGACGGGTAGCCTCAATGGTGCGGTCGAGTGCAGCGGAGCCGGAGACGAGCAGGCGGAGGGTAGCCGGTTCGAGACGTGAAGGGAGAGTGAAGGGCAGGCGGAGGTTGCGAGTCTGGCCGTGGAAGGGGCGGATGGTGGCCTCAACGGTGACTGTGTCGCCGGCATGGACAATGCCTGAGGAGACAAGGCGGACGCTTTCGAGCTCGGCGCGCATGTCGCGGTTGATTGCCTGGACATGGAGATCAATGCGTTGCATGGGGGTGGTTCGGCCGGAGTTGGTGTAGAGGCGGTTGAAGGCGTCGGCGACGGCAAAGGCGGCCTGGAGTTGGGAGGCCATGGTGTCGGAGGGGGTTCCCCACACGTCTACAGGGACGGAGGGGAGTCCCTGGACGGCGATGGAGCCGGTGACGTGATAGCTGGTGTCGGAGGTGCTGAGGTTGTTTTCAAGCAGGATCTGATAGATGGATACGAGCAGCGCGGAGGGGGTCATCTGGGCGAGGTCGAGGACCTCGAGGTGGTGGACGGTGGGGCTGAGGCCGGGCGCGGAGACGGTGAGGGAGACGGGAATCATACGGGCGGAGACGCCGAGTTCGCCGCGGATGGCGGAGGCGCGGTCCTGGGTGAAGGCGCCGATGGTGCGGCCGGTGTTGATGATTTTGAAGGCGTTGAGGGGCGAGGCGAGGGTGGCGACGACCTCTGCGGTGGTCATGGGGAGGGAGACGGGCCCGGCCTGAAGGACGGGATGACCGCAGGCGAGCAACTGCGTGGGGTCGATGTAGGTGACGGTGCAGGTGGCGGCGATTTCAAGGTCTCCGCGGACCAGTTGCAGGCTGACGGCAGAGCCGGGGAGCAGCGGGGCGTTGTCAGAGGTGTCGGATGTCTGGCCCATGGGACCGCCGGCGGAGATGGTTTCAAGGCCGGTGCCGGCCATGCGGTCTTTCCAAACACGGATGGCTTCCGGCGAAAAGCCGCTCATGAGCAGTGGGGTTTCCATGGCCTGAAAAGTCATTTGGCCGGTGGAGTCGGTGATGGCGGCTTGGGGCAAGGGCTGGCTGGAGGTGGGCATGTCACGGACTTCCAGCATGTCGGCGATGGGAGTGATGCCAGCGATGGGCTGTTTGCTGAACTGTCCGATGCGGTAGGAGAGTGCGCCGAGCAGGCGGCCCTCGATGTAGACAGGGCTACCGCTCATGCCGGCGACGACGCCGGTGAATTCGGCTTTCTGGCCGTGGAGACGGGCGAGGATCATGTCTTTGCCGGGGCCGCGTGCCCCACGGAGGACACCGAGGATTTCGACATCCATGGGTTCGGGGATGGTGCCCTCAAAGACGGTCCAGGCTATGCCGCGGAGTCCGCGATGGACCTGGGCCAGGGGGAAGATGCCGACCGAGGAGGGAGGCGGAGCGGAGAGGGGGGATTGGGGAGGAAGAGGCGGCTGTGCGCCCGGGGGCGGGGACGCTGGTGCCTGTGCCAGGGCCGGGGAAGCCAGGCAGAGGATGAGGGCAGCGGCGAAAATCTGTTTGCGGGATGTTTCCTTCACGGGGATTGGCACGTCTACCAGATTAGACGGTTGCGGCCGTGCGCGGTGAAAGTTTGCGTGTATGGGGGTGTGCCTGGGGGTCTGGGCGATTCGATTTGGCAAAGTGTTGGGCCAAATGCGGCGGGCGCACCGTATGCTGTTTGTACCCGAGGTGGTCATGTTGCGCATGCATTTGATGGATTTTGGCAGTACTGAAGCTGCTCGCTCAAAGGTTTTTCTTCGTTCAGCGATGGTGGCGGCGGCATTTGCCGTGTTGCTGTGGCAGGGCGGGCCGAGTCTGATGGCGCAGGCTACGCCACCGCCGCCGCCCGATACGACGCCAGATGCTGGTGGGCCTGCGTCGGACAACGGCTCGATCGTGGTGCCGAAGAAGAAGGCTGCGCCTGAGGAGGCGCCGCCGCCAGCGCCGGTTGCGCCGAAGATTCGGAATCCGGAGGGGTTGCCGCCGGTATCGATTGTGGTGGAAGTGCCGGAAGTGACGGTGGATGTGGGCGTGTTGCTGGAGAAGACGCACCAGTTTGTGCCGAATCTGCAGGCGGGCAACTTTGTGGTGTACGAGGATGGGAAGCCGCAGAAGGTGATTGGGTTCAAGCGGACGGAGGCACCGATTACGGCGCTGATGATCTGCGAGTTTGCGTCGACGAACTATCAGTTCATCTACGACATGCGGAATGCGGCGTACAGCTTTGCCGAGCAACTGCGGCCGCAGGATTATGTGGCGCTGATGACGTATGACATGAACACGAAGATTGTGGCGGATTTTACGCAGGACAAGCGGGAGATACTGTCGGCGATCAATTCGCTGCGAATCCCTGGGTTCAGCGAGCGGAATTTGTTTGACGCGCTGTATGAGGGGCTGGACCGGTTGAGCCGGATTGAGGGGCAGAAGTACATCATTCTGATTGCGTCGGGGCGGGATACGATGTCAAAGATCACGCTGGACAAGATGCTGGACAAGGTGAAGAAGACGCCGAATGTGACGATTTTCACGATTTCGACGGGTCAGGTGGCGCGGATCATGACGGAGGGCCGCGGCGGGTGGGGCGGCGAGATGCGGGATATGGACTACCTGCAGGCGGACAACCAAATGCAGAATTTTGCGCGGATGACGGGTGGGATGTACTTTGCGCCGCGATTTGTGGCGGAGCTGCCAGATGATTTTGGAGCGATTAATTCGGCGATCCGGTCGAAGTATGAGCTGATTTACCATCCGACGAACTCGGCGCAGGACGGGAGCTTCCGCAAGCTGGAGGTAAAGCTGGTGGATGTGGAGGGTCATCCGCTGCTGATTACCGACGAGAAGCACAAGCCGCTGAAGTATGAGCTGATCTACCGGAATGGTTACCGGGCGAAGCAGGAAGTGGAGTAGCGGACGAGGAGCGGAGAAGCGGGTGCCCAGAAACGGGAAGCGGCTGGCCAAAGGATGGCCAGCCGATTGGGTGCAGATGCTCCCTGAGACCATCGTGGGTGGTGGTCGTCGCTTCCCAGTGCGGGATGCCGGGCCGTGAGAGGTGGCTGCCCGCGTTACCCCGGAAGTATTGATTCGACCGGGGTTTGAGCGCCGCACCAGTCTGCGGCGCGAAGTTCATCGGGGTTAACCGAAGAGCGAGACGTAGCTGGCGTAGAGGTAGTAAATAACGATGACGCCGGTCATCACTGCGGTGGCCAGCATGCTGGCATGAGCCAGGGGCTGCACCTTGTTGATACGGGCCACGATCTGGTTTTGCATATCCCTTTCGTGGGCAAAGGCTTCATCGAGGAAGACCTGGCCATCTTCATTTTTGGCCAGACTTGAGCGATAGACATAGAGAGCTGCGGTGATCACCGCGACCACAGCCCAAACGATCCACATTGTGAGAACCAGTCCAGTTGGCATAAGCGCTGCCTCCTTCGGCATCGGGGGTCCCGGCATGGAAGAGAAGAGACGCTCGTCGCGGCAGCGGATTCAGCAGCCGCGCGAGTGGCAGGGGCCGCTCGACTGTAACTATAGCGCTGTTTTGGTTTGACGGCACAAAAAAACCTGTGATGGCGGTCACGCATGAGAGGCCCGCTAGTCACGGCCAAAGGCGTTTAATTTCCGCACCCTTGGAGGGACGGAATCTGCGACTAAATGAGGCTTTGAAGCATCCAAGAGTAATATCGGACCAAATTGCTCTTGATTCACTCGGCGGCTTTGCGTAGAGTGAGAAGAGACGGAAAGTCCAAGACATTGCTTCAGGGAGAAACGGAATATGGCAACCGCAACTGCAGGCCAGGCGACGAGCCCGGAAACGAAAGCAACTCCGCTGAACATGACCCCGTCGGCCATTGCCAAGGTACGGGAGATCATGGCGACGCAGGATCCTCTGCCGGCCGGTCTGCGCGTAGGCGTGGTGGGTGGCGGCTGTTCGGGGTTTCAATACTCGATGGCGTTTGAAAACCAGGCCGGCATGATGGACAAAGTGTTCACTTATGACGGGTTGAAGGTGTTTATCGATGCGACGTCGCTGATGTATCTGAACAACTGCCAGGTGGATTACGTGGAGACGTTCGAGGCGGCTGGGTTCAAGTTTGAGAATCCGAATGTGAAGAGCACCTGCGGGTGCGGTTCGTCGTTCAGCGTGTAAGATTTTGGATGGATTTGCGGAAAGGGCTGCCCGGAAGGGTGGCCCTTTTTGTGTTTGCACGAGGGGATTGAGGAGTGGGGGTTGGAGAACTTTTTGGGGCAGATTTTCGTCTGGTTAAGGAAGATTTCAGGTTGGTGGGATAGGTTGTATGGTGTGGACATGCGTTTTGGAGCGTTGCGGGGTTGTGTTGTGAGGAATGGGATTGCGGCCGCGGGGTTGCTGGGGTGCGTGCTGGCGGGATGCGCGGGGGTGTTGGCGCAGAGCGGGGCTGCGGGCGGGAAGCCGGTGGTAACGCTGGACGAGGCGATCCAGAGAGCGGAAGCGAATGAGCCGGTGTTTGCCGGAATGAAGGCGGATAGCCAGGCGGCGGGGCTGGACCGGTGGATTGCGCGGACGACGCTGCTGCCGAATGCGGTGTATCACAACCAGGCGATTTATACGCAGTCGGGAAGCGAACTGGGGGCGAACTCGCCGAAGTTCATTGCTGGCAACGGGGTTCACGAGTACATGAGCCAGGCGGTGGTGAACGAGACGGCCGGGCTGGTGCAGGTGGCGGGTGTTCGGCGTGCGGATGCGGTGGCGGCGCGGGCGGCGGCGGAGCTGGAAGTGGCTCGGCGGGGTTTGGTGGCGGCGGTGACGGGGCTGTATTACGGGGAGCTGGCGGCGGAGCGGAAGCTGGCGATTGCCGAGCAGGCTCAGACGGAGGCGGCGGGGTTTACCGGGTTGACGGGCAAGCGCGAGAATGCCCGGGAGGCGGCGCACGCGGACGTGGTGAAGGCGGAGCTGCTGGAGCAGCAGCGGGATCGGGAGCTGGGAGACGCGCGGCTGGGAGCGGAAAAGGCGCATTTGGAGCTGGGGGTGCTGCTGTTTGCCGATCCGCGGACAGAGTATGCGCTGGCGGCGGGCGGGGAAGCGGCGGAGTTGCCGACGCTTGAGGCGGTCGAGGAGGCTACGGGGAAGAGCAATCCGGAGTTGAAGAGCGCGCTGGAGGGTTTGAAGGCGAGTCAGGCGGATGTGCTGGGAGCGCGGGCGGCGTATTTGCCGGAGCTGGGGTTGAATTTGACCTACGGAATTGATGCGCCTCAGTTTGCGGTGAACGGGCCGGACCACTTGAGCAATATGGGTTATTCGGCGAGCGTGACGTTGGACCTACCGGTGTGGGATTGGCTGGCGACGCATGGGAAGGTGCGGCAGAGCGAGATACGGCGGGATGCGGCGAAGGTGGCGCTTACGTCGGCGCAGCGGCGGCTGATTGCGCAACTGGAGGAGACGTATGGGGAGGCGTCGGTGGCGCGGGAGCAACTGGCGTCGCTGGACCGGAGTGTGGCGACGGCGGCGGAGAGCCTGCGGCTGACGAAGATGCGGTATGCGGAGGGCGAGGGAACGGTGCTGGAGGTAGTGGACGCACAGGCCTCGTATGTGGATGTGGCGAACGCGCAGGAGGATGGGCGGGTTCGGTATGAAGTGGCGCGGGCGCAGTTGGAGGCGCTGGCGGGACGGTTGTAGTGGATTGGATGGTCCCCGGTCCCCAAAAGGCCAGGGACCGGGGGCACCCGGATTTGCGTGTTGCGAAGTTTGAGTGAGATTTGGGATAGGACGACGATGAGATCAATGCGTGGACAGAGTGTAACGGCGTTGGCGGGGTTGCTGTTGGCCGTGGGTGTGGTGGCGGGTTGCAAGAAGGAGGCTGCGCCGGTCGTTGAAGTGACGGTGCAGGCGGAGAAGCCTGAGTTGGGGGCAATTTCCGAGCACATTGTGGCCGATGCGGTGCTGGAGCCAGTGGCTCAGGCGGCGATTGTGCCGAAGATCAGCTCGCCGGTGAAGAAGTTTTATGTGCAGCGGGGGGCGCATGTGCGGGAAGGCGAGTTGCTGGCGACCTTGGAAAATGGCGACCTGACGGCGGCCGCGATGGACAGCAAGGGATCGTACATGGCGGCCGCGGCGGCGTATGCGACGGAGACCAAGGCGCAGGTTCCGGAGGACACGCTGAAGGCGGAGGCGGACGTGGCCGAGGGGAAGGCGAACCTGGATTTGAATGCGAGCATTGTGAAGAGCCGAAAGCAGTTGTTTGCCGAGGGAGCGATTCCGGGGCGGGACCTGGATACGGCCCAGGCGGCGCTGGTGGAGGCGCAGGCGGCGTATGACGCGGCGGCGAAGCATCTGGAGAATGTGAAGGCGGTGAGCCGGGCGGCGGCGTTGAAGGGAGCCGAGGGGCAGTTGACGAGCGCGGAAGGGAAGCTGAAGGGAGCCGAAGCGCAGGTGGGGTACTCGGAGATACGGAGCCCGATCGATGGGGTGGTGACGGATCGTCCGCTGTTTGCCGGGGAGACGGCGGCGGCGGGGGCGATGCTGCTGACGGTGATGGATACGCGTGTGTTGCTGGCCAAGACGCACGTGGCGCAGAATGTGGCGCAGCGGCTGAAGGTGGACGATGAGGCGGCTGTGACGGTGCCTGGGGTGGCGGATGCGGTGGCCGGGAAAGTCCAACTGATAAGCCCGGCGCTGGATGCAGGCAGCACGACAGTTGAGGTTTGGGTGCGGCTGGAGAACAAGGCTGGAGCGCTGAAGGTTGGGACTCCAGTGAAGGTGTCGATTACGGGGCGGACGGAGGCGAAGGCGCTGAAGATTCCGCTGAAGGCGGTGCAGACGGGTCAGGATGGGGCGAAGAGCGTGATGGTGGTGGGCTCGGATGGTCTGGCGCACAAGAAAGCGGTGACGCTGGGCATTGCCGACGGAGACGATGTGCAGGTGCTGACGGGAGTGGACGAGGCCGACCAGGTGATTACAGGCGGCGCGTACGGGATGGACGACGGGACCAAGGTGAAGGTGGGAGCGGCAGACGACGCGAAGCCAGACGCGGGCGGGGGAGAGTAAGGCGATGGCGAACGATCCCCAGGTTGGCGTGCAGGGCTTCTGGTTGGCGCGATCGACGCGGACGATCTTCTTTTTTGTGGGGATTCTGACGGTCGCGGGGATTTACCTGGGCTTCCAGGTGCCGATATCGGTGTTTCCGGAGACGAATTTTCCGCGGGTTGTGATTGGCGTGGACAACGGTGTGATGCCTGTGGAGCAGATGCAGGTGACGATCACCAAGCCGATCGAGGACGCGGTGAATTCTGTGCCGGGGCTGAAGACGGTGCGATCGACGACGAGCCGCGGGTCGGCGGAAGTGAGTTTGTTTTTCGACTGGAACGAGGATATGTTCCGGCAGTTGCAGCTGGTGGACGCGGCGCTGGCGAAGGTGTCTCAGGAGTTGCCGGCGACGGCGCGGATAACGACGAACCGGCTGACGTTTGCGACGTTTCCGATCTTGGGATATGCGCTGACGTCGGATACGGTGTCTCAGACGCAGTTGTGGGAGCTGGCGACGTATGACCTGAAGCCTCCGTTGAATCGTGTGGACGGGGTGAGCACAGTGGTGGTGCAGGGGGGGCAGGTTCCTGAGTACCACGTGGTGCCGAACACTGCGATGATGCAGACGGCCGGGGTGACGATCACGGACCTGGTGACGGCGATAGAGGCGTCGAACCTGGTGGAGTCGCCGGGGTTGTATGAGGACAATCACCAGCTGATATTGGGTCTGGTGGGCTCGCAGGTGCACGATACGGAGCAGTTGCGGGAGCTGGTGGTGAAGACGACGGCGGCCGGCGCCCCGGTGCGGGTGGCGGACGTGGCCGAGGTGGGGCCTGGGACGATGCCGTTGTACACGACGGTGACGTCGAACGGGAAGCAGGCGGTGCTGTTGAATATTGCGCGGCAGCCTTCCAGCAACACGGTGGCGGTGGCGGACCTGGTGAGCACGGAGGTGCAGGAGCTGAGGAAGAAGCTGCCGGCTGGGGTGAAGCTGGAGCCGTTCTATGACCAGTCGCAGGTGGTTCGGGATTCGATAGCGAGCGTGCGGGATGCGATTTTGATTGGCCTGGTGCTGGCGTGCGTGATTCTGTTCCTGTTTTTGCGGGACTGGACGTCGTCTCTTGTGGCTGGGCTGGTGATTCCGGCGACGATTGCGGTGACGATCCTGATTTTGAAGGCGATTGGGCAGAGCTTCAACCTGATGACGCTGGGTGGGCTGGCGGCGGCGATTGGGCTGGTGATTGACGACGCGATTGTGGTGGTAGAGAACATTGTGATGCACCGGGACCTGGGCGAAGCGCGCGGGGAGGCGGTGCGGAAGGCGCTGAAGGAGATTACGGTTCCGCTGGTGGGTTCGACGATCACGCCGGTGGTGGTGTTTCTGCCGCTGGTGGCGGTGACAGGGGTGACGGGGAGCTTTTTCCGGGCGCTCGCGATTACGATGACGGCGGCGTTGCTGACAAGCCTGGCGCTGGCGCTGACTTGGACTCCAGGGCTGAGCCTGGTGCTGCTGGGGGCGAAAAAGACGAGCGATGCGCCGCACAGCCACGAGGCGGGTAGGGTGATGCAGGGGGTGATTCGGGCGCACGGGCGGGTGTTGGACTGGGCGCTGGCCAAGCCGCTGTGGCTGGCTGGGGCGTGCCTGGTGCTGGTGGCGGGGACGTGGGCGGGCTACCAGGCGCTGGGGTCGGATTTGCTGCCGGAGATGGATGAGGGCGGGTTCATTCTGGACTATATTATGTCGGCGGGGAGCTCGCTGACGGAGACCAACCGGGTGCTGGCGCACGTGGAAGGGATATTGCAGGCGACGCCGGAGGTGGAGGCGACGTCGCGGCGGACGGGTTTGCAGATGGGCCTTGCCGCGGTGACGGAGGCCAACTACGGGGATTTCACGGTGAAGCTGAGGGCGAAACGGAGCCGCGGAATTGACGAGGTGATGGCGGAGGTTCGGGCGAAGGTGAAGCGGACCGAGCCGGAACTGGATGTGGAGCTGACGCAGGTGCTGCAGGACAATGTGGGGGATTTGTCGAATGCGCCGGAGCCGATTCAGATCAAGATGTTTGCCGACGATCCGGCGTTGCTGGGAGAGTTGGCGCCGCGGGTGGCGGATGCGATAGGGAAGATACCGGGAGTGGTGGATGTGGAGAACGGTATCGACAATACGCTGAGCGGGCCGGCGACGGATTTCCATGTGGATCCGGTGGTGGCGGGTCGGCTGGGATTTACGCCGAGCGAGGTGGCGGTTGACGCGACCTCGATATTGGATGGGGTGGAGACGACGGACCCTGTGATTGCGAACGGGCGGCCTTACCCTATCCGGATCCGGCTGGGGGCGGAGCACCGGGGAACGCTTGAGGCGATTGAAAATACGGTATTTACGAGCGCGAGCGGGAGGACGGCGACGCTTGGATCGGTGGCGGATGTGGAGCAGTTGCCACCGCAGAACGAGATTCGGCGGGAGAACCTGCAGCGGCTGGTGGTGGTGACGGGCCGGCTGGAGGGATCGGACCTGGGGAGCGCGATGGCCCGGGTGCGGGCAACTGTGGCCGGAATGAAGCTGCCGGGGACGGTGCGGGTGGAGTATGGAGGGACGTACGAGGAGCAGCAGAAGTCGTTCCGGGATCTGCTGCGGGTGCTGGTGCTGGCTCTGGCGCTTGTGTTTGGGGTTCTTTTGACGGAGTTTGGGAGTTTTGAGGCGCCGTTGGCGATCCTGGTTTCGTCAGTGCTGTCGATTTCGGGGGTGATTTTGGCGCTTCTGGTGACGCATACGAGCTTTAACGTGGCTTCGTTCATGGGCCTGATCATGGTGATCGGGATTGTGGCGAAGAACGGAATTTTGCTGATGGACGCCGATGAGAAATACCGCAGGGAGGGAGCGACGGCGAGCGAAGCGATGCGCCATGCCGCGCAGCGGCGGCTGAGACCGATTGTGATGACGGCGATAGCGGCGGTGGCGGGGATGGCTCCGTTGGCGTTTGCACTGGGAGCGGGGTCGCAGATGCTGCAGCCGCTGGCGATAGCGGTGATTGGCGGGGTGACGGTGTCGATGGTGTTGAGCCTGGTGGTGACGCCGGTGGTGTATTTTGAGCTGACGCGGAAGCGGCAGGAGCAGGGCGGAGAGGTCGTGTAAGGGCTTCGTGTGGCTTTCGTTTTGAGGGCTGGCGCGTCCATCTGGGAGGAAACTCAGGCAGGGTTGTGCCCGGATAAGCGAAGGGTAGCCGCGTCCTGATACACTTTTCTTTCGGACTCCATCCGGAATCCATACGTAGGTCAATGACCGTTCTGCTGTAACGAGGGCGGAACGGGGAGGTTTCATGCGGCGGTTTTTGACGCTTATTTTTCTGGTTTGCCTGGCATTGCCGGCTGGTATTTCGGTCACAGGGTGCATACGAAACCCTTCGGGAAACTACTGCAATGGTGAGGGCTACGGCCTGAAGTTGACCGATGTGGCGACGATTATTCTGCAGCCGCAGACGACGGGCATTTCGCTGGCGTTTGGTCAGACGCAGCAGCTTGGATCGCCGAGCCCGAAGACCTGCAAGGGGTTGTCGGCGAGCGTGAGCGGGTACACGTACGGAACGACGAACAACCAGCTGGTGGATATATCGCCGACGGGGAATTTGTGCGCGGGAACGTGGAACCGTCGGAGCGGAGGCGGGATTCCGGACTACACGATCTGCAATGCGCCGAGTCCGCTTCCTTCGACCAACGGGTTGCCGTATGGCCAGGCGCAGGTGACGGCGACGGCCAGTTCGGTGAGTTCGAACGCGGTGACGATTTATGTTCATCCGCAGGTGACGGCGGTTTCACTTGTTTTGGAGAATGCTGGAACGACCACGCCTTACAGCGGGTGCGTGTCCCAGGGGAACACGAAGCAGCTGGATTCACAGGCATATTACCTGGTGAATGGGGTACAGACGCTGCTTTGCGGGCCGAATTTGCCGAATGTGCCGAGCTGCTCGTCGGCGATCGGGAACCTGGCCTATAACTCACAGAATGCGTCGGTGGCGTCGATTGACCAGTTTGGTGTGATTACGGCGCAGTTGCCGGGCACGACGTACATCACGGCATCGGTGTCAGGTTCGGGATCTTCGGCGGGGTACTTTTCGGTGTGTCCGCCGGCCTCGATCAGCGTAAACCTGAATGGACAGACGGGTCAGGGCGGGCAGCCGCCGGTGAAGGTGACCCAGGGCGTGACGCAGAACCTGGTGACGACGATTGTGGATACAGCTGGGAATCCGTTGACGGGCCTGACGCTGGATTACCAGTCGACGAATCCGCAGGATATTTCGGCGGGGTCGGGTGGAACGGTGACGGCGAGCTTTGCCGGCGAGTCCACGATCTACGCGGTGTGCCAGCCGACGACGTGCAATCCTGCGCCGATTGACCAGATTGGCCTGAATGGAACGGGGACGCCGATTACAAGCAACCCGGTGACGATTGCGACGCCTGGTACGGCGAGCGCGTATGTATGGCTAGCGAATCCGAACTCGCAGTACTTCATACCAGTGGAGCTGCTTACGGGGACGCTGGGTTCGACGGTGAAGATGCCGTACTTCCCGAACTCGATGAAGATGGACGCGGGCGGGAGCAGCCTGTATTTTGGCTCGACGCACGAGCTGATGGTCTATAGCGCGGCGTCGAATGCGCTGACGAAGGAAGATCCGAATGTACCCGGCGTGGTGCTGGCAGTATCTCCGGACAATGGACAAGTGCTGATCAACGACCCGGTGCGGAAGGTGTTTTACGTGTACAAGCCGAGTTCGGCATCGTATACGTCATTCAGCGGGGTTGGAACTTCGGCGCAGTGGACTCCGGATGCGAAAACGCTGTACATCGTGGGCACGGACTACTCGAACAATACTGCGGGAGTTCCGACGCTGTTTGTGAACAACGTGAATACGGGCTGGACGACGTATCCGCTGGCGAGCGAGATTACGACGCCTTCGCCGACGCCGAGCCTGGCGGTGGCGATTCCGGGGGTGGGCGCGTACCTGAGCGGTCAGCCGACAGTGGCGCACGCGTGGTGCCCGAATACGACGCCGCAGGGCGGATATCCGGAAGGCCTTGCGTATCCGAAGGCGGCATCCGTGGCGGTTGAGACTGATACGCTGGCTGCGACGACGGATGGAGAGCACATCCTGGGAGTGGGGCTGAATGGCGGCACGACGGCGACGTTGTACGACATCAACCCGGGACTGGTAGCGGCGTTGGACAACGGAGCGTGCCCGGCAGCGGGAACGGGAATTCCGGTGTTTACGCCGACGTTTGTGAGCACGCCGTTGCCGATTACGGCAAGCGCGGTGAACCAGGTGCTTCCCTCGCCAGCGTCGAACCTGGCGTTTGTGACGTACAACGCGAACGGAACGGGAATGGTGAGTCTGCCCTATTATGTGCCGAACTCGGCGGGAACGCTGGGAACGGTGGGCGCGGTTACCTTGACGGGTGCGCCAACGGCACCGGTGGCGGGCGCGTTCAGCCTGGATGACACGCTGTTTTTTGTGTCGACCTCCGGGGACAATCTGGTGCACTACATCAATGTGCAGACGCTGACGGACACGCGGCAGATCAATCCTGGATTGAGCTGCTCGGTGGGCAATCCGAACGCGGCGACGACATGCCCGGTGGGTCAGGGCGTGCCGGCAACATTTATCGCGGTGAAGGCACGCGCGACAACCTAAAGGGAAAGCATTTCAGATGCTGATACGGGCTCGCCTCCTGGAAGATGGAAGCGAGCCCGTTTTCCGTTGGGGTGCGGGGGAGTGGGCGGTGCGCCGCGATAGAATCAAAAGATGATCAAGGGGATATCGTTCCTGCGCCCGACTGGTTCGCCTGCCGCTTATGAGCGGCTGGGGAGCTTTTTTTCAGCGCTTGGATTTGCGTCTGGACGGGGTTGGGATGAGCCGGCGAGCCGCGGTGCAGCGTTTCTGGCGCCGCTGGGCAATCTGGAGTTTGTGGATGGGGCGATGCCGTCGACAGCAACTGTGCTGGTGGAAGTGACCCAGCTGGATGCGGTGCGCGAGGCTGCGCTCGGCTGGTTGAAGGCCAACGGCGGCGATAGCGGCGCGGTGACGGAAGTGGCGGAGACGCATTGGAAGTCGCGGCTGTTTACGGCGGAGCCGGAGGCTGGGGAGCTGTTCACGTTTTGGGAGTGGACGGACCCGCTGAAGGGCAGGCCGGTTGCGGTGGAGGGAGATCTTTCCGCTGCGGGGATGAAGTTTGGGATTGTGACGGCGCGTTGGAACGCGGTGATTACGGACCGTCTACTGGAAGGCGCGCTGGACGGGCTGCTGCGCAGCGGCGCGGCGCGGCCCGATATTGAGGTAGTGCGGGTGCCGGGAGCGTGGGAAGTGCCTGCGGCGGCGCGCACTTTGGCCGAGTTGGGTAAGGTGGACGCGGTGATTACGCTTGGTTGCCTGCTGCGCGGAGAGACGGCGCACTATGAGGCAATCTACAACGAAGTGGCGCGTGGAATCGGTCAGTCGCAACAGGAGACCGGGATTCCGCACAGCTTTGGTGTGCTGACGTGCGAGACGCTGGAACAGGCGCTGAACCGGGCTGGAATCAAGGCCGGGAACAAGGGATTTGAAGCCGCAGTGGCGGCGATAGAGATGGTAAGCATCCGGCGGAAACTGCTGGCAGGCGAGGGCAAATGACGACAGGATCGCGCCGTAAATCCCGGGAGCTGGCTATGCAGATGCTGTTCCAGGGCGACATTGGGAAGCAGAGCCCGGAGGCTGTGCGGAAGACGTTTTGGTTGGCGCGGGAAGACGCGGAAGCCGACCCGGAGACGCGCGGGTTTGCCGAGGACTTGTTTCGCGTGGCGACGAATCGCACGGAAGAGATAGACGCGCTGATTGAGAAGTACGCGAAGAACTGGCGGATAGAGCGTATGCCGGCGGTGGACCGGAACGTGCTGCGGCTGGCTGCGGCGGAGATGCTGGGATTCAAGACGACGCCGATTCCGATTGTGATCAACGAGGCGCTGGAGATTGCGCGGCGGTTTTCCGGGCCGGAGTCTGTGGGATTTTTGAATGGCGTGCTGGACTCGATGGCGAAAGAGCTGATTAAGAGAATTTAGGCGGATCTCAGGTAGATTGAGCAGGGCCCGGACGGGTTCCCCGGAGGCATTGGATGCCCTTCGACACACTTCAATTGGACAAGCGCGGTGGGTTGGCGGTGATCACGCTGAACCGGCCGCAGGTGCTGAACGCCCTGAACCGGGCGACGCTGGATGAGCTGGCGGCGGCGGTGGAAGAGTGCTCGGCCGACGATGCTTTGCGCGTGGTGCTGCTGACCGGGGCGGGCCCAAAGGCCTTTGTGGCTGGAGCGGACATTGGGGAGCTGGCCAAGCTGAACGAGGAAGAGGGCGCGGAGTACGCGGCGCTGGGCCAGGCGCTGCTGCGGCGGATTGAGACGCTGGGCAAGCCTGTGATTGCGTGCGTGAACGGGTTTGCGCTGGGCGGGGGTTGTGAGCTGGCGATGGCGTGCACGGTGCGGCTGGCGAGCGAGACGGCGCGCCTGGGGCAGCCGGAGGTGAAGCTGGGGGTGATAGCCGGCTTTGGCGGGACGCAGCGGTTGGCGCGGCTGGTGGGCCGGGGTGCGGCTCTGAAACTGCTGCTGACCGGAGCGGTGATTCCGGCAGCGGAGGCCTTGCGGATTGGCCTGGTGGACGAGGTGGTTCCGGCCGGGGAGTTGATGGCACGGGGCGAGGCGCTGGCGGGAGAGATGGCGGCGAATGCACCGATTGCGTTGCGGTTGACGCTGGAGGCAGTGGACCGGGGTCTGGATTTGCCTCTGGACGAGGGGTTGGGGGTGGAAGCGCGGCTGTTTGGGGAGATTTGCGCGACGGAAGACAAGGCGGAGGGGACACAGGCGTTCCTGGGGAAGCGCCCCGCCAAGTGGGTGGGGCGCTAGGCCGACTCCTGATCAGGACTGGGGGGTGGGCTTGAGAATGGCGGAGAAGGACGGCCAAACACGAGTGAGCATGAGCACCCAGAAGAGGGAAAGGACGAGGCCAATGGCGATGCCAGCGGCGTGGAAGAGGATGTGGAAAAGCAGGATGTTGACGAGGATGGGTCCAAGCATGGTGAGGGCGAGCGGGACGAAGCGGTTGATGAGGAGCAGGACGGCGGAGATGACCATGAGGGCAGCGACAACCTGCATCCAGTGGGAGCTGTTCATGAGGTGGGAGAAGTCGCCGGCTGGGCCTGTGGGCATTTGCTTGGGGTCGACGGGGATGAAGTTGAGGAAGGCGTTGGAGCCGAAGAGGAGAAAAGCCAGGCCGAGCAAGTAGCGGGCGACGGTGGCGACGATCTTCATGAGTGACCTCCAAGTGGGTGTGTGATGCGGGATTTGGAGAGATGCGCCCTGGGGGAAGTGGCTTTCGGGGCAATTGTAACGGCCTGGGCAGGGATTCGGAAGGGGAAATGCGGCGGCGCGCAGGGCTTGGTATGCTGGGAGGCATGATTCCAGTGAGACGGGTATTGGGGATGGTGCTGGCCGGTGCGCTGTTGTGGGCCTCTGGCTGCCATAAAGAAGAGCAAGCGGTGACCAAGGTGGCCGATGAGGCGCGGGATGCCGAGCACAAGGCCCAGGCAGCGAATGCCGAACGGGACCATCTGCGCGCGGAGTTGGAGAAGATTCCGCTGCCGACCAAGAGCCGATATGTGGATGTGCATGAGCCGGGCGCGTGGACGAATCCGTTCCTCTCTGTCGATGCCAACATGATCAATCTGCGCGTTACGGTGGGCGACGCCAATCCCAGTAGCTATGGGGAGGGCGGGATGCTGCGGCCGAAGGCGGCACGGGTGCGCGAGGTGCAGATACGGGTGCAGGACCTGGCGGATGGGCTGATTGCGCTGCCGGAGAATGCGTGGCCGTATGGGCGCGTGGTGGCGGTGGAGGAGTCTCCGCTGGCGGACAAGAGCCAGAGGCCGGCGGTACGGCGGCAAGTTGAGGCTGTGATTGCGCAGTTGAACGACCTGGGTGTTGTGGTGGATGAGTGGCCTGGGCGGTAAGGGTAGTGATATCATTGCAGTCGAGGTGATATCTATGCCAGCGGTTACGGTTCGCAATCTTTCCGAAGAGACGCACCGTGCGTTACGCGTGCGGGCTGCGCTGAAGGGCCACAGCACCGAGGCGGAGATCCGGGCAATCTTGAATGATGCTGTTGCATCGCAGGGCCGGCTGCTGGTTGGGTCGGCTCTCGCTGAGTTTGGGCGGCAGTTCGGCGGGATTGAGCTGGACATTACGCGCGACCCGAGGCCGACAGAGCCGACGAGCTTCGAATGATCATCCTGGATACGAATGTGGTTTCCGAGCCGATGCGTCCGATGGGGAGCGCTATTGTGTTGGCGTGGCTGGACCGGCAGATGGCGGAGACGCTGTATCTGACGGCGACGAGCCTGTCGGAGTTGCTGACTGGTGTGGAGATACTGCCTGCGGGACGGCGGAAGGACGGTATGGGAGACGCGTTGGGAGGGCTGATCAACAAGCTCTTTGGTCCGCGTATCTTGCCATTTGATCGAGAGGCAGCCAAGGCCTATGCGATGATTGTGTGCCGCGCCCGCGCCAACGGGCATGTGATCGCTGTAGCCGACGCTCAAATTGCAGCCATTGCTACAGTGAATGGATTCACTGTGGCGACTCGGGATACGGGGCCGTTTCTAGCTGCTGGTGTCCCCATCCGGAATCCCTGGGGAGAATAATCTGGCAAGCCGACGTGGCAAACGAGGCTAACTTTTATTCTGACTCATTCTAAAGACAATTCTGAACAAGTTCTTGAACTCTGGCGCGGCCATGAGCAGGCACCCTGCTGTCCAGAGGTAGTGGCCGACGATGGCACGGAGGTCAGCCTGAATTAGGGTCTGTTCACACGACCTGAGTGGTGGCGACGGGAGAGGAGTTTTCCTCAGTTCAAGAAGCGACGAGTGCGCTGTAACTGGTTACTGAAGCGAGGAGCGACGCAGAAATGAGGAAAACTGGCCCGTCCCTGCGGGTTGCGGCGCAAATCGGGCCATACTGCGTTCTCGCCCTCGGCGGTGGGGTCGCCACAGCTCTCGGACTCGGCCTTGCATTTCCAGAAAAGCCTGGCCCGATCCACGCTCGCAACGCCATCCACTCAGGGAGTGTGAACAGGCCCTAGAAAGACTGAGGCGGCGATGAGGCAGGCGAGGAGGATGGGCGCGAGCCAAAGGCGGAGCGTGGCGGGTTTCTTCCAAAAGGAGAGAGCGGCGAAGAGGAGGGCGAGGGGGCTGGCGAGTGCGCTGAGGACTGCGAGGAGTTCGGCAAAGGCATTATCTTGAATGGCGCCCAATAGGGTGATTGTGAACCAGGCGCACTGCCAGCCGTAGGAATCAGGCTTGTCACCGGGGAGGTTGACTGCGGGCAGGAAGAAGGCTAAAGCAAAGAAGGCAATGCCGATGAGGCGAGCGATTTCGAGACGGGTGAGGTTGGTGGGCTGGGCAGAGTTTCGAAGATGGGGATAGGCCCTCGTGGGGAAGGGTAGCACGAAGGCCGTGGGGGTTATTGGTGTGTTGCAGGGGTTAAGAGCCGGCCATGGCCTGGAAGAATTCGCCGTTGTTGACGGCGAGTCCACCGAGGGGCTGCCAGCCTCGTTTGATGGCTTCCTTGACTTTGTCTTCGAGGTCTTTTGGGGAGGTGGCTTTGAGGATGGAGTAGGAGACGACGATTTGCATGAGAAACTCCTCAGGAGCTGTGGGCTCGTGAGGAGATGTTGCATTTTGGGGGCCGTTTTTTGGGGGGTGAAGTTCAATTTTGCTTTGTGGCGGGAGCGCGGTTGCGGACGGTGTCCAGGAGATTCTCCGGCATGGGCAGCGAGATGGTCTGGGCGGAGGGCTTGAGACTCATTGCCGGTTCCTCCAGTAGCAGGGGCGAGGCTTGGCGTGGGCGACGGCGATGATCTGGATGTACTCAGGGTTCTCAGGAAAGATGACCGAGAACGGAAA
>Ga0302151_10000677_pt1 | contig 19328 bp, 20 predicted proteins | sample I_Bog_N1_3_FD_192428 | JGI IMG/M metagenome (GOLD analysis project Ga0302151, IMG submission 192428) | Peat permafrost microbial communities from Stordalen Mire near Abisko, Sweden - I_Bog_N1_3 | ecosystem: Environmental > Terrestrial > Soil > Wetlands > Peat | place: Sweden: Abisko, Stordalen...
GAATGCATTTCGATTCGATTTCCGCTGAGGAAATCGACAATCTGACGATGAGCAGTGCTTGTGGAATTCGAAGCAATTTGCCACCGTAATATGCTGCGTATGATTAACAAAGACAACGGAAATGCGCACAAAACGACACCCCCCATCTCGGTGGGGGTTGTCGTTTGAGTAGAGCGGCGGCGTCGTCCTTCTATGTGTCTGTGTAGACATTGTTCGAGGCTGCGCCCCCTGAAGCACGTCGATTCTAGATTCCAAACTTTGCACGATTCACTGCGGCATCCACTCTATAGTGCCGCGGCCGTCCACGTATGTAGTTTGCTGGAAGCGACAACCAAACCTCCGCACGTCCGATGGCCACCCGGCAATACATATTACCGAGCATCTTGGCTGCCTCCTTTTCGTTCTTGCCGCAGGCCTTGAAGTAAAGCGGAGCTACTTGGTCGGGCCAGGCGCCTGGATAGTTGAACGGCACGCCGACCGTCTTAGCCGGATCAGCCAGGTAGGCGTCGAAATGTGTCTCTATATCGGCATATGCCGCTTGAACCTCACCCGGCGTCAGCCGAGTAAGTTGGGCTTTCAAGCATGGCCCGAAGCCCCAGCAGTCGGTCAGGTAGGCAGGAATGCCGATGTCAAAGCATGCCATCGCAAGTACTCCGCTCGTTAGGTTTGCCCAGCAATTTGCCCCGGTATCGCGTGCCGACTGATCGCGTGCCACCCTAGTTGACGTATTATCGACGTGGAACCATTATACGTGAATCAACCAACTGCAGCAAGGAGAAACGGCGATGCCCGAATCGATTGACCCTCGAACGGTCCTCTCACCCAAGTCCTCGGTCCGGAACCTCAGCGTGGTTTTTGACGGCGGCCCTTGGGACGACGCGAATCCACGCTGGTCAGGTTGGTCGCTCGCAACGCTGGAATGGGATGGCTCACCGGCCGTGGGAGCACGATGGAACGGTACAATCGGTGAAGGCGTCGGCAACCCTCAGTCGCGCGGGTTGCCCACATGGTTCATCCTTCCGGAGCCACTGGCTGGGATAGCCGTAGAAGCAGTAAGCAAGCACGTTCACGGCGATCGATCAGAGGCCGACATCGCGAAGCTACCCCCGCGACGTCGGCTTCTTGACCTGATCGCCTTCGTTCGAGCGGCATCCGACGACGAGCTCAGGCAAATGATCGATGAGATGGGACTACGAACCCCAAGGGGCGCCTGATTGCTCCGCGCCGGCAAGCTGTCCGCCGCCGACGTGGAACACATCGCCGAGGAAATCGAGAGCACAGGCCGCGGACGCTCCGCAGCCGAAAATATGCTTCTAAACGCATATTCTCTTGACAGCATACACTCCCGCGCTAGGTTAGCCGCGAATGGACTGGGACGTGAGATTTGCCCCCGCGTTCGCGGCGGAGGCCAAGAACTTTGCGCGGGCTGCACAGCTTGAAATCGCGGCGCTGGCGGGATTGCTCCGACGGTTCGGCCCGCAGCTTCGCCGGCCGCACTGCGATACGCTGAACGGCTCCAGGCACGCGAACATGAAAGAGCTTCGCTTCACGCTGCCCGACGGTGAATGGCGGATCGCGTTTGCGTTCGACCCGCTGCGCCAGGCCATTCTCCTCGTTGGAGGCAGCAAGTCGGGAACGAATGAAAAGCAGTTTTATCGGGACCTGATACGGGTGGCGGATGAACGGTTCGCCGAACACCTCCAATCACTGCCGCGAAAGGACGGAGGCAAACGATGACTGTTACACTTGAAGAGTTCACCCAGGACTTCACCCCGGAGGAACGCGCCCAGGTCGCGGCGCGCATGGCGGAACTGGTCAACCAGGAACTGACGCTGCGCGACCTGCGGCAGGCGCAACACCTGACGCAGGAACGCATGGCGGAACTGATGGGCGTCGAGCAGGAGAACGTCTCCCGGCTCGAACGCCGTGCCGACCTTCTGCTGTCCACCCTAAGCAGCTATGTCGCCGCGATGGGCGGCAAGCTGCGTCTGGTCGCCGAATTCCCCAACCGGACTCCGGTGGCGATTGCCCTTGCCGACATTGCCGGCGAGGCTCCGCACCATCCAAATCGTCGTGGCCGCGCAACCAATAAGTCGTCGGCGCGCTCCCAGCTTTAGCAGTCGGTCGCGAGCCGGAACACAGTGCCGATGCCAGACGTGCGCGTCGGCCCGTAGCCGCGCCAGCGCCCGTCGTGCATCGTCCGCCAAGCCGGGCAGATCATGGATCATGGCGGACGGCATTCCACAGCATGTCCGTGCGTGTCGAAGCCGATTTCCCATGCCGCGGATGTCGGCCCAGGGCCGGGCATCAGATCGGCGGCACGATCACCCAAGCGGTGTGCCCCTCGCACGCCCTTTCCGGGCAGCGTTCAACGGCATCGCGGACCAAGTCGTTGGCGGCGAGGGCCGCGCGGTCCATGCCCGCGAGGTACCGTTCGATCCGCTCGGCGTTGTCGATGATGTCGGCCAGGCTGTCGGCCGGGTCGTGATTAAAGGCAAGCCGCCGGTCCCGGTCGATATTGGGCCTGCCCCGCGTCCTTGGCGATCTGAGTCATTCCGCTCCGCCGCAGGTGCTTTCCTTGGGTAAGCATGCACGGCCTGACCGGCATGCGAAGCGGCGGGTCTGCCTTGTCGGAATTCTTTACAGCTCCGTCTGCGGGCGTACCCGCCAGCGACCGAACCAAAAGTCTCCGCTGCTCGCCCGCGACGAATGCCGCCATGCGCCAAGCGGCGCTTTGAGGTGCGGCAATTAATAATGCGTTATAAATCCGCAATTAGTGAGGTCATTCCGTTCCGGGTGTCCATTAGCCATGCTACAATTATGTTGCAGTGTCGGGATTCTTGACAATCTGAAATCCGCCTGTGCCACGTTCGTTTCTAACATTTTGAAATGCTTAAGATCTGTCTTTTGGCACAGACCTTGCTGAGCGGATGCGCACGGGGCTCTTCGGCGCCCACATTCATCAGACTTACTTAAAGTGGATTTGGGGATTGACAACCTTGTCGGCGCTCAGTTTTGTGATCAATTCCGGAGGTACGGGAATGCGTAAACTCGCGATCACTATAGCCTTGGCGGCCAGCACCCTCCTGGGGGGCACCGCGTCCGCCAATATCGTCTACACGCTGCAAAACGTCGGCCTGACACCGGCTGCCACGACTCTTACGCCCTCGCTGGGCACGTTGACCGGCACATTCACCATCAGCGACAACCGCCTTACGCTGATCTCGGCTGATATCGTGGCATCGAAGAGCGTGAGCTATCTGGGCCACACTTTCGCCGGCTTCACCTACATCTACGGTATCACGGGCGCCAACTCGACGCTGTCCAATGGCCTCGGACAGGCGGCCCCAAACTTCCGGCTTTCCAGTGGCGGCAACCAAGTTCAGTTGGCCTGGCTTCCTGGAAGCGTCGCGTCGTTAACGATCAATAGCTTCATTTCGACAAGCTCGTATGAGAGCGAGTCCTCCGGCGGCAACCGCACCGTGACATCCGGTTATGCGCTTGACCCCCCGGCGAGCTTGCCGGAACCCGCCTCCCTGCTGATCCTGGCCTCGGGTATTTTGGCTGTTGGCGGGCTGGCTCGCCGCCAGCCGCGTTGAAAGGGAAGCCCTAACTGGTGCGGCCCGTAAGACTGGCGCGAAGCCGCGATAAGGCGTTCGTCGGCCCAACTCGTCGCGCGATAGAGAAGCTGTAAACGATCGGTCCGTGGCTCCAACCTCCTGGTATATGCGCGCCGGCGCAGGACGCCATGGAGCAACCGCGATGCCTGTCCGGCTCGGAATCGGCGTGGTCACCAGCGGCTGGGGAGAGGCCCTGAGCCAAACCCTGGCGGCGGTGCGCGCCTGCACGCGCCATCCTGACGTCGTGCTGGCGGTCGCCGGTGACAGCGGCGGCCAGGACGGCAGAATGGCGGTCGCCGGTGACAGCGGTGGCCAGGACGGCAGAATGGCGGAGCTGCGCGCCGCGGGGGTGGCGGTGGTGACCGGCACGCCCGCGGGGGATGCCTGGAACCGGAACCGGGTGCTGTTCCTGCTCGGCGCCGTGTTCGGCTGCGACGTCGTGATCGTTGTGCCGGCGGGCTTCGCCCCGGCCGGCGACGGCTGGGACACCGATTGGGTCGCGGCCGCGCTGCGCTTCGGCCATGCCGGCGACTCCTGCTCAGGATGCACCGCGGTCTCGGCCGAAGCGTTGGCCTTCGGAGGCTATCTGGACGCGCGTCTCCCCAACGGCATGGCCACGGCCGACTATGCGGCGCGGCTGATCGATCTGGGCCGAGGCGGGCCGGCACCAGCGGCGCTGCAACAGCCTCGCCCGATGTTCACGCCGATCGGCTATGGCGTGACCATCGCCGCCCCGGCGCAAACTGCCCGGTTCGGGCCGGCCTCCCCGCAAGCGCAGGTATTCGTCCCGCCGGTGTCATTCCCGCGCCGAGGTCAACGAGGCGTGCCATTGCCTGCCGCGGGCATCCGCCGCGCCGTTGCGGCTAGGGATCGGCGTGGTCACCTACAACCGCCGGGAAACGCTTGCCGCCACGCTGGCGCGGGTCCGCGCCCACACCGTCCATCCGGGCGCCACGGTCGTCGTCGCCGACGACGGCTCGACCGATGGCACCGTGGCGATGTTGCAGGCCGAGGGCACAACCGTGGTCACCGGCCGCAACACCGGCATCGCCTGGAACAAGAACCGCGCCCTGTTCATGCTGACAGAGGTACTGGCCTGCGACGTGGTGATCCTGCTGGAAGACGACGCGTTCCCGGCGCAGGACGGGTGGGAGCAGGCGTGGCTGCAGGCGGTGCAGCGCCACGGGCACGTCAACATCGCCGGCGACTGGTTCCGCGGCGCATTCCTGTCCGGCGCGGGCACGCCCGACGATCCGTTCCTGAGCAAGGAGGTCTCGGCGCAGTGCAGCGCCTTCACGCGCGAGGCCCTGCTGTTCGGCGGCTACATGGACTCGCGGTTCCAGGGCTATGGCTTCGAACATGTCGAGCACACGCGGCGGCTGGTGCGGCTCGGCTATGGCGGCATCCAACGCAGCGTGGACGGCGAGCGCCGGCCGCTGTTCGCGCTGATCTCCGGCGGCATCGGATTCGCGCCCTCGCAAAGCTTCCGCACCGACGAGCACGTCGCGCACAACGAACGCCTGTGCCAGGTGCTGGTGAACGTGCCCGGCCACCGCGCTCCCTGGCGGAACCGGTCGGAACTGGCGCAGTTCCGCGACGAGATAAGTGCGGCACGGCGCTGGTTATGACGGGCCGCCTCCGCGCGCAGGCATAAGCTGGGATGGGCGCCGGTTGGGCGGGACTGAGTCCTGCGACCGACGCACCAATCAGTCAGGCCGGCTCGCAAACACCTCCTTTGCGGCGAACAAGCCGTTCAGCGCCGCGGGAAACCCGGCATAGACGGCCATCTGCATGATGACCTCGATGATCTCGTCGCGGCTCAGGCCGACATTCAGGCCGGCCTCGATGTGCACCTTGAGCTGCGGCGCGGCATTGCCGAGCGCGGTGAGGGCGGCGATCGTCGCCACCTCCCGGCTGCGAAGGTCAAGGCCCGGCCGCGAATAGATGTCGCCGAACGGGAACTCGATCAGATAGCGGGCGAAGTCGGGGGCGATGTCGGCGAGGGAGTCTATTACCTTCTGTCCCGCCCCGCCGTCGATGTGGGAGAGCGCGCGCAAACCCCGCTCGAACCGGTCATCCGATCCGTCCCGTTCATCGGTCATCGGTCTTTCTCCGTCCTGTCGTCGCCGGGGGTGTCCGGCGATCCTGGTGGCGACACGATCAGGCAGGGACCATGGGTGCGGCCCCGCCGCCAGGCAAACTCCGTTACGCCAGTCACATGCATGAGAGAAATGGAAATTGCGCCAACCGCGACGGAACCCGGCAATTCGTCGGGCGCTGCAACGGGAGAGTACTTCAAACCGACGGCTGACAAGCCGGTCCTGACGAGTTGTTGATTCAGGACTGGCAGTTCAGTCGCCTCATCCGCGTTGGGTAGTGACTACGCCGCGTTCCGCATGCCACGCCTGGTGGGCAGAATTGTCGGTTGTTCACCCCATTCCCGGCCGGGGTGTCCGAGGACGGGAAACCTGGAGAAAGCGCATTGTGATGGACAGAAAAATCGTCGTCGCCCTGGCACTGCTGGCGCTTGCCGGCGCGACGCCATTGCTGAGCGCCTGCCATACCACCGCGGGCGCAGGGGAGGACATCTCCGCCACCGGGCAGGCCATTGATAGGGCGGCCAAAAAGGCCACCCCCTGAGGCTGATGGCCGGCCTGATTCGCTCAGCCGGTTCAGAGATCCGACAGGGTTCCGAGTAAATGGAGGTACGCCAATGTTGACAATTCTCGTCATCGTTTTGCTGATCGTGCTGCTCGGCGGCGGCGGCGGCTATTACGGCTACAATCGCTATGGCGGGGCCGGACTTGGCGGCGTGCTCGGGCTGGTCCTGGTGGTCGTGCTTGTTCTATGGCTGCTCGGTGGTCTCGGCGGCCTTGGCGCTGCTCCAGTCGTTCGTCCCTGAGTCGTTCATCACTGAGTCGAAATGGCTCAGGGGTTGTCTTGCATGAGCGGCCCGATGAACGGTTAGGACGGTTTGCCTCTTCCCGGCGGCACCCGCCGCCGGGAAGACCTGGTTCTGCTCAGTGATACTTGGCCGACGTGTCGGCTGATTGGACAGCCTTCAGCAGATCTTGCACGTGGTGGTCCAAGGTGGCGAGTTGGCCCTGCAAGTCCAGCAAATGCAATACGAGACTCGCCTTCGATGGCGCATCAGCGCGCAGATAGCAGGCCGGCGTCTGCTCCAGTACGGTGCCGAGGCCTTCTTCGCCAAGAAACATTGCAAGCGTGTGCATAAGACAGACTCTCTTTCAGGGTCGGGCCTGCCTTCATGGGGCGAATATGGCAGCCCGTGGTTGCACGAACGCTGCCCTCCCCCTGGCTGTGTTGCTCTGCCTTGGCCGCCGAAAGGGGGCCTTTGGCATTCGCCTGTCTTGCGCGGTGGTCAGCGGGACAGGCCAATTGTTGTTGCAGCGACTATACGAGCTGGGACCCAACAGGTGGTGTGGTAGACCGGCAATGCTGCACTGCAATAAACCCGCAGGACAGCGCCACGGATTTATCACGGGTTTGTGATTTTGCCCCCCAACTTTTGGGACTCGCCTGGCCAGGCATCCTGGCCGTCCTGTGACTGGCGACGTGTCGCCACCGCCAGCACCGCGAGGCCAAGCAAGGCGGCGACCAGCGAGGCCGCGAACACCCCGAGCTTCACGCCTACCTCGCGCGGTTCGCCGCCGAAGGCGAGATCGCCGATGAACAGGCTCATGGTGAAGCCGATGCCGCACAGGATGGCCGCGCCGTAAAGCTGCAGCGGGCTCAGGCCGTTGGGCAGCCGCGCCCAGCCGAGTTGTATTGCGGCCATGGTGGCGCCGAACACGCCGACCTGCTTGCCGGCGACAAGGCCGAGCGCCACGCCCAGCACCACAGGGTCGGTGAGCGTTCCCGGCGGCAGCGCGTCGAACCGCAGCCCGACATTGGCCAGGCCGAACAGCGGCAGCACCACGAAGGCGACCGCGCCGGTCAGCGCGTGCTCCAGCCGGTGCCCCGGGCTGTGACGTTCGCCGGCGCGGTGCCGCATCGGCACGGCAAACGCCAGGGCAACGCCGGCAATGGTCGGGTGGAGCCCGGAACGGAAAACGCAGGCCCACAGCATGACTCCGCCGAGCAGATAGGGCCACAGGGCGCGCACGCCGGCTCGGTTGAGCCCCAGCAGGGCGACCCAGACCAGGGCGGCAAGGCCAAGCGCGCCAAGCACGAGGTCGCCCGTGTAGACCAGGCCGATCACCAGGATCGCGCCCAGATCGTCGATGATGGCGAGGGCCGTGAGAAACACCTTCAGCGCCAGCGGCACCCGCCGGCCCAGCACGCTCAGCACCGCGAGCGAGAAGGCGATGTCGGTCGCGGTCGGGATGGCCCAGCCGCGCATGTCCTCGCTGTCCCCCCAGGTCCAGCCCAGGTAGATCGCCGCCGGCACCACCATCCCGCCGACGGCCGCTATGCCCGGGGCGGCGATGGTGCTCAGGGAGCTGAGCTGGCCGTCGGCCATCTCCCGCCGGATCTCCAGCGTGACCAGCAGGAAGAACACCACCATCAAGGCGTCGTTGATCCAGTCATGCAGGGGTAGGGCGAACGACGCCTCGCCAGCGCTCACGCCCAACGGCAGGTGCAACAAATGGAAATACGACGCGGCAAAGGGCGAATTCGACCAGATAAGTGCCACGGCGGCGGCAACGATGAGGACGGCGCCGCCGGCGGCCTCGCTGCGCAGAAAGCCCATCAACGCCGAGAGTTGGTCGGCGATGGCGGTGGTCAGGTCGGAGGACATGCGTCCTGCTAGCGAGCGCCATGCCGGTTGGCAACCGGCATGGCGCTGAAAGGCTTCGGCCGGCCGGCGATTGGCGAGTCGGGCTTGAGTCGGGCTCGCCATCCCTTGAACTGCCGCGTCGGATACGCCAGTTCTGGTGCATGAGCGACCGCAGGCCTCCCCAGTTGGAAATGTTGCCCGATGGCAGCTTTCGCGAGCAGCCCAGAACGCCGTTATCGGCTCATGTCTTTCGCACCGCCGCGCTGGTGGCTGGGGTCGCTGGCGGACTGGCGATCGCCGCGCTTGCCCTGTGGTTCGCGCTGACCCTCATCCCGGTGGCGATCGGCGCTGCGCTGGTCGCTTATGGGGCGTTCCGCTTCCAGCTTTGGCGCGCTCGGGCCTCCGCTCCTGGCGGGCGGGATGTCTGGCGGCCGTAGGCCGTTTTAGTTTTCGCAGGCGTTCGGTTCAATAGTCCCCAGCGGTCCGCCCGTGATCCCGTCGGCGCCTTGCCGAAGGCAGCCGGCCGCCGAACCCGATTGACGCAGGAATTTGGCTCCTCGCTATCTCAAGTGGAAGGAAGAATATCGAGCTTGCCAAACGAGATGTCGATGTCCAACGCCGTGCCGTGGCATCGAACCGGGACCCGTCGACGAACCACGGCTCCTTCAGCTCCAGCGCCGCTTGGAACGTCTCCAGATCACTCATCTTCGCCTCACTGCCGTGTCCGCTCGGGGCCATGTCAGATTGGGCGCTGCGCGCCAAACCCAAGCCAGTGAAACGAGTCCCCCGGTTGGGGTCTGCACACCAACGCATTCTCCATCGCTGCCAAACAGCGGTTGGTCGGTGGGGCGGTCAAGGCCGAAGCCGCTTTTGGCGTGGCCGAACGACCTGGCGTGGTTGCTCGACAAGCTTGGCGACGTGCTGCAAGATCAAGCACCTGCGGTGCCCGGTGTGCCGCCGGTCTGAGCCGCGAGGTCGGCGCCGGTCACGGATAGGGGCTCAAGCATTGTCCTGCCTCGCGGCATGAACCGTTTCGGTTTGGTGGCCATCACGGTCATCGGGGCCTCCCTGATCGCCACGGTCGGCTGGGAAATCGACAGCGCTCATGAACCGGACCCGGCGCCTGGCGCAGCGCCGCCGGCCCGGCACGCGGCAGCCTCGCCCAAGCCGGCCGCACCGGCCGCCGAGGACCAGGCAGGACGCTGGGCAGCCACCGCGCTGGCCCGACCGCTGTTCAGCCCCGACCGCCGGCCATCGACCGACATCATCGCCGCCGGCGACCTGCCGCTCAAGCTGCAGGGCACTATCGTCGTGCCACCCGCTCGCGTCGCCATCTTCGCCCCGCCCGGCGGCGGAAAGTCCGTCGTCGTGCACGAGCGCGATCGGATGGGCGCCCTCGGCATCGACGAAATCCGCCCCGGCGAGGTCGCGGCGACCGGCCCAAGCGGGCAGGTGGTGTTCCGCCTCGGTAGCGGAAGCGCGGTGGAGCGGCCGGCATTTCAGCCACCCACGCTGTCTCATTCACAAGGCGGCAACGACCAGCACACCGAGTGACAGTGCGGCGTCGTACCCGTGCCGTTTCGCCTGAAATGAACTGTGCGTTGCATTGCCGGCCCCAGCGGAAACCGCTTGGGCAGTCCAAAAGATTTCCCGTAACGGCGAAGGAGCCCGTGCATGCACGGGCTCCTGTGTTCAGGCGGATAGCGAGTCCGGCGTGCGGTTCAATGCGCGCCCGCGGCGAGCGTCACCATCTGCTGGGTGAACGCGTTCGCCTGCGCCGCATAGGTGCCGGCGGTTGCTGCATCGAACGGCCCGCCGCTGAAGGCTGCGGCCTCGATGTAGCTGCGGATCTGCGCCACCAGCGCCTCGCGCGCCGTGTTGTAGCTGTTCATCGTCGAGAGGTAGGCGCTATGCGTCGCCGGGTTGGTGGTGGCCACCCCGTTGGTCGCGTAGGCGATGCTGGCCAGGGCGGTGGTACCGAACGGCGCATTGAGCTGCTTGTAGGCGTTCGCCAGGGTCCTGTAGGCAACCAGGTTGCCGGCGATCGCCGTCGGCAGCACCGCGGGGTCGAGATCCTCGACCAGCACGCGCCCGTCATGCAGGTAGCTGTCCTTCAGGCCGGCCAGCGCCAGGATGGTGGGGCGGATGTCGGTGTGGTCGGTCCAGGTGACCTTGTCGATGCCGTGGTTCAACACGCCGGGGCCGACGATACCAAGCCAGGTGGTGGAGATCTGCGACTGGATGCCGCCGTGGTTCCAGGCGTATGCCGGCTGCTCGCAGGCATAGTCGGACGCGCTGGTCCAGGCTGTGCAGAGCGACGCGTAGTAGGTCTCGATATAGAGATCCGGCGTGCCGAAGATGGTGAAGCTCGGCACCCGCAGCGGGTCGGGCGCGCTGCCGCCAACGCCGTACATGTGCAGCAGCCGCATCTCGGCCCGGTCAGCCAGCCCGACCGCCAGCGGCACGGTTTGGTTGGTAACCGGGTCGGTCAGGGTGAGCGTCGCGACATCCTGCTCGAACTGGCGCACGGCCGCGGACTCGCCGTCCGGGTTGCCATAGACATGCACCGACGGCGCCATGTCGTAGTGAATGTCGAAGCCAGCCGCCGGCACGCTCTTGCCGTTGGCCTGCATCAGCCGGGTCAGGTCGACGTCCACCTCGCCGATGGTCACGCTGCCATGCGGAACCCGGGAATACGTGCAGGGCGTGTGGATGCCGTCGCAGCCCGCGGGGATCTTGCCGGCGAAATGGTCGCCTTCCTCGACGGTCACGATGAACAGGGTGTTGGTTTCGTCGATGCCGTCGTTCTTGAGCCGCTGGAAGAAGGCGGCAAAGCCGGCGTTGTAGTTTGCCAACTGCTGCACGTAGCCGGCCTCGCCCGGCCCGTAGGCGGCAGGAGCGCTGGTGTTGGCGTGGTTGTCGTGCGCGTCCGACAGGTAGCCATACACCACCGGCACGCCGGCTTCGAGCATCTGCGCTGCATAGGCCAGCGTCACTTTCGGCCACATGCCGTCGAAGTTGGGGAAACCGGTGATGGTGCCGCCAAGCAGGTCGGGGATGGAGCTGCTGCCGCCGTTGATCGCGGGTGCGACGAATTTGTGGCCGAACAGGGCGTTGTAGCCGGTGTAGCCGCCCGGCTCGTCATTCAGCTTGTCGGCCACGCCATTGTTGGCGGCGCTGCACAGCGCGCTGTTTTGCGCGCAGTGAATGGCGATGCCCTCGAAATCCGCCAGCTTGTTGCTGCTTGCATTGGCGATCGCCAGCGCCGGCGTGCCGGCGAAGGTGGTGCTGATGTCGGTGGTGGTGTTCTCGAACTCCATGTCGGCAAGCGCCACCGCGCCGAAATCGCAGCCGGCCTTGGTGAAGGGCACCCATGGCGCCGGCGCGTTCTTGCCGGTCTCGGCGAGCAGCACCGGGGTCGGATCGTTCGCGGTATCGACCACCGTGTTCCAGTAGATGAAGTCGCTCTTGAAACCGACGGTGCCGTTCGTCTTGTAGTAGCCGAAGCTGTTCGATACCGCGGTGCCGATGCGGTCGGGGTACACGCCGGTGATCGAGGACAGGATGCCGTTGGCGGTGTGCGAGATGATCTGCGTGTGGTTGTTGGCGCTGAGCGTGCCCTTCTGCGTCAGGAACGCCAGCAGCGCGGGCATCTGCTCAAGGTCGGAGGGGATGTTGGCGCCGTCGCGCAGATAGTGGGTGTTGTCGAACTGCAGATAGACGATGTGCTTGATCGGGCCGCTGCCGCTGGTCAGCGGGCAGGACGATGCGGGGGCATCCGCGTGGGCAGGGACTAGGCCGCCGGCCGCGAGCGCGAGCCCGGCAGCGGTGGCAAGAAGGATTTGCTTCACCGGAGTGATTCCTATTTTGGGAATGGGCCTATTTTGGGAACGGGGCCTGTTCTGGGAACACTTATTCTGGGAACGGGGAGAGCGGGTGCACTCAGCAGCGGCGGCGGCGCGCGAGGCCGACACCGAACAGACCGGCGGCGAGCACTGCCATGCTGGCCGGCTCGGGTGCCGCGGCCACCGCGCCGGATGTCGCCACCCCGCCACCGCCGTAGCCGCCAGTGGTGTTGCCGAGGAAATCGACATAGCCGCCGGTCGCGTTGCTGACGGGGCTGAACCAGGGCGTGGCGAAGGTGACGCCGGCGATCACCGCGCTGACCTGGTAACTCGTGCTGTCAGGCACGCCCTCGGTCGGCGAGGAGGGCAGGAAACCGCCGCTGCCGGCGAAGTAGTAGGTGAGGCTGGCGCCGCCAGCAAGGTTTCCGAGGTCGATCGCGTTCGGCGCGGGAGCCGTGACAGGATCGAGCAGATCCGTCGCAACCGTAACATCGTTCTCGGTGACGGCCAGCATATTGGTGATGGTGAAATACGCGGTGGAGAAGATCGGGCTATAGCCGGCTTCCACCGTAAACACGTCGGCACGCGCGGGCACGGCGCCCGCAATAAGGCTGGCTGCCGCGGCAGCCAGCAGGACACTCGAACTGCGCATCTGATCCTCCTGCGGCCGGTTCCGCGCCCGCACCTTGGAGGGCAGCCGCGACCGGCGTTTGCTGACCGAACGCCGCATCGGATGACATGACCCAGACGGCTCGGGCCAAGCGGCTCGGGCACGCTGCCTCGGGCTGGTCCGCCGATGCCGCGGTCGATAATCGCAGCCGCAAGATTTCGTGAAACCAATGATTGCTGAAAGATTAATGATCGTGTGATGTCAGGACGGTTTCATTCGCGATGCTGGTCCGAGCCCTGTACATGCGCGAGATCGGGCGGCGGTGCCTCGCCGACCTGCGTCGGGGCGTCACCGCCGACGCCGACGCGCACTGTTCGCAAGACGCCCGCGCCGATGACATCGGCCTCGCCGGGACGGATCGCCTGCACCGTGAACCCGCCGATCGGTTCGCCTTCGCGGACCTGCACCAACGTGCCATCGCGGCCGGCAAACAGGCCGACGCGCGATGAAGAGTCGATGACGGTACCGTGCAATTGCGGTGCCGGTCCTGGATCGCGCTGCGCCGGCACGGGGGCGGGGGGCGACACGGCCGGCGGCACGGGTGGCAGCGCGGCGGGGATCGGCGCGTGTTCGGCGGACGCATCGTCTGCCTTGTTGGCCGCCTCGACGGCCTGCTGGCATGCCTCCTCGTCGCCCTCCATCATCTGCCGCTCGGCGGCGCGCACCAGCTCGATGAAATGCGGGTGCCCGGCCTGGTCAGCGATCTGTGCGGCCTGCCGGCGCAGGCGCTCGACGGCGAGATTGCAATCGGCCCGCGCCGACGGTGCAGCAGCGATGACGAAGCACAACGCGGGGACGGAAAACAGCAGGCGGGACCGCATGGATAAACCCTCCGGTGAGAGCACCGCCGTACGATGGCAAGCCGGCCGCCGGGAAGCCCGGTCCGACCGCAATAATGAAAATTTCACAGCTCGTCTGTGGGACGCCAAGCGCTTCTGGCTGGGAACAAATTTGGTCCATGAAGTATCATCACGTGCATGACGTTATTTAGAAATAACGTCATGCAAAGTTGCGCTCCTGCCCACATCGGAACGCTCGGCGCGGCCCACGTCTGAAGTCCTGGCACGCACAGGCCGTCAGAAGCTGGCGTGACCAAACGCCGCACGCAGCACGGCGTACAGCACGCCGCCGACCAGGAACCCAACCAGCGTGCCGTTCACCCGCACGTATTGCAGATCCTTCCCCACCCGCAGCTCAAGTTTCTCCGTCACGGTCGCGCTGTCCCAGCTCGCCACCACCTGAGCGATAAAGTCCGAGAGCTGCGCCTGCGCCGCCGGCAGCAGGCTGCGGACCACCGCCTCGGCGCCGCGGTCCACGCGTTCGCGCGTCGCGGGGTCGTGCTCCAGCATCGCGCCCAGATTGGCCAGTGCGCCCTCCAGATACGCCACGCTGCGCCCGGACGGCTTCGCCACGTCGGCCTCCACCGCCGCGCGCAGCCGCGCCCAGATGTCCCACAGCCAGGCCTGCACCGTCTCGTGCGCCACCAGCCGGCGGATCGCCAGGCCGACCTCGGCCGCGCGCGCCGGGTCTTCCTCCATGCGCGCGATCTCGCGCCGGACGTATTCGTCGAACGCGGCGCGCACCTCCGATCCGTCGGGATTGAGCTTGTCCAGTTCGGCGTTCACCGTGGTCAGCACCCGCCGCGCGATCGAGGCGCCCAGCGCCCAGCCGACCAGCCGGCCGCCCTGTTCGCGCACGCGCTCCTCGATCGCGGCGCGCAGCGTGGCCTCCTTGCCGGTCAGCAGCGACTTCAACTGGCCGAGCACGAAGCCGAAGACCTCCTGGTGTTGCCCGCCCTCGACCAGGCTATGCAGCGCGCGCGCCACGACGACGCCCGCACCGGGACCGCCGAGGACGCGCGGCACGATCCGGGCGACCACGCGCCGCGCCCGGCCGTCTTCCACCGTCGCGAGCAGGCGCGGCAGCATGGCGGCAAGCGCCTCGGCCGCCGGCCGCGCCGACTGCGGATCGGTCAGGAAGCGGTTCAGGATGCCGGGAAGGTTCAGCCGCCGCAGCACCCCGCCGACTTCGGCCGGGGTGAACACATGGTTCGCGACGAACCGGCCCAGTGCGCGGCCCAGCCGTTCCTTCTGCGTCGGGATGATCGCGGTGTGCGGGATCGACAGTCCGAGCGGATGCCGGAACAGCGCCGTCACTGCGAACCAGTCGGCGATGCCGCCGACGAACCCCGCCTTGGCCGCTGCCTGCAGGATGTCGGTCCACCATCCCGGAGCCAGGCCGTAGCTCGCCAGGGTCAGTGCCGCCATGAACACAAGGAGGCCGGTGGCAAAGGCACGATGGCGGAACAGGTCGCGCCGGGCCTCGGCGTCAGGATCGGGCACAGACATCTGCGGCTTACATAGTCGGGCGGCCGGCGCGGCGCACGGCCCCTTTCCGCTCCAACCAACGCAACGTTATACCGTCAGCTATGATCGACCCGCTCGCCCCCACCGCCGGAATCGCCGCCAGGCTGACGCTGGCCGCCGCCCTGCTGGCCGTCCTGTGGCTGGTGGTGGCCTGGGCGCTGGCGTGAGTGCGCCGGCCCGGCCGATCCATCTTGAAGGCCTGACCCTGTGCCACGGCGGCCAGCCGGCGGTGCTGGGCCTGAGCGGCTGCCTGGCGCCCGGCAGCCTGACCGCCATCATCGGGCCGAACGGCGCCGGCAAGACGACGCTGCTGCGCGCTATCGCCGGCCTGCACCCGCCGGCCGAGGGCCGAATCGACCGCGGCGGCCTGACGCCACGGGACATCGCCCTGCTGCCGCAGGCGAGTGCGCTCGACCGCCGCTTCCCGATCACCTGCCTGGACGTGGTCGCGCTGGGCCATGCCGCCCGGCTGGGGGCGTTTCGCGCCATCGGCGGTCGCGAGATGTCCGCCGCCGCCGCGGCACTGGCAGCCGTCGGCATGGCGGACGCCGCCGCCCGGCCGATCGGCAGCCTGTCCGCCGGCCAGTTCCAGCGCGTGCTGTTCGCTCGCATGATGGTGCAGGACGCGCCCGTGCTGCTGCTGGACGAGCCGTTCAGCGCGGTCGATACGCGCACCACCGGAGAGTTGATGCGCCTGCTGCAACGGCTCAACGCCGAGGGGCGCACCGTGGCCGCGGTGCTGCACGACCTGGACCTTGTGCGCGCCGCCTTTCCGCAAACGCTGCTGCTCGCCTGCGAGCCGATCGCCTGGGGTCCGACCGCCGAGGTGCTGACCGAGGCGAGCCGCCAGCGAGCGCGCCTCGCCGCCGAAGCCTGGGACGAGCGCCGGGCCGCCGCGTGATCCACGACCTGTTCCTGGCGCCGTTCGAACTCGGCTTCATGCGCCGCGCGCTGGCCGGCTGCATCGCGCTGTCGCTGGCCGGCCCGCCGCTCGGCGTGTTCCTGGTGCTGCGCCGGATGGCGCTGATGAGCGACGTGCTGCAGCACGGCATCCTGCCCGGCATCGCCGCTGGGGCCGTCCTGGGTGGGTTGTCGCTGTGGGTCATGGGCGCGGGCGGTCTCGCCGCGGGGCTGGCGGTGGCGCTGCTGGCTGGCTGGCTGGCGCGCGCCAGCGGCGGGCGGGAGGACAGCCAGTTCGCCGGCGTCTACCTGGTGGCGCTGGCGCTCGGCGTGGCCCTGATCTCGGCGCAGCGCGGGGTGGACCTGACGCACCTGCTGTTCGGCAGCGTGCTGGCGGTGGACGACGCCACGCTGCTCGGCATGGCGGGGACGGCCAGCGTAACGCTGCCGGCGCTGGCGGTGATCTGGCGGCCGCTGATCCTGGAGAGCCTCGACCCGGGCTTTACGGCGGCTGCCGGGCTGCGCGGCGGCGTGTGGCACCTGGCCTTCCTGTCGTTGGTGGTGCTGTGCGTCGTCAGCGGCTTCGTGGCGCTCGGCACGCTGATGTCGGTCGGGCTGATGATGCTGCCCGCCGTGGCAGCGCGGCATTTCGCGGCGACGCTGGCGGGGCAGGTGAGGGCGGCGGTGGCGCTTGCCGTGGCAGCGTCGGTGCTGGGGTTGTTGCTCTCGTACCATGAGAATGTGCCGGCGGGGCCGGCGATCGTCCTGACCGCGGGCGCGCTCTGGGCGGTGGGACTGCTGGCCGGCCCGCGCGAGAGTTTGTTGCGGCGGGGGCGCTGAGGCGAGTTCCGCTAGCCGGCGGCTCATCGGCCACCCGGTTCATTTGCTTAAGAATTTCTCAGACAACCGCTTTGACGAAACAAACAGTAAAAAGAACCAATCGAGGACTATGAAATCTCAGTTTAAGACGCGACATGCAGGTCAACATTGTCAATCTCTACAAACCACTGAGCGACCTTCAGTAGTTTTTTCCGAAGTCCTTTAGTAAAATTACCCCAAACCTCGCCATGGTGCGGGTTCTCTGGAAGCGGGTCGTAACCAACCAGAAACCCCTCAGAGCGGAGATAGCCAGCGTGAAACCACACAGATCCGATGTATTGCGGCGTCGTGACGAATGTCGTCGGGTCAATACCAGCCTCGACTATAGAGGATTCGATGTCAACGGACATCCCTCGATTGCCAATGGTAGACGCTTGAAATGCCAGCGAAGATACGCGCCGACCGGTCGCCGCTTTTGGGTCTGGCACAAAATGCTCCTCCGAGACCCGCCGGATAATGCGATCAGTTTGCATTATTCCTTCATGATTATGTGGTACAACTTCACCAGTGGCATCACGCGGCGGTTTCGATAGGGGCACTCGAGGGCTCCGCCAAGGTCTTTATCCACTGGGCAACTTCAGTGAAGTCGATTGTCAACGGCACTTCCTGGCCGTCCTCACCGGTTTCCGGTGTTTCGCGCCACGCTTGCACGACGTTCGGTGCGATAATGTGTAACTCGATGTCAATGGTCTGCGAATGCCACTCTATCTGAAGATCTCCTGATGATCCAGGAACGAGACTCGGCGCGGGCGTTTCGGGGCCGCAGACGGCATCGAGCAACCTGAGCGCGAAGTGGGCAACGTTAAAGCTGACAGGACCCGCTCTATATCCATTCCAGCCGACAGGCAGACGACAGAGATAATCGAGACGAGCAACTGTGGGACCACGCCAGAGCGCCGGACGCTCGGTGATCAGCGTCCGAGCGTTGGGGGAATGGAAGGGATGCACCGCGCCCGGGGGTTGGAAAGCAGGGCTCCCGACAACCGCACCAATTATAATTCCGTTCACTCGAGTCTCTCCCAAAACTGGTGCGCCGAATCGGTCGTGACGTCGGCAAATGCGTTGACGATTAAATCGCGCCCCCGCTTGAGAAACTCAAGAGCCGATTCAGCGCCCGGCTCATCGGGGATCCCACGGGCAGTCAACGTCAGTGAGACAAATTTGCGTCCATCAGGCTCGATCGCAGTGGCGCTCTCGCATGTCAGCCTACCTTTTGGCTTGCCGTCGTGAGACTTAATCGTCCTCCGAAAGGTGACCAAGAAGTCATCTGGCTCGGGCGCCGTAAAGTGTAGAAAATTAATCCAGTTACTCACGGAAAAATCAGCTAAATTTGGGTATCTGATATGGTTAACGTATGTAATCTCGCATTGTCGTACTACCAAGCTTTGCTGATGAAGACTGGAAAAATAGCTCTGAAGCTTGATGATCTCATCGGCAAATTTTTCTATTATAGATTCAAAGCGAGGGTACTCACTATTAGGACTATTCACTTTTCTCCAATTGTGAAGTATCCGGTCATTCTGAAATTGTATAAGCTCATCACCGCTTGAAGAAACAAACCAAAATCTATTATGAATTGCCCCCGTAATAGGGGTCAGATTTATCATAGATGCCTGCGGACCAAATGTCTCAAAGTAAGGAGGCAGCGGTGGCATTTCCTGAACCTTCGGAAAAGCCTCAGAAAACAACCTCCAAACCTCTCCTGCCCGGATCTCTTGATAGCCAATAGGTTGGTCGAATTGAACGCCCATAAAAACCTCGCTCAGAGGAGGTTTCCGGAAGTCAGGGAGGCCGGCCGGTCTGGGCATGCTCGCTCACCGATCTGAGAGGTGAATCTTGGTCGAAGCAACGAAGGGAAGCGCTGACGCCGCGATTGTATCGCCTGGGTTCTCATCGTATCATCTGGAGCTCGAAGGCTATGGATTCTATGATTATTTTCATATCACATCTTCGGCGAGCTAGGCAAGCCATGATCGTCGGGCGCTCAGCGTTATCTGAGCGTTGGCGGCTGGCAGGGCCTCGGGGATCCGCGTCGGGTCCTCTGGAGGTCGCCGGGTTGGTGTTCAGCCGTCGCTGGAACAACTCTGCCCCCCGTTTTCCAACCGCATAAGAGCGATGCCGCAGGCTGCGGATCAAGCCAACCCAACGCCGACCGTGATTGCGCCGCAAGCCCACACTCGCCCGCCGGCCATCATCCGGCGGAAGAAAAAACGCAGTTTCGCCACGCGGCGGTTGGACATTGCGCCGCGATCAGGAGATTAGAACGATGGACTGGACGGGCCGCCGGATCTTGGTGACGGGCGGGGC
>Ga0302151_10000680_pt1 | contig 19323 bp, 16 predicted proteins | sample I_Bog_N1_3_FD_192428 | JGI IMG/M metagenome (GOLD analysis project Ga0302151, IMG submission 192428) | Peat permafrost microbial communities from Stordalen Mire near Abisko, Sweden - I_Bog_N1_3 | ecosystem: Environmental > Terrestrial > Soil > Wetlands > Peat | place: Sweden: Abisko, Stordalen...
TAGTGCGATCTTTCTGATTCTGCAGTTGGACAGCCCGTTCGACGGGGTGCTGCGGATTTCCAGCGACCCGGTGGCGACGTCGCTGGCGCATATGCTGCCGGCGGGGAAGTAGGGGGGCCGGCGCGACGGTGCGGGTTGGGCGGACAAGTACAACGGACCACCCGGACTTTTGATCTCCCACCAAAGCGTCGGGTCAAAACATGGGTTCTGCGCCAGTCGCGCGCCGATCAAACTTCGGCGACTTCGACGATCGCTTCTGCAAACTCGTGCGGGGCTTCCTGGGGAAGGTTGTGCCCGATGCCGCCCTTGATGATCCGGTGCAGGTATTTGCCCGAGAATTTCCTGGCATACGAACTGGCATCCGCGTGCGGTGCACCATTGGCGTCGCCCTCAAGGGTAATGGTGGGCACGGTGATGACGGGACCTTCGGCAAGTCGCTTTTCCAGCTCGTCATATTTCGGTTCGCCGACAGCCAGTCCAAGCCGCCAGCGATAATTATGGATGACGATAGCGACGTGATCGGGGTTTTCGAAGGACGCCGCCGTGCGATCGTATGTGGCATCATCGAAATTCCACTTCGGCGAGGCAATCTGCCAAATGAGCTTCGCAAAATCGTGCCTGTATTTGTCGTAGCCGGCCCGGCCGCGCTCCGTGGCAAAATAGTATTGGTACCACCATTCGAGCTCACCCTTTGGCGGCAACGGTATCTTGCCGGATTCCTGGTTGCCGATCAGATAACCACTCACGGACACCATGGCCTTGCAGCGCTCCGGCCAAAGCGCCGCTATGATATTGGCGGTCCGCGCGCCCCAATCAAAGCCGCCCATGGTCGCCTTCTCGATTTTGAGTCCATCCATCAAGGCGACGATATCGACAGCGACCACCGATTGCTGGCCATTCCGGAACGTGTCGCCTGAAAGAAATCGCGTTGTGCCATAGCCACGCAAATACGGGATGATCACCCGGTAGCCGGCCGATGCCAGCAGCGGCCCGACGTCGACATAGCTGTGAATGTCGTAAGGCCAGCCGTGCAGCAGAATGACCGCCGCACCGTCGGCCGGGCCAGCTTCAGCATATCCGACATTCAGGACGCCGGCATCGATTTGCTTCAGCGAGGCGAACGTGGTGTTCGTCCCCGGCTTGATTTTTGGCAGATCCACGGGCTTTGTCTTACCGGGTCGGGCGTCCGCAAAACCGGTCAAGCCGAGCTGGACGGCAGCAATCGCAGTGGCCACATTGCCAAGAAAGTGGCGACGACGATGGTCGATTTCCCCGGAGATTTCGATCCTATCCATTGTGAGTCTCCTTGGTTCGATGGTTCACCGGGAAGTGCTCTCAGCAAGGCGGGCATCGTCAGTGAGCTTTCATCGTTCCCCCGATCGCGTCCGCTGCCGAACTTTGGGCCGGTCATGCTCCGACCACATGCAACCCCCGGACGAGCAGAGTTTCGCCGTCGTTAGGTCCGCGTCCCACCCAAAGCGGCCATCCGCTACCGCCTACCCCAAATTCTCCCCCACCAGCCGCGCCACATCCCCCGCCCGCCCGCCGAGCAGCGCCTTCACCGAATAAAGTGCCGTCCCGAACACCTCGCTCGCCTCGATCACCGGCGGCATGACCAGCTCCATCCGGTCCGTCGTCACGTCCAGCAGCGCCGGTCCTGGCTCGGCCAGCCAGGCGACCACCGCCGCCTCCAGCTCCTCCGCCTTTTCCACCCGCCGCGCCCAGAAGCCGCAAGCCTCCGCAACGCGGGCGAAGTCCGGGTTGTGCAGGTCGGTGTAGGCATCCAGCAGCCCCTCGACCTTCATCTCCAGCTCCACAAACCCGAGCGAGCCGTTGTTGAACAGCGCGATCTTGATCGGAATCGACTCCTGGATCGCGGTCAGCAGATCGCCGAGCATCATGGCCAGCCCGCCATCGCCGCTGAACGCGATCACTTCCCGGTCGGGCAGCGCCTTCTTCGCCCCCAGCGCCTGCGGCATGGCATTGGCCATCGTGCCGTGCGTCAGGCTCAGCAGCGTACGCCGCCGCCCGTTGGCCCGCGTGTGGCGCAGCGCCCAGACCATGCAGGCCCCGCCATCGGCGGTGAACACCGCATCGTCGGTGGCGTGCGCGTCGATCAGCCGTGCGAGATATTGCGGATGGATCGCCCCACCGCGCCCGACCGTCGCACGCTTGTCCAGCGCGGCCAGCGCGTTCCGGTGCCGCGTCAGGCAGTCGTCCAGAAATCCCCGGTCCTGGCGCGCATGCAGAAGCGGCAGCAGCGCCTCCAGGCTCGCGCGCACATCGCCGACGACGCCGATCTCCACCGGATGGCGGCGCCCCAAATGCGTCGGGTCGATGTCGATCTGCGCGATGCGTGCGTGGTGCGGATAGAACTGCCGCCACGCGAAGTCGCAACCCAGCAGCAGCAGCGTGTCGCAGCTCTGCAGCGCGTGATAGCCTGACTCGACGCCGAAGATGCCGGTCATCCCGACATTGCAGGCGTTGTCGTATTCCAGAAAATCCTTCGCCCGCGAGGTATGCGCGACCGGCGCTTTCAACCGCTCGGCCAGGGCGACGACCGCATCGTGCGCCCCCTCGCAGCCGGAGCCGCCATAGATCGCAATGCGCTCCCCGGCATTCAGCACCGCGGCAATGCGGTCCAGCTCGGCATCGTTCGGGCGCACCATCGGCGCGGCGATATGCACGGCGAAGTCCGGCTCGTCCGGGGCCGGCGCCCTGGAGACGTCCACCGGCACGATCAGCACCGCCACGCCGCGACGGGACAGCGCGGCCTGCGCCGCCATCGCGGTCTTGCGCCTGGCCTGTGCGGGCGAGCGGATTTCCTCGCAAAACACGCTGCAGCCTTTGTACAGCGGGAGAAAATCGACTTCCTGCGGGAAGTCGAAGCCCAGTTCGTCGGACGTGACCTGGCTGGCGATCAGCACCACCGGAGCTCGGTTGCGGTGCGATTCGAAGATGCCGTTGATGAAGTGCAGGCTGCCCGGGCCGCAGCTTCCCGCGCAGGCAGTCAGCCTGCCCGTGAGCAGCGCCTCCGCGCCGGCCGCGAACCCGCCGGCTTCTTCGTGGCGCACGTGCACCCATTCGATGTCGCTGCGCCGGATTGCGTCGGTCACGTGGTTGAGCGTGTCGCCGGGCACGCCCCAGCAATGCTTCACGCCAGCCGCCTGCAGCGCAGCGACGATAACTTCGGCAACCGTCCGAGCCATGGGGTTTCCCCTTGTTCCTGGTTCCTCCGTCGGATCGTACTTACGTCGGCGGGTTAACCGGTCAAGCGTGCGGACGCATCGGATGGCGGGGGGCTATGCGGCCTTCGGCATTTGGGTTTGGCCGTGATCCTCGCTGACTTTCGGAGCAATGCAACCCCGCCCCGCCCACGCACGAGCTAGACCACCCCACGCGCGCCCGAGCTAGTACGTCACCCCGGTAAGCTGCTCGGACACCTCCCAAAGCCGCGCCGCCACATCCCGATCGTTCGCCTGCGTGGGCACTTTCGCCACCCCCGGCGGTCCCTTCAGTTCGATGAACCCGGTCGGTCCGTAGTAGCCGGCCGGCTCGGCGTCCGGCGAGGTCGCCGCGTACAGCACCGGCAGCGCACCGGCCGCACTGGGCTGGCCGAACACCGGCGACACCGTTTTCGCCACCCACCTCATGAGCTTGTTCGCCTTCGCCCCGGGGCCGTTCGCGAAAATGTTGGTCATCGCCCATCCCGGATGAGCGGCGTTGCTCAGCAGGCCCCAGCCGTTCGCATCGCTGCGCCGCTGCAGCTCGAACGCAAATATCATCGTTTCCAGCTTCGTCTGCTGATATGCGCGGTACGGCGCGTAGGCCCGCTCGCCCTGCAAGTCGTCGAAGTTGATCGCGGCCGGACGCGCCGCCAGGCTACCCAGGCTGACCACCCGAGGCGCGCGCCCGCGCCGCAGCAGCGGCAGCAGGCGCCCGGTCAGCGCAAAGTGGCCCAGGTAGTTGGTCTGGAATTGCCGCTCGAACCCGTCTTCGGTGGTCTGCCGCGCCGGCAGCCCCATGACGCCGGCATTGTTGACCAGCAAGTCGATCGCAGCGCCATCGGCGGCCAGCCGGTCCGCACAGGCGGCCACGGACCCAAGGCTCGCCAGGTCGAGCAGCTCAAACCGGATGTTCGCCCGCGGGTGAACTCCCCTGATCCGAGTGAGTGCGTCGCGCCCCTTGAGTTCGCTGCGCCCCGCCAGGATGACCTCGGCCCCGGCGCCGGCCAGCGCCAGTGAGGTCTCATACCCCACGCCGCTGTTCGGCCCGGTGACGACGGCACGCCGGCCGGTCTGGTCCGGGATATCGTTGGTGGTCCAGTCGGACATCGAAGGCGCCTTCCGCTGTACTCGTTGGTCTTCCGTTAGGAGCCCGGCGGTCCCACGTCAATTCAACGCTGCGGGCGCGGGGCCAGGGATGGTATGACCGCTTGGTGCGCTCTTCTCCGTGCACTCCGTGTGACCTCCGCGTCCTCCGTGTTGAACCTTATCTTTTCTTCGTCTTTTCTTCACGGCGCCAGGAAAGCAAGTCTCAACACGGAGGCCACGGAGGAGGCACGGAGGTCACGGAGAAGAGTCGGGGTTCCCGGTCAAGTGTCCTTGCTTCGCGGCCCCGTGGCGCGGGCTGGATTCCGCGCTACGCTGGCGCCGCGCGTCCGGACGGTCGGCTGCGGGATATCGGAGGAGGCGGTATGGCGACGGCGATCGTCAGGCACTCGAAAGCCGCCACGGTTCTCCGGGTCACGTCAGGCAACTTCCTGGAGATGTTCGACTTCTTCCTGTTCGGCTTCTACGCGCCGTACATCTCCGAGGCGTTCTTTCCCGTCGGCGACAAGTTCTCCTCGCTGATGCTGACGTTCATGACGTTCGGGGCGGGGTTTCTGATGCGTCCGCTAGGGGCGATCGTGCTTGGCGCCTATGTGGACCGGGTGGGACGGCGCAAGGGGCTGATCACGACGCTGGCGATCATGGCGACGGGCACGATCCTGATCGCCCTGGTCCCCGGCTATGCGGCCATCGGGCTGGCGGCACCGGTGCTGGTGCTGATCGGCCGGTTGTTGCAAGGGTTTTCCGCCGGCGCCGAGCTTGGCGGCGTGTCGGTCTATCTGTCGGAGATGGCGACGCAAGGGCACAAGGGGTTCTACGTCAGTTGGCAATCGGCCAGTCAGCAGGTTGCGATCATCGTCGCCGCGACGCTCGGCTACACGCTCAACCGGACGCTTGCGCCCGCCGAGATTGCCGCGTGGGGCTGGCGAATTCCGTTCTTCATCGGCTGCATGATCGTGCCGTTTCTGTTCGTGATCCGCCGGTCGCTGCAGGAGACCGAGGCGTTTCTGGCGCGGCAAAACCGGCCGTCCACGCGCGAGATCGTTCGCTCGATCGTGGGGCACTGGGCGATCGTGCTCGGCGGAATGATGCTGGTGGTGATGACGACGGTGTCGTTCTACCTGATCACCGTTTACACGCCGACATTCGGCCGAAGCGTGCTGGATCTGACCGACCGGGACAGCCTGATCGTGACGTTTTGCGTCGGGGTGTCGAATTTCGCCTGGTTGCCGGTGATGGGGGCGGCGTCGGATCGGGTTGGCCGTCAGCCGCTGCTGATCGGCTTCACGGTGCTCACGATCCTGACGGCGTATCCGGCGATGGCGTGGCTGGTGGCGGGTCCGACGTTCCAGAAGATGCTGCTGGTGGAGCTCTGGCTGTCGTTCCTGTACGCAAGCTACAACGGCGCGATGGTGGTAGCGCTGACCGAGGTCGTCCCGGTGAACGTGCGAACGGCGGGGTTCTCATTGGCATACAGCCTGGCGACAGCGCTGTTCGGCGGCTTCACGCCGGCGGTTTCGACCTGGCTGATCCAGGCGACCGGCGACCGGGCGGCCCCCAGCCTGTGGATGTCGTTCGCCGCGATGTGCAGCCTGGTAGCGACGGTGCTGATCTACCGCCGGAGGTCCGAGCCGCGCATCGCCCTGGCCGGCGGCTAAAAAACCCCGAGGGGTCAAGGGGACCACTGTCCCCTTGCGGGGCGCGGGGCAGAGCCCCCGCCCTTGTTTCCTTGCGATTTTCCCCCCGTGGGCCTATTTCGGGCCGCCAAGGTAGCGGAAGGACCCGCCCATGGCGTTCGAGACTCTTGGCTCCGCGGCGGCGCACGTCGTCCGTGTTGAAGACGGCCTGGCATTCGACGATGTGCTGGTGATTCCAGCCTATTCCCAGGTCCTGCCGTCAGCCACCGACACGCGCACCCGCCGACTCGTTCGATCGGCCTGAACATCCCGCTGATTTCCTCGGCGATGGACACGGTGACCGAGTGCGAGATGGCGATCGCCATGGCCCAGCTCGGCGGCCTGGGCGTGATTCACAAGAACCTGACAATCGAGGAACAGGCCGCGCAGGTGCGCCGGGTGAAGAAGTTCGAGTCCGGCATGGTGGTGAACCCGCTCACGATCCATCCGGACCAGACTCTGGGCGACGTGAAGACGCTGATGACGACTCACAAGATCAGCGGCATTCCGGTGGTGGAGCGTGAAACGGGCCGGCTGGTCGGGATCGTGACCAACCGCGACGTGCGGTTCGCCAGCGACCTGTCGCTGAAGGTCTACGAGCTGATGACGAGGGAGAACCTCGTCACGGTCACCGCCGATGTCGGGCCGGACGAGGCCAGGCGGTTGCTGCACCGGCACCGGATCGAGAAGCTGCTGGTGGTGGACGAGGTGTTCCGCTGCGTCGGGCTGATCACCGTGAAGGACATGGACAAGGCGCAGGCGCATCCGCTGGCGAACAAGGACGAGCTGGGGCGGCTGCGGGTGGCGGCGGCGACGGGCGTCGGGCCGGACGGCGCGGCGCGGGCGATGGCGCTGATCGCGGCCGAGGTGGACGTGATCGTGGTGGACACCGCGCACGGGCACTCGCGCGGCGTGCTGGACGCGGTGGAGGCGATCAAGAAGCACTCCAACGCGGTGCAGGTGGTGGCCGGGAATGTGGCGACGCCGGAGGGTGCGCTGGCACTGATCGAGGCCGGAGCCGATGCGGTGAAGATCGGCATCGGGCCGGGAAGCATCTGCACGACAAGGGTGGTTGCCGGCGTGGGGGTGCCGCAGTTCACCGCGGTGATGGAGTGCGCGGCGGCGTGCCGGGAGCATGGCGTCCCGGCGATCGCCGATGGCGGAATGCGGACCTCGGGCGACATCGTGAAGGCGATCGCCGCCGGGGCGGACGTGGTGATGATGGGCAGCTTGCTGGCCGGCACGGACGAGGCGCCTGGCGAGGTGTTCCTGTATCAGGGGCGCTCGTACAAGTCCTATCGCGGCATGGGCAGTATCGGCGCGATGGCCCGCGGCTCGGCGGACCGGTATTTCCAGCAGGACATCAAGGACCAGCTCAAGCTGGTGCCGGAGGGTGTCGAGGGGCGGGTCGCCTACCGGGGGCCGGTGGCGGCGGTGGTGCACCAGCTTGTGGGCGGGCTGCGCGCCGGGATGGGTTACACCGGCAGCGCGACCATCGAGGACATGCAGCGCAACGCGCGGTTCCGGCGGGTGACGGGAGCCGGGCTGCGAGAGAGCCACGTCCACGACGTGGCGATCACCCGGGAGGCGCCGAACTACCGGCAGGAGTAGTACGACGGTGCCTTGCTGACCCGCGGCGGACCGAGCAATGCTGCACCGTAGGGTGGAAAAGCGAAGCGTCTTCCGCCTCTTGCGGTGCCGCATGCAGCGATAGCGGTTGGCTCAGCCCTTATACGCCCACCGATACCTATGCGAGGAATGCGGACTTGGTCACGGCCAATCAAATGCGGCCCGTCAACTGCAACGCCGCAATGGCTCCGCATTCAGACGCGCGCGGTGGCCGCGCGGTTCTTCCGCCAGTGCCGTCGCGACAGGGCGAACGCCTTTTCAACAAGGTCCAACAGCTCGCTATCCTTATAGGGCTTCCGCAGAAGCGGCACGTCCCAGTACTGCCGCGGCAATGCTGCCCCACCATAGCCGGTCGCGAAGATGACCGGGACGCCGCGCGCGATCAAAATGTCGGCCGCGGGATACACCATTTCTCCGTTCAGATCGATGTCAAGGATGGCGATGTCGGCAATATCGGCTTCCGCCAATGCCAGCGTCTCCTGAAGGGTCGCGGCGGGTCCGATGATGCCGATGCCGAGGCGCCCAAGGACCGCCTCCAGATCGAGCAGGATCAGCAAACTGTCTTCGGCCACCAGGGCGCGTCGGTCAGTCATGATCAGTAAGCCCATTCTCGTCGGCAACATATTCGGATGGCAATGAGATAATGCAGCCGACACCGTCGGCGGCAAATGTCAGGGTGCATTCGCCAGCAAGTTCGTAGCGCAGGCTTCGTTCGATGATCACGGAGCCGAAACCGCGCCGCGCGGGCGGCGCGACCGGTGGACCGCGAAGCTCCTTCCAGGTCACCACGAGAGCGCCATCACCCGGGTCCAGCCGCCAGCTCACGCGAACGCAGCCAGCGGGCGTGGACAGCGAACCATATTTGGCCGCGTTGGAGGCGAGTTCGTGAAGGACCAGGGTGAACGGAAGTGCCGCCTTGGGCGACAGCATGATATCGTCGCCAGAGAGTTGGACGTTGCCCCCGTTGGCCGCCCGGTATGGCGCCAGTTCATCCTCCACCATGCTCCGCAACCGGGCACCGTGCCAGTGGTTGGCGGCCAGCAGGCCGTGAGTGTCTGCCATGGCGCGTATCCGCTGCTCCAGCGCCTGGGTGAAGTCTTCCAGCGAGCTTGCTCCCTTTCCGGTCTGCCGCACCATGGCCTGGATGGAAGCCAGGATGTTCTTCACGCGATGATCCAGTTCGGCCATCAGCCTGTCCTGGTAGCTGATCGCGGCATCGCGCTCGCGCCGGGCCAGATCGACCTGGCGCAGCACGGTTTCCAGCAACGACACGCGCAGGGCGCGGGCCGTTTCGCAGTCCACTTCGTCCCAGGGGACCGATTGCTCCCTGACTTCCTCCTGCCAGGCTTCGAACGACGTCCGCGGCGTCAGCCTGTCACCGACCATCTTCTCGGGATTGCCCGCCCATGTGACGGTGCGCGCGACCTCGGGTCGGAACCACATCACGTAGTCGGTGATTTGGCGCGGCAGCGAGACGGCCAGCAGGCCGCTTGCCGTCGCGGAGTGGGCACGGGCCGGTGGAAACAAGGTTCCGAGCTGGTAGGTCTCCAGGATCGGCTTGGCCAAGCCATTAAGCCAGGCCACCAGCTTCATGATAAAGTCCGGCGGCGGTGTCGCGCCGGCGACATGCAGCTTGCCGTCGATCCACGTCGCGACGCCTCCGGCCGGGATCAGGTTAACGAGCGTCACCTCTCCGGTCATCAACCCGGTCGTGATGTCGCTGGCCAATGGCACGCGGGCGGCCAGCGTTTCCAGGACGCGCCGGGCCGCGAATCGCCGCTGGGACGCATCCGCCTCGATCTTGGCATCCAGGTGCAATGAGAATATCTGGGCAAAAAGCTCGCAGGCAATTCGCAGATCAGCCGCCACGTAGCGCGGGGCGGAATGGTGGCAAGCGATCAGGCCCCACAACTCGTCGCGGATCACAATGGAGATGGACATGGAGGCCCTGACCTCCATGTTGTGCAGGTATTCCCGGTGTATGGGCGACACGTTGCGCAACGTGCAGTTGCTCATGTCGAGTGGCGGGCCGCCGATGGAGGCTGTTACAGCCGCTTCGAGCGGCGCCGGCATGTACGCGACGTCGGGGATCAGCCGCAGCCAATTCCGCCGGTACAGTTCGCGTGCCTGTGCGGGAATATCGGACGCCGGGTAGCGCAAGCCAAGAAAGCTCTCGACGGCGTTCGTCCTGTCCTCGGCCACCACCTCGCCACTGCCATCATACTGAAATTGATAGACCATGACGCGGTCGAAGCCGGTAATCGCGCGCACCTGGACGGCAACGGCCCGGCAGTAAGCCTCGAAACCCTTGGCCGAATGCAGCGCCGCCAGCATGGACTTGACCTGGGACAGGGGATCGCCTGTCGTCCCCTTGCTGCGCCGCGCCGGTTCCAACTCGACGATCGCGATCTTGCCGTTGGCATGGACGGTGGCGTCCAGCGGCAACAGACCGGCGCGCGAATTTATGCCAAGAAAAATGCAGGGAACGACGGTTTGTGTCGGTGTCCGAAGGTGCTCGACAATCGGCAACAGCACGTGCTGCTCGAACAAGCTGAACAGCGTCAGTTGCGGCAGCCGGCGGGCCTCGACCCCGACCAGGAATCGCGTGTCGCCGGCAAATTGCAGGACCGCAAGATCCTGGCGGCTAACCACCAGCAGCACGCCGTGCGGTTGGATCGAGCCAGGGATGTGGATGGGCTCCCGGTCGCAGGAGGTCAACCCCGGGAGGGGTTCAGCCGTCATCTGTACTCCCTTCTTGCGTCCACCCACATTCCCTCCTTCGTCTTCCCCTGGCCTCCGCTGCCGAGTCTCGAACGAAGAGGCCGTTGCAGGAGAGGCCCCGGTATGGCTCAGGCGTTGCATTTTGGCCGATACAAGACAGTGCCTCACCAGCAAGCTCAGGCCGAGCAACCGCCCTGCGCCGCGGGAAAGCCACCTGGCTCCGCGGCACGATGGCATCGACACAGAACTTCAAACTCAAGCGCTACACCGTCCCCAGCCGGGGTGGCAAGACTTAACCCTTGGCTGCAAGAGCCAAGATTTTTATTGATTGGAAATTGACGATATATATCGTCGAATTAATTGAATGCAGGCGGGCATAGTCCGGCCGCGCATGCTGGGCCGTTTTGCGCACGGGTGCATGAGCCGGATCGATCGGCGCCACTCCGATCATTGGGGCGGGTCTAGCATTGGGCCGCGTTTGGCCACCTTGGCGCTGCGCCGCCGCTGCGCAATGCCGGCCAGATACGACCCATATCGAGGTCTTGTCCTATTGGCGGGACAGGAGGCAGGAGGTGTGGGTTGAATCCGTTGACCGTGGTTTTGAATGCCGCCGTCCAGGCGGCGGACTGGCACACCGCCCAGCGGCGGAAGGGTGCCGCGCAGGAGCCGTACGTGAACCACCTGCTGGATGTGGCTTGTCTGGTCGCCGAAGCGACCGGGGGCGAGGACGTGAACCTTGTGGTGGCCGCGTTGCTGCACGACGCGATCGAGGACCAGCAGATCGCCCCCGCCGTGATCGCCGAAGCGTTCGGCGAGGATGTGGCCGCTCTTGTGCTGGAGGTGACCGATGACAAGGCACTGCCGAAGCCGCAGCGCAAGCGCCTGCAGGTCGAGCACGCGCCGCACGCATCGCCCCGCGCGGCGCTGTTGAAGCTGGCCGACAAGACCAGCAACCTGAACGCTTTGGCGTCGAGCCCGCCGGCGGAGTGGCCGGAGCAGCGACGGCTCGATTACGTGCAATGGGCGCGCGACGTCGCGGCTGGGTTGCAAGTCACCAACGCCTGGCTGCGCCAGCGCTTCGAGATTGCCGCCAACGCCGCCGAGCGGTCGGCCCGCAGCGGGTGGGAACCAGATTTGGACGTGACCATGAACGCGAACGCGCACAGCGGCGCGCAACAGGATTGAATGCGGTGATCAAGCAACTCGATGCCCTGATATTCGACGTCGACGGCACGCTCGCAGAGACGGAGGAGGCCCACCGGCTCTCGTTCAACACGGCGTTCGCTGAAGCCGCGCTGGATTGGGATTGGTCGCAGGCGCTGTATCGCGAGCTGCTCAAGGTTACCGGCGGCAAGGAGCGCATCCGGCATTTCCTCGAACGCGAGGCGATTCCGGTGGGTGATGATACGGCGTCCCTGATTGGCCGGCTTCATGCCCGCAAGACCGAGATCTACACCGCACGCGTGATCGCGGGCGAGGTTGCATTCAGGCCTGGTATCACGGAGCTGATCCAGCAGGCACGCCGTCGCCGCGTCGCTCTTGGCATCGCGACAACCACCAGCCGCACAAACGTCGAAGCGCTGATCACAGCCTGTCTTGGCGCCAGGGCGATGATCTGGTTCGATGCGGTCATCTGCGGCGATATGGTGCCGGCCAAGAAGCCGGCGCCTGACGTGTATGTGGCGGCTCTCGAAACGCTTGGCGTGCCGGCCTCGCGCGCTGTTGCCGTCGAGGATTCCGAGAACGGCATCCGCGCCGCGCGCGCCGCCGGTATTGCGGTGATCGCGACGCCCAGTCTTTACTGCGCGGCCGACGACTTTTCTGAAGCGACCGTGCTCGTCAGCGATTCAACGCAAATCGGATCCGCGTTGCGCTGGACATGACAGCCGGCACGATCAGCGCAGTGCCGACTGAGTATCGGGCGGCGCCAGTCGCGTGAGGCGAACTCGCCCGCCAGCCGCCGCCGGCGCGTCGCGCTTTGCGCTGCTTGTATTGCTGTTGAGAAGTGCCCATGGTTCGTTGCTCAGGTTGGACATAGCGCGGCCCGATTCGCGCGAAGCTTGGATGAATGGGAACCGCGCCATTGCGGCACCGACTGCATCAACAGGGACGTTAACTCCATGGCCGTCAAAGCTACCGCAACAACCCGCGCGCCGAACGGGACCAAGACGCTGGTGCAAGCGTTCTTCGCCGCGGCCGACGACATTCCTGAACCTCGGCGCGATGCGGTGGTGAAAGCCGCATTGGCTGCGATTCGAGATCAGATCAAGGACGCTCGCGAACAGCAGAAGGTCGCGAAGGCCAACGCCAGGGCGAAGGCGGGCAAGGCCGCTGCCGGTCGCCGTCCCAAGGTTGCCTCGCCAGCACCGAAGAAGCAGGCCGCCGCGGCTGCCCGTGGCAAAACGGCACGCGCGAAGCCGGGACGGCCAAGGGCGTCGCCCAAGCCGGCACCGCAAGCGACATCCGAAACGTAAAGCCACGATTGTCATCGCCCGGCTTCCGGCCGCGACCGCATTCCGGACGCCGAGGCTGGTGCATATGTTCAACGTGCTGATCCAATCGGGGATCAATATCGCGGCGGCAGTGCGGGTGGCGAAGGCGACGGGGCCTGTGGCTCGATACGGACCTCCGGATGGCGCTCGGCCTGGCCTGAGGGCGTCGTCCCCTCAGGCCAGGCGCAGCCGGCAAACGTGCTGGCGGGACCGGCCGCCGTTGCTAGCTAGGGATCAGTCGTGTAGAGTTTTCAAATAGGCGATCACGTCGCGCCGCATTTTCTCGTCAGGCAGCCCATCGAACGACATCTTTGTGTTAGGAACGACGAGGTGCGGGTTCTTCAGATATTTGAATAGGACATTTTCGGTCCATGTGATTCCAGATTTCCTATTTGCATCAGAATAGTTAAAGCCTGGAACTGAGGCCGAATGACGACCGACCACTCCGCACAGAGATGGAGCTAGATAGTTCTTATTCTTTGCGTGAAGGTGACACCCGTGGCACATTCCATCGAATATATCTTCTCCAGCCTGAACATCTTGAGCGTGGGCAGCGCGCATAAAAGCCGGCGTAGAAATCAGCAGGAGAGCGACAACAAGAGCAGCTTTCATGGCCATTTCCTCCGAGCGGTTTTGTTATGTTATTATATTTTTTGCCTCGCCCCCTACGCGTAGAAAACCATCCGACGTCAACCCTCGTAGAGCGGCTAGGTGTCATAGTCTAGCGCCCAGCGGCACGCGGTGCTACTGACAAAAGCCCGCGGCTGGCCCGGTGAAAGTGTTAGTCACAGACTTGTCCTCTGACGTGACAGGGTGTCACAACGGCGATGTGGACGAAACTTTCAGAAATTTCCCTTTTTGCGCCAAAGGTCGCACCGCGCGAATCCTTCCATGTCAATTCGAAGATTCGGCTAGACCATCGACATGCAACTTTTGGGTAAATCGTGCCTCGGCCGGTCTGAAGCGGTTTGACGCGACACTGTCAACATTGACACGCATTACCTTGACGCCAGCGGACGACGGCGCCGCGCGGTCGCGTCGAAGCCTCGATCGCGTGTCCGGACCAAGGCTTGGACGGCGGCGTTCATCGACCCGACACATGGCCCGCAATCTCTTGCGTCCGACGACATCACCGGATATGTTTCCAGAAATGTCCCTTCGGAGTTTGCCTTGACCAAGGCCAAGGCAAAACGCTGTTGCCGCACACCGCAAGCGGCTGCGTGGCCGAGGGCTGCAGCGATTGGAATTGAACGTGCGCCGCGAAGACGCCGGGCTATGGCGGTGGCCCTCACGGACCCAGGACGGGCCGCCGCGGCGCGCGCCCTGCTACAAGCCCAGTTCGGGCCGGCGCCGCCGCGCAGCCTCAAGGACCTGCTTGCCGCCGCTCCACTCGACAGCACGTTCCGCTGCGGCCTCATGAAGCACTTCAGAACATCCCATCCCTAACCAACAGGCTATGTTCTAATGACAGGCGGCTAGGCTAGGCTAAATTCCAATTAAATAACCTTCGGCGATGGCAACCTGCCGCGACTTCGCGAATCAAGGACAAGTTTTACTACGCCTGAAGGCGACGTCTGGTTCGTTAATCAGGTTGGGTTGCGGCTACGGAGGACCGGGTTGGGTCGGAAGCGGCCATCGCGGCGGCCCAAGCACCTGGAAAGCCCTGACCTTGGGGCGCTCTGCGCCGCTGTATTCCTTCAATATGCCGCTGTATTCCTTCAATATGTAGAGCCTTTGACACCACGGCCCCACGGTGTACGCTTTCAATGCGCACGAACCGGAGGCCGTCATGCCAAGAGCCGCAGTCGACAACAGCAGGATGTCGCTCAGGATTCGCCCTGACCAGAAGGCGCTGCTGATGCGCGCCGTCGCCCTGCAGAACACCGACCTCACCGATTTCGTCCTCGGCAACGCCCTCCGCGCCGCCAGGGACATCATCACCGAAGCCGAGCACGTGCCCCTCTCCGAACGTGACAGCCTGCGCGTGCTGAAGCTGCTGGAACACCCGCCAGCACCGAATGCCAAACTTCTCGCCGCCGCCGAGGCACTGCCGCCCGCGATATGACGCTACCGGCCTGGCATGAAGAGGCGATCTGCAAAGGCCACGATCGCCAGGCGTTCGATTGTGGTGACGCGGCGCTGAACGAGTTTCTCCGCCGCTATGCGCGCCAGAACCACGAGCAAGGCGCCGCGAAGACCTTCGTTGCGGTCCGCGACGACGATAGCCGAGCTATGCTCGGCTTCTACAGCGTCAGTCCGGCCTCCGTGGACTATGCGCGCACACCGTCCATTGTCCGGCGCGGACTGGCGCGGCACGACCTGCCGGTGTTTCGACTTGGACGACTGGCCGTAGACCGTTCGGTCCAGGGCAAGGGGCTCGGCGGGCAGTTGCTGCTCGCTGCCGGCTGGCGCTGCATCCTTGCCGCCACCGAAGTCGGCGGCGTTGCGCTGCTGATCGACGCCAAGATCGAGGTCGCGGCGACCTGGTATGCGAGCTACGGCGCCGAACGGCTGCTGGATGCGCCAATATCCTTGCTCCTCCCACTCGCCACCCTGCAGACCGCGCTGGCCGCGAAGCGGAAGCGTTGACCGGCACGGTGTAGGACGCAGTGCGGCCGCCGTGCCGGTGCTGGATGCCAGCCATCAGCTCAGATCCACCGCATACCGCTTGAGGTCGGCAAGCTCGCAGTAAAGCAGCGCGCTCTGCTCGGTCGCAGCCAGCACGACCTGGGGCGCGGCGCCGGCATCCAGCGCTTCCCGCCAGCGCGGCGCGCACAGGCACCAGCGATCGCCCGGCTGCAACCCGGGGAAGCCGAACTCCGGCCGCGGCGTGGACAGGTCGTTGCCGGCGGAGCGGCTGAACGCCAGGAACTCGGCGGTCATCACGGCGCAGACCGTGTGGCTGCCGACATCCTCCGGCGTTGTCTCGCAGCATCCGGTGCGGAAGAAGCCGGTCGCCGGCTGTTCCGAGCAGCTTGCCAACGGGCCGCCCAGCACGTTGCGTGATCGCCTGCCGCCGCCATCCCAGGGCATCGCTTTCTCCTCACTCTGCCGCTGCACCGGCCCGCCGCACGACCGCCCCCGGCCGCAACGCCCGGGCGAACCGCCGCAAGCCGGCCCATTGTTGCTGCACATAGCCGCCGCTGTGCAACGCCTCCTCGCCGGACGGGTCGCCGGTCCGCACGTAGGACCGGGAGAAATCCGCCGTGCCGAACAGCATGTCCCACCAGGGCAGCACCGCGCCGTAATTGCAACTCTGTTGGCCGGCGGCCAGGACCCCGTGATGCGCGCGGTGGAAGCTTGGCGAGATCAGCAGCCGCTCGCCCAGCCAGCCGAACGACAGGCGGACATTGGCGTGCGACAGGCTCTCCAGGAAGCGCAGCAGCAGTACCAGCAGAGGAAACTGCAGCGGCGGCACGCCGATCAGCAGAGCAACGGCACCGAACCAGACGAAGGAGATCAGGTCGTCCAGCAGATGGTTGCGGTCGTCCGACCAGAACGTCATCTGCCGCTGCGCGTGGTGCAGCGAATGCAGCGCCCACCACCAGCCGATTCGATGCGACACCCTATGCCGCCAGTAGTCGGCAAAATCGAGGATGATCGCGTACAAAACGAACACCAGCGCCTGATGTCCCAGCAGGCCGGGCAGCAACCGCTCCAGCGTCGGAGGCACCCAGCCCTGATCCGCCATCCAGCCGTTCAGCGCGACCTGCGCGCGGTAGAACAGCACGAAGGTGACCAGCGGCAGTACGCCGACGCGGGAGACCACGGTGTAGAATGCATCGACCCACACCGCCTTGCTGTCGGGCCAGCGCTCGACCGGCCGCCAGCGCTCCAGCGGCAGGCAGACAGCGAAGGTCACCGCCACCTGCACGGCGCCATAGACGGCAAACAGCGCCCAGCCGTAGGCGGTGTCCTCCCACTGCATCATGTCGAGCTGATACAGCAGCGGGATCAGAAGGTGTTCCTGCAGCCACCCCGCGGCGAGGTCGAACGGGTCCATCGCTACCGTTGCGCCAGGCTTGCCGCCGCGGTGCCGTGCGGGTTGAGGTAGATCCCGTGCGGCGAGCGGCCCACCACGATGGTTTCGTAGTCACCGGTTGCCGGGTCCAGCACCGCCACCTTCTCCGCCCAGCGGCGAGTGATCCACAGCTTGCCGTCCGGCGCGAAGGCGATGTCGTCGGGGCCGCCGGGAATGTTGCAGCTGCGAACCGGCGCGAGCGTCGCGGCATCCAGCGCGACCGTGGTGCCCGCCACGCGGTTGTTCACCCAGATCAGCTTGCCGTCGGGTGCGGGAAAGATCTGGTGGGCGCCTTTGCCGGTGTGGACATGGCCGATCACCCTTCCGTCGGCGGGATCGACCACAGCGATCGAGTCCTCGCCCATGTTCGCGACCAGCAGCTTGCCGTCATGCCACAGCACGCCGGCCGGGGTCTTTCCCACCTTCTCGTTCCAGACCACTTGCATCGTGTCGAGGTCGATCGCCGCCAACCGGTCGGTGCCCTGCAGCGTGACGAACACCCGGCGCGAGTCCGGCGAATAAGCGAGGTGGCTGGGCATCGATGACAGCGGGAAGCGTTTCACCAACTGCAGGTTGGCGTCGTAGATGTCGACCTGGTTGCGCGCCAGGCCGTTCACGACCAGCATCTTGCCGTTCGGGCTGAAGCCGAGCTGATACGGATCGGCACACGGCACGCGCCGCTGCAGCGCGCCGGTCGCGGGATCGAGCAGCAGCAGCTCGTTGCCCCCGGTGTCGCCGATGAGCAGGCTCTTGCCATCGGGCGACAGGGCCCAGTGGTGCGCCTCGCGCAGCACCGGGATGCGCCGCACCTCCTGCCCGGTCCCCATGTCCACGACGCTGATCGACGCACTGCCGGCGTTGATCACGAGCGCGAGACCGCTCGCCATCGCCGGGTGCGCGGACAACGCAGCGATCAGTCCAAGCGGCAAGAGCAGGGCGAGGCGCGAACGCGGCATCAGGCGGCACTCCTCTGTTTTGGTTGATCGTGCCTACGCCACCTGCCCCGCGCCCAGCAAGCGCGGCGTGCGGGCTGGCGTGACGGCCGCCCCTGATTCCAATGCGCCGCGCGCAAACACGGCGGAGACGAAAGCGAACAGCACCGAGGCCGAGGTGGAGATCAGCACGTTGTCGGTGATGGCGTGGCAGGCAAAGGCCGCGAACACGAATCGCATGATGCGGCGCTCGCTGGGCCGCAGGCGCGCGGTGTGAGTCCATGCCCACAGCGTGAACATCAGGATCAGCAGCGCGCGGCCGAGTTCACCGCCCTCCACTGCCATCCGCAAATACTCGTTGTGTGCCGCCCAGGTGTGCATTTGTTTGGCGATCAGGCTGTCGGGCGGGATGATCGCATTGCCGGCGCCAACGCCCCAGCCGACCCAGGGGCTGCCCTCGGCCGCCGCCGCGAACAGAGGCCAAAGCTGTTCGCGCCCGCTGAGGTTGGCGGCCTCGCCATCGAGCAGCGCGAACAGGCGCAAGTCGGACAGGCTGCTGGCCAGACCAGCGAGCATGGCGCCGGCAAGGGCGCCGAACAGCAGCAACGGCAGCCGGCGGCGCCACGGAAACTGCGGCGTATCGACGCAGACCAGCGTGAGGATCGTGACGGCGGCGGCATAGGCGGTCGGCGCGCGCGCTCCGGTCAGCAGCAGGATCGTGCCGTTTGCCGCGAGCAGCCAGAGCAGCGGGCGGCCGCGATACAGCTCGATCAGGCACGCATAGATCGCGGTCAGGCAGAAGCCGGCGAGGAAGGCGGGATGCCCAAGCCCGGCCAGGCGCATCCCGCCGCTGTCCACGAACATCGGGTGCAGACCGGCCATGTCGAGCACCGCCGCCGCCGCCACGGTGATGGGGGGAATCCAGGTCGTCATGCGGATCATCGCCCGCGCCCAGCCGCGCGACAGCCGGCTGAAGGAGAAGGCGTAGGGCGCGAAAGAACCAATCAGCGAACGCAGGCTGTCGGATGGGGTGAGGTTCGGGTGCAGCCCGTGGACCATCCCAGCCAGATAGATCACGACGAAGGCGATGCCGGGGTTGAACAGGTCGAGGCTCGGGCCGTAGCGCAGCACCGAGGCTGCCGCGAGAGCGAGCCCGGCCCCCTTCACGATCGCAATCGTCGGCTGGAAGGCCTCGGGTCCGATCAGGTCACCGAGTGTCATTTCCAGAGTGGCGCCGGCGAGCAACAGCCACATGGCGCAGGCGGTGGCGGTGTGCCGGAGGGCGAGTAACGCGACGCCAGCGGCCAGGGCTGCGGCGAGCAACAGCCAGAACAGCGCGGGCGCCACCGCCGCGCAGCCGAACAGCGCGGCAAGGCTTGCTGCGATCAGCCCCCGTGTGCGCCACCATGCCGCGTCCATTTCGCGGAGCTTAGTGTGGCGCGGTTAAGGGATGCTTGCCGATCCGTGACGGTCCTTGTCCTCGGGGCTTTCGGCTACCGTTGCCGGAACCACCCCGAGCCA
>Ga0302151_10000727_pt1 | contig 18543 bp, 8 predicted proteins | sample I_Bog_N1_3_FD_192428 | JGI IMG/M metagenome (GOLD analysis project Ga0302151, IMG submission 192428) | Peat permafrost microbial communities from Stordalen Mire near Abisko, Sweden - I_Bog_N1_3 | ecosystem: Environmental > Terrestrial > Soil > Wetlands > Peat | place: Sweden: Abisko, Stordalen...
AGCTTCAGCTACACGGCCACGAACACGTCCGGCCAGGTTGCCTCGGCCACGGTGACGATCACCGTCGTCCCGCTGCCCGTCACGGCGACGAACGACACCAACTCGGTCAACGAGAACGCCTCCATCACCAATGGCAGCCTGACCAAGGACGTCACAGGCCCGACCGGCGACACGCTCACCTTCACTGCAGGCACGACGGCGACCGCCCACGGCAGCGTCACCGTCAACGCGGACGGCAGCTACAGCTACACGCCCAACCAAGGCTACTCTGGTCCGGACAGCTTCAGCTACACCGCCACCGACAAGTCGGGTCAGACCTCGACCGCGACGGTGAACATCACGGTCGCGGCGCTGCCCGTCACGGCGACGAACGACACCAACTCGGTCAACGAGAACGCTTCGATCACCAACGGCAGCCTGACCAAGGACGTCACTGTTCCGACCGGCGATACGCTCACGTTTACCGCTGGAACGACAGCTACCGCCCACGGCAGCGTCACCATCAACGCCAACGGCAGCTACACGTACACGCCGACCCAAGGCTATTCCGGTCCGGACAGCTTCAGCTACACCGCCACCGACAAGTCGGGTCAGACCTCGACCGCGACGGTGAACATCACGGTCGCGGCGCTGCCCGTCACGGCGACGAACGACACCAACTCGGTCAACGAGAACGCCTCCATCACGAACGGCAGCCTGACGAAGGACGTCGCAGCCCCAACCGGAGACACCCTCACGTTCACCGCTGGCACGACGGCGACCGCCCATGGCAGCGTCACCATCAGCGCCAACGGCGGCTACACCTACACGCCCACCCAGGGCTACTCTGGTCCGGACAGCTTCTCGTACACCGTCACCGACAAGTCCGGCCAGACGTCCACCGCCACGGTGAACCTCACGGTCGCGGCCCTGCCTGTCATGGCAACTGGCGACACCAACTCGGTCAACGAGAACGCCTCCATCACCAATGGCAGCCTGACCAGGGACGTCACAGGCCCGACCGGCGACACGCTCACCTTCACGGCAGGCACGACGGCGACCGCCCACGGCAGCGTCACCATCAATGCCAACGGCAGCTATACGTACACGCCGACCCAGGGCTATTCCGGCGCTGACAGCTTCACTTACGCCGTCACCGACAAGTCGGGCCAGACCTCGACCGCCACGGTCAACATCACGGTGGCGCCGCTGCCCGTCACGGCAACGAATGACTCCAACTCGGTCAATGAGAACGCTTCTATCACCAGCGGCAGCCTGACCAAGGACGTCACCGGCCCGACCGGTGATGCCCTCACCTTCACCGCGGGTACGACCGCGACTGCCCACGGCAGCGTCACGATCAACGCCAACGGCAGCTATACCTACACACCGACTCAGGGCTACTCCGGTACCGACAGCTTCAGCTACACCGTGACCGACAAGTCCGGTCAGACCTCGACTGCCTCGGTGAACATCACGGTCGCAGCCCTGCCTGTCGCCGCGACGAACGACACGAACTCGGTCAACGAGAACAGCGCCGTCACCGACGGCAGCCTGACGAAGGATGTCACTGGCCCGACCGGCGACGCTCTCGCCTTCACAGCCGGTACGACGGCAACCGGCCACGGCAGCGTCACCATCAACGCCAACGGCAGCTACACCTACACCCCGACTCAAGGCTACTCCGGTCCCGACAGCTTCTCGTACACCGTCACCGACAAGTCAGGTCAGACCTCCACTGCCACGGTCAACATCACAGTGGCAGCGCTGCCCGTCACGGCGACGAGCGATACCAACACGGTTGCCGAGAACGCGTCGATCACCAATGGCAGCCTGACCAAGGACGTCACCGGCCCGACCGGCGATGCGCTCACCTTCACGGCCGGTACGACGGCGACCGCCCACGGCAGCGTCACCATCAGCGCCAACGGCAGCTACACCTACACGCCGAACCAGGGCTACTCCGGCTCGGACAGCTTCTCGTACACCGTCACCGACAAGTCCGGCCAGACGTCCACCGCGACCATCACGGTGGGTGTCGCGCCGCTTCCGGTGACCGCCAGCAACGACACCAATTCGGTCAGCGAGAACGCCTCCATCACGAACGGCAGCCTGACGAAGGATGCCGCCGGCCCCACTGGTGACGCGCTCACGTTCACCGCTGGTACGACCGCGACGGCCCACGGCAGCGTCTCGATCAACGCCAACGGCAACTACACGTACACGCCCACCCAGGGCTATTCCGGCGCTGACAGCTTCACGTACACGGTCACCGACAAGTCCGGTCAGGCGTCCACCGCCACCGTGAACATCACGGTCGCGGCCCTGCCCGTCACGGCGACGAACGACGCCAGCTCGGTCAACGAGAACGCCTCCATCACCAGCGCCAGCCTGGCGAAGGATGTCACCGGCCCGACCGGCGACGCCCTCACCTTCACTGCAGGGACGACCGCGACCGCCCACGGCAGTGTCACCATCAGCGCCGACGGCAACTACACGTACACCCCGACCCAGGGCTACTCAGGCACCGACACTTTCAGCTATACGGTCACGGACAAATCCGGTCAGACGTCCACCGCCGCCGTCACGGTGACCGTCGCCTCCCTTCCGGTGACCGCCAGCAACGACACCAACTCGGTCAACGAAAACGCCTCGATCACCAACGGCAGCCTGACCAAGGACGTCACTGGCCCGACCGGAGACGCCCTCACGTTTGCCGCTGGCACCACCGCGACGGCTCACGGCAGCGTCACCATCAATGCCAATGGCAGCTACACGTACACACCGACTCAGGGCTACTCCGGCTCGGACAGTTTCACGTACACCGTCACCGACAAGTCCGGTCAGACCTCGACTGCCTCGGTGAGCATCACGGTCGCAGCCCTGCCTGTCGCCGCGACGAACGACACGAACTCGGTCAACGAGAACAGCGCCGTCACCAACGGCAGCCTGACGAAGGATGTCACGGCCCCGACCGGCGATGCGCTCACCTTCACGGCCGGCACCACTGCTACCGCCCACGGCAGCGTCACCATCGGCACCAACGGCAGCTACACGTACACGCCGGCCCAGGGCTACTCCGGGGCTGACAGCTTCACGTACACGGTCACGGACAAGTCCGGTCAGACCTCGACCGCCACCGTGAACATCACGGTGGCTGCCTTGCCCGTGACGGCAACGAACGACACCAACTCGGTCAATGAGAACGCTTCCATCATCAATGGCAGCCTGACCAAGGATGTCGCTGGCCCCACTGGTGACACGCTCACGTTCACCGCTGGTACGACCGCGACGGCCCACGGCAGTGTCACGATCAATGCCGACGGCAGCTACACGTACACGCCGACCCAGGGCTATTCCGGTGCGGACAGCTTCACGTACACCGTCACCGACAAGTCCGGCCAGACGTCCACCGCCACGGTCAACATCACGGTGGGGCCGCTGCCCGTCACGGCGACGAACGACAGCAACTCGGTCAACGAGAACGCGTCAATCACCAATGGCAGCCTGACCAAGGACGTCACCGGCCCGGCCGGCGATACGCTCACGTTTACCGCTGGCACCACCGCGACGGCCCACGGCAGCGTCACCATCAATGCCAACGGCAGCTACACCTACACCCCGACCCAGGGCTACTCCGGGTCGGACAGCTTCACGTACGCGGTCACCGACAAGTCCGGCCAGACCTCCACCGCGACCATCACGGTGACGGTCGCGCCGCTTCCGGTCAGCGCCGGCAACGACACCAACGCGGTCAACGAGGACGCGTCCATCGCCAGCGGCAGCCTGGCCAAGGACGTCACCGCCCCGACGGGCGACGCGCTCACCTTCACTGCTGGCACGACGGCGACGGCCCACGGCAGCGTCACCATCAACGCCGACGGCAGCTACTCCTACACGCCGACCCAGGGCTACTCGGGCACCGACACCTTCAACTACACGGTCACCGACAAGTCCGGCCAGACGTCCACCGCCACGGTGAACATCACGGTCACGCCGATCGCGCCGATCGCCAAGGCCGACGCCTTCACGGTCACCGCCAACGGCCCCTCATCGGCGCTGAGCGTCAAGACCAACGACACGCCGGTCGCCGGCGAGACCAACACCTGGTCGGTCAAGACCAACCCCGCGCACGGCACCGTCACGCCGGCGGCCGACTTCGCCACCAGCGGCAACTTCGTCTACACGCCCACCGCCGGCTTCATCGGCACGGACACGTTCACCTACATCATCACCGACAGCGCGGGCCTCACGTCGACGGCCACCGTGACGCTCACGGTCGCGGCGGAAATCGCTCCCGTCGCGAACCCGGACAGCTACACCGCGACCGAGAACACGCTGCTCGTGCTCAACGGCATCGCGGCCGCGGCCAACCACGCGGTCACCAGCAACGACACGGACACCAATGGCAATCCGTTGACGGTCACCCAGATCAACGGCATCGCGATCGCGGACGGGGGCACCGTCGCCGTGACCAACGGCACCGTGACGATGGACGCGAGCGGCAACCTCCTGTTCAATCCGACCACCAACTTCGTCGGCACCGCGTCGTACACGTACACGATTTCGGACGGCCATGGCGGCACTTCCACCACGACGGACACGATCACCGTGTCGGCCGGCATGGACATTCCGACGGTGATCGCCAATTCCATCGGCCGCTGGCAGTTCAACGAAGGCACCGGTACCTCCACCACCGACGCCTACAACAACGTCACCGGCACGCTCACCGACCTGGTCCCTGCCAACGGCGGCACCGCGCCGACCTGGGTCACGGGCCACAACGGTACCGCCGGCACGGCGCTGAGCTTCGACGGCAAGGGCGGCGTGGTCTCGGTCCCGCTGGCCAACACCGCGGTGCTCACCACCACCAGTTCGCTGTCGGTGTGGTTCAAGACGACGCAGGTGGGCTCCACCACGGGCTGGGCCAGCCCGTCCATCATCGGTTCCGAGCACATTGGCGACGGCAACGACATCCAGTGGGGCACGATCAACAACAATGGGAAGATCGGCCTCACGGTGGGCGACGATGCGAGCGGCATCTTCTCTTCCACGGCGGTCAACGACGGCAACTGGCACGACCTCACGATCACGCGCACGGTCAACGCCAACGGCAGCAGCTTGGTCTCGGTCTACATCGACGGCGTGCTGAGCAACAGCGGCACGCTGGCTGCCGATCCGGCCGCCGCCACGGGCGTTCCCACCAACGAACTGGCCGGCTTCGGCTACACCAACGCCTGGTCGGGCACGACCGCCGCGCCTGTGGACGGCACCTCCGGCGACGTCTACTACAAGGGCACGCTCGACGACGCCGCGATCTACAGCCACGCGCTGACCGCCGACCAGGCCAAGGCGATCTACCTCGTCCAGAACGGCTTCGAGAACCAGGCCGTGGCCAACGACGGCGACGCGATCAAGCTGACGGTTGCCGACACCCACGCGACCGCCCTGCACGTCATCGGCGTCGAAGCCGGCATGACGATCAGCGACGGCACGCACACGATCACCGCCACCAGCAACTCGCAGGTGATCGACATCACGGGCTGGACGCTCGGGTCCCTGCAGCTCACCAACGTCGGCACGGGCTCGGCCAACCTCGAGTTCGACGCGATCAACACCGTGGGCGGCCAGACCGAAGACGAGTCGACCTACCTGAGCGTGGTCAACGGCACCTCGCTGATCGCCGGCACCACCGGCAACCAGACGCTGACGGCGACCTCGAACGAAGCCACGTACATCGTGGCCGGCACGGGCAACGACACGATCATCGGCGGCAACGGCCACGATCGCCTGATCGGCGGCGCCGGCAACGACACGATCACGGGCGGCACCGGCAACGACCTGATCGAGGGGGGCAGCGGCAACAACACGTTGACCGGCGGCGGCGGCAGCGACGTCTTCCGCTGGGAGCTCGCCGACCACGGCACGGCAGGCAACGCCTACGTCGACACGATCACCGACTTCAGCGCCTCGGACGTGCTGGACATGCGCGACCTGCTCGGCGGCACCAACCACACGGGCACCAACCCGGGCAACATCGCCGACTTCCTGCACTTCGACCTCTCGGGATCGGACACCATCATCCACGTCAGCACCACCGGCGGCTTCGCCAACGGCTACAGCAGTGCCCTGGAGAACGAGACGATCGTGCTGAAGGGGGTGGACCTGACGTCCAACGGCACGGAGACGGACGCGCAGATCATCACGCAGTTGCTGACGAGCGGGCAGTTGCACCTGCACTGATCTGGCGATCGGCGCCTGGCCCCTCCAGCGCCATTCGTGCGGGGTCAGGCCGAGCGCGGTCCCTGCACCACCGGGCCGGTCAGGCCGTCGACGCCGGCGGCCCACAGCGCGGCGGCGTCGTCCACCTCGGTGACGCCCTCCGCGTACACGCGCAGGCCGATGCCGTGCAGCATGCGCACGGTGCCGCCCACGTGCTGCGCGCGCGCGTTGTCGCTGGCCAGGCCCTGGGTCAGGCTTGCGTCGAGCTTGACGAAGTCGAGACCGGCCTCCAGCAGGCCGCGGGTCTCGCCCAGGCGCTCGCCCGCGTGCTCCAGGCCGATCTTCGTGCCCGATCCGTGCAGTTGCTCGGCGAGCTCGCGCACCAGGTGCAGCTGCTTGATGGCGCCGGCCTCGGCCAGCTCCAGCGACAGCTTCGTGGCGGCCGCCGCGTGCGCCACCACGAGCGTGTGCACGCGCGTGGAGAACGCCGAGTCGGCCAGCGACGACGGGCTCACGTTGACGGAGCGCGGCTGCGCATCGGCGGCGATGGCCAGCAGTGCCAGTTCCACCGCCAGCAAGTCGACCTCGGCGGTCAATTGCGCACGGCGGGCCATCGGCAGCCACTGCGCGGCCGACACCAGCGCGCCCTCGGCGCCCAGGCGCAGGCGCAGCGGCGACTCGTAGTGCACCAGCTCGCCGTTGCGGCCCACCAGCGGGAAGTCCACCAGCTGCGCGTTGCGCTCGGCCAGCGCCGTCTGGATGCGATGGCGCCAGGCGTCCTCGCCGAACGCGGCGTTGTCGCCACTGTCGTCGAGCTCCACCGTCCACGGGCCGCGGCTCTCGGCCCGCGCCAGCGCGTGGTCGGCGGCGGCCAGCAGCGTCGACATCGGCGCGCCGTGGGTCCAGCGCACCGCGCCCACCACGGCGTGCGCGCCGCCGTCATGCACGCGCAGCAGGCCGCGCAGGCGCGCGGCGACGTCGGCGGCGGCCTCGCGCAGCGAATCGACGTCGGGCAGCGCCAGCGCGAAGTCGCTGCCGTTCAGGCGCCCCACCTCGGCCGAGGGCAGGCGACGCGCGGACTCCACCATCGCGGCGGCCGCGCCCTGCAAGAGGCGGTCGGTGGCCGAACGGCCCAGCGTGCGGTTCAGCGACTGCAGCTCGACCAGCCGCACCATCACCAGGGCGCCGCTGGCGGCGCCGTCCTCGCTGTCGAGCATCACCTTCATGCGGCCCAGGAAGTGGGCCCGGTTGGACAGGCCGGTGAGCGGGTCGCAATGGGCCTGGCGGCGCATCAGCTCCACCTGGCCGGCCTGCTCGTCGAACATCGCCTTCACGCGGCCCACCATCGCGTTCATCGCGCGGGTGACGTTGCGCAGCTCGGGCATGTCGGGCTCGTCGACGGTGACGAAGCGGCGCTCGGTGATGGCCCTGGCCTGGTCCACGGTGCGCAGCAAGGGCACGCGGATGCGGTTGACGCCGACCGTGGAGAAGATGCCCGCCAGTACCACGAGCACCAGCAGCACGCCCACGGTGTTGAGCGTGCTCTGCCACAGCTCGTCGTCGGCGAAACCCGACTGGCTGCGCACCTCGAGGTGGCCGAGCTGGCGCCAGCCATCGCTGACCTGGGCCACACCGTCGGCCGGCGCCAGGCCCAGCAGCCCCACGAACCAGCCGGGCGCGTTCTGCGGACGGCTGTCGGACTGCTTCTCGACGATCGTCTTGCCGTCCGTCCCGACGAGGCGGATGCGTTCGTAGTAACCGGTGTCGAACTGGCTCGAGATGGCCAGCTCGCGCGCCGTCTCCAGTCCGCCCGGATCGCTCTTGAGCTGCGACAGCGTCAACGCGAGCGACTGCGCGGTGTCGTTGTTCTTGACGATCAGCTGGGCCTGGAGATAGTGGCGCGCCGCGTGGACGGACACGCCGATGGCGCCGACGAACGCCAGCAGCAATGTCACCGACAACATCAACCACACCTGGCGGATCAACGACATGCATACTCCTCATGGCCGACCGCGACGGATCGGTTGCCCCGTTCGATTCGACGGTATTTCATTGGAAACCATCCTGGCGCGCCCGGTCGACCGCGCCGCGCCACTTCGACAGGCGCACCAACGGGTCTCCGTTGGCACGGATGCTACCAACTCCCTGCCACAAACCTTCTGCATTGAAGCTGAACACCGGCAACAGGTCCGGCCGCTCGCCCGCGGGATGGATGGCCGGCCGCAGGTTGTCCAGCACCAGCGGCTCGGCGTCGGGGGTCGGGTAGTAGGCCAGCACCATGTGGGCGACGTAGCCGTTGGGCGCGCCCGCGATGCTGGCGCGCACGTAGACCATGCGCAGCCTGGAGTGCGGGATGCCGAGCGTGGTCAGCGTGAAGTATTTCCCGATCGCGTAGTCCTCGCAATCGCCGGCGCCCTTGCCCAGCGCCTCCAGCGGGCTCGCCCAATAGTCCTGCACGCCCCAGTTGTCGATGTCCTCCATGTAGGCCAGGCGCTGGTTGTAGAAGTCGTTGACCGCCTTGAGCCTGGCCGCATCGTCGCGGCCGGCGAGGCCTGCCATGAGCTGCTGCAGGGCCCTGGCGTTGGCGACGCCGGTCGGGCCGTACTTCTGGGCCGACCTCACGATGCGGTCGGTGTCGACCGCGTGCACGGACACCGCCACCAGCATCAGCGCGGCGAGCAGGCGCAGCAGCACGGCACGCAGCCAGGCAGCCGCGCCGACGACCCGGCAGGCCCGGTGCAACGGGGCGACCGGGACGGGCTGGCGTGAGGAATTCACGCTCGTCGGGGATGAACGGCAGGCAGCGAGGTTCACTCGAATCTATCGGCCGTCCCCCGGAGTACTGTAGGCAGGCGGGTCGGCCCGCGTCGCCGGTACACCACAAATGCGCGTCACAATCGATGGTTATGCGGAATGATTGCGGCATACCCTGCCCGGCATGGCACCGGCGCGAGAGTCGCCCCGGTATCATTGAAACAATTAAACACATTTCCGACGGGACTGCCCTTTTCCTCATGAAAAAGACGTTCATCCGCTTCAGCCTGCTCGCGCTGGCCAGCTGTGCCGCGATGGCGCAGACCACCTCCCCGGTGACGCAGTCCGTGCAAAAGACGATCGAAGGAAATCCCGAAGTTGCAGCCAAGTTCAATGCCTTTCGTGCATCGAACGACGAGATTGACGTCGCTTCCGGCAACTGGCGGCCGCATCTCGATGCCAGCGCCAACGGCGGCAAGCGCAACTATGACAACCCCTCCACGGTGCCGAGCGACCCGCGTTTCTACGAAGGCGGTGTGCGCCTGGAGCTGACGCAGTTGCTGTGGGACGGCCTGGCCACGCACCACGAGGTGGAGCGCCTGAGCCACGCCAAGCTCGAGCGCTATTTCGACTTCCTCGACGCCACCGAGCAGTTCGGCATGGAGGCGGCCAAGGCCTACTACGACGTCGTCCGCTACCGCAAGCTGGTGGCGCTCGCCGAGGACAACTACATCCAGCACAAGGTCTCGTTCGACCAGGTGCAGTCGCGCGTGAACGCCGGCGTCGGGCGCGGCGTGGACCTGGAGCAGGTGGTCGCCCGCGTGGCGCTGGCCGAATCCAATCTCGTGACCGAGCGGGCCAACCTGCACGACGTCACCGAACGCTACATCCGCATCGTCGGCTCGGTGCCGCCGGCCGAGAACGTCAGCGCCGTGTCGATGGTGCGGCAACTGCCCGCCACCGAGCAGGAAGCGATGCGCCTGGCCGCGCTCCAGAGCCCCTCGGTGGCCGGCGCCATCGAAGGCCTGCGCTCCGCGCGCTCGGCCGCCTCCGGCCTCAAGGGCGCCTTCCAGCCCAGGCTGGAGGCCCACGTGCGCGGCGCCACCGGCCACAACCTGGACGGTGTGCTCTACGAGAAGCACGACGCCACGGCCGAGGTCACCCTCACCTGGAACATCTTCAACGGCGGCACCGACTCCGCCCGCGAGCGCCAGTACGCCAACCTGCTGACCCAGGCCGAGAACCTGCGCGACAAGGCCTGTGTCGACGCGCGCCAGACCGTGTCCGTCGCGTTCAACGACGTCAAGAAGCTCAACGAGCAGCTGGGCTACCTCGACCGCAACGTGGTGTCGATCCAGAAGGCCCGCGACGCCTATCGCCAGCAGTTCGACATCGGCCAGCGCAGCCTGCTGGACCTGCTCAACTCCGAGAACGAGCTCTACACCGCCAAGCGTTCCTACGTGCTGGCCGAGGAAGACCTCGCCACCGCCATCGTGCGCACCTACGCCGGCATGGGAACGCTGCTGGCCAGCCTGGGCCTGAAGAAGCCCGACTCGCCGGATCTCGCGCCCGAGGCGCAGAGCTGGGGCATCGACGGCGACGCGTCGTCGCGCTGCCCGCTGGACGCCATCGACGTGGGTGGCGCCTCGTTCACGCAGCTCGACCAGCGCGCCGACAAGATCGCCGCCGACCGCGCGCCGACGGCCCTGCGCCCGGTCGCGCAACCGGCCCTCGCCGCCTCGGCGCCGACGCCCGCGCTGCGCAACGTGACGGCGGTCGCCGTGCCCGCGGCGGCGACGCCCGCGCAGTCGGTCACCATCTCCGTGCAACGCCTGCAGGACTGGGCCAGCGCGTGGATGAGCCACGACGTCGACCAGTACCTGAACTTCTACGGCCCGGACTTCAAGCCGCTCAAGGGCTCCCGCGCCGACTGGATCGCCGCGCGCCGTCGCCTCGTGGCCAAGCCCGGCGCGATCACCGTGACGCTCAGCAACGTCCAGGCCCATGCGCTGACCGACACGCGCGTCGAGACGAGCTTCGACCAGGCCTACACCTCGGCCAGCTTCAGGGACACGATGCACAAGACGCTCACGTGGGATCGCGTGGGCACGGAATGGAAGATCGTCGGGGAAAGCAACCGCTGAGAGTGATTCCACGTGTATCCGGGGGGCGCGAGTGCGCCCCTTTTTTATGCACTCCGGACAATGGCCGCCCCTATTTTCGATAGACTCACGCGCAGTCGCCCCTGCGGCCGACAGTCCCTTTGAAAACACCAGAATTGCCACCATGCGCGTTTCCCGCCCTTCGATGACGTCGCTGCATCCGCTCTCGCGCGCCGTCGCCGCGCTCACGCTCGTGTCCGGGCTGTCCACCGCTGCTGTCGCGCAAACCGCGCCGGCCTCCACGCCCGCGCAAGCGGCCACGCCGTCGCCCGAGGCGCTCGAGATCCAGCGCCTCATCAAGAGCGGCCAGAGCACGCAGGCCCTGAAGCTGATCGACGACGCGCTCGCGAAGAACCCGAAGGACGCGGCGATGCGCTTCCGCCGCGGCGTGACGCTGTCGATGCTCGACCGCAAGGCCGAGGCGCTGCAGGTGTTCCAGAAGCTGGTGGAAGACCACCCGGAAATGCCCGCGCCCTACAACAACCTCGCGGTGCTCTACGGCTCGCAGGGTGACTACGACAAGGCGCGCGCCGCGCTCGTGGCGGCCATCCGCACCAATCCGCAGTACGCCACCGCGTACCAGAACCTGGGCGACGTCTACGCGCAACTGGCCAGCCAGGCGTACTCGAAGGCGCTGCAGCTCGACAAGTCCGACACCACCGTGCCGCCCAAGCTGGTGCTGCTGCGCGAGCTGATCGCCAACCCGGGCCAGGCCGCCGCGACGCCGCCCGCGCCCGCTCCGAAGCCGACCCAGGTCGCCATCGCCACGCCGCCCCCCGCGCCCGTGGTGGCGCCCAGGCCCGCACCGGCGCCGGTGCCCGTCGCGCCGCCGCCGGCGCCGGTTCCCGCACCCCGGCCCGCGCCCGTGCCGCCACCGATCCCTGCGCCCAAGCCCGCGCCCGCGCCGACGCCCGCTCCGGCGGTCGCCTCCGCCGACGCCGTCTCCGATGTCAGCGCGGCCGTGCACGCGTGGGCCGAGGCGTGGAGCCACCGCGACATGGGCGGCTACCTCGACGCGTACACGCCCGACTACGCCACGGGCGGCAAGTCGCACAAGGCCTGGGAAGAAGACCGCAAGGCGCGCATCGTCCCGCGCAAGCGCATCGCCGTGGAGGTCTCCGACCTGCGAGTGAGCGTCAACGGCGACAAGGCCCAGGCGCACTTCAAGCAGACCTACGAATCCGACACGCTGACCACCTCCGGACACAAGACTCTCGATCTGGTGCGCTCGCCATCCGGCAAGTGGCTGATCAAGCAGGAGTCCGTGGGCGGATGACGATGGAAGACGACGCAAGCTCCGCGTCAACGAAGGCATCGCTGCGGCCTCGCTGGCCGCGCATGACGGTCGCGATCGGCTCCCTCGTCGTGGCCGGTGCCGGCCTGCTCGCCAGCACCGAGCTGCACGGCATTCCCTCGCTGCACGCCACGCCGCAGGCGCAGCGGGCCGCGATCGGCGCCACCATCGCGCTGGCCGACGACGCCCCGCCGCCGCCCACGCGCTCGTTGCTGGCGCTGCAAGCCGCCCCGCGCGCCGTGGCGGCCAGTTCGCCGTTCGCCGGCGCGTTCAAGGGTTCGCCCGAGAGCCGGCTGATCGGCATCTACCGCGCCATCGGCCAGCAGCAGCCCGACGTGGCGCTCGACGCCGCCGCCGCGCTCACGCACGACGTTCCCGGCTTCCGCCTGGCGCAGCTCGTGTACGCCGACCTGCTGGCCGTGCGCACCGGCAACACCGCCGGCTTCGGCGCCGCGGGCGCGGCCTCGGCGTCCGACCCGGTCGTGGCCGCCGAGCTCGGCGACCTGCACGACGAGGCGGTGCAACGCCTGCACGCGCTGCAGGAACGTCCGCCCGCGGGCCAGGTGCCGGCCGAATTCATCATGCTGCCCAAGGCGATCCACCACGCGATCGCCGTCGACACCACGCGTTCGCGGCTGTACCTGTTCGAGAACGGCCCGCAGGGCCTGCGCCTGGTGAGCGACCATTACGTCTCGGTGGGCAAGCAGGGCGTCGACAAGACGATGGAAGGCGACCAGCGCACGCCGCTGGGCGTGTACTTCGTGTCCGACCGCGTCGGCCAGGGCTCGCTGGGCGAGGCCTTCGGCGCCGGCGCCATGCAGCTCAACTACCCCAACCTGCTCGACCAGCTGCACGGCCGCAAGGGCTCGGGCATCTACGTGCACGGCGTGCCGTTCAACACCTATTCGCGCCCGCCCAGGGATTCCGACGGCTGCGTGACGCTCGCCAACGACGAGCTGGTGATGTTGATGAACACCGTGCCCATCCACGACACGCCGGTGATCATCACGCGCCAGATCCACTGGGTGGGCGACAACGCCGCGCGCGTGCACCGCGCCGAGATCCTCGACGCCGTCAACCAGTGGCAGAGCGTGCGGGCCCGCGACGACGCCGGCGCGCTGCAGGCGTTCTACGCGCCCGGCGCCGCGCCGCAGACCCCGGCGGCGCCGCCGACCCGGCCGCCGCAGCCCACCGTCGTGATGATCCGCGGCAAGCGCCACGTGCTGCCGCCGCCGGCGGTGCCGCCGCGCGACCCGATCTCGTTCGACAACCTCAGCGTGATGACGTGGTCGGACGCGAAGGAGACCATGGTCGTGACGTTCAACGAGCGCGGGATGCGCTCGCACCGCGAGATGGCGCTGCGGCAGTATTGGGAACGCGACGCGTCCAGGTGGAAGATCGTGGCCGAAGGCACGGTGCGCTGATCTCCCGGCGCGAGGCCGGGCACGCCGAATGCCGCATGTCGGAAATCTCACGCGAGGAGTCCCGACATGAAGTTCCACAAGGCCCCCGAACTGATCGCCGTCACCATCACCGTGGCGGCCGTATTTTCCACCTTCTCGGTGGGCGCGATCTCCGCCGACGCGCCGGCGCCGACCGCGGCCGAGCAGCGCTACCAGCAGGACCACGCCAACTGCCTGGCCGGCAAGACCGCCGAGAGCCAGAAGACCTGCCTGAAGGAAGCCGGCGCCGCGCTGCAGGCCTCGCGCGCCCACGACCTCAAGGCCGCCACTGCCTTGCAATTGGCGGCGAACGAGCGCAAGCGCTGCGACGTGCTGTCGGGCGACGACAAGTCCGATTGCCTCAAGCGCGCGGCCGGCATCGACACCACCGTGTCGGGCAGCGTTGCTGCCGGAGGCGACCTGAAGGAGACGGTCACCGTGATCCCCGGCACCCCCGGCACGGTCACGGAGGTCCATCCCGAGACGATGCCGTCGGCGGCCGCCGGCCCGGCGACGCTGCCGCCCAAGCCCTAGCCCTGGCCTTGAACAGGCACGTGGAAGTCGATCACCGACCCGGCCTTCTGCGGATCGAAGCGGCCGTCGTAGAGCTCGAAGTCCGGGCCTTCGACCACCTTCAGCCCCGAGGCCGGGATCAGCTCGCCCCAGATGGCGGCCATCGCCTGCCTGACCTGCGGGTGCAGCGCCGAGCCGTCGAGCGTGATGCGAAATACCGCGTAGGTGGCGGCCGGGATCTGCTGCACCGAGAACCCCGGCGGCGGCGCGCAGCCCGGCTCGACGCCGACGCCGGCCATGTAGCGAAAGCACCCCTCGCCCTGGTCCCCGCTGGAGACCACGCCATAGGTGGCCCAGCTGGGCAATTGGCCCGCGAACGGCAGCGCGCCGATCAGCACCGGCCACAGCTGCGGGATCTCGGCCTTCGTCGCCTCGTCGAACAGCCGCGACGGCCCGGCGACATGGAACGCGGCCAGCCTCACGAGCTCAGGCAGGCGGACGACGGGCGCGGCGGAACCGGTGGGTGCATTCATGGGGAATTGTCCTTCGATGGGATCGACGGCGAAACCGGTGCGGAATCGCCCGGGCGAGACGCCGAACACGCGCTTGAACGCCCGCGTGAACGCCTCCTGGGAATCGAAGCCGCAGTCGAACGCGAGCTCGACGAGCTTCAGGTCGGGCTCGTCGCACAGCCGCCGCGCGCCGCGCACGAGGCGACGTCCGCGCACGTGGGCCATCAGGCTGCGGCCCATGCGCGCGGTGAACAGGCGCGAGAAGTGGTACGGGGACAGGCCGGCCTGGGCGGCGATGCGAGCCAGCGTGAGCGGCTCGTCGAGGTGCTGTTCGATCCACTGCACCAGGGCGGCGAAGGGATCGGTGGCGGGGCTGTCCATGGCGGCATCATCGCCGAGCCGACAGGGGACGTCCTGACCGAAGTTGCTGCGCGAACCACGTCACATCTGAAGCCTTGCCAGAGCTCGGTTGCGGCAAACCAGGCAGGAATCGAATCAATGTGAACCGTCAGCTCCTCGCCGTTGGTCACTTCGGCCACCAGGCGATGCGCGTCTTCGGAGTTGTCGAAGATGAGCGCTCGGTTCGCGACATCGCACGCCACACGCAGAAGGCCGATCGACTTCGGGTATCGCTTGTCGATGTTGGCAATGGCCACAGGATGGCCGCCCAGATCGACGCGTTGCTGAACGCGGTCGATGCTGATGGCAACCTCTTCAGTCGCGATGAAGTAGAGGTCGGTCCGATAGCCCCGGCGTCAAGCCTCTGCCTCGCGGCGATGTATGAGTCCATGACATCGGCAGGAACTTGAACACGGGTTCCCACCAGGTTCAACTGCCTTGCCAAGCGCTCCGCCAGATCGTTTTCAAGGCGGGCAGTAGTCAGAAGCACATTTCGCAATCGCTCGAAGCGAGTGGCAGCATCATCGCCAAGCTCGAAAGCGGCCAAATCGAACTCGCCTGCACGCTTGATTGCACGCTCGACGTCATCGGCGTTGATGTAGATCCCGATCCATTCAGCAGGAAGCGTCTCCAAAAGCGTGCTCTTGCCCGAGCCATTCGGACCCGCAAAGACTCGGAGGCGAGGCATGCAAGGTCAGCGCTTCTTCAGAACGGTACCTGCACGAGCAGACTGGGTGGCTGGAAGACTTCTCAAGACCTGGACGGAGCCGTCGCGCTTCTCGACCACAAGCGAGTCGCCATGCTGTTTCATGACTGAGCCGCGCCGCTCAAGTCCCCGACTGTGGGCGAACTGTCCAGCTTTGGTCGCGTAACCCTGCAGCGTTCCGACATCGAACTCCTGCTTCTTGACCTTGACTCTGCCTCCTGTATCTGCCATTTGGCCTTGCCACCCGCCATTTTGCGCGTGCTTCGGTCCAACTGCGCCCAATGGCAGATTGGTCGACACCGCTCGCTCTGGAATTTACCCGGCATGCTCGGCGAAGCGTCAACCCCAACAAAAAGGGGCGCCGCGGCACCCCTTGTCATGTCGCGCGCTACTTGCGCTGCGGCGGCAGGTCCGTGCAGCTGCCGTGCGCCACCTCGGCCGCCAGCCCGATGGATTCGCCCAGCGTCGGGTGCGGGTGGATGGTGCGTCCGATGTCCACCGCGTCGGCGCCCATCTCGATGGCCAGCGCCACCTCGCCGATCATGTCGCCGGCGTTCATGCCGACGATGCCGCCGCCCACGATGCGGTGCGTCTGCGCGTCGAACAGCAGCTTGGTCTGGCCTTCGTCGCGGCCGTTGGCGATGGCGCGGCCGGAGGCCGTCCACGGGAACAGGCCCTTCTTGACCGCGATGCCCTGCGCCTTGGCCTGGTCCTCGGTGAGCCCCACCCACGCCACCTCGGGGTCGGTGTAGGCGACGCTGGGGATCACGCGCGCGTCGAAGCGCGCGAGCTGGTCGCCGGACGCGACTTCCGCCGCCACGTGGCCCTCGTGCACCGCCTTGTGGGCCAGCATGGGCTGGCCGACGATGTCGCCGATCGCGAAGATGTGCGGAACGTTGGTGCGCATCTGCACGTCCACCGGGATGAAGCCGCGATCGCTCACGACGACACCCGCGTTCTCCGCGCCGATCTTCTTGCCGTTGGGCGTGCGACCCACGGCCTGCAGCACGAGGTCATAGATCTCCTCGCGCGTGCCCGCCTCGCTCTCGAACTTCACCTTGATGCCGTCGGCGGTGGCTTGCGCGCCCACCGTCTTCGTCTTCAGCAGGATGTTGTCGAAGCGCTTGGCGTTCAGCTTCTGCCAGACCTTCACCAGGTCGCGGTCGGCGCCCTGCATCAGGCCGTCCAGCATCTCGACCACATCGAGCCGCGCGCCCAGCGTGGAGTACACCGTGCCCATCTCCAGGCCGATGATGCCGCCGCCCACGATCAGCATGCGCTTGGGCGTGTCGCGGAGCTCGAGGGCCCCGGTGGAGTCGACGATGCGCGGGTCGTTCGGGAGGAACGGCAGGCGCACGGCCTGCGAGCCCGCCGCGATCACGGCCTGCTTGAACTTGACCGTCTTGGCGGTGCCTGACTTCTCCTGCGCCGCGCCGCTGGTCTCGTCGACCTTCACGTGGAACGGGTCGATGAAGTTGCCGTAGCCGCGGATGACCGTCACCTTGCGCATCTTGGCCATGGCGGCCAGGCCGCCGGTGAGCTTGCCCACCACCTTGCCCTTGTGCGTGCGCAGCTTGGCGATGTCGAGCTGCGGATCGCCATAGGCCACGCCCAGGTCGGCGAAGTGCTTGACCTCGTCCATCACCATCGCCACGTGCAGCAGCGCCTTCGACGGGATGCAGCCCACGTTGAGGCACACGCCGCCTAGCGTCGCGTAGCGCTCGACGATCACCACCTTCATGCCGAGGTCGGCCGCGCGGAACGCAGCCGAATAGCCGCCGGGGCCGCCACCGAGCACGAGCAGGTCGCACTCGACGTCGGCGCCGCCGGCGTAGGTCGACGCGACGGGCGCCGGGCCGGCTTGCGCGGGCGCCGGCGCGGGGGTCGCGCTCGCGGGCGCCGGGGCGGGCGCAGGCGCAGCGACGACGCCTTCGGCCGCCTCCAGCGTCAGCACCACCGAGCCCATGTTGACGACGTCGCCCACCTTCACGCGCAGTTCCTTGACCACGCCGGCCGACGAAGACGGGATCTCAATCGATGCCTTGTCGCTCTCGACGGTGATCAGGCCCTGCTCCACCTTGACGGTATCGCCGGGCTTGACCAGCAGCTCGATGACGCCGACATCCTTGAAGTCGCCGATGTCGGGGACTTTTACTTCGATCGTTGCCATGTCGTTGCCGCCCTTTACAGCATCACCCGGCGGAAGTCCGCGAGGACCTGGCCGAGGTAGGTGTTGAAGCGCGCGGCCGACGCCCCGTCGATGACGCGGTGGTCCCAAGACAGCGACAGCGGCAGGATCAGGCGCGGCACGAAGGCCTTGCCGTCCCACACCGGCTTGGTCGCGCTCTTGCACACGCCCAGGATCGAGACCTCGGGCGCGTTGATGATGGGCGTGAAGTAGGTACCGCCGATGCCGCCCAGCGAGCTGATCGAGAAGCAGCCGCCGGTCATGTCGGCCGGGCCCAGCTTGCCGTCGCGCGCCTTGGCCGCGAGCTCGTTCATCTCCTTGGCGATCTGCACGATGCCCTTCTTGTCGGCATCGCGGATCACCGGCACCATC
>Ga0302151_10000728_pt1 | contig 18527 bp, 18 predicted proteins | sample I_Bog_N1_3_FD_192428 | JGI IMG/M metagenome (GOLD analysis project Ga0302151, IMG submission 192428) | Peat permafrost microbial communities from Stordalen Mire near Abisko, Sweden - I_Bog_N1_3 | ecosystem: Environmental > Terrestrial > Soil > Wetlands > Peat | place: Sweden: Abisko, Stordalen...
TCGCCAGGAGACACCCGGTATCCGTCGCTCGTCGCTCCTTGAACTCGAAAAAATCGGCTCCCGGCGCCGCCCGCCCCAGTAGTGTTGACAGGCCCTAGCTCGGCCACACTCTCATTGCACAAAACTCAGCCGGGTTCCGCCGAGAGGGGCACAAGGCTTTAAGCTAGAGGCTTGAGGTGCGGCACTCCCGCACGGGAGCAAATCTTGGCTTACGATGACCTGCGCGACTGGATCAAGACACTTGAAAAGCACGGGGAACTGAAACGCATCGCGGCGGAGGTTTCGCCGGAGCTTGAGATCACAGAAATCACGGACCGGGTGAGCAAGATCGGGTCTGCCTCCCACCCATTCCGCAAAGAACGCGGAATGGATGGGGCACACGCTGGGCATGGGGTGGAAAGCAAGTATGAGCCCGGCGGACCGGCGTTGCTGTTTGAGAACATCAAGGGGCATCCGGGGCAGAAGGTCTTGATCAACCAGTTCGGCAGCGAGCGGCGCATGGCGCTGGCTCTTGGCGTTGACCATCTGGACGAAATCGCCGACCGCATCAAGGGCCTGATGAACATGAAGGCCCCCGAGGGCCTGTTTGACAAGCTCAAGATGCTGCCGCAACTGGGAGCGCTGACCAGCGCCTTTCCCAAGACGGTGAGCGCGAAAGATGCGCCGTGCAAAGAGGTCATTCTCAAAGAAGGTTTTGACCTGAGCCAGTTTCCGATTCTGAAGTGCTGGCCGTATGACGGCGGGCGGTTCATCACACTGCCTTGCGTGCATACGAAGGATCCGAAGTCGGGCAAGCGGAACATCGGGATGTACCGGATGCAGGTGTACGACGGACAGACGACCGGGATGCACTGGCAGAGGCAGAAGGTTGCGGCGGAGCACTATCGCGAGGCGCTGCGCATTGCGGCCGCGGGCGCTTCGGATGCAGATCCGCTGACCGCAAGGGTAGCCGCCATGGCGGAGTCGGCGGGTGGGACGGTGAGCATTCCAGACGGGCCCATCGGCGGGCTGCCGCAGGTGGCGATGGGCAACCTGAAGGGTTCGCGGCTGGAAGTGGCTGTGGCCATCGGGACGGACCCGGCGACGACGTTTTCGGCCATTGTTCCCGCGCCGCCGGAGGTTGAGGAGTTCATGATCGCCGGCTTCCTGAGGGGCAAGCCGGTGGAAATTGTGAAGTGTGAGACGGTGGACCTCGAGGTTCCGGCGCAGGCCGAGATCATCCTCGAAGGCTATGTGGAACTGGGCGAGCTGCGCACGGAAGGCCCCTTCGGCGACCACACCGGCTTTTACACCATGACGGATGAGTACCCGGTGTTTCATTTGACGTGCATCACGCACCGCAAAGATCCGATTTACGCAGCAACTATCGTGGGCAAGCCGCCGATGGAGGACGCGTGGATGGGCAAGGCCGTGGAGCGCATTTTCCTGCCGGCGATGCGCATGCAGATTCCGGAGATCGTCGATATTCATCTGCCGGTTGAGGGCGTGTTTCACAACCTGATGCTGGTGTCCATAAAGAAGTCGTACCCCGGCCAGGCGCGGAAGGTGATGAACGCGATCTGGTCGCTGGGGCAGGCCATGTTCACCAAGGTGATCATCGTGGTGGATGAGGATTGCGATGTGCAGGATGTGGGCGAGGTGACGCTGCGTGTGGCCAACAACATTGACCCGGAGCGGGATATTCAATTCACGCTGGGGCCGGTGGACTCACTGGATCACGCCAGCCGTTTGCCGAATTACGGATCGAAGATGGGGATCGACGCGACGCGCAAGTGGAAGGCTGAGGGGTTCGATCGGCCGTGGCCGGCGATGATCGAGATGGACCGCGCTACGAAGGCCCGGGTGGATGAGATGTGGGCGAAGCTGGGGATTTAACGAGCCTCGGTCAACCGATTGGAAAGAAAGATGTTCAGAGGATGGGGAAGCGCGGGCCGGGTTCGCCGCTGCCGCGTCGTCTGATATATCTAGACTCATGCGTGGCGTCTCCCCTTGGCCCGTCTCGATTCTCATTGCGGCTGTGGTGGCTTTCGCCTCTCCTGCATCCGCTCAGCAGGCCCCCGACACCTTTCATTGGGTCGATTTTCATTCTGCTCAGGACCAGGACGTACTCGTCTGGGTCACGCGATCGCTCGACCCGGAAAAGTGGACGGCGATTCGGGAGATCGGCGTGGAGTATGACGCGGCGCTGGTGGTGACCACGCTGAGGGCAACGGCGCAGTCGGCGGCCAATGCGGACACGTTTACTGTGTGGAGCGTTTCGCTCACCACGCATGCCATTTCGCCGATCTTGAAAGGCGTGAACCTGCGCTGGCTGGACTGGATGACGTTTCTGGACGCCGCGACGGCTGAGCCGACAGCGATCTACGACAACTGCATGGATTGCTCGCCGGCGACGTTTTTTACCGCCTTCCACTACGACGCTCCGCAGCACATGTGGATGGCTCGGTGGCTGCGCGGAGGGCAGGGCGTGCCGCTCTCGAATCCGAACACGGCGCAGGGAGTGGATCTGACGCAGATCTACGCCATTCTGACCGATCTCAATGGGCTTCCCTTCGTCTGCACGTGGAACCATTTCGACTACGGCAAAGAGAAGCCGGCGGACGACTTTATTTATCGTTTTGATCTGGACCCGGTGACGCGCCTCGAACGCACCGCGGTGATCAGCGGCAAAGCGGCTGACGCCATGAAACTGCGCCTCTGCCGCGCGCCCAGCACTGGTCCGGGCGTGGCACGCGGGCAGGACGCTGTCCTTTGCCAGCAACTGGTGAGGCCGCGCGTGGAGCGCAAGCCGGTGACCACTCCGCCGGCGAATAACCGCGGCCAGTCGGTGCCTCCGGGCGCGCACCACTGATCCGATTTCAGGAGCGGTCAATCGAGTACTGAATTTCTCGTGCGCTTTCCGTAGCCTTAATGGATATGGAGCGTGAAATGAGAGCTTTACCCAGTGTTGGACGAATCGCCCTGCTTTGCCTTGGAATGGCAGTTTGCACCACAGGATGCCACAAGAACGCGGCCCAGATAGCCGCCGATACCAACACCGCGGGTACGCAGGATCAATCGACCGATCCGGCATCCGCCAACCTGGTTCCAGTGGAGGCAGCCACTACCCCTGCAGCGCCGGTAGCCGGAGCGGCACAAGGCGGCCAATCCTCGTCGGCACCGGCGCCTGCGGCGAACAGCGCTTCGCAGGGCGCAGCGGCGCCGGTTCCATGCGTCACGCCCGCTCAGGCCGCGTCCCAGGCCCAGGGCCAGGCAGCAGACGACCCTGGGAACGGCACGCAGCCGCTGGAAACGGCATCGCAACCGCCTCCGCCCCTGCCGGAGTATGAACAGCCGGAGGCGCCGGGCGACGATTATCTCTGGACGCCGGGCTACTGGGGCTACGCTTCGGCGGGCTATTACTGGATTCCCGGCCTATGGGTCGAGGCTCCGTACATGGGAGCTCTCTGGACGCCCGGGTACTGGGGCTTCTGGCATCAACGTTACGGATTCTACGGCGGCTACTGGGGTCCCCACATTGGCTACTACGGCGGCATCAACTACGGCTTTGGCTATGTCGGCTTCGGCTACCAGGGCGGGTACTGGGGCGGCGGCCACTTCAACTACAACAGCTCAGTGAATCGCGTGAACGCCTCGGTGGTGCATAACGTGTACAGCCGCGCGGTGGTCGGCAACACGAACAGCAGCCGCGTGAGCTTCAACGGCGGATCTGGCGGTCTCCAGGCGCATGCCCGTCCGGCGGAACTGGCAGCGCGCCATGAGGCGCATTCCGCGCCGCAGAGGGCGCAGACGCAGAACATGCACGCAGCCAGCACCAACCGTGCCCAGTTTGCGAATGTGAATCATGGACAGCCGGCCAACGCGGCGGTCAAGGAAGCGGGCGCAGCGGGACGCACTGCCGAACAACCTGCGGCGCGCGCAGAGCGCAACCCGGCTCAGTCGCAGCAGAGGGGCGAAGCCAAGGCGCAGCCGAGAGCGGAACAACATTCGGGGGCGCAGCAATCGGCCCACGGCAATGCGGCGGCCCGGAGTGAAGCGTCGAGACCGGCACAATCGAGGACAGAACCTGCCCGATCTGAGACCCGGCAGGCGGCGCCACAACGTCAGGCGACTCCGCAACGCCAGGCTGCGCCGCAACGGCAAGCTGCGCCGCAGCGGCAGGCAGCGCCGCAACGCCAGGCGGCTCCACAACGGCAGGCAGCCCCGCAACGGCAGGCTGCGCCGCAACGGCAGGCGGCTCCAAGGGCGCAGGAGCGGCCCAAGCGCTAGCCTGCGGTCTGGATTTTGACTTTAAAATGAGCGTGTCAGGGCACCGGTGGTTGAAAAGAATTACCGTTGCCCTGGCTGCAAATTCATCATTCTCAAACGCTTTTTAACTTAGAGGCGGCTGGATTGGTTTCGGCCGGGCAAAGAAAACGGGCTCTCTGGCATCGAAGGATTCTGGAGAGTGAACTATGATTCGATTCCCCCGATTTGCACCGATTCCTCTGCTGGCTCTGGCGGTCGTGTTTGTGGCTGCGGGATGCCATGGCAAAACGGACCAGAACGCGGCCAATCAGGCCGGTTCGACAGACCAATCCCAGGCGCCCGATCCGGCTACAGCCAATCTGGCCCCTATTTCAAACACTTCCGGCGCTGCGACCCAGGGAGGGGACAGCGGTCAGCAGGCCGCTCCGGCGACGGGGCAGACCAGTGCGGCGGACCAGCCGGTTCCAGTTGCTGACCAGGCGTCTGCCACGGACGATTCAGACAACGGCGAGCAGGCCGTGGCTACCGCTCCCGACCCACCGCCGGCCCTGCCCGAATACGATCAGCCGCCCGCGCCCAGCGATGACTATCTCTGGACCCCCGGGTACTGGGGCTGGGCTTCGGCGGGCTACTACTGGGTTCCTGGCGTGTGGGTGCAGGCACCGTATGAGGGTGCGCTCTGGACTCCCGGCTACTGGGGCTCTGTGCATGGCCGTTATGGCTACTTCCGCGGCTATTGGGGGCCGCATATTGGCTTCTACGGCGGCGTCAACTACGGGTTCGGCTATGCGGGCGCCGGCTACCAGGGCGGGTACTGGAACTCCGGCCACTTCTTTTATAACCGTACGGTCAACAACATCAACACCACTGTCATCCACAACGTGTATAGCCACCCGGTTGCTGTGAACAATGTGCGGGTCAGTTTCCACGGCGGACACGGTGGGATTGAGGTTCGTCCTCAGGCGGCGGAACTGGCCGCTTTGCGCGAACCGCACGCTGCGCCGATGCAGGCGCAATTGCAACACGAGCACGCAGCCAGCCTGGATCACGCGCAGTTTGCCTCAGTGAATCACGGTAAGCCGGCCAGTGCCGTGCTGAGCAAGCCGCTTGTGGCCGATCGCAACGTGCATCCCGTAGCGCGGCCCGAACCACGCAACATGCCGCAGCAGGTTGCGCCGGAAGTGCGTCCGAACTCCGCCACACACCCGGCTGCGCGCCCGGAAGCAGCGCCACGGCCTGCGCCGCACACGGCGGAAAAGCCTGCTTCCCATGCGGTTGAAAAGCCTGCGCCGCACACGGCGGAAAAGCCTGCTTCCCATGCGGTTGAAAAGCCTGCGCCGCACACGGCGGAAAAGCCTGCGCCGCACACGGCGGAAAAGCCTGCTCCCCATGCGGCGGAGCGGCCGGCGCCGCACACGGCTGCTCGTCCTGCTCCGAAGCCGACTCCGGAGCACCCGAAGAAGCCGGAGGCGGGAAGAAGCCGTTAGGCCTTCAGGGGAGTCAGAGCGAAGGGTGCGCGGTCATTGCGCCGGCAGGACGCGAATGGCCACAAGGCTGCGCACCCAGCGCGCAGGGCGTTTTTCTTTGGAAGCGACGAGTTGGAGGGGACCGGAGTCCGCAAGGGGCTTTCCGTCCATCGTGTCGGCAACGATTACTGTGGCGTCGTGCACGTCCGGGGTCACCTCGGCTACGGAGTAGACCACCACGTATCCGTCGGATCCGTCGGCTTCAAGATAGAGGCGGAATTCCCTGCCGTGCGGCTTGTCCGGGACGCCGAGCGGCTTCAGCAATTCAATGAGTTCAACGCCTGTGTAGGTCTGGTTGACCTTGGCGTGTTCGTTGAAGACGGAGAGGGTTTTGTGGGGAAGCGCGGCCAGCGTAGCTGCGGTCCACTCCGCGGATTTGTCGCCGAAGGTGATCTTCAGCGGACCGGCGGGAGGGATCGGCTTGCTGTGGGCCATCTCCATGGCGTTTGACGGAGAGGAGTTCGGGGGCGCCTGTCCAAGGGCGGCCTGCGCCGCGATTGCTGTTACGCTCAAAGCCAGTCCAACGATAGAAGCCCAAACCATGCCGCGCGTCATGGAACGCATTGTGGAACCCTCCAGGAATCCATCGTATACTGACCTCATGTCAGTCGTGCGCAACATTGCCGCCATTGCCAAGGGCATGAGCATCACCTTCGGGGAGATCTTCGAGCCGACGCAGGTAGAGAATTACCCGGACGGACCTGGTCCGTTGCGGGGAGCGGTTTTTGAGCAGCGATTCCGTGGCGCGCATGTGCTGCAGCGCGATGAGAACGGTTTGGAGAAGTGCGTGGCCTGTTTTCTTTGCGCCGCCGCGTGCCCTTCGAATTGCATCTTCATTGAGGCCGCCGAGAATACCGAGCAGACGCGCATCTCGTCGTCAGAGCGCTACGCCAAGGTCTACAACATCGACTACAACCGGTGCATTTTTTGCGGATATTGCGTGGAGGCTTGCCCGACTGACGCGATTACGCACGGCCACGGCTTTGAACTGGCCACGCTGAACGCGACCAACCTGGTGATGCGCAAGGAAGACATGCTGCTGCCGGTGAGCGCTCTGACGGCGACAAAGTAACGGCAGCAGCGACTTTTTTGGGTTTGTGCCGTCCCACAATGGGTACCTGAGTTCCGCTACTGTGACTTTCAGCACAGGGCGGACCGCAGTTCACTGGTAATCTTATTCAAGATGACGAAGAGGCTTCTCCAAATCGTCGCCGTGTTTGTGGTCGCGCTTCTTTGTGCGCAGCCGGCGCTTGCCGGCATGTCGTGCGCCATGGGAGCGCCTGCCAGCACGCCCTGCGCGCCTGACTGTGGCATGGCCATGGGCCATATGGGCATAGACTGCCAGATGCCGCTGCAGATTGCGGGAACGGGCTGCATCCAGGATTGCTGCCAACAGGGTTTGCCGCAAGTTGTTGCGCAACTCACGGCCGGCGCAAAGCCAAAGGCTGCAGGAACCCAGTTCCTGCAGGTGCCGCCGACCATCGCACTGGCTGTGCATGCGGCTTTTGTCGCAATGCCGCCGGGCGATATCGCTTCTGCCGGTCCGCCCCGCTACATTCTCTTCCGTGTGTTCCGGATCTAGACCGCTCCTGACGCCGACGCAAACGAGGCTGCCGCAAGGGCTTTTCGCCTTGAGGCATGGTTTGTGAACCGCATTTCCAACGTCAAGGAGAATTCAATGAAACGCACAATCGCATTTCTTTCGCTGATGCTCGTATTCACCGTCGTGGGCTTTGGCCAGGCGGCAACGTTGAAGGCCGCGTGCAGCGGAAGCTGCTGCCCGGACGGCTGCGCGAAATGCTGTACTGACGGCTCGTGCAGCCATTGCTGCCAGGGCAAGTAGTTCAAACAACCAGGGCTCTGGCCGCGTGAATTCGTATCTTGAGTTCGTGCTTTCCCAGGTCTCAAAAGCGAGCCCTGGGGCACCCATGATTGGTAGAACAACAAACGGTCAAAGACCTAGCAGTAGCTCACCAGGAAGATCCGGGCCGCGAGGCGGTCCGGATCTTTCTGTTTCTGCTTAAGTGCAGCGATTTGAGCCGGTTTCCGCAGCGGGGAAACTTGGCCGAATCACCCAGCGTATATGCTAGAGGGTAGGCTGTTTGTCCCCCGCTCTTTACCCAATTGCGCGGCTGTCGGAATCGAAAACAAGGGTTGATGACTCCAATGGAGACATCAACCCAATTGGGATCACCAGGGAAATATGACCCAAGTTCACAAACATCCGCTGCAAAAGATCCTCGAAAGTCGAATCGCCATCATCGATGGGGCGATGGGCACCACCATCCGCACCTACGGCATGACGGAAGCGGATATTCGCGGAGAGCGATTCAGGAACTCGACCAAGGATCTGCTGAATAACGGCGACCTGTTTTCGCTGACGCAGCCGCAGATGATCTGCGATATTCATCGGCGGTTTCTTGAGGCCGGGGCGGACATCATTGAGACCAACACGTTTGGCGCCACGAGTATTACGCAGAGCGAGTTTTTCGTTGAGGACCCGCGGGAGCGTGGAGGGCGCAAGGATCCGGCTTTCTATCAAAAGGTGATTGAAGACAGGTTTCTCAACGATCTGGCCTGGGAGATCAACGAGCAATCGGCACGGCAGTGCAGGGAGTGGGCTGATCGCGTAGGCAATGAGACGGGCAGGCAGCGGTTTGTGGCTGGAGCGATTGGGCCGTTGACGGTGTCGCTTTCGAATTCGCCTGACGCGGATGATGCGGGATTCCGCGTGGTGACGTTTGACCAGGTGAAGACGGCCTATGCGCACGAGGTGCGTGCGCTGATCGCGGGCGGCGTGGACCTGCTGCTGGTGGAGACGATCTTTGATTCGCTGAATGCGAAGGCGGCGCTGGTGGCGATTCGCGAGGTGTTCGATGAGGACGGCCTTGCTGCTAAGAACAAGGAATTGCCGGTGATGATTTCGGCGGCAGTGGGGCGTGGCGGCGAAACGCTGATTTCGGCGCAGACCACGGAGGCATTCTGGAACGCGGTGAAGCATGTGAATCCGCTGTCGGTGGGGCTGAACTGTTCGCTCGGTCCCGACCTGATGTATCCATTTCTCTCTGAGCTTGCCGAGAAGGCGGACGTGGCCATCTCGTGCTATCCGAATGCGGGGTTGCCCAATCCGCTTGCGGAGACGGGGTTCGATCTGGGGCCGGCGGACATGGCGCGGTACCTGGGCGACTTTGCGCGCGGCGGGTTGATCAATATCGCCGGAGGGTGCTGCGGCAATACGCCGGAGCACATCGCGGCGATTTCGAAGGCGCTTGAGGGGAAGGCTCCGCGCAGGCTTGGGCAGATTGAGGAGGCGGCGTGAGCGAGATCGAAGGCAGGTTGACGATGCCCGCGCCGAAGCCTCTTCGCCTGTCGGGATCGCAGCCATTCACACAGCAACCAGGCGTCTTCATCATGATCGGCGAGCGGACCAATGTGGCGGGTTCGCCGAAGTTTGCCCTACTGGTGAAGGAAGGCAGATTTGAAGAAGCAGTGAGCGTGGCGCGTCAACAGGTGGAGAACGGCGCGAACGTCCTTGATATCTGCATGGACGAGGGCATGATTGATGGCGTTGCGGCGATGACGCGCTTTCTGCAATTGCTGGCCAGCGAGCCTGAAGTGGCCAAGGCACCCTTCATGGTGGACTCGTCGAAGTGGGAAGTGATTGAGGCCGGGCTGAAATGCCTGCAGGGCAAGGGCATTGTGAACTCGATTTCGCTGAAGGCTGGTGAAGAAGAATTTCGCCGGCATGCGGCGCATGTGCTCAAGTACGGTGCGGCAGCGGTGGTGATGGCCTTCGATGAAAAAGGCCAGGCTGCGACGTACGAGGAGAAGATTCGCATCTGCGAAAGGGCTTATCGGATCCTCGTGGACGAGGTTGGATTTCCGCCTGAGGACATCATCTTCGATCCGAACATTCTGACTGTAGCGACCGGCATGGAAGAGCACAACAACTACGCGGTCGACTTTATCAACGCGACGCGATGGATCAAGGCGAATCTCCCTCATGCGAAGGTGAGCGGCGGTGTTTCAAACATTTCATTCAGCTTTCGCGGCAACAATAAAGTGCGCGAGGCCATGCACTCCGCGTTCCTCTATCACGCCATCGCGGCGGGCATGGACATGGGCATTGTGAACGCCGGCATGCTGGAGGTGTACGAGGAGATTGAGCCGGAGCTGAAGGTTCTGGTGGAGGACGTGCTGCTGAATCGCCGTCCGGATGCGACGGAGCGGCTGGTTGATTTCGGCGAAGCGCTGAAGAGCGCAGGTGGCGTGGTCGTCAGCGAAAAGAAGGCCGAGGAGTGGCGCAACGGCACGGTAGAAGAGCGGCTTTCGCATGCGCTGGTGAAGGGGATTGACACGTACATCGAGTTGGACGCGGAGGAAGCGCGCGTGAAGCTGGGACGTCCGCTGCTGGTGATTGAAGGGCCGCTGATGGCGGGCATGAGCGTTGTCGGCGACCTGTTTGGAGCGGGCAAGATGTTTCTGCCGCAGGTGGTGAAATCGGCGCGCGTGATGAAGAAGGCGGTGGCGCATCTGACGCCGTTCATGGAGGCAGAGAAACTGGCGTCGGCAGCAGCCGGCGAGATTGTGAAGGCGCAGGGGAAGATCATTCTGGCGACGGTGAAGGGCGATGTGCACGATATCGGCAAGAACATTGTGGGCGTGGTGCTGGCTTGCAATAACTACGATGTCATCGACCTGGGCGTGATGGTGTCGTGCGAGAAGATTCTGGAACGCGCGAAGGCGGAGAAGGCTGACCTGATCGGATTGAGCGGGCTGATCACGCCGTCGCTGGACGAGATGGTGCATGTGGCGCGCGAGATGGAGCGGCAGGGATTCAAGCTACCGCTGCTGATTGGCGGGGCCACCACGAGCCGCGCGCATACGGCCGTAAAGATTGCGCCGCATTACAGCGAGCCGGTGGTGCACGTGCTGGATGCGAGCCGCGCGGTGCCGGTGACGACCAGCCTGCTGAGCGACGACGGCAAGGCGGAGTTTGTGGCGCAGCATCGCGCCAGCTACGATGCGCTGCGCAAGGCGCACTCCACGCCGCGACCGAAGCTTGTGTCGCTTGAGACTGCGCGCAAGCGGCGTACGCAGATCGAGTGGCGCGCGGAGGATTTGCCCACGCCGGAATTCACAGGCGTGCGCGTGCTGGATGACTTTCCGCTGGCTACGCTGCGCGCGTTCATTGACTGGACGCCGTTCTTTCACACCTGGGAGTTGAAGGGTGTTTATCCACGCATTCTCGACGATGAGAGACAGGGAGCGCAGGCGCGTCAGATATTTGCGGAAGCGAATGTGCTGCTTGATCGCATCATCGAAGAGAAGTTGATCACGGCGCGCGGCGTGTATGGGTTATTCCCTGCCAGCGCTGTTGGCGACGATGTGGAGTTGTATGCGGATGGCTCACGAGCAGATGTGCTGGACCGGTTTCACTTTCTGCGCCAGCAGGCGCAGAAGGAAGGCAGCGAGCCGTGCCGGTCACTCTCGGACTTCATTGCGCCAAAGGAGACGGGGCTCGAAGATCACATTGGCGCGTTCGCGGTGACCAGCGGGATTGGCTTGAAGGAATTGTGCGACGGGTTCCGCGCCCAGCATGACGACTACAACGCGATCATGGCGGAGGCGATTGCGGATCGACTTGCCGAAGCATTTGCGGAATGTCTGCACAAGCGGGTGCGCGATGAGTGGGGCTACGGGCGCGCTGAAGGGTTGAGCATCGGCGAGCTCATTCATGAGAAATATCGCGGGATCCGTCCGGCTGCGGGGTATCCCGCGTGCCCGGATCATACGGAGAAGGGAACGCTGTGGCGGCTGCTGGATGTGGAGGCCAACACGGGGATGCAGATCACTGAGTCCTATGCGATGTGGCCGGGATCGAGCGTGAGCGGGCTCTACTTTGCGCACCCTGGAGCACGGTATTTTTCGCTGGGCAAGATCGATCGCGATCAGGTGGTGGACTATGCGGAACGCAAGGGGATGAGCGTGGCCGAGGTGGAGCGGTGGCTCGGGCCGAGTCTCAACTACGATCCCGCGGCATAGAATGAGAGTGCGTAGAAATCGATCGGAGTTGTGCCGATGCAAGCGGTTAAAGCAATGTGGATCGCAATCGTTTTGTCGATTGGCTTGTTGTGCGGGTGCAGTTCCGGCTCGACCGTCACCCAGTGTCAGGTCGGCTGCGGCGGAACGCCATCCTCCGCAATACCAGCAATTGCGACGGCGGCAGGGCAGAATGGCGCGGTGGTCGTGAGTTTGAGTTCGACCGATGCGGGTGCAACGATCCTCTATACCGTGGACGGCAGCATACCTGACCAGTTCTCGTCGACAACAAATACTTACCAGGCGCCGTTTCTTGTGAGCTCCAATCTCACCGTCAAGGCCATCGGCATTGCAGCCGGCAAAGCGGCAAGTGACGCGGTGAGCCAGACCTTTGCCCCGAACATCGCATCGGGAACTCTCGTCTGGTCGGATGAGTTTTCAAATTCCGGCTCGTCGAACGCTCAGCCGAACGCGCAGGTGTGGACCTATGACACGGGTACCGACTGCTGCGGCAACAATGAGCTGGAGACCTACTGTGCGTGGGGCTCGACAACGGGGCCATGCAATCCTACGAATCCGAATGCGTATGTCGGCACGGATGGTTATCTGCACATCGTCGCCGAGAAGCCTTCGGCCGGCGTGTACACGTCGGGTCGTCTCAAGTCGCAGGGGCTGTTCAGCTTTCAATACGGTCGAATTGAGGCGCGGATGCTGCTGCCGGAGTCGCAGGGCATGTGGCCGGCATTTTGGCTGGTGGGGAACAACATTGCGACCATCAACTGGCCGGCCTGCGGCGAGCTTGACGTGATGGAGCACATCAACGGCAGCAATCCGGGGAACGAGGGATATGACTGGGTGCAGGGCTCGGTTCACGGAACCGGCCTAAACGGCGGCATTCAGTACCACCCTGCGGGGTTTTCCGCGTCAGCCTGGCATACCTACGGTTTGATCTGGACCAAGGGGCAGATTCAGTACTACGTGGACAACCCCAGCAATGTGTATGCGACCTTCACGCCGGCGACACAGGCGGGGACGTGGCCGTTCGATCAGGGGCCGCAGTTTGTGATTCTGAACCTGGCGGTGGGTGGGAGCTGGCCGGGCTCGCCGGATGCGACGACGGTGTTCCCGTCGACGATGCTGGTGGACTATGTGCGGATTTATACCAACTGAGGCGAAAACCCGGCTTGTCGATATACTTGTTATGAGTGAATGGCGCCGTCGCAAGCTGCGTCAGCGCTTCGCTCGGCAGAGGGAGGGGAACAGATGAGCTCAACGGCCGCAATGGAGATCGGAAGCGACCTTTGGAATGCGCGCTTGTATGCTGGGATGTCACTGGCCTCTGAACTTGCCGCGGGGCTGAATCGTCCAAGGTTGTGGGTTTCCGGGCTGGTCTACCAGTGGAGAATGTACAGGCAATTAGGCTGGATGAATCGTGGAATCAGCGAAATATTGAATGCGGCGGACGGGCTGGCCTTGCAAATTGAAGCTGGGACACCCTTCCGGATTCGGACGGCAGAGGACTATCGTGCCTTTCGTGACGACGTTCTGCGCTGGCATGCGGTCCATCTGCGACTGCTTGATCCGCAGGAGGGTTTTCCGAGGAATGCCCTGATGCGCAAGAGGCTAGCTCAATTCGAGACCCAGTCCGACCGGTTGCTGGACTTGGCGGATTGGCTTGATGCGCTGAGTACACCAGAGGAAATGGACGCCAAATTCGCCGCTCTTGCTGAGGATGTGGCCAGGGGCAACTTCGTGCCTTGGGCCGAGTTGAAATGAAACTGCCGCTTGAAATTGTCTTCAGCAAGTCGGCGGCCAAGACGCTTGAGGCATTGGATGTACCGACTCGGCAGAGGATCAAGGACAAGGTAAAGGCCGTTGCCGCAGATCCGCTCAATCCCACGAACTCCTACCCGCTTCAAGGAAGCAAGAAGCGTTCGGCCCGCGTGGGCGGCTATCGAATCATAGTGTTGATTCAGGAACCCGACAGACTGGCGGTCGATTTGATCGAATCCCGCGGCCAGGTTTATAGCCGGATTTGATCCCGCCTAGCCTGAATAGGAAAATTCCAATTCAATTCCCGCAAATGACCTTTGGCGCCCCCTTCGACCCCGTTCGCTGCAAACTGGCTTGCACCGGGATTTGGCCTGTGATACACATAGAACATTCAAGTTTGCCTCCAAAGGGCAAGCCTGAGTTTCATGCAGAGTGGTTGAGGGACGAGCCCTGTGACGCCACGACAACCTGCCCGCGCAAAACGGGAGTATGGTGTCAACTCTTGCCCGGCAACGGGGAACATGAGATTCGGGGGTCGCTTCAGCACTCTTGGCTGACGCGGCTCGCACGGTACTTCGAGTCCTATCACGTTCGCTCATCTTTTGAGCCAGTCACGCGCTCGTAGACTTTTCAGCCGCTCTCGCACATGCGAGGGACGAGTGACGACTGCTTACGAGTTGCGATGTAGGGAATGCGGCAGATCCTATGGGGTGCAGCCGCTTTCCATCTGTGATGAGTGTTTTTCCCCGCTCGAGGTGGTGTTCGACCTTGAGTACGCCCGCACACGCTTTACCCGCGATGCCATCTCCCAGGGTCCCCTGACCATGTGGCGCTATCGCGCCCTGCTGCCGGTGGCAGACAGCTATGAGCCGCAGACTCCCTCCGGGTTCACCCCGCTGGTGAAGGCGCCGCGCCTGGCTGCGCGCATTGGCGCGAGCAATCTCCACCTCAAGAACGATGCCGTGTGCATGCCCACGCTGAGCTTCAAGGACCGCGTGGTGGCCGTGGCCCTGGCCAACGCGCAGGCCTTTGGGTTTGATACGGTCGGCTGCTCGTCCACTGGGAACCTGGCCAACGCGGTTGCCGCACATGCCGCCCGCCTGGGATTGAAGACCTTCATCCTGGTGCCTGCGGATCTTGAGCCGGCCAAGATTTTGAATACCCAGGTCTACGGCGCCACGCTGGTGCGCGTCGAGGGCAATTACGACCACGTCAACCGGCTCTGCTCGCAGATTGCGGACCGCTATAACTGGGGCTTTGTGAATGTGAATCTGCGGCCCTTTTACGCCGAAGGCTCGAAGACGGTGGGCTTTGAGATTGCCGAGCAGCTTGGCTGGCGGCTGCCGGACAACATCGTCTGCCCGATGGCCGGCGGGTCACTGATTACCAAGATCCGCAAGGCCTTCAGTGAGCTTGTCGCCCTGGGCCTGGTGGAGGACAAGCCGGTGCGGTTCTTTGGAGCGCAGGCTACCGGCTGCTCGCCGATCTCGACTGCGGTGAAGAATGGGACCGACGAGATTGTGCCGCAGCGGCCGAACACGATTGCGCGCTCGCTGGCGATCGGCAACCCGGCGGATGGGCCTTATGCGTCGCGTGCGATTCGCGCTTCGGGCGGCTGGGCCGAGGATGTGTCGGATGTCGAGATTGTGTCGGGGATTCAAGAGCTGGCGGAGACGGAAGGCATCTTTACTGAAACAGCCGGCGGCGTGACTACGGCTGTGACCGCGCGGCTGTACGCGCATGGGCGCATCAAGCCGGATGAGCTCACCGTGTCCTGCATTACCGGCAACGGCCTGAAAACGACCGACTGCCTGCAGGGAGTTTTTGAAGAGGGCAAGGCGATTCGCCCGCGGTTGACGGACTTTGAAGCCTTTGTCGAGGAATACAACGCAGTGAACCAGGTGCTGAGCCAGGTGGGAGAAAGCTATGTCCGTTAGAGTCTTATTGCCGAATGCATTCCAGAAGCACACCAACAACGTGCGTGAAATTGCCAGCACGGCAGCCAATTTGCCGGAGCTGGTGACGGAGATCGAGGGGCGTTTTCCGGCGCTGCGGCAGCATCTGCGCGGCGAGGATGGGAAGATTCGGCGCTTTATCAACTTCTACGTCAACGAAGAAGATATTCGCTTCCTGGGCAACGAGAAGTACAGCTTCAAGGAAGGCGATGAGGTGTTGGTGATTCCGTCGATTGCGGGGGGATGCTGCTAACGGGGCTTGTGGCCAACGTCGGTCGAAGACCCGCTCATCGCGATAAGGCTGCGATGAACGGGGCACAGTCCCTAATTTCGGGATGAGCGATCCACCTGCCGAGTTATAAGTGTCAGAAAGGGCTCTCCTATCACGGAGAGCCTTTTGTGTTACTGCCGAGTTACTAAGTAAATAAGATATTTGCGCTGTATTCTCGGGCGGTTCACCGTCCTTTTACAAAAGTTGGCGGATACTGTTCCCGTGATCGCTCACGGACGGCAGAGGGTTCCGCTGAAACTTGCTGCTGGTTCCACTTCTCTTGTGGAACTTGCCTATCCCACACTTGCTCCCTCGCTGCCGCTCGAAGCGCCCAGGCCCCGTATTCATGCGGAGGTGGGGCGCTATCGAGTTCGGCTGGCGCAATCCAATGAAGATCGCGCGGCTGCCTGCCGTTTGCGCTTCAGGGTCTTCAATATCGAGCTGGGGGAGGGGCTGGAAAGCTCGTATCAGACCGGGCTTGACTCCGACCGGTTCGACGATGTCTGCGAGCACCTGTTAGTCGAAGATAAGTCGGAGGACAACCCAGGCCGCCGCATTGTTGGAACTTATCGCATGCAATCGGGAATCACGGCGGAGCGGAACCTGGGGTATTACTCCGAGCAGGAGTTCAGCTTTGCGCCGTATGAGCCGCTGCGGCCGGGAATTCTGGAACTGGGGCGGGCGTCGATTGACCGCGAACATCGCACGCCGGAGGTGTTGACGCTGCTGTGGAGGGGTATCGCGCAGTATGCTAAAGACATGGGACTGCGTTACCTGATCGGTTGCTCGTCGTTGACATCCCGGAATCCGGTGGAGGGTTGGCAGATGTATGGCCAGCTTGAGCACTACCGGGTTTCGCCGGAGTTTGAAACGGCGCCGACCGCTGCGTATGCCTGTCCCACCGAGCAGGAGGGCGCACATGCACAGCCGTCGCCTTTCTTGGAAGCCATTGCATGGAGCAGCCGCTCGCGGGAGGCTCGCACCACTGCGTGGAGCGGAAGCTCGCGGGAGGCTCGCACGGAGTTGACTGCGCTTGCGGCAGGAAAAAGCCGCGACGATGGGGCGCCCGTACGGGTGACCGTTCCGAAGCTGCTGAAGACCTATCTCGCCATCGGCGCGCGCATTGGCGGGCCGCCGGCCTGGGACAGGGAATTCGGCACCATCGACTTCCTGACCTTGCTCGATCTCAAGCTGCTTTCGTCTTCTGCACGGAATCGCTTTCTGGCGCCTCTTACACAATGAGTTTTCGCGCCGTCCGGCGTGCTGTGACGCTGGGTTTGGTTCTCATCTACTGCCTGATGCGTGCGATTGTGTCGCGGCTGAGCGGCCCGGACACGATAGAGCGGCGCGCCGCGTGGAACCACGAGAGCACGCAGACGGCTCTGAAGCTGCTGGGTGTGCGGATGAAGGTGACGGGAACGCCGCCGAGCCGCGGGCTGGTGGTCGCCAACCACCTGAGCTATCTTGAAATTCTGGTGTTTGGCGCGGCGTTCAAGTGTGCGTTGGTTTCGAAGACCGAAGTCAGCCGCTGGCCGCTGTTCGGGACACTGGCGCGGGCCGGCGGAACGCTGTTTATCGACCGCTCAAGCCGGGCCAGCGCCGAATCTGTGACCGAGCAGATTGCCGAGCGGCTCAAAGGCACGGTCCCGGTGCTGTTCTTTCCCGAGGGGACCAGCACGGACGGCAGCAAGCTGCTGATGTTTCACTCGCGGCTGTTCACGCCGGCGGCGGAGGCCGGCATCCCGGTGACGGCGGCGGCGGTGCGGTACGTTCCGGACGACGGCAGTCCGGAGGAGACGCTTTGCTGGTATGGCAACCAGCCGTTTCTGCCGCATGTGTGGAGGACGCTGGGCGGGCCGAACTTTACCGCTGAGGTTGAGTTTGGCGAGCCGCAGATTTATCCGGACCGGCGCACCGCGGCGCGGGCTACGCATGACGAGATTGAAGCCATGAGGTCTGGACAGCAGGTCAGCGAGTCAGCAGAGCAGCTTCTAGCTTCCAGCTCCTAGCCTTTAGCTTCCCAGGTCCCAGACGCGGGACCTGGGGCATCCGGCTACCGGGCCTCTGTAAACCTGTAAACCTTGATTTCACCTACCCCCCTTCCCCTTCTGAAAATAAGCGGCGTGTTTTCATCGTGTTACGGGGTCTGCCGGCGTGGGGATGTGATTCTAAAGGGGTTGTTTGCAGATATGAGAAAACAAAGCACTTGCAGTGCGGCAGACGCTCGCGGGAGGCTCGCGTTGGCGACCTGCGTCATGAATTTGTGGACCATGCAATGATTGTGCGCCAAAGGGAGGAAATCATCGGCAAAAGTCCGGGTACTTTTTTTGGGAAATTTTCGAGGCCGCAGAGTGAGGGCTTGTGGCTCGAGCCATGAAGGTTGCGGATGGTCGGTTCAGGGCCTGAAAGGCGCCCTGAGCTTGCAGATAAGGGCCCAATTTCGAAGCAGGCCCATCATTTGGCGGCATGGGGCTAAAGCCCCATCTCTCTCATTTTGAATGGTCTTTCGGCACGACTGAAGTCGTGCCCCTTCGCACATCTGAAGCCCCTTCTCTCATTTTAAACAACTTATGGCACGACTGAACAGGCTGCGGAAAAGGGCCTGGTTTTGGGCGAAACTCGGCAAAAGCATACCTCAGGGGCTGAAGCCCTTGTTGATTTAATTGGCTTTATGCCGGGGATAAATCCCCGGCCTACCGCCCGAACGAGTTT
>Ga0302151_10000729_pt1 | contig 18504 bp, 21 predicted proteins | sample I_Bog_N1_3_FD_192428 | JGI IMG/M metagenome (GOLD analysis project Ga0302151, IMG submission 192428) | Peat permafrost microbial communities from Stordalen Mire near Abisko, Sweden - I_Bog_N1_3 | ecosystem: Environmental > Terrestrial > Soil > Wetlands > Peat | place: Sweden: Abisko, Stordalen...
TGGAGCTGGAGGACCGCACCGAGCGGGAGGTCGTGCTTTACCGGTTGCGCCCGTTGATGCGCCCCGATTGACACCCCAGGGCGCGTTCCGCCGCCGACCTCCCAGCAGCAGGCTTGGCGATCAGACACTGTCCGGTTCGTCCTGCATCGCCTGCTCGAAGGTCCACGGGCAGATAGCCGGGAAGGTCTCCTCGGCCAGGTCGGTCTCGCGGATCGCGATCTGGACGGCTTTCCCGTAGGCGTTCGGCAGCAGCTCGTCCAGGCGGGCCCCCAGACTGGGGTTGTCGGCCAGCAGGTCGGCGACCTCGCTGCGTTGCTCGCGGATGGTCGCCTGCCAACTGCGCCCGCGCCGCTCGGGCTGGAAGCGCCACTTCAAGAGGTGGGCCAGCAGCACGGCGAGCCGACTGGTCAGCTCGCGCTTCTCGCTGCGGCCCATGCTCTCGATCTCTTCCGCGATGTGTGCGATGTCGGCGGTCGACAGCCGACCGGCGCGCAGCAGCGCCGCCTGCTCGTTTGCCCAGGCATAGAAGTCGCGGTCGTAGAGATCGCTCATCTCGCTTCCCCGCGTCTGGCGTGGCCGGCGCCCATGACGCCGCCTTGCCCATCAACAACCTTTATGCGCTCACCCGGCTAATTCCAAGGCGCCGGGCGATCTTCAAGCCGGTCCCATGTTGCCTGACAACAGCCGCGCGCAGCTCGATAATGAAGGATACGTACATGATGGCTGCGGCGACCGCGACACGGATGCCCTGGTGGGCGTGGGTCTGGCCAACCCTGGCATGGGCGCTGCTGGTCGCGGCGGTCGTCGGCGGCAAGAGCAATCTGCTTGCCGCCGCTGCGGCGGGCGCGATGGTCGCCACGGTATTCTCCGCCGTCTACCACGCGGAGGTGGTGGCGTTGCGGGTGGGCGAACCGCTCGGCACGCTGATCCTCGCCGTCGTGGTCACCGTGATCGAGGTCGCGCTGATCGTCTCGGTCATGCTCGGGGGTGGGGCGGAGCCGTCGGCGCTCGCACGCGACACCGTGTTTGCAGCGGTCATGCTCGTCTGCAACGGCGTCGTCGGACTATGCCTTCTGGTCGGCGGTATTCGGCATCACGAGCAGGGGTTCCAGGTCGAGGGCGCCAGCGCCGCATTGGCCGTGCTCGCCGCGCTCACCACGCTGACGCTCATCGTGCCGAATTTCACGACCAGCGCGGCCGGTCCCGCGTTCTCGGTATCGCAGCTCGCCTTCGCGGGCGTCATGTCGCTGATCCTGTATGGCGTGTTCGTCTTCGTGCAGACCGTGCGGCACCGCGATTACTTTATTTGGGAGCGAAACGAGGGCGAGGACGACAACGCGGAGCGGCCGACCGGGCGCTTCACGCTGCTCAGCACCGCCTTGCTGATCGCGGCTTTGACGGCCGTGGTCCTGATCGCCAAGCTGGAGTCGCCGATCCTGGACGCCGGCGTCGCCTGGGTGGGAGCGCCGAAGCCGGTGGTGGGCATCGTCATCGCCGCGCTGGTTCTGCTGCCCGAAGGCTTGGCGGCGCTGCGCGCGGCGCGCGCGAACCGTCTGCAAACCAGCCTGAACCTGGCGTTGGGCTCCGCGATCGCCAGCATCGGCCTGACGATCCCGACCGTCGCAGCGGTGTCGATCGTTATCGGCCAGCCGCTGGCGCTTGGCCTGGGCACGAAGGAGGAGGTGTTGCTCGCGCTGACCCTCCTGGTCGGCGTGATCACCTTGGGCAACGGCCGGACCACGGTGCTGCAGGGCGCCGTGCATCTGGTGATCCTTGCCGCGTTCCTGTTCCTCGCGGTCGTTCCGTAAGGCGTCCGGCCGCTCCGCGGCACTGCGATCCGTCCGGCGCCGCCACGGCGCCGGCTACGCGGCGTTCATCTCCGACATCACCACCGTTTCGTGCGGCAGGCCGTGTTCGCGCGGGGTGCCGGCGTTCGGATCCCGGATCATGTAGCCGCGGCCCCACACCGTGCCGATCAGGCTGCCGGCGCCAGCCGCCGCAAGTTTCTTCCGCAGCTTGCAGATGAACACGTCGATGATCTTCATCTCGGGTTCATCCATGCCGCCGTAGAGGTGATTCAGAAACGCCTCCTTGGTCAGCACCATGCCTTTCCGCAGCACCAGCAGTTCCAGGATCGCGTATTCCTTGCCGGTGAGGTGTACCAGATGGCCGCCGACCAGGACCTCGCGGCTGTCCAGGTTGAGCTGCAGCGATCCCACGCGCAGCGAAGGCTGGCTGAACCCCTTGCTGCGCCGGACGATCGCCTGCATGCGCGCGAGCAGTTCCGCCTTGTCGTATGGCTTCGTCATGAAGTCGTCGGCGCCCATGCCGAGCGCCTTCACCTTGGCTTCGGGCCGGGTCAGGCTGGACAGGACCAGCACAGGCGTGTCGTTGCGCGCAGCGCGCATGCGGCGAACAACCTCATACCCCTCGATGTCCGGCAGCATCAGGTCGAGCAGCATGATGTCGTACTCATAATGCCGCGTCAGTTCCAGCGCTTCCTCGCCGGTGTCGGCATGATCGACCACGGCGCCGCCTGCCTTCAGCATCAGGCAGACACCGCGCGCCGCGGTCACATCGTCTTCAACGAGCAAGACCCGCATAGCCATTCCTCCGCTGCCGTCGCACAGCCAGATATTTACCACCATAGCGTGTGTCCATCCAGAGTTTTTTCACGGTTCACGTGTATCATTAGCGCCAATCTCCCGATTAGGTTTGAAGTTTTGAGCGGCGTTTGGGATAAAGTCCGTTTTATGGGATCAGGACGTCTTAATGAGGCAAACTTGTCTTACCGCGCGGGCCGGCGCCTGCAACGCGGCGTTGCGCACCCTGTCGCCGCTGCGGCTGGAGGGCCGGGTCTCGGGACTTTCCGGTCTGGTGGTGGAGGTGGAAGGTCTGTCGAGCCACCTGTCGGTCGGCGACCGGCTTACCCTCCAGGCCCGGGACGGGCGCGCGGTGCCGGCGGAGATCGTTGCGTTTCGCCAAGGCCGGGCGCAGGCAATGCCGTTCGCGCCGCTCGATGGGCTTGGTCCCGGCAGCCCGGCTCGGGCTTGTGGCGAGGGGCTTGCGATCGGCGGCGGGGGCTCGCTCGCGGTGTCGGATGCCTGGCTTGGCCGGGTGCTCGACCCGCTTGGCCGGTCGCTGGACGGGCAAGGCCCGCTGCCTCCCGGCCCCCGCACCCGCAAGCTGCGTGCCTCGCCGCCGCATGCCACGGATCGCGCCCGGCTGGGTCCGCCGCTCGATCTCGGCGTGCGCGCACTCAATTGCTTCGCGACCTGCCGGGACGGGCAGCGTCTGGGTCTGTTCGCAGGGTCCGGCGTCGGCAAATCGACGCTGCTTGCGATGCTGGCGCGATACACCGCTTGCGACGTCGCGGTGCTCGCCCTGGTCGGCGAGCGCGGGCGGGAGGTGCGGGAGTTCATGGAGGACGATCTCGGTCCGGAAGGGCTGGCCCGCTCGGTGGTGGTCGTCGCGACCTCGGACTCGCCGCCGCTGCTGCGGCGGGAGGCCGCCTATGCGGCAATGACCGTGGCCGAGCATTTCCGTGACCAGGGCAAATCGGTGCTACTGCTGATGGACAGCGTCACCCGCTTCTGCCTGGCGCTGCGCGAGATCGGCCTGTCCGCCGGGGAACCGCCGGCCACGCGGGGCTATCCCCCCAGCGTGTTCGCCGAACTGCCGCGGCTGCTGGAGCGGGCCGGTCCGGGCGTGCCGCCATCCGTATCGTGCGGGCGGCAGACGGTGACGCCGCACGCCGAGGAAGGTGCCGGCCGGACCACGGCACTGTTCACCGTTCTGGTGGAGGGCGACGACCACAATGAGCCGGTGGCGGACGCGGTGCGCGGAATCCTGGACGGGCACGTGATTCTCGACCGGCGCATCGGCGAGGGCGGGCGGTATCCGGCGGTGGACGTGCTGCGCTCGCTGTCGCGCTCGGTGCCCGGCTGTCTGGAGCCGGAGCAGGCGGCCGTGGCGTCCCGCGCCCGTGCCATTCTGGCGCTGCACGCGGACATGGCTGATCTGGTGCGGCTTGGCGCCTACCGCGCCGGTACCGATCCGGCGGTGGACGAAGCCGTGGCGCTGGCGCCGCGCATCGAACAGGTGCTCCGCCAGGGCAGGACGGAGCGCAGCAGCCTGGCCGAGAGCTTCGCCCTGCTCCGCGCTGCCATGACGCCGGGCTGATGTCCGCCCGCGACCCGCTGGACGCGCTGATCCGCCTGCGCCGGATGGGGGTGGATGAGGCCCGGAGCGCCCTGGCAGACAGCCTGCGCGCCGGGGAAGCCGCTTCGGCCGCGCTGGAAGCGCTGGAGATGGCGATCCGGCAGGAGACGGAAGCCGCCTGCAGCCTGGATGCCGACGACGCCGCCGTCGAGCAGTTCGCCCGCTGGCTGCGGCGCACGCGGGACCGGCAGCGCGACGCCGGCGCCACCCGCGATGCCGCCGAGCTGGCCACGGCGCAGGCGCGCGGCGTGCTGGCCGCCGCCCGGGCCGCGGTGCGCGCAATCGAAGCGATGCAGGAGCGCCAGGCCGCAATCCGCGCCGCGGCGGCCGCCAGGACCGAGCAGGCCACGCTGGATGAGGCCGGGCAGAACGCGCACCGCCGCTCCGGCGACGGGTGATGCCAACCGCCGCTGCCGACTGGGCCGTTGATGCTGCGCGCGGGTTTGGCTGGCCCGCCGCGGGCGAAACCGAGATTCGTACCAGCGGCCCGATCGGGGTTCGACCGATCGACGATATGGGGGGCTGGTATGATTTCATCGTCAGCCATCGGTTAAATCCGGCCGCTGCCAACGAAAGCCGTGGCTGAAATCCGCGTTCTGTGCTGAAAAGCGTCGTCGAAACAAACAGGAGCGCGGCTTTGCGCATCGCAATGATCGGTGGCGGCTATGTGGGCCTCGTGTCGGGCGCCTGCTTCGCCGAATTCGGCACCGACGTGGCAGTTGTCGAATCTGATCCGCACAAGCTGGCCGCGCTGCGCGCCGGCCGCATGCCGATCTACGAGCCCGGTCTCGACAAGCTGGTGGCCGAGAACGTCAAGGCCGGCCGTCTGTCCTTCGGCGACGACCTCGCCGCGGCGGTGGACGGCGCGGAGGCGGTGTTCATCGCCGTGGGCACGCCGACCCGGCGCGGCGACGGCCATGCCGACCTCAGCTACGTGTACGCCGCCGCCGAGCAGGTGGCGCGCGCGCTGTCCGGCTATGCGGTGATCATCACCAAGTCCACCGTGCCGGTCGGCACCGGACGGCGCATCGAGGAGATCGTCCGCGCCGCGCGCCCCGACCTCGATTTCGACGTGGCTTCCAACCCGGAGTTCCTGCGGGAGGGCAACGCCATCGGCGACTTCATGCGCCCCGATCGGGTGGTGATCGGTGCCGAATCCGAGCGCGCTCAGGAGGTTCTGCGGCGGCTGTACCGCCCGCTGTACCTGATCGAAGCGCCGATCGTGTTCACCGGTATCGAAACGGCGGAACTGACGAAATACGCCGCCAACGCCTTCCTGGCGATGAAGGTCACCTTCATCAACGAGATCGCCGATCTGTGCGAAAAGGTGGGCGCCGACGTGCACGACGTAGCGCGCGGCATCGGTCTGGACGGGCGGATCGGGCGAAAGTTCCTGCATCCCGGCCCCGGCTATGGCGGGTCCTGCTTCCCCAAGGACACCCTGGCACTGGTCCGCACCGCGCAGGATTTCGGCGCGCCGTCGCGGCTGGTGGAAACCGTGGTCGCGGTGAACGATGCGCGCAAGGCGACCATGGCGATGCGGGTGATCAACGCCTGCGGCGGCTCGGTGCGCGGCAAGACGATCGCGGTGCTGGGCCTCACCTTCAAGCCGGAGACCGACGACATGCGCGACGCGCCGTCGATCTCCATCGTCTCGCGGCTGGTGGGTGACGGTGCCGTGGTGCGGGCGTTCGACCCCGAGGGGACTCAGCCGGCGCGCGCCGTGCTGCCCGAGGAGGTCGTCTACTGCCGCGATGCGCTCGACGCGGCCGAAGGGGCGGACGCACTGGTGCTGATCACCGAATGGAACGAGTTCCGCGCGCTGCCGCCGGCCCGCCTGTTGGCGGCGATGCATGGCAAGGTCATCGTCGACCTGCGCAACGTCTACGATCCGGTGGCAATGCGCGAGGCAGGCGCCGATTACCACTGCATCGGACGGCCGGCGTAGGCGTGGTTCGAATGATCAAGGCATGGTGTTTCACTGACGCATATGTTCTGGATCGTGCGGCTCGCAGCAGCGGTTTCTTTTCCTCGCCTTCGAGCCGCAATCCACCCTCCTCGGGATTTTATTATGTAAACCAGCACTCACAATCAAAAGCAAAAGAGGACTCTTGGGAGCAAATCAGACTGGAAGTTGCTCCCCACGCCCCTTCCCGAATAGGTGCCTTTTTTGCGTTTGCCGATCGGGATACGTGTTCTCAGATGCTAAGCCGATGGAATGTTCCGGGCAACTTCATTGAGGAAGTTGAAATACGAGCAGGTGCCAGATTTATACTTGTTGATGCGGAATGGCTTGAAGGTGCCCGGCAAGATCGGCCGCCGCCGGAGCCCCCAAGGACACGCGCTGCGAAGTACTGGCTAGAGCGGAAAACCGACAATCCAATTCTGGAGTATGTAGTCAACGGTGACGTGTACTTTCCGAATTGGGAGAAGTTTAGTTTAATCTAAATCGAGAAATTCGGAAGTCCATTCTTTGCGAATGGTGGACGTTTCGACATTCGGAATTTCTTCGGGGCAAATCGGTTTTCGAGTCGCCGCTAACCGCTCTTTAACGCGACGTCGCCTAGGCTCGCCGCATGTCGTCCGATGACCGGCTGGTCACTGTCTGCGTCTGCACCCACAATCGCCCCGCCTACGTGCGTGACTGCCTGAATGGTCTGGCGCGGCAGAGCACCGGCACCGACGCCTTCGACCTCATCGTGGTGGACAGCGGGTCAACCGGCGACGCGTCCGACGCCCTGCGTGCCATGGTCGCCAAACACTCAAGCGCTCGTCTGATCCGGCTCGACAAGCCGGGCGTCAGCCTGGCGCGCAACGCCGCCGCCCGCGCCGCGCGCACGCCCTACGTCGCCTATATCGACGACGACGCGATCCCCGCGGCGGACTGGATCGCCAGCATCCACCAGGCGCTGGCGCAGCCTGAGTCGCCCGCGCTGCTCGGCGGCCGCATCCTCCCGGTCTGGGAGGCGCCGCTGCCCGCATGGTGGCCCGCGAGCCTTCGCGGCGTGCTGTCGATCATCGAGGCGGAGGGTCAGGGCGAGTACCGCACCGATGCGCTTCCCCTCGGGTTGGAGCCCTACGCGGCGAACCTGGTGGTGAAGGTCGCAGCCATGAACGCCGCTGGCGGGTTCGGCACGGCGGTCGGCCGCTACGGCGGCGCCCTGCTGTCGGACGAGGAAGTTCAGCTCGCCTGGAAGCTCCAGGACCTGGGGCATTCGGCCCGCTACGATTCACGGCTGGTCGTGCATCATCGCATCCAGGCCACCCGGCTGAATCCCGCATGGCTGCTGCGCCGGCTGCATTGGCAGGGCGCCTCCACCGTTGTCACCCGTCGCCTGCTCGGCTACCGCCGCGCGGTCTGGCGCGAGTTGCCGCGACGCCTGCTGGTGGCGCTGCTGTGCGCGCCCTTGGCCCTGGCGCCGCGCGGCAGCACGCGGCTGCTCGCATGCCGCTGGCGCCTGGCCTATGCGCTCGGCTTCCTGCGCGCCGCCCTGGGCTGGAACCCGGCCGCGGCCGCGCAACGCGATCCGCACCGCGCATGAAGCTGTACCAATGGCGAGGCAGCGCACCGAATTTCGGCGACGAGCTGAACAGCGTGCTCTGGCCGCGGCTGCTGCCCGGTGCCTTCGACGACGATTCCGGCACACTGTTCCTGGGCGTCGGGTCGATCCTTGACGGCCGCCATCCGGCCGCCGCTCGCAAGCTGGTCGCCGGCGCCGGTTATGGTGGCTACGAGCCACCGGCGGTGCTGGACCGGCGCTGGGATGTGCGCTGGGTGCGCGGGCCGCGAACGGCACGGCTGCTCGGCCTGTCCCCGGTGTTCGGCCTGGGAGATCCGGCGGTACTACTGCCGCTTGTCGGCGTGACCGGCGACGTGCGGGGCAGCGCCGTCGGGTTCATGCCGCATTTCGAAAGCGCCGGGCGCGGGGCCTGGGACCGTGTCGCGGCTGCCTGCGGCGTGACGCTGATCGACCCGCGGGACGATCCGCTGGCCATCCTGCGCGCGATTGCGGCCTGTCGGGTGCTGCTGTCGGAATCATTGCACGGCGTGATCGCGGCCGACGCGATGCGCGTGCCGTGGATCGCCATCGAGCCGCTTGCCGCCGTCCACCGGCCGAAATGGCACGACTGGGCCGACACCGTGGGCGTATCCGTCGCCTTCCGGCGTCTGCCGGCCTCGTCGCTGGCCGAGTGGCTGCACGCCTCGCCGCTGGCCGCGCGCCACGCCGGGCGTTCGCTGGTCCGTCGGCACGAGGCGGCGCTGCGCAGCATCGGCCTCGCGGGCTTTATCGACCGTGCCGCGGCGGCTCTTGGGGATGCCGCCGGCGCCGTGCCGCAACTCTCGGCCGCGACTGACCTGCAGTGCTGCCAGGACCGGATGCTGCAGGCGGTCGCGGCGCTGCGGCGTCATATGGGTTTGCGGCAGCAATTCTAAATGCGGTGTTCGCTCGTGCTTTTTCGGGACGTGGCTCCGTGTCCGGGTGGGTTGAGTGCGAGACGGGGGCGCTGCGGTCAAGGGGGTCGGATGGCCGTCGCGGCGATGGATTGGAGCAGGTCGGGCCAGTCCTGGAAGACGACGTAAATTGTGACGGTCCGCAGATGCTCGAAGAAGCAGTAAGTGGGGCCGAGCGCGACACCGAGGCCGCGCGGCACGCCGATGCCGTCTAGCACGCGCACCAGCGGCTGAAGCAGCAGCTTGAGCACGATGGCGGCCACGATCGGCAGGACGAGCGCCGCCGCGATGTAAAGCGTGTCCATCACCGCGAGAAGGAACAGGCCGCCAAGAAAGATGGTGCGCGGATCGGTGGGCAGCGGCATCCGCGTAAGTGGCTCCTAAGGCGGCGAAACACCGTAACCTTCGCAAAGTCCACGATGAACGCGAAGGCGACCGCCGCGGCAAACGTACCAGCGACCATCAAGGGCGGTAAGGGCTTCATCCCGAATCCCTCGATGGCCAACGTTGAAGCAATCGCGAGACTGATTGCCGACGAAACGATGAGCCAGACGGTCTCCCGAAAGTCCTGCCTCTGCCGTTCAGGATCATGCAGCACGCGTTTCCATCGTGCCAATGCCCCGAGCAGGCGGCGGCGAAAAAGCCGGGACCGGGATGTCTATGCCGGCGCCGGGTCGTCCATCGCGCCCTGAACCATGCGCTGGCCAAACAGGTCAGCGATTCGCAGCCGCTTCGGCGATCGCCCGGTCGAGCATCCCAACCGCGTGGCGCGCGATAACCCCTTCCTCGTCGCTGGGCATGACGAACACCCGAACACGCGAGTCGTCCGTCGAAATCACCGGCGCCGAATCGCGATTGGCCGTGCGATCCAGCTGGATGCCAAGCCACGCCTCGTCCTGCAGCACGCTCTCGCGCACGCGCCAGGCGCGCGCGCTCACTGGCATTCGTCGTGATCGTGTTCGGCAATCAGGCGACGACCTACACCAATCTGGAGCGTCGGCGGCTGTGGCCCTCTCGCCCACATGGGGTTTATCGAGGAGACCGGCGCCAGCCAGTATCTGCGCGATGCGCGGATCGCCACGATCTATGAAGGCACGACCGGGATTCAGGCCGCCGACCTGGTTGGCCGCAAGCTGACGATGGACAACGGCGTGGCGATGGCGGCGCTGTTGGCCGAGATGCGTGACGTGGACTCGCTGCTTGCCGATGGCGCCGGGTTCGCGGCGATCCGCGAGCATCTGGCCGCCGGCATCCAGGCGTTGGAACAAGCCACGGCGTGGGTTTTGCAAACGATCGGCCAGGATCAGGATGCGGCGCTGGCGGCTTCGGTCAGCTATCTGATGCTGACCGGGTACGTGTGCGGCGGCTGGCAGATGGCACGCGCCGCGCTCGCCGCGCATGCGGGTCTGACGGCAGGCGGGGACGAGGCGTTCTACCGGGGCAAGATCGCGACGGCGACGTTCTACGCCGAGCAGATACTCCCCAAGGCGAGCGCTCTGCTGACCGTCGTGCGGAGCGGCGCGTCCACCGCGTTCGCGTTGACCGAGGATCAGTTCTGAGGAGGGCAAGCAGCCGCGGTCACTGGGCCAGAGAGAACAGAGCGCAGGTCTCAATGGCGCGCTGCCCTGCGAGACCGGCTGGTTGTTCTGAGGCCTCAGCCTGGCAAAGCGGTGTCGATAAGCCATTCTCGCCGATTCCAGCTCGCGGCAAGGTGGAGATTCTGGAGCGTGTATCGCCAAGCACGATGTTGTGGCCCCGCGGCGGCGATGGCTGTCGGGCTTAAGTTGCCCGGCGAGGTGGTGCTGCGCGAAAAGAACAACACGCTGTTGGATCCGCTACGGGGTGGGATGCGCGACTTCATCGGCGGCCTCAAGGCGCCGGGCCGCGGCCAAGTGCGCCCAGCATCCAGCATTCATGAATACCCGGTATAACGTCATGCGGCTTGAGCTGCCTTATCGATAGGCGGCTCGCGGTCTATCTCCCGGCTATCGCAGCGGCTGAGCTGCGGCAGAGAATCGCTGGAGGACAACCAATGCAAAGACGCGAACTCGGAAACAGCGGCCTGGAGGTTTCGGCGATCGGCCTTGGGTGCATGGGGCTGAATTTCAGCTACGGCCATGCGCTGAGCAAAGCCGAGGGGATCGCGCTGATCCGCGCGGCAGTGGAGCGCGGCGTCACCTTCTTCGACACCGCCGAGATCTACGGGCCGTACACCAATGAGGAGATGGTCGGCGCGGCGCTGGCGCCGGTGCGGGACCGGGTGGTGATCGCCACCAAGTTCGGGTTCAAGATCGACCCGGGAACAGGCAAGCAGGCCGGCATGGACAGCCGGCCCGAGCATATCCGCGAGGCCGCCGAGGCGTCGCTGAAGCGACTGGGCGTCGAGGTCATCGACCTGCTCTATCAGCACCGCGTCGATCCCGCCGTGCCGATCGAGGACGTGGCGGGCGCCGTCCGTGACCTGATCCATGAAGGAAAGGTCAGGCATTTCGGCCTGTCCGAGCCTGGCGCGCAGACGATCCGCCGCGCCAATGCGGTGCAGCCGGTCACCGCGATCCAGAACGAATACTCGCTTTGGACGCGCGGGCCGGAGACCAACGGGGTGCTGCAGGCCTGCGAGGCGCTTGGCATCGGCTTCGTGCCCTACAGCCCGCTCGGCAAGGGGTTCCTGACCGGCGCCATGAGCAAGGATACCAAACTCGCCGAGAACGATTTTCGCCGGCTCCTGCCGCGCTTCACGCCGGAGGCGATGGCGGCGAACCAGGCCCTTGTCGGCCTGCTCAAGCGAATCGCGGGCGAGAAGCGCGCGACGCCGGCGCAGATCGCGCTTGCGTGGCTGCTCGCGCAGAAGCCCTGGATCGTGCCGATCCCCGGCACCACAAAGCTCCATCGCCTGGAGGAGAATCTTGGTGCGGCGGACATTGCGCTGACCGCCGATGACCTCGCTGAGATCGAGCGCGCCGCTGCCGAAATCAAAGTCGAGGGCGAGCGCTACCCTGCGCAACTGCTGGCGATGACCGGCCGCTGAACGACTGCGAACCGCGCCCGTGCGCCGCTTCCGGTGGGCGGGCGGTTGTGACTGAGCGAGACGGAGCAGGACATGACACAAAACATTGAAGGCAAGGTCGTCGTCATCACCGGCGCGAGCAGCGGGCTCGGCGAGGCGACCGCGCGGCATCTCGCGGCACTGGGCGCGAAGCTGGTGCTGGGGGCGCGACGGCTCGACCGGCTTCAGGCGCTGGCCCGGGAGCTGAACCTGCCGGACGAAACCGCGGCGCAAACCGACGTCACCGACCGCACGCAGGTCAAGCGCCTTGTGGATGGCGCAGTCGCGATGCATGGGCGACTCGACGTGATCCTCAACAACGCCGGCCTGATGCCGCAGTCGCTGTTGGAGCGGGGCAAGGTGGACGATTGGGACCGGATGATCGACGTCAACCTGAAGGGCGTGCTGTACGGTATCGCCGCCGCGCTGCCGCACATGACCAAGCAGAAGAGCGGCCACATCATCAACGTGTCGTCGGTCGCCGGGCACAAGGTGCGGCCAGGCAGCGCCGTCTACGCCGCGACCAAGGCGGCGGTGCGCATGCTTTCCGAGGGCTTGCGCCAGGAGGTGAAGCCGTATGGCATTCGCACCACTGTGATCTCGCCCGGCGCGGTTGCTTCCGAGCTGCCCGACAGCGTTACCGAGGCCGACGTTGCTCAGAGCATTCGGCAGTTCTACGACACCTATGCGATCCCGGCGGAGTCGTTCGCGCGCATGGTTGCCTTCGCGATGAGCCAGCCCGACGAGGTGGACATCAACGAGATCCTGTTCCGGCCGACCGCGCAAGAACTCTGAACCGGCAGGCGCGTGCGTGCAGAGGCCGACCCTGTCGATGTTGCGGCCCGCGCTCCCGGCGGCGGCTGACCCGGCCGAGGTCACGGCCGAACGACCGGTGACTTGGTTCTAGCTGCTTGTTCCGATGGAAACGAAAAAGCCGCATCGCCACCCTGAAGGCGGCGACGCGGTTGCAACTCCGTCGGCTTGCTGTTCCAGGTCAGGACGTGCCGGCCTCCGAGAAGGCTTTCCGCAGGATCGGGATGGCCGAACTCGCAACCGGCCAGCCGCCGTAGAAGGCGAGGTGCGTGACGAGCTCGACCAGCTCCTCGCGGGTGACGCCGTTATCCAGTGCACGCTTGACGTGGAAGGGCAACTCGTTGGTGCGGTAGAGCGCGACCAGACTCGCGACGGTGATCAGGCTGCGGTCGCGCTTGGACAGGCCGGGGCGTTCCCAGACGTCGCCGAACAGCACCTTGTCGCTGTAGTCGGCAAGCGCCGGGGCGATGTCGCCATAGGCTCTTCTGCGCAGGACTGTGTTGGTCAGCAATCACACCACCTCCCGGTCGGCGCCGTATTGTTCGTCGGTCACCTTCTCCATCCAATCGACCGCCTTCCCGTCGAGCTTCTCGGCGATAGCGATGTGGATCATGGCACAGCGCGGCGCGGCACCATGCCAGTGCTTCTCGCCCGGCGAGAACCAGACGATGTCACCGGGATGGATCTCCTCGATCGGGCCGCCCTCGCGCTGCACGCGGCCGACGCCCGCGGTGACGAGCAGCGTCTGGCCCAGCGGGTGCGCGTGCCACGCGGTCCGCGCACCCGGCTCGAACGTGACCGTCGCGCCGCTGAAACGGGCATCGCCAGCGCCGCTGAAGGGGGCGTCGATCCTGACCGTGCCGGTGAAATAGTCCTCCGGCCCCCGCGCCGAGGGCTGCGATCCGCTGCGAGTGATGTCCATCGTGATCTCCTTGCGCCGGAGCGGGCGCACTCGCGATGGCGCCGGCTGTAATCGCCAGATTAGGTCTCACGCCGTCCGATCATTAGACGCTACAAACGGCAAGGAGTGATATCTGGAGTTCATCAATGCGCCGCGAGGAACTCGTCGATCTCAACGCGTTCCTGACCGTCGCGGAGGAAGCGAGCTTTACACGCGCCGCGGCGAAGCTCGGCACCTCCCAGTCAGCACTCAGCTACACGCTTCGACGTTTGGAGGCGCGGCTCGGGGTTCGGTTGCTGACCCGCACGACGCGCCGTGTCGCGCCTACGGAGGCGGGAGAGCGGCTGCTGAAAACCCTGGGGCCGGCGCTCCAAGAGATCGGCGCCGAACTTGCCGCGCTGAGTGAGCTGCGCGACAAGCCGGCCGGCACGATCCGCATCACCACGTCCGAGCACGCGGCGCATGCCGTCCTGTGGCCGGTGCTGGAAAGGTTGTTGCCGGATTATCCGGATGTCCATGTCGAGATTTCCATCGATACTGGTCTGACCGACATCGTCGCCGAGCGCTTCGACGCTGGCGTTCGTCTAGGCGAGTCGATCGCCAAGGACATGGTGGCGGTTAGGATCGGACCTGATCTTCGCATGGCCGTGGTGGGGGCGCCGTCCTACTTCGCCGCGCATCCGAGGCCGCGCACCCCGCAGGATCTGGCCCATCACCGATGCATAAACCTGCGGCTGCCGACCGCCGGCGGGCTCTATGCGTGGGAGCTGGAAAAGGGCGGCCGGGAGCTGAGGGTACGTGTGGAAGGCCAGTTGGCTTTTAACAATGTGCCCATGATCCTCCGTGCTGCGGCCGCCGGTTTCGGCCTCGCCTGCGTCCTGGAGGACCATGTCGGCGCGCTTGTCGCCAATGGCGGCCTCGTTCGCGTGCTCGAGAGCTGGTGCCCGCCGTTTGCCGGCTATCACCTTTATTACCCGAGCCGACGGCAGCCCTCGGCGGCATTTGCGCTGCTGGTCGATGCGCTGCGCCATCGGGCGTGAGAGAAGGCCAGGTGTCACCCCTGCCCCCGCGTCGTACCCGTTTGGTCGGCTTGCGCACTCGGCGCAACGTTCCGCCTGACCGGTCAGGAACCGAGCGTTGCATGCTGACGGGGCTATTCCGCGCACCCAGAGCGGATGCCTCAGGGCTACGGCGCTGAAAAGCCGATCTTCTTGTGGGAGCCGTCGCAATAGGGCTTGCTGGCGGACGCGCCGCAGCGGCAGAGCACCGTGCTCGTCGTCCGGTTGACTGTCCGGCCCGTGCCGCTGACGATCTCCAGCGGTCCCGTGATTTTGAGCGGGCCGTCGGGGAACAGAGTGATCTGCACGGGGCCGGAGCGGGTCTCCAGCGGCGCACTGTCTCCGCTCTGTGGCTCCCCGGTCGCCGTGAATCCGGCCGTGCCGTGCGAACCATCGCAGAACGGCTTGGTGGCGGACGCGCCGCACCGGCATAGCGTAACGCGCTTGCCAACCGATGTTCCCGCGAGGGCGATGTCGGCGTGCAGAGCGAGCGGGCCGTTTTCGCGGATGCGCAGCAGGTTCACCGGCGGCGGCGCTTCCGCTTCCCCGCCGTCCAGTCTCTCCACCGTGATCGCACCACTCGGGCAGTTGTACGCAACGGCAAGCAGCGCGTCCGGCGACGCGGCATCGGGGACGATCCAGTCGCCCTCAACATTGGCCCGGAAAACGGCCGGCTGCGACAGCACGCAGGCCCGCGCGTGGATGCAGCGCGCCGAGTCGAAACGGACAACGGCTCGGGTGCCGCGGGCCTCCTCGATTGTGCCGTCGGTCATGACCGCCTCTCTCGCTGGATGATGATGCGATCCTATGCGGGGAACCATCCCGCAGCATAGGCCGCCTGTCCGCGCGGACCGCTTTGATGGCGGACCTTCGGCACGATGCCGCGTCGGCGAATACTCGCGTACTCGCGCACGGCATATGGAGAGCCCTCCTCGCCTTCGACGACCGCAGCGAAGCAACCTATCGACCGCCGATCCCCGGCGGCCCCGCGCTCTGACGTAGCAGGAACCCGAGGACAACGGACGTGGCATCAATTGCCGACGTCCGCCGGCCGACGAGGAACTCCGGGTAACCGGACTCGCTGCCGGGCCAGCCGTGGCCGCCGCCATTGATGAACCACCCTTCGGTGTCACCGCCCCGGCATCTCTGACCGACCGCGCGCATGATGGTAAACCCCGGTTCCCGGGAAACGGCGGTCGCCAGTTCGAAACTGGCGCAGCGGTTCTCCGTGGCCCAGAACGCGAGCGTCTCCGGCGCAGACAGGATGCGTCCATCGCGCGTGTCAGTGCCATTGACGGAAACGACCGGGTCTTCGGTTCCCTGGATCAGCAGGAACGGGACGGCGCTACCTGGTTTGCAGGTCGCCGCAGCCGGCGCCGCCAAGCCCGATGCGACCACGGCGACACCCGCCAGATGGACGCGGCCTGAGCAGGCGAGCGCCTGGGCCATGAAGCCACCGTTCGAGAAGCCGACCGCATAGATCCGCGAGGGGTCGACCGGAATTCTGTTGGAGACGTCTGCCACCACGTCCGCCAGGAAGGCGGCATCGGCAGCGCCGCGGGCGCTGAACGGGTCGGCGCCCCAGGAGCGCCAGTCGCCTCGCGGGTAAACGACAGCGAACCTGAGCCTGGCAGCCGCAGACGACAGGCCCGACATCCTGGCCATCTGCTCCGGCGTGCCGAGCCAGCCGTGCAAGGCAATCACGAGCGGACGCGGCGTGCTGTCGCCTATAGGCGCCGCGATCAGCAGGTACGAGCGCGGCTCGCCACCGGACATGACGCCGACCCGGCCCGTTACCGCGGCGCACCCGACCAGCGCAACCAGACTCACGGCTGCCGCGAACATCCTAACGAACATCGAACCGCCATCCGCACGAACGTTTATGAGCGAGTCGTCGCATAATCGACCCCGGCCCCCGCAACACGCCCGACGCGCGCTGCGCCCGGCACTCGCGGCTCCATCAGGGACAGGGTTCCTTATGAAGCCAAGGCGGGGTTTGCGGCCTGCCCCTTGCGCTGGCGCCAGCTCTCCGCTTAGGACCACCTGCTTGGCCGGCTGACTGGCCTTGAGCGTCTCCGGCCGCCACCTCGTTGTTGGCGCCGGCTACCTGGCCCAGCTCGCCGGCCCCCGGTTGGCCGGACCTCATGGACGTCCCCTTTTGGCCGGAGCGTCGCCGCCGATGCCACCCCATCCCGACGACCTCGATCCCGAATTGCTGGCGCGCATCCCGCTCTCCGCCCGCACGGTCCTGGAGGTCGGTTGCGGCCCGGGCGCGCTGGGCGCCGCATACCGCCAGCTCAATCCGCGCGCGAGGCTGTTCGGCATCGAAGCCGATCCGGCAGCGGCCGCGACCGCTGCCGAGCGCCTTGATGATGTGGCGGTGGCCGACATCGACGCCGACCCACTGCCGTTCGACCTGCCGCCCGGCAGCTTGGATTGCATCGTGTACGGTGAGGCGCTGGCGGCGCTGGCGGACCCCTGGACGGTCCTTCGCCGCCATGCGGAGGCGCTGAGCGATACCGGCACGATGCTACTGCGCGTGCCCAATCCCGCGCATTGGGGCATCGCCGACAGCCTGCTGCGCGGCACGCTGGACATGCCGCCGGCCGGCTGGTTCGCGCCGGACCGCACGGCGAAGCAGCTCGAAGCGCTGGGCCTGTTTCCGTATGACGTTTCACCGCGCGGATTTGGCGGCGACGACGCGCAGCACTTTTTCGATGCCCTTGCCCCGGCGCTGGGGCGGCTCGGCATCGATCCGGCGGCCTACGCGAAGCGCGCCGGACCGCACCAATACGTCTGGCGGCTGCGCAAGCACCGATCCACGCGCCTCACTGTCGCGGCCACCATGCTGGCTCCGGTGGGCGGCGTGTCGGATGTGCGGATCGTGCAGCCGCTGCAGGCCATGGCCAGCGACCCGTCCGTTCTGAGCCGCGTGGTTCGGATCGAGAACCGTGGCACCCCGGCCGGCGATGCGCCTCGCGTCTTCGTCTTGCATCGCCCGGTGCTGGCAGGTCCCTCGGGCATGGCGACACTGCGCATGCTGCTGGCTGAAGGCTGGGTGGTCGTGACCGAGTTTGACGACCACCCCGATTTCTTCAAGGCGCTGCTCGCCGATCCCAACCAGCTCAGCTTCCGCGGCGTGCATGCAGTGCAGACCAGCACGCCGGCGCTGGCTGAGATCCTGCGATCGCGCAATCCCGAGATCGCGGTTTTCCCGAATGCCGTTCGAGCGCTGTCCGAGCCGCGCAATTTCGCCGCGCTGCCGGCCCTGACGCTGTTCTTCGGCGCGCTGAACCGCGAACCGGACTGGCCAAATCTGATGCCGGCGGTGAATGCGGTGGCCGCCGAGGCGGGCGAGCGGCTGCGCTTTCGCGTGGTTCACGACCGCGCCTTTTTCGACGCGCTGCAATCCCCGTACAAGCAGTTCACGCCCACCTGCGACTACGAGACCTACCAGCGTATCCTGGGCGGCTGCGAGATCGGGTTCATGCCGCTGTCGGATACCAACTTCAACCGCGCGAAATCCGACCTGAAATTCATCGAGGCCGGCGCCTGCCGGGTGGCCGCCCTAGCGAGTCCCATCGTCTATGGCGACACCATCGTGGACGGCGAAACCGGTCTGCTGTTCCGTGATACCAACGAGCTGCACGACCGCCTGCGGCGGCTGGTCCTTGCGCCGGAACTGGCGCTGACGCTGGGCGAAAATGCGCGGGCATACGTCGGCGGGGAACGTATGCTGGCTTACCAGATTGCTGCGCGCGTCGCCTGGTATCGTTCGCTATGGGCGCGGCGGAACGAGCTGAACAGCGCGTTGAACGCCCGGCTCGCCGAGCCGGTCCCTAACGCACAGCCGGCGCCGGCCAGCGCCGGCCAGGCAGTTCGGTTCTAGTGCCCCGCGTCCTTGACTCTGACGTGAATGTCCGAATCGATGTGCCCGTAACGAATGACGGGGTCGATTCGTGGCGGTGGAAATCGCGGTCAAGAAGTACGTGGTGAAGCTCAGCGATGAGGA
>Ga0302151_10000737_pt1 | contig 18455 bp, 9 predicted proteins | sample I_Bog_N1_3_FD_192428 | JGI IMG/M metagenome (GOLD analysis project Ga0302151, IMG submission 192428) | Peat permafrost microbial communities from Stordalen Mire near Abisko, Sweden - I_Bog_N1_3 | ecosystem: Environmental > Terrestrial > Soil > Wetlands > Peat | place: Sweden: Abisko, Stordalen...
GCGCCTGTACGTGACGTACGCGGACTACAACAAGGCCGCCGCCGCCGACACCACCAACAACTACGGCTTCGTGTCGAACAAGACCAGCGCCGTGTCCTACGGCGCCCAGGTCGAGATCTGGTTCTGAGCATCCCAAGCCCATGAATGTGCCCGGTGTTCGCGAAGAAACGCGCAGTGCCAGCCTGTCATCCTGCGCGAAGTCGCAGGATCCACGAGTTGGAAGCGTTTCGCCCGGGGGGATCCTGCGACTTCGCGCAGGATGACGAGGCCGATGCGTCGGCGACCTGCCGACACTGTTTTGTTTCTCATGAGTGCTTGAACGGCCACAAGCTGCCGCTCGCGAACGAATTGCTCCGAATCATGAGTGTGCGGGAAGCGATTCACGAGAAACGCCGGACCCATCCCCACCGGTCCGTTGTGAGCGCAACGCGTCAACTCGTCTCGAAGCTGAGTCTTCTGCCGCCGGATGAGCTGATAGAGATCAGGAACGAGGCCGACCCGATCCGTGCCTGGTACGTTCGATGCCAGACCGGCGAAGTGCTGGCCGAGATTGATACCCGCGACGAGCAGGCCATAACCTGACGGTTACGGAGGCCCGCTTCGTGACTGTCCAATTTGAGCGAGGAAGGTGCTCCTTGAGGGCACCGATCAGAGCCAGGGATTGGGCAGCGTCACGCCCGCCCGTTCGTAGTCACCTGTATCGCGCGTGACGACCGTCAGTCCGAACTGGAGAGCGGTGGCAGCAATGATGAGAGCCGGCTGGGAAAAGGTGTGGCCACTCCTGCGACCGTCCTCGACCAGCAACCGCTACTTGAACATCACGTCCTCGCTCACAGGCAAGACGCGCTGCTCGAACATGGGCCGGATCTTGAGCGCGAGCCAATCACTGAGCGCCGCTCGACGGTGAACGTCGGCGATCAGCTCGATGCCAAATCGGATTTCTGCCAGGGTGACACTGCTGACGAACGTGGCGTCAAGCTGTAGGCTGGCAACGAACGCCAGGACCTTTGGCTCGGGCTTGGGCTTTCTCAGCTCGGATAGGACGTTGGTGTCCAGGAGCCAGCCCGTCACAGGCTGACGTCCCGCACGGGCATCGCCCCACGCGGAGGTGCGATCTCGATTTCGGGACAAGGCGAGGCTTGCAGCGCATCAATGAGCGCCTGGCCGGTGCGATCCCCTTGCAGGCGGCGGTACTCTTCTGCTGCAACCACACATGCACTGTGACGTGCCGAGGGCCCTCGCTCCGGACGCGCCGCACCAGTTCGCTGAAGCGAGCCTTGGCGTCCTGAAGCACCCAGTGACCCGGCAAGGTTGGGGAATTCACGCGTGGCGTCTTTTCCATCTACCCTCCGATAAATCTGGTCTGTCTGACTGGAATATCGTGTCCGCGGGTACGAGGGCAAGCTGCTGACAAATCAAGGCGTCGATGGTCTGCCTGACCGTGGCTGCACGCGCGCCCGCCAACGGCGGCTAGCGCCGCCCACCCTTCTGCTGCCACAGCGGCTTCTTGCCCTTGAGATGCCGCTCGATGCCTTCGTTGAGCCGCTCGCGCAGGTCGATCACCGCGTCGAGGTGGCCGTAGATGCCAGGGAAGCGCAGGTCCAGCCACAGCCACAGCGTGCACGAGCGCAGCGCCTTCTCCATGTTGTCCAGGCGGCTGTGCTCGTCCACCTCGTCGAGGAACCAGGGCGTGCCGGCCTTGCCGGCCAGGGCGTGCTGGTGCGTCCAGTCGAGGAAGGCCTGTACCTGGGCCTCGGTGCGCGTGTCCACCGGCGCCTGCGCGTAGATGAAGCGCTGCTTCAGCGACAACGTGCCGGCGGTGCCATCGAGTTCCGCGGCCAGCTCCAGCATCTGGTCGAGCTCGGCGACGGCGAAGTGGGCGTTGTCCAGCTTCAACTGGTCGACGAACACGTCGAGCACGGCGCGCAGCTTCGTCAGGTGCAGGCGCGTGGCGATGGTGTCGACGTGCCACCAGTTGGGCGCCACCGTGGCCTTGAAGTCGCGCGGCGCGCGCGGCGGCTTGGGCAGCAGTTCCTTGAGCGTGCGCAGGGCCGTGGGTTCGGCCTCGCGCAGCACGCCGGTGAAGCCTTCCTCGTGCATGCCGTAGCGGCCGGCGCGGCCGGCGATCTGGTGCACCTCGGACTCGTTGAGCACGCGGTCGCCCACGCCGTCGAACTTCTTCAGCGTGGAGAACAGCACGCGGCGGATCGGCAGGTTCAGGCCCATGCCGATCGCGTCGGTGGCCACCAGGATGTGCGCGTGGCCATGGGCGAAGCGCTCGGCCTCGCGGCGGCGCACTTCGGGGGGCAGCGCGCCGTAGATCACCGACACGGGATGGCCGTTGGCGGCCACCTGGTCGCGCAGCATCAGCACCTCGCGGCGGCTGAACGCGACCACTGCGTCGCCCTTCTTCAGCGCCGAGATGGGCACCGGCCCGGGCATCAGCTCCACGTGCTGCTTGCGCTCGAACGCGATCACCTTGCAGTTCTCGCCGCACAGCTTGAGCAGGTTCTCGATCGCCTCGGCGGCGTAGGCCGAGCAGATGATGATCAACTCGTTGGCCGGCACGCCCACGATGGCCTGCGTCCACGCCCAGCCGCGCGATGTGTCGAACAGCATCTGCGCCTCGTCGATGACGGCCACGTCGATCGGCTTGGAGGTGTTGACCATCTCGATGGTGCTGGAGACGACGCGCGCGTCGGGCGCCGGATCGTTCTCTTCGCCGGTGAGCAGCGAGCACGCCACGCCGCGGCCCACGAGGCGGTCGCGGCCTTCGAGCGCCAGCAGGCGCAGCGGCGCGAGGTAGCAGCCGTCATGTGCTGCCGCCAGCTTCTCGAACGCGGCGTAGGTCTTGCCGCTGTTGGGCGGCCCCACGTACAGCGTCACGCTGCGCTGCAGCCGGCGCGCCAGCTCGAAGGTGTCGGGGTAGCCCTGGAACGCCAGCTCGTCGTTGAGTCCGGCCAGGGCGTTGAGCTCGGCCACGTGGCGTTCCCAGCGATCCTGGGCGCGCACCAGCGAGGCCTTCAGGTCGACGAACGGCTGTGGCCGCGCGGTTTCGGCCTGCAGGCGCTGGATCAGCGATGCCACGTGCTCGGAATGGCCCGATTCGGCACGCGCGATCAATTGCTCGACGACCGCCACCAGCTCGTCCGCGTCGGCGTAGGGCGGGGCGGCGCCGAGGGCGGCCCTGAACGCGTCGAGGTCGCCGGTGCGGTAGAACGCCCATACCGGGGCCGCGGCCACCGGCACGCGGTAGGCCACGCGCAGCTGCACGCCGCTGGCCGGCAGCGCCAGCATGCGGGCGAGGAAGCGGTCGAACTCGCCGGCCTCTCGCGTGACGCCCAGCGTCTCCAGTTCCACCGTGCGCGCCTGCATCAGCGCGCGCACGTTGGGGCCGTTGCCCACGGTGTCGAGGTGGCGCAGCGCGTCGGCCATGAGCGCGGGGTCTATCCAGCGGCTGGGGCGGGCGCCGGCCACGGCCTTCTGCAGCAGGATGAAGCCCAGGCCGTCCAGGTGCTGCTCGAGCTGCGGCGCGTGCTCGTCGATGTAGTCGGCCGGCTTGACGACCTGGGGCAGCTGGTACGCCGCCTGCTGGATGCGGGCGACGTCGGCCGGGGAGACGGTGGCGGGCACCCGGCTCGCGTGGCGGGCGTTGGGCAGCTTGAGGTGGCGCGGCGCGGGCGCGGCGGCGTCGGAAGTCGGAATGGTCGCGGGGTCGGAGCTCATGCAGGTGCACACGCGCGTCACGCGCGGGTGCGTCATTCGAGGAAAGACATGGAGTATGACCGCTCGCGCGCCCGCGCAGGGCACACTCCCCCGAATGAATCGCACTGAACGGCCGATCCCCGCGCCGGCCGACCCCCGCGCGGCGGCGCTGAAACGCATGAAAGGGGTCGCCGCGAGCCTTCTGGTGGCCGCGCTGGCCGGGCTCGCGCTGGCCGCCTGGCAGGGCGGCGCGGGCGGCTGGGGCTGGCTGGAGGCGTTCTGCGAGGCCTCGGCCGTGGGCGCCGTGGCCGACTGGTTCGCCGTCGTCGCGCTGTTCCGCCGCCCGCTGGGCCTGCCGCTGCCGCACACGGCCATCCTGCCGCGCAGCAAGGCGCGCGTGGCCGACGGGCTGGCGTATTTCGTGCGCGACCATTTCCTCGATCCGCAGGCGCTGGTGGCGCGCCTGGGCGTGTTCGATCCGGCGCGCCGGCTGGGCGAGTGGCTGGCCGATCCGGCCCGCGTGCACGACTGGGTCGGCGAAGGCCGGCGCTGGGCGTTGAAGGCGGTGGGCCTGTTCGACGACGGCCGCATGCGACGCGCCACGCTGGAGCTGGTGGTCGCGCAGGCGCGCCGCTGGAACAGCGCCGCCACCGCGGCCGAGGTGCTGACGCTGCTGACGCAGGGCGGACGCCACCATGAGCTGCTCGACGCCGGCCTGGAGAAGATCGGCGGCTTCCTGGCCGAGGACGAGGTGAAGGCGCGCGTGTCGGCGCTGATGGTGCGCCACGCGCGCAAGGAATGGCCCAAGGTCATCGGCATGGTCGAGCTGGTGACGCCGGTGGCGCGCATGGCCGACGGCCTCGCCGACAGGCTCAGCGCGTCGGTGCTGGGCGAGCTGCGCGAGGTGCTGGCCCAGCCCGGCCACCCGGTACGCCAGCGCTACGACCGCTGGCTGGCCGAGTTCGTCGAGCGCCTGCGCCACGACGACGGCCTGGTCGCCGCCTTCGAGCGCGTGAAGGAACGCGCCCTCGGCGACCCGGCGGTGCTGGACTACGCCGGCCAGGTGTGGAACGACCTCAAGGGCCTGCTGCAGGCCGACCTCGCCGACGAGCATTCCGCGCTCGCCGAGCACATCGCCCAGGCGATGCGCGACGTGGGCGACCGGCTGCGCGACGACGACAGCCTGCGCACCTCGCTCAACGAGCACCTGATGTCCGCCGCCGCGCAACTGGCGGCCAACCTGCGCGCGGGCGTCACCACGCACATCGCGCAGACGATCAAGGACTGGGACGACCGCCAGCTGGTCGACGAGCTCGAGCTGAGCGTGGGCCGCGACCTGCAGTTCATCCGCATCAACGGCACCGTGGTGGGCGGCCTGGCCGGGCTGGCGCTGCACGCGTTGCGCCTTGCACTGGCCTGAGCCTTTCCGCTGCAATGCGTCGTGCGCCGCAGTGCCGAGGCATACACTGGCCTTCCTGACCTGCCGAGGCGCGGCGCACATGGGATCCTTTGCGGGGAGAGGCACTGACCAGCGGCGGTCGCGCATCGTCCGGCTGTTGCCTGCCGTGCTGGTGGTCCTGGCCGTGGCGGCGCTCGCCGGCGCGACGATCGTCCGGGACTTCCGCCAGGAGCGAGCGCAGGCCGCGGCGCGCCTCGAGTCCGTGACCGAGCTGCGCGCCACGCAGGTCCAGGCCTGGCTCGACCGGCACATGAGCTTCGCGCAATTCCTCGACGACAGCGCGGTGTTCGCCCAGCTGTACACGAAGTGGCAGGACGAGGGCGACGCCGAGGCGGGCCGGACGCTGCTGGCGCGCGCCATCGATTCGCGCCATGCCGACGGCGCGGACAGCGCGCTGCTGGTCGCCGCCGACGGCCGCGTCCTCGCGCGCGAGCATCCCTCTGATTTTTCCGAGGTCAACCCCGAGCTGAAGAAGACGCTCGCCCGGGCGCTGGCCGGCGGCGACTCCACCGCCTCCACCATCTACGAGCGTCCCGGCACGCGGATGCCGCAGCGGCTCGACATCGTCATCCCGCTGCTGAAGACCGGCAAGCCGGCACGCGGTGCCCTGGTGCTGCGCATCGACCCGCGCCGCTCGCTGTTTCCCATGCTGGCCAGCTGGCCGGTGCCCAGCAGCACCGCCGAGTCGGTGCTGTGGGATCGCGTGGAAGACCGCATCGTCAACATCAGCGCCTTGCGCCACCATGCCGACAGCCTCGGGCGCATCAGCGAGCCGGTCGCCACGTCGAGCACGCCCATCGCGCGCGCCGCGCGGGGCGAATTGCCGCTCGGCACCGCGACGCGGGTGTCGGACTATTGGGCCAACGACGTGCTGTGGTGCGCCCGGCCGGTCCAGGGCACCGACTGGTGGCTGGTGGCCAAGATCGACATGCGCGAGGTCGACGCGGATGCCTGGGAACACGCGCGCGAGACGGGTCTCGCGGCATTGCTTGCCTTGCTCGGCGCGGCGTTGGCTGGTCGCGTCTGGGCACAGCGGCGCCTCGTGCGCGCTGCGGAGCAGGAGCGCCGGGAGCAGCGCGAGCGCCTGCGGGCGCTGGCGCTGCTGGAGGCGATCGCGCGCAGCGCCAGCGATGCCATCTACGCGAAGGATCTCGAGGGCCGCTACGTGTTCTGCAACCGCGCGGCGGCCGAGGTCATCGGGCGCAGCGCCGAGGACGTGCTGGGGCGCACGAACGAGGACCTGTTCGACGCCGAGACCGCCGCGGCGCTCACGCAGGCCGACCAGCGCGCCGCGCTCGGCGAGCTGCCGGCCAACCAGGAAGAGACGATCCGCACGCCGCGCGGCACTTTCCAGTTCCTGGCCACCAAGCAGCCGCTGCGCGACGCGCAGGGCAACCTGCTGGGCATCCTGGGCGTCTCGCGCGACGTCTCGGCGATGCGCGAGGCCCAGCGCGCCCTGCGGGCGAGCGAGGAGCACTACCGCGCGGTGGTGTCGGCGCTCAACGAGGGCGTCATCGTGTGCGATGCGCAGGGGCGCAACGTCAGCAGCAACAGCGCCGCCGAGCGCATGGTGGGCGTCCGGATCCCGGTGGGCCTCGGCCGCGAGGCGGGCATCGCGATATTCCAGCCGCTGCGGCCGGACGGCACGCCGTTGCCGCCGCACGAGCGTCCCGTCTCCCGCGTCCTGGCCGGTGCCGGTGCGCAGCGCGACGTGATCCTGCAGGGCACCGATGCGGACGGGCAGGCCCAGGTGTTCCGGGTGAGCGCCGTTCCCCTGCTCGACGCCGAGACGGGCGACATGACCGGCGTGGTGACCACGCTCATCGACGTGACGACGCAGCACCGCCTGGAGTCCGACCTGCGCCGCCATCGCGACGCGCTGGAGACGCTGGTGGCGCAACGCACCCGCGAACTGGTGCAGGCCAACGAGACGCTGGGCGAGACGCTGCGCTTCAACCACCAGATCACCGATGCGATTCCTGGCCTCGTCACCTACTGGGATCGGGACTTGCGCTGCCGCTTCGCCAACCGCAGCTACCTCGAGAATTTCGATCGCGCCGCCGAACAGGTGATCGGGCACACCCGTGCCGAGATCTTCGGCTTTGCGCACGAGAACAGCGTCAAGGATCGCCTGCAGCAGGCTCTCGAAGGCCACGCCCAGGTGTTCGACTTCCAGCCGCAGTTCGCCGCCGGGCCGGGGGCGAATGCCTTCTACCAGGTGCACTACGTCCCCGCACGCGGGCCGTCGGGCGCGGTGCAGGGCGTCTACATGATGGCCTTCGACATCAGCGCCCTCAAGCGCGCCGAGGCGGAGCTCACGCGCGCCAACGAGGCGCTGGCCCGCTCGCGTGACGAAGCCGAGACCGCCAACCGGGCCAAGAGCGCGTTCGTGGCCAACATGAGCCACGAGATCCGCACCCCGCTCAACGGCATCCTCGGCCTGGCCTACCTGCTGGCGCGCGATCCGCGCGACGCGAGGCAGCGCGAGCGCCTGGACAAGATCGGCGATGCTGGCCAGCACCTGCTGCGCATCATCAACGACGTGCTGGACCTGTCCAAGATCGAGGCCGGCAAGCTGACGCTGGAGGAGGCCGACTTCTCGCTGGACAACCTGCTGTCGACCGCCTGCGACATGGTGGGCGAGCGCGCCCAGGCCAAGGGCCTGGAGCTGGTGCTCGACACCGACCACCTGCCGCAGCGACTGCGCGGCGATCCCACGCGGCTGTCGCAGATGGTGATCAACCTGCTGTCCAACGCCGTGAAGTTCACCGACAGCGGCTGGGTGCGGCTCAAGGGCGACCTGCTGGACGAGCACGACGGCCGCGTGCATGTGCGCTTCGCGGTGCAGGACACCGGCCCGGGCATCGCGCCCGAGCGCCAGGCACAGCTGTTCAGCGCCTTCGAGCAGGGCGACAACACCACCACGCGCCGCTTCGGCGGCACCGGCCTGGGCCTGTCGCTGACGCGCAACCTGGCCGTGGCGATGGGCGGCGCGGTGGGCGTGTTCAGCGAGCCGGGTGCCGGCAGTACGTTCTGGTTCACCGCCTGGCTGCAGCACGCCATGCGCACCGACGACTCGGCCACGCTCGCGCCGATGAAGTCGATGCGCATCCTGCTTGTGGACGACCTGCCCGAGGCCGCGGCGGCCGTCGCGGGCTACCTCGCGACCATGGGCATGCAGGTGGACGCGCAGGCCAGCGGCGAGGCCGCGGTGCAGCGCGTGGAGGCCGAGATGGCCCAGGGCCGGCCCTACGACCTGATGCTGGTGGACTCCAGCACCCGCTGCGACGACGACGCGCCCACGCTGGTGCGCCTGCGCGCGCTGATGGGCGACGGCATGCCGCCCTGCGTGCTGATGGTCTCGTCGGCCGCGGGCCTGCTGGCCGGCGACCGCTCGTTCGGCGTGAAGGTGGACGCGGTGCTGGACAAGCCGGTCACCGCGTCGGCGCTGCACGACGTCGTCGCGCGCATCCTCTACCGCCGGGGCGGCGCGCGCACCGATGCGGCCATCGTGCGCGACGCGAGCGAGGACATCGTGCGCGAACGCCACGCCGGCCAGAGCGTGCTGCTGGCCGAGGACAACGTCATCAACCGGCTGATCGCCCGCGAGCTGCTGACCAACGCCGGCCTGGTGGTGGAACAGGCCGAGAACGGCGCGATCGCGCTGGAGCTCGCGGCCTCGCAGCCCTGGGACCTGATCCTGATGGACATGCAGATGCCCGTGATGGACGGCCTCGAGGCGGCGCGCGGCATCCGCGAACGTGGCGACATGGCCGTGCCCATCATCGCGATGACCGCCAACGCGTTCGTCGAGGATCGCGACGCCTGCCTGGCGGCGGGCATGAACGACCACATCGCCAAGCCGGTGAACCCGGGCGCGTTGTACGCGATCCTCATGCGCTGGCTGCCACCGCGGACACGGCGCTGAAGTACGGTGGCCGCTCGACGAGGAGCGAATGCGATGCGCATGGCCACGACACGGATCCTGATGGGCGCGCTCGTTGCGCTGCAAGGCGGCGCGGCGCTGGCGGCCACCCCGGTGGTCACCGCCGATCGCCTGCTCCACGTGCTGGCCGGCCGGATGGTGGACAAGCCCGCGGTGGTGGTGGTCGATGGCCGCATCCAGGCCGTGCTCACGCAGGGCGCCGCGGCCATCCCGAAGGACGCGACCCGCATCGACCTGCCCGGCCAGACGCTGTTGCCGGGCCTGATTGCGCGCAGGATGGCCTGTCAGTGTTGCGCAGCTTCGGCCAGCCGCGTCAGCAGCCCCGAGTGTCGCTCGGTGGGCGTGGCGATGGCCTGTTCCAGCACCGCGGCGCCGGTCACCAACGTCACGCGCCGGCGTGCGCGCGTGACGGCGGTGTAGAGCAGCTCGCGGGTGAGCACGCGGCTGCGCTGCTCGGGCAGCATCACCAGCACGCCGTCGAACTCCGAGCCCTGCGACTTGTGCACGGTCATCGCGAACGCGGTCTCGTGGCGCGGCAGGCGAACGGGCGCGATCGCGCGGAAGCCGCCGGGGGCGGTGGCGTCGGGGAAATGCACCAGCAACCGGCCCTGGGCGTCGGGCAGCGCGATGCCGACGTCGCCGTTGTACAGGCGCAGCACGGCGTCGTTGGCGAGCACCAGCACGGGCCGGCCGGCGAACCACGGCGACGCGCCCGGGCCCTCGGCGAGCCCGGGCAGGTGCAGCGCGGCGCGCAGGCGACGCGTCATCGCGACGTTGAGCGCGGTGACGCCGCGCGGGCCGTCGCGCACGGCGCACAACACGCGGAAGCGTCCGAACGCGTCGGTGATGTCGGCGACGTGGCCCACGTCGGCCGCGATCGCCTGTGCGTAGGCCGCGAAGCCGGAGTCCATCTCGCGCAAGGCGGCGTCCACGCTCGCGCGCGGCGGGGTGTCCAGCCAGGCCACGTCGGGGTCGGTGGCGGCGCGCAGCCACGCGATGGCCTCGGCTGCGCGCCCCGTGTTGATGTCGTGCGCGAGCCGGCCGATGCCGGAGTCGCGCGCGAAGCGGTAGGTCTGCGTGAACCAGACGGCGCAGTCCTGGAGCGCGCTGGGCGTGGCCGGCGCCGGCGGCGCGATGGCGGCGGCGGGCGTGCCGGTCATCGCGGCCAGGTCCTGCACGCAGGCCGCGCCGAGGCTCGGGTCGACGCTCAGCTCGGCGAACACGGCGCCCGACTCGACGGCGGCGAGCTGGTCCTTGTCGCCCAGCAGGATGATGCGCGCCGCGGGCGGCACGGCCTCCAGCAGCCGCGTGGCCAGGGCCAGGTCCAGCATCGACGCCTCGTCGACCACCAGCGCGTCGATGGGCAGCGGATTGCCGGCGTCGTGCGTGAAACCGGCGGGCGTGACGCCCAGCAGGCGGTGCACGGTGGACGAGTCGCGCGGCATCTTCCCGCGCAATGCCTCGGGCAGGTGCTGCGCGCGCTGGCGGATGGCATCGGTCATGCGCGCCGCGGCCTTGCCGGTGGGCGCGGCCAGCGCGATGCGGCAGTGCGGATCCAGCGCGACGAGGCAGGCCAGCAGGTTGACCACCGTGGTGGTCTTGCCGGTGCCCGGGCCGCCACTGATCACCGTGAGCCGGCCGCGCAGCGCGAGCGCCGCGGCGAGCTGCTGCCAGTCGGCGCCGCCGCCCAGGCGCGCCGCGTTGGCGGCGAACAGCTCGGCCAGCTGCGCGCGCAGCTCGGGGTCCGTGGAGGGCGCGCCCGCCGCGTCGATACCCGCCCGTCGCGCCTGCGTGAGGCGCCGAGCCAGCCGGCGCTCGTAGTCGAAGTAGCGATGCAGGTACAGCCGGCCGTCGGCATCGAGGATCAGCGGCAGCGCGCCCGGCGCGTCGGGCGTGCCCACGATGCGCGAGGCCAGCAGCGCCGCGCGCCAGCCGGCCACGTCGCGCGCATCGACGAGCGCCGACAGCATCAGGCAGACGTGGCCCTCGCTCACGGCCAGGCTCAGCGCGGCGGCCGCGTGCGCCACCGCAGCGACGCTGGCGGCCGGCGCGCCCGCGGCCGTCGCCCACTGCGCGGCGTGGCGCGCGAAGCCTTCGGCCAGCACCTGGTCGTCGCGTTCGGTCATCAGGAAACCTCCGCACTGGGTGCTGCGGCGCGAGCGCCCTTCGGGACGGCCGGGGCGGCGTTCATGCCAGCACCCCGGTCTCGTCGAACAGCGCCGACAGCCGGGCGATCGCGTCTGCCGTCGGCCGGTGGAAGAACACGCCCGCCGGCGCGCCGTCGGCCTGGCGCCAGTCGGGTCGGACGCCGCGCACGAACAGGTAGACCGCGCCACCCAGGTGTCGCGCGGGGTCGTAGCCGGCGAGGCGGTGGCGCAGGTAGCGGTCGAGCGCCACCAGGTACAGCAGGTACTGCAGGTGGTAGCCCTGGTCGCGCATCGCGGCGGCCATCGCCTGCTGGCCGTAGTGGGCCGGCGTGTCGCCGAGGTGGTTGGACTTCCAGTCGAGGACGAAGAAGCGCCCTTCGTGCTCGAAGACCAGGTCGATGAAGCCCTTCAGGAATCCGCGCAGGGCGGCGAACGCCAGGCGCGGCATCGCATAGCCCAGGTCGGCCAGGGCGGCGTTGAGCGCGTCGGCGTCGAAGCGGTGCGAGGGCAGGTGGAACTCCAGCTCCACCAGGCGGCGCGACGCCGGCAGGTCGGCCAGGCGCAGCGGCAGCGGCGTCTCCAGCGGCAATGGGGTGTCCAGCGTGCCCTCGAGCAGACGGGCGAGCATGCGCGCCCGCAGGACGCCGCCGTCGTCGCCGGGCGCATTCGCCACGCCCATCGTGCGCAGCTTTTGCAGTGCCGCGGCGATGCCCGCGCGCCACGTCGCGCGCTCGGTGAAGTCGACCTGCTCGAAGGCCAGGTGGATCGCCTCGCCGGCGGCGGGGCCGCGCGGGAACAGCAGCGGGTCGTCCTCGGCCGGCAGCCACGGCGCGCCGGCGTCGGGGCGTACCGGCCCCGCGGCATCGACGGCGCGCAGGTCGTGGTCGACGCCCGAGCGGTCGTGCGCGGCGCCGTGGGCGATCGCGCTGAAGCTGCCGATGCGCCAGCCGACCGGCAGCGTCTTCGGGGCGGGCAGCGCCGCCAGGGTCTCGGGCGCGCGACGCGACGGCCGCAACGTGACCGCGTCGACCACGGGCAAGGGTGCGATGCCGATGGCGCCGTCGGAACCGTCCGCGAGCGCCTGCCACTTCGCCATCACGGGCGCGGCGCCCAGCTTGTGCTCGAACCATTCGCCAGGCGCCAGTCCCTCGCCGGCCACGAGCCAGTTCAGCAGGCTGCGCGTGCTGGCGGTGGCGCTCGGGTAGCGGCCCGCCGTGCGGTAGCAGCCGGCCACGATCACGCAGCGGTGCACGGCGCGCGTGAGCGCCACGTAGGCCAGGCGCAGCGACTCGGCCGAGTCCTCCAGGCGCAGGCGCGCCTTGATGTCGTCCTTGCGCGCGTCGGCCAGGAACTCGTGGCCGTAGTCGATCACCGCCTGGCCGTCGTCGTCGTGGTACGCGACGCCCGTGAGACCGTCGCCGCGGCCGCCGCGCGGCGCGCTCCACAGGAACGGACAGAACACGATCGGGTACTCGAGGCCCTTGGACTTGTGGATGGTGACGATCTGCACCAGGTTCTGGTCGGACTCCAGCCGCAGCTGCGTCGCGTCGTCGGCGTCGGGCGACGCGCGTTGCGACTGGAACCAGCGCAGCAGCGTGTCGGGCGAGGCGTGCCGCTCGCCGGCCTCGTGCAGGCATTCCACGAGATGCAGCAGGTTGGTGAGGCGCCGCTCGCCGTCGGGACGCGACAGCAGCCGGCCCGCCACGCGGTCGGTGGCCAGCCACTGGCGCAGCATGAAGCCCACGCCGCGCTGCACCCACACCTCGCGCCAGCCGGCGAAGCGCTGCACGGCGTCCAGCAGCGCCGACTCGTCGCTGGCCAGCGCCGCGATGGCCGTGGCGTCCAGGCCAATCAGCTCGGTGGACAGCGCGGCCTTCAGCGTGCGCTCGCGCGCCGGCTCGAGCACGGCCGTGAGCACGCGATCGAGCTCCTCGGCGTCGCTGCTGCGGAACACGCTGGCCTGCGACAGCTCCACGCTGCCCACGCCGCGCGCGGTGAGCGCCTGGCGGATCAGCGTGCCCTGTGCGTTGCTGCGCACCAGCACCGCGATGTCGCCGGCGGCCAGCGGGCGCTCGTCCGGTGCCTTGCCCAGGCGCACCTCGCCCCGTTGCGCTGCGGCCAGCAGGCGCGCGATCTCGTCGGCCGTGGCCGCGACCACCGCGGCCTGCGCGTCGCGCTGGAACATCGGCTCGCCGTCGTCGGCCGGCGGCAGCGTCCACACCTGCAGGGGCGCGCGCGGCGCGCTGGTGTCCACGAAGGCCTGGCGCGGCTTCTTGCCGAAGGCCACGGCCTGGTACGCCAGTCCGTCCAGCATGAAGGCGCGCGAGTTGGCGCCGAACAGCCTGTTGAGCGCGCGGATCAGCGGCTCCGACGAGCGCTGGTTCTCCGCCAGCGAATAGCGCGCGACGGCATGCCGCCCGGCCTCCAGGTAGGTGTGCAGGTCGGCGTTGCGGAAGCTGTAGATCGCCTGCTTGGGGTCGCCCACGAAGAACAGCGGGGCATCGGACAGCGCGTCGGGCGTGGGCGTGGTGTAGATGGTCTTGAAGACGGCGAACTGCAGCGGGTCGGTGTCCTGGAACTCGTCGATGAGCGCCGCGGGGAAGCGCTTCTTCAGCTCGCCGGCCAGCCAGGGCGAATCGCCGCGCACGAGCCGGTCGTGCAGGTTGAACAGCATGTCGTCGAAGGCGATCACGCGCTGGCGGCGCTTGGCCTCGCGTTGCGCGCGGGTGCCTTCGTCCAGCAACTGCCGCAGCAGCGCGAGGCGGGCGTAGGCCAGCGCGCGCGTGGCCTGCGCGCGCAGGTCCACGACGGCCTGAGCCAGCTCGAAGAACTCGTGCGGCGGCACGCCCTTCTTCGCCTTCTGCGTCTTGAAGACGCGTTCGCTGCCCAGCAGCTCCAGCTTCTCGACCTCGGCCGAGAGCGCGCTCATCCCGTCGTCGTGGGCCAGCACCTCGTCCCAGGCGTCGAACGCGGTGGCCAGCGTCTCTTGCTTGTAGCTGCGGCCGTCGAGCGAGTCGAGTGCGCCGTGCAGCAGCTCGCGCAGCGTCTCGCGCTGCGCGGCCCACAGCGTGCGCGCCGCCGCGTGCGCGAGGGCAAACGCCTCGGCGTCGATGGCGCGCGCGTGGTCGAGGTCGTCCGGCCACGCGGCGCGCGCGAGCGGCTTGGCGAGGTGGCGCTTGAGCAGGGCCGCGAAGCCTGCGGGCGAGTCCTTGCTCGCCACCAGGTGGGCGGCGAGGCCCGCGTCGAGGTCGTCGGCGGCGATGCGACGGCGCCAGAAGTCGTTGGCGGCCTCGGCCACGCGGTCGGCGTCGTCGCGCACCAGTTCCATCGACAGCGGCATCTGGGCGGTGAAGGGCGTGTCGGCCAGCGCCCGCTGGCAGAAGCCGTGGATCGTGAAGATGGACGCCTCGTCGAAGGTGGCCAGCGCCGCCTCCAGGCGCCGGATCGCGTCGTCGTCCTGCAGCCCGTGGCGTTCGCGCAGCGTGCGCAGCAGGCGCTCGACGAACTCGTCGCCGGACGGTGCGGCCGCGCCTGCCTGCTGCGCGTGCAGCCCGGCCAGCGTGTCGACGATGCGCTGGCGGATGCGCTCGCGCAGTTCGGCCGTGGCGGCGTTGGTGAACGTGACCACGAGGATGCGCTGCACCTCCAGCCGCGACTCCAGCAGCAGGCGCAGGTACAGCCCGCAGATGTTCCAGGTCTTGCCGGTGCCGGCCGAGGCTTCGATCTGGCGGATTCCGGCGAGCTCGCAGGTGAAGACGTCCAGCAGTTCGCTCATTCGAACCCCAGGCAGTTCTTCAGCGGGTCGAATACGGCCTCGGCATTGGCGTAGAAATCGCCGACGACCTCGCGCGCGAACGGATCGGGCCGGCCGCGCAGCGCGAGGCGATAGGCGGGGTCGTCGCCTTCGGCGAACTCGTTGAAGCCGCCCGGCCGGAACGCGGCGATGGCCTTGCCCGGACCCTGGCGGTCGCCCTCGATCCAGGCCCAGGCGGCGCGCGGGAAGAAGGCCAGCGGCTCGCGCAGGCCTTGCGCGTAGAGGCGCAGCAAGGCCTCGAGCGCCTGGCGCGGATCGTCGCATTCGGTGAGGAAGAAGCGGCCGTCGCGCGCGATGCCGGTGGTCACCGGCAGCACGCCGGACGGCGCGCTGGCGCACATCAGCAGGTGGGGAATCCAGGCGTCGAGGTAGTCCTGCGACGTCATCTTCGCGTAGCGGTGGCGCAGCAGGCCGCGCGGGCGCAGGTCGGCGAACGCGCCGTGCAGGCGCCACGCCTGGCCGTCGATCTCGAACGTGAGCTCGGCGGCCTGCGGCGGCAGCGCGGCCTGTTGCGTGTGCTCGCGCACCTGCTCCGCGAAGGCCTGCATGCCCTGCAGCTCGCGTTCCAGGAAGCGTTGCCCGAAGCCGCCGGCGGGCACGGCGGTGCCGGCCAGCGCCAGCGTGCGCGCGGCCTCCACGGGCAGGCCGTCCAGCAGGGCCGGCAGCAGCAGCCGGGCCAGGGGGACATGGCCGCGGTTGTCGGGCACGAAGGGCTCATCGTCCTGCAACTCGTCGTCGGGTCGGCGCAGCACCAGGCCCAGGCGCTGCTCCAGCAGGAAGCGGCACGGGTTGCGGAAGAAGCGCGCGAGGCGCTCCATCGTCACGTCGCGCCATTCGTCTTCCGGCGGCGGCAGCGGGCGCGCGATGAACGGGGCCGCGCTGGCCGGCGCGGCGTCGTCGTCGTTCGCCTCCCAGTCGTCGTCGCCGGCGTGCGACACCACCGGGGCGGCGTTGGCCGCCAGGCTCTGGTGCAGGGCCGCGGCGTAGTCGGCCTGGTAGCTGCGCACGCGCGGATCGGGGGCGGCGATGTCGAAGGCCTGCGGCGCGAAGGGCTGCAACGGATGCTCGACCACCAGCGCGATGCGCGCCCGCGCGCGGGACGCGGCGTCCGCGGGCGCGTCCGCCAGCGCGGGCAGCAGGGTGTCCAGCAACTCGGCCACCAGCACCGACGCCGGCCGCACGGAGTTGTCGCGCACGCTGCGGCCGGCGTAGCTCAGGTGCACGCGGTCGCGCGCGGCCAGCAGCAGGTCGAGGAACAGGTTGCGCTCGTCGTGGCGGCGCTGGCGGTCGCCGCGGCGCGGCGCCACGTCCAGCAGGTCGAATTCGGCCGGGCGCGCGGGCGTGGGGAACGCGCCGTCGTCCAGCCCGATCGCGCAGACGACGCGAAACGGCACGTTGCGCAGGCTGGCCATCGCGGCGAAGGTGATCATGCCGGTGGGCACGCCGCCGCGCGCGGGGTCGTCGAGCTGGGCCTCCAGCGCGGCGCGCACCACGTCCAGCGCCAGCGTCCGGGCCAGCCCGCTGCGGCGCCATTGGTCGGCGAGGCCGGCGATGGCCTCGTCGACCTCGCGCAGGTCTTCCAGCTCGGCGTCGGCGGGCGCGACGAACTCGCGCAGCGCATCGGCCAGCACGGACGGCCAGTCGGTCGGCGCGAGCGGCGCCGCGATGCGCGCGCGCAGCGACTTGAGCGCATCGACGAAGCGCCAGAACGCGCCCAGCGTCAGCGCGCCCGAGCCCTCGGCATCGCCGGCCGGCAGGCGGCCCTGGAACGGAACCTGCAGGTGCTCGGGCATCGCATAGCCCAGGAACAGGCGATCGAGGCCGTCGGCGAAGCTGTGGCGGGCCTGCGCGGGCACGTCGAAGCCGCCGCGATGCTCGGCGTCCAGCGCCCAGTGGATGCCCGCCTCCACCAGCCACTCGCGCACCTGGTCCAGGTCGTCCTCGGCCAGGCCGAAGCGGCGCGCCACGGTCGGCTGTTGCAGCAGGCCGAACACGTCGTTGATGGCGAAGCGCGAGGCCACCAGCGCCAGCGCGTCCAGCAGCGCGCGCGCCGGCGCGTTGACCTGGGCGCGCGCGCGTCCGCTGATGGCGTAGGGCAGGTGGCGCTCGCGCGGCGCGGTGCCGAACACGGCGTCGATCAGCGGCGCGGCGGCATCGAGGTCGGGCGTCACCACGAGGATGTCGCCGGGTTGCGGCGGGTGCGCACCGGCCATCAGCCCCAGCAGGCGGTCGTGCAGCACCTCCAGCTCGCGGGTGAGCGAATGGCACACGTGCACCTCGAGGCTGCGGTCGCCGGCGCGCGCGGCCAGCGAGCCGGGCGCCAGCTCGCGCAGCTCGAGCACCGCGTCCTGCAGCGCGCCCAGCACGGTGGCGGCGCCGGCGGGCACGAACTGCGCATCCTCCACCAGGCCTTCGGAGGCCGCATCCACCAGCAGGCCCAGCGCCGACTTCGCCTGCTGTCCCCATGCGGCCAGCAGGCGGTTGCCTTCGTCGAGGTGTTGCGCCTGGCCGCGCGCGGCCAGGTACGCGAGCCGGCGCGCGTCGGCGACGTCGAACCAGAACTCCTGGCACGGGTTGAGCACGTACAGGTGCAGGTCGACGTGGGCGCCCAGCCGCTGCAGCAGCTCCAGGTGCACCGGCGGCATCGTGGGCAGGCAGAACACGTGGGCGACGGCCGGCAGCCGGCCGGTGCCGGCCAGGCCGATGCCGCGTGCCGCGAGCAATTCGAGCAGCGCCAGGATGGGATGGCGGCCGTCGCTGGCCGTCTCGGCGGCCAGGCGGCGCCACAGCGATGCCTGCCATTGCTGGTCTAGGACGGCGCCGTCGTCGGCGCCGGGCAGCGCGATCGTCTCGCCGCGGAACCAGGCCTCCAGCCATTCGGGCCGGTAGGTGAGGTACTGCTCGAACAGCGCCGCCACGCGCGCCGCCAGCTCGTGGCGCATCACCGGATCGGCCTGCGCCAGCCAGGCCGACAGGCGCGGCTGCGCGCCGCTCCACGCAGTGTCCTCGAAGGCGGCCAGGATGCGCCACGCGAAGACGTCGGCGTCGAAGTGCGCCGATTCGGGCAGATCGGGCAGCAGGTGGGCGGTGTGCTGCCACAGCCAGCGCGCCAGGTAGGAGAAGCGCACGTTGGCGCAGATGCCGTGGGCGCGCGCCAGCTCGATGATCAAGCGCCGCGTGATGGCCGCGCTCGGCACGATGACCTCGTCGCCCTCGAACGCCGAGCGGCCCGGCGCCTGCCGTCCGAGGCGTCGGACGAGCTGGTCGGCGAGGGTCTCGAAGCGGTTCGAGAAGTGGAGGTTCAGCATGCGGGGCAGGTGGGGGCGGTCAGGGCGATTGTGCCGGGCCGCAGGCTCAGGGGGTGAGCCTTGCTGCGCATGCCGA